>OOCM01001334.1_pt1 | contig 19838 bp, 13 predicted proteins | sample 1671111 | NCBI WGS metagenome assembly OOCM01 (sample SAMN06348123, study PRJEB24527) | human gut metagenome | biome: human gut; feature: ankylosing spondylitis patient; material: feces | host: Homo sapiens | place: China | collected 2015-10 | reverse complement strand
TCACTCTTTGATACAAATTTTTAAAGGTCTGTATATTTTATATTGCTGACAAAAAACTGTCGACCAATCTTGACAAGTTTTTTTTCTTTTTTCATAATACCTCTAAAAAGACAAGATCTCATGTCAACTATGTAAAAACAAAACATATTTTGCCGACAAGTCTCAACTTGTACGCTTTTCCGGTAAAAGTATGATTGCAGTGAGTATCGCGTGCACTTTTTAGTAGGAGAATATTCAAACTCAAGTTCAGGAGAAAAAATGAACGCTGTATGTACAGGTCTTGTTTGCCGTGACTGCGGGATCAGGATTCCCGAATCAGAATTTTCCTTAGTCTGCCCCAAGTGCGGTGCACCTATGAGGGTTACTTTTGATCCTGACACTCTCCGTGAATCTCTGAAAGACGGCCTTCCCGATTACGATGGTCGATCGTATCTCTACCAATGGCGCAGTGTCCTTCCCATTTCTGATGAGTCACTCATCGAAAAAGTCACTCTCGGTGAAACAGAAACTCCTCTACTCCGCTCGCTACGCTATGGTGAGCACAGAGGTATCAAGCAACTTTACTTCAAGATTGAACAAGGTCCCACTCTTTCTCTAAAGGATAGAGGAACGGCACTGTGCATGATCAAGGCATTAGAAACCGGAGCTCATACTGTCTGCCTGTCCTCATCCGGCAATAATGCGGCCAGTACTTCAGCTTACGGCTCACGCGCTGGCCTGCGTCCTGTTGTTTTCGTGCAGAAACAGGTTTCCGCTTCCAAAATTTTCAAAAGTCTCGTCTATGGTGGTAAGGTTGTGCGCATAGACGGCGATATGGCTACCGCAAGCCGCATCTGCAATGAAATGGTTCAAAAAAAAGGCTGGTATCAGTGCGGTGGTCCCAATCCCTATCGCGTGGCAGGGAAGCGCACCTTTGCCTATGGTCTCGTAAAACAGCTCGGCCGTGTGCCAGATACTGTTCTGATTCCCTGCGGCGGTGGAGCTGGTATGATCGCTGCCTTTGACGGGTTCTCCGAAATGTACGAAGCAGGTGTCATCGATCATATGCCCCGCCTTGTCGGCGTACAGCTTGAAGCCTGCTGTCCTACGGCAACAGCCTTCCATGAAGGAAAAGATATTGTTGTTCCCGTGGAAAAGAAACCATCTCTCTCCGATGCCATCATGAACAATAACCCTTATTGGGGAAAGTATTGCCTACAGGCTGTCCGTGCCACTGGCGGCACTATGATCACCGTGTCCGATGAAGACTTTTGCCTCGCCATCCGCACACTCGGTCGCGAAGAAGGTATTTTCACCGAGCCCGCTGGTTCCGTGTCCGTCGCCGCTCTCGATAAACTAATTAAGACGCCCGGATTCGAAGATCTTGGTGTAACAGTTTGCAACCTTACTGGTCATGGTCTCAACTCGCCTCAGGTAGCTACCAGTGATTCGGAAAATCCAGTGTCCGTCACGCCCTCGCTTGAAGCCGTAGAAGCTTACCTCGAAAACGCGTAATGAGATTCAGAGGCATCCCTCGGCTTCTCCGTGGGATGCCCTAAAGGAACAATACCCTACCTCAAAGAAATTCATCATTTAAAAGCAGGGTATTCAGATGGGAAAAAATCAGTTTTTTCTAATATGCATGCAACAAGTTCCCGAAGTTCTGAATCTTGCCAAGCTATTAGTCAATCAGGATTCCGGCACTAATGACCTAGAAGGCCTTAAGAAGAAAGCTATACTTATTACCGACCTGTTCAAACAGGAAGGAGCAGACGTAGAGTGGCTGCCATCCGCCCCCCCCAGAGAGGGAAAATGGAATCTGGCGGTTCGATTTCACGGTACAGGAAAAGCCAAAATTCTTATTCTTACACATTATGATACTGTATTCCCCGCCGGAGAAGCAGCCCGCAGACCTTTCTTTTGTGATGGGAAAAATGCTTATGGTCCGGGAGTCGCCGATATGCAGACCTCCATTGCTATGGTCCTCACCGGGCTACATCTTCTCCATCGGAATGGCTGGCGTGACTATGACACCCTGACCGTATTTTGCAACTCTGATGAAGAATCCGGATCGTGGGGAAGCCGTGATCAAATCACGGAACTCGCCCGCGAACATGACATTGCACTCAATATGGAGTTGAGCGGTGCGGACGGCAATCTTATCACCGTAAGTGCACGTGGTATGGCCACAGGAACTCTACGCGTAAAGGGCAAGGCCGCCCATTCTGCTGCTGAGCCCCCGGCCGGTATTAACGCCGGTCTTGAGCTGGCTCATCAGCTACTTCAGTTGAGTCATCTCTCAAAACCAAAAATCCGTCTTGCCGTTAATGCCACTCTCGGGTCATTCGGTACAAGCACCAACGTCATTCCGGAAGACGCCACGGCAACACTTAACATCCGTGTTGCCGAAGCCAGAGACTTCGAAAAGGTTGAGGAAGAAATAAGAAGCATCATCAAAAACAAACTGTTTCCAGAATGCAAAATAGACTTTGATATGAGACTCGACGTCATGCCCTACGGCAACAATGCGACGACTCTCGAACTTGCTGAAAAAATACGCGTCATTGCCCGCAAAGAACTCGGAATGGAACTGGGCTATCGTCATGCAATAGGTAGCAATGATACCTGTTTCAGTGCACAGGTTTGCCCCTCTCTGGATGGCTTTGGCCCCGGCTGTGTGGCTATGCATTCAGAAAAGGAACATCTTCCCATAGCTACCGTCGGTCCAAAACTATACCTACTTGTTCGTATGATTCAAGAAGTTTGCCTCGGAAACATCTTACCCTTGAATAGGGCTGAAGGACAAAAGGAGGGGGTATGAAGAAACAGGATGTCATCAGCGGCATTCTGTGTGTTGGACTGAGCTTGATTCTTTACACGCAGACTTTCACATCGGATGCCGTGATTGTATTTGAAGATAATATAAACCCTATGCAGTATCCCCGAGCTTTAATAGCATTGTTGGCATTTCTCGGAAGCATTCTTACCATTCGTGGTTTGCTGCAGAAAGAAGATAAAACAGATATTCCAATCTTCTCACGCCGCACATTGGGCATCATGGTACTGCTGCTCGTGTATGCGGCCATATTCAACGCCACCGGTTTCTTCGTTTCCAGCGTTATCGCCTGCTTCGGCGTATCGGTCGTCATGGGATGGCGCAGACTTGGTATACTTTTTGCGGCCTGTATCGTTGCTCTTATCCTTATCTGGGCACTTTACACATATATTCTGCGAATCCCCTTACCTACGGGCACACTGTTCTGAGCGTCCGGGAGGTGATTATTCATGGATATGATATTATCGGCTCTTGCCGAAGTCCTGAGTCCCTTCGCGCTTATCATGAACCTCATGGGGGTCATGATAGGCATGATCATCGGTGCATTGCCTGGTCTCGGTTCTGTGGTAGCCATTTCCATCTGCCTGCCTTTCACCTTCGGCATGGAGCCTCTTCAGGCCATGGCCTTGCTGCTCGGTGTATACTGTGGATCTAACTGTGGTGGGAGTATAGCTGCTGTACTTATCAATACTCCCGGCACCCCCCAAGCTGCAGCCACGTCCATAGACGGTTTTCCCATGGCACGCTTGGGACAAGGCGGTAAAGCCATAGGTTGGTCGCTCTCTGCATCCATTATTGGAGGGCTTTTCTCCTGCGTAGTTCTCGTTGTTGCGGCACCCACCGTGGCTTCTTTTGCCCTCAGATTCGGCCCTCTTGAAACATTCGGCCTCATTCTCATGGGACTGACCTGTATCTCCAGTGTATCCGGGAAAAAACAGCTCCAGGGACTTATTGCCGGTCTTCTCGGTCTGTTGTTGGCCTGCGTGGGTATGTCACCCTTCACTCCTGATGCCAGATTTACCTTTGGCCTTTATGCCTTGGATGGCGGAATGGATACCGTGGCTGTCATCGTTGGCGTGTTCGCCATTGCGGAAGTCATCGACCGTTCCGAACGTATGTTGCATGAAAAGCAGGGCACCGTCATCAATGTAAATAAATTGAGCATGCCCAAGCTCTCTGAATATAAGGGACGCATCTGGAACCTCATCAAGTCTTCAATCATCGGCACTATTGTCGGTATTCTTCCCGGTACAGGGGCAACCACAGCAGCTTTCATCGCTTACGGCGAAGCTCAGCGTTCCAGCCCAAGGCGAGACAAATTTGGCACCGGAGAGCCTGACAGCATCATTGCCGCTGAATCATCGAACAATGCCGTTACTGGTGGCGCTCTGGTTCCTTCACTTGCTCTCGGAATTCCCGGCGACCCGGTCACTGCCATCATGCTGGCCACCTTCATTCTGCATGGCATCACCCCTGGTGTCCGTCTCATGGTAGATAACCCTGCCGTCGTCTATGGCATATTCATCGCGCTTGCCGTGGCCAATCTGCTCATGTACCCCTGCTGCTGCGTCACTACGCGTATATTCAACTATCTGCTAAAAACTCCAGAACCTATTCTTATGGGGCTTATCACGGTGCTGTGCGTCCTCGGGGCCTATGGTTCCAGAGGCAATTTCAATGACGTAGCCGTAACTATTGGCTCCGGTATAGCGGCTTATATACTCCGCCGCTGCGGCTTCCCAATGCCGCCCATCGTCATCGGTCTGGTTCTCGGTCAGCAATTTGAAATGAGTATCGGTCAGATGTTGCTCTATAAGGCTGATATGAGCTGGTGGACTTACATTGCGCAGTCGCCGATCGCCATGTGCTTGTTCGCCGTCACTGCCCTTATTCTCATTGTCCCTTTAGTGCGCCATAAGATGAGTAGTCAAGCTGCATAACCCCAAATAGGGAGTGATTCCCATAAGCTTTGCAAAGGAGTGTCGATGAACAAAATTTTCAAAAAAATGGGACTGACTCTGGCCTGCGTTCTGATGGTTACCGGCTCCGCATTTGCCGCATATCCCGAACGTCCCATCACTATGATCGTGCCCTTTGGGGCAGGTGGCTCCAATGATCTTCCTGCCCGCGTACTTGCCGGCCTTATGGAAAAGAAACTGGGACAGCCCATTGTCATTCAAAATGTGGTCGGCGCTGGCGGTACTCAAGGTACTACTCAAATTGCCCAGGCAAAGCCTGACGGTTACACTATTGGCTTTGATCCTACAGGCGCGCTCTGTCTCCAACCTCATATGAAAAAACTGCCCTATGGCGTGGACAGCTTCCAGTTCATTGGCATGGCCACACAGCAGCCGGTCGTTCTTATGACCAGTAAAAAGGCTTCATGGAAAAATCTGGAAGAAATGGTGGAGATAGTAAAAAAAGCTCCTGGTAAGTATCGTGTCGGCATTTCCGGCGTGGGCAACATGAGCCATGTTCCCGTGATTGCTCTGGCCAAGCATTATGGTCTGCAATTCCGCTACGTCCCTTATCGCTCCACACCTGAAATTATGAAGGAAATCGCCGCAGATCGCCTGCAGTTCCATGCCGATATGCCTGTGGCTCTATCTCAGTACGACGTATATGGCCTGATTCAGTTTTCCGATAAGAAAGTGGATAATCTGCCTATGCCAAACTCCGCCGATATCGGTTTGAACAAGAACTTCATTATGTGGCAGGCCTGCATCGCCCCGAAGGGCATCCCAACCGATATTCTGAAAATTCTTGTGGACACCATGCGTGAAGTCGTGAACAGCAAGGAATATGCGGACGCCATTCATCGCCTAAGCATGAATGTCTGGTGGATGGAACCTGATGAAGCCCAGAAGTTTTATGAAAAGGAGTTCGTGTCCTACGGTGAAGCATTGAAAGACGCCATCGGCAAATAAAGGCCTGCTCAAGTAAGCAATGGGGACTCTCGGATAAGTTTTTGGTCAAACGCGCCTAAACCAATTGTAACGGGTGATGTATGAAAAAATTTAGTGATACGACATGGATAGTTATAGGCATGATTGCCGGTTTCGCCGGTGGAATTCTCCTTGGCCCTGTCATGGGCGAAATCAAGTTTCTTGGTGATATTTTCCTTCGACTTATTCAGATGTCCATCGTCGTCATGATCTCTGGTGCAGTCATTGAAGCTGTGGGATCCTTGAAGGGACACGAGCTGGGAGCTCTCGGCGGAAAGACTCTTTTCGTCTTCTTTCTTACAACTGTTCTGGCCGCCCTCTGCGGTCTGCTGATGGTGAACATCATCCAGCCTGGCGTCGGGATGCCCTCTATCGCTGGTATGGAATACAAGGGCGGAGCCAAGGTCATGAGCTGGGGTGCCATTTTCACCGATTTCTTCCCCAAAAATATTGTGGATAGCATGGCCAAGGGATCCACCGTACAGGTCATTGCCTTTTCCATGATTTTTGGTGTTGCTCTCAGCTTTGCCAACCACACGGCGGAGGGCGGTCGTGTACTTGAGATGGTCCGCAGCGTCAACGCCATTGTCCTCGGAATGATGCATATCATCCTTAAGGTTGCTCCCATCGGTATTTTTGCACTGCTCGGCTGGGTTACCGGCGTTGTCGGCGTTGCCGTGGTCATCCCTCTGGCCAAGTTCCTGCTCGCCCTTTTCATTGCCGCGGTACTTACCTATTTGGGCATGCTTCTGGTGGTATGCGCATATGCTCGAATTTCTCCCATTACATTTACCCGTAAGCTCTACCGCATGGGTATGGTCGCTTTCACCACAACCTCCGGTGCAGTAGCCCTTGCCGTGGAAATGGAAGACTGTGAAAAACGCTATGGTGTGGACCCCAGTGTGACCCGTCTGGTTCTACCTCTTGGCATGACTCTGAGCAGCGCCGGTCTCGCTCTGTATCTGGCTGTTTCCTGCATCACCATGTTCCAGTTCTTCAACATTGACGCGTCGTTCTCCACTCAGTTCCGTGTCGTGGTTATGTCCACTCTGGCTACCCTCGGCACGACCGGCATGCCTGGCGGTGCTCTTGTGGCGCTTGCCGTGGTATTCCCTACTGTGGGTATTCCGCTTGAAGGTATTGCCGTACTGGCCGGCATCGATCGTTTCTCCGATATGATCCGTACTCCCATGAACGTTTTCTGCGACGTAGTCGCCGCTGTGGCAGTCGCGTCCAGCTCTCATCTGCTGAACAAGGAAACATTCAAAAACGTAGCATAAGCTTTACGGCATTGAGGAAGACATTGTGATTCAGCGTGTTGCTCATCATGAACCGACACCATTGCCCATAGGCATCGTCGGCGGTCTCGGCCCGTATGCAGGGTATGACCTCCTCAGAAAAATATTCCGCTGGACGAAGGCAAGCACTGATCAGGAACATCTGCCGATCATGCTCCACTCATTCCCGGGATGGATACCGGAACGTCCCGCCTATCTTCTGGGGCAGACGAAGGAGAATCCCGGCGAAGATATCGGGAGCATCATGGTGCAGCTTGCCCGGAACGGAGCAAAAGTCATCGGCATGCCCTGCAACACGGCACATAGTCCCCGCATTCTCAATGTGGCACTGGAACGCCTGCGCAGCGCTGCTGACGATGTGACCTTCGTATCCATCATCGAAAGCGCTGTACGACATGTGAAAACGCTGTGTCCGAACGGCGGCCGCATAGGCCTCATGGGCACGGTGGCCACATTGCAGACACGGCTGTACCAGGATGCTCTCGAGAAGGCCGGACTTGAGCCTGTGCTCCCCGATGACGATGAGTGCGCTCTCGTTCAGCGCGCCATCAGCGATCCGGAGTTCGGGGTTAAGGCCTTTTCCGATCCTGTTTCTCCGAAGGCCCGCCGGATTCTTCTCGACACCGCTCGCGGTCTTGTTGAAAAAAAGCGGGTATCGGTTATTCTCCTTGGCTGCACGGAAATTCCCGTTGCCGTCACGGAAACCTCCATTTTGGAAGTCCCGGTCGTGGACGCCACCAGCGTGCTCGCACGGGAACTGATCCGGACCAGTTGCCCGGAAAGACTGAAAAATAGCATGAACTGAGAGAGTAAAAGGAGTTTACCATGAATCTCGCAAAGTTCCCTCGTCGCGGTTATGTGAAGGAAGCCACCCCCATCGAATATCTTGCCAATTTCTCCAAGGCTCTTGGCGGCAAGGTGAACATCTACATGAAGCGTGACGACCTGCTTCCCGGCTGCGCCGGCGGCAACAAGACCCGTAAGCTGGACTTCTCCATTGCCGACGCTCTGGCTCAGGGTGCCGATACCATCATCACCTGCGGCGCCGTGCAGTCCAACCACTGCCGTCTGACTCTCGCCTGGGCCGTGCATGAAGGACTCGACTGCCATCTGGTGCTCGAAGAACGCGTGCCTGGCAGCTACAACCCCGAAGCTTCCGGCAACAACTTCCTCTATCATCTGCTCGGCGTGAAGAGCATCACCGTCGTGCCCGGCGGATCTCCCATGATGGAGGAAATGGAAAAGGTGGCCGAAAAGCTCCGCGCTGAAGGCAAGAAGCCCTACATCGTGCCCGGCGGCGCCTCCAACAAGATCGGTGCCCTCGGCTACGTTTCCTGCGCCCAGGAAATCATGCAGCAGATGTTCGAAATGGGCCTGAACTTCGACCATGTCGTCGTTCCCAGCGGCAGCGCCGGTACCCATGCGGGCATGATTGCCGGATTCTACGGCAACAACATGGATATCCCCATGTCCGGCATCGACGTGAGCCGCCCCGGCGACGTGCAGCAGGGCATCGTGCATAAGCTCGCTCAGGAAACTCTCGACTACATCGGTGCCGGCGTGCAGCTTCCGATGGAAAAGGTCGTCTGCTACGGCGACTACTATCAGCCCGGTTATTCCAGACCCAACCCCGGCATGGTCGAAGCCGTGAAGATGGTTGCCCAGACGGAAGCCATCCTGCTTGACCCCGTGTACAGCGGCAAGGCCATGGCCGGTCTCATTGACCTCGTGCGCAAGGGCCACTTCGCCGAAGGTTCCAACGTGCTCTTCCTGCACACCGGCGGTTCCCCGGCGCTGTATGCCTACCTGCCCACTTTCATGAAGTAGTTTAGTAAAATTTTTACCAAAGCTCCCCGGTATCGAGATGATATCGGGGCTTTTTTTAACCTCCAAGCAGTTGAAAGAGAGGAAGCAACTGAAACAAAAAACTACCCATCAGATAGATTGCAAGACCTCTGGCTCAGACTTGAGCCTATACTGCCGACAGAAGGTTCTCCTCGTGGAGGACGACCGACTGGTGACGTCAAAAACTTTCTCAATGCTGTACATTGGATGCTGCGAACCGGATCTACATGGCGAGCTTTGCCGGAGAAATATGGTTCGTGGAAAACTGTATATTCTCGTTTCAGGCGTTGGCAGAAAAGAGGATATCTGACTGCTGTCCTTGAGCTTCTTACCTTACAGGCTGACATGAACCACATCATGATTGATGGGACATACGTTCATGCTCATAAACATAGTGCCGGGGCTGACATACCTCTGGACACAATCAGGCTCTCGGCCGAAGTCGTGGCGGCTTGACTTCCAAAATTTATGCGGTGGCGGATGCTCTCGGTAAGTCTATTGCAGCCTGCCGAAAACTCTACCTATCGTCTCAGCCTGACGGACGAAATCTGTCTGAAGACAGGCTATGCTTTCAACTTGCCAATCCTTGATGGTCAGGCTATAAAAAAGATGGTCTGAGTAGCCTGAGGCTGTTCATGTTTTGTCGTTATCTTTCTATTTACATTGTGCGGACAAAGGTGCGGACATAAGAGAAGAGTTCTTTGTATTATTATGATAACATATTGATATATTTAAATAAAAATATCAACTTTGGGATTTAATCTTTCCCCGTAAAGGAAATAGTCGGTTGCGTTCGTTTTGTTTCCTTTGTAAACGGCATTTCTCCGCAGCTGCTTTTTTATGGAGAAACAAGAGCGCTTCAGGTGCTTCTTTACAAGGCGAAGGGCATGGCTTTTGCCATAGGTAATGATAAGGCATACTCCTTTCTTCATTTTGCCATACAGTGTATTAAAATTTCCCTGGAATACGCGAAAGGCAAAACGTTCGATCTCCACGTCTGTGAGGAAAGCTACTGGCAGCTCAGAAATTTCCACGATCCGTCCATTCATTTCCTTTCGGCATCCTTTCTCAGTGTTTTTTACATTTTCACCGGAAAATATTTCAACGCCATAAATATCTGGCGTCTTGGCACGCTTGCGGATTCGCAAAAAATGCCGGGGGACTGCGTCATTTTGGAAAATGCCTTCATAGGGGCCATGATGACCTGTCAATATTCTCTCGCCCGCGACATTGCTTCTTCCGTGAGCGTGCCGTCCAATTTTCCTCTTGAGGAAATAGCCTCACTGTATTGTGACGGATGGAAAAGAAGTCTTCCGGTGGAAAGTCTTAAGGCGTATCCTCCCAGTCCGCTTCTTGCTCTTGCCTGCTTTCTGTCAAAGGAAGGGGCCCTTGCTGCCAGAACTCTTGCCGCGCTGTCCATTACTCCCGAGGATTTTCTCCGGTATCCGTTCCTTCCGGAATTGTTGTTCCGGCTGGAAGAGCAGGGTTTTCCCCTTTTTTCGGAACAGGAATGGGCCGATGAGTTCAGGCGCGCCAGAAGCGCGCCCAATACGGTCGTGCGGGGTATTTTTCTTCGAATATCGGCAAACAGGATGTCGGTTTCTTCAGAAAGCGACAACGCGGGCATTATTTCCTGCCTCCAGCACAGCTTGAACATTCTTCAGGGGAATCTTGCGCCTCTGGAAACGGCAAGAACCTGTCTGGCTATGGCACGCGTCATGAGAAGAGCGGAGCGCCAGATTGATGCCGAGCCCTTTGAAAAGAAGGCCTCCGAAATAATTTTGGTGCTTTTTCCTCCTCTCTGGCCGGAAGACATGCCGTTGCCGTCTCGTTCCGCGTCTTCCACCACCACTCCCTGCTTTCCTTATTTTCTCCTCTTTCAGGCCATTTTGGAACTGAACTGCCGGCAGCTGGTCAAAAGCGCTCCGCTGTTCTTCAGCGGTATTCTTTCCGCCTTCATGACGGCCTTCGGCGCTCTTCACGGGCATATCGTACATGAAAAGGAAAAGAAGAGGGAATGCATCGCCGCTTCCGACAGCGATGAGTACGAAGCGAGCGCCGAGGACGGTCTTTCCGACGGAGAATCCTATCGCATTGCGGGGTTTTCCGACGGGGGGAAGAATATGTCGAGGATCATCATCAAAATTCTGTCCGACGACAGAGAAGTGTTTATTCTTTCCATTTCGGGATACTTCGGCAAAGCCATTCTGCAGATTCTGGATGAGAACATGTACGAGCTGCTTGCCAGCCAGATTCTTTCTGAAATCAGCAATCACCAGCGCAAGCAGCAGACGCATTCCCATACGCTTCTCCGTTCTCCCGTGTATATGGCGCAGCCCGGAGAGGGAGCGGTGTTCTTTCGAAGCCCTGAAATGAAGGAGCTTATAAAAAATATCGATCTGATTGCTCCTACGGATGCTTCCGTGCTTCTTATTGGAGAAAGCGGCGTGGGTAAGGAGAGGCTGGCACGAAGAATTCATGATCAGAGCGGGAGAAGCGGGGAGTTCATTCCCGTCAACCTCGCATCCATTCCCTCATCACTGTTTGAAAGTGAATGCCTGGGCTATGAAAAGGGAAGCTTCACCGGAGCGGGAGCTCCGAAGAAGGGACTGTTCGAGCTGGCCGATAACGGCACGCTTTTTCTTGATGAGATTGCGGATGTCCCTATGGATATTCAGGTGAAGCTTCTGCGCATACTTCAGGAAAGAGCGTTCCGCCATGTAGGCGGTCTCAAACAGATTCATTCGCGTTTCAGAGTTATCGCGGCAACGAATTCCAATCTTGAGAAGGCTGTTGCTGAAGGGAAGCTGAGGGCCGATCTGTATTTCCGCCTCAACACCATATCCCTGTTTATTCCGCCTCTGAGAAAAAGAAGGGGGGATATCCTTTTTCTTGCCGATATTTTTTTGGAACAGTACTGCCAGCAGTACGGGAAAAAAAGATATGTCCTTTCCGACCGCGAGGCAGAGGAGCTTCTGGCCATGCCGTGGCCGGGTAATGTCAGGGAACTGATGCATTTTATGGAACGGCTGGCTATTCTGGGAGACTTTCAGCGTGCAAAGGCTACCAGTGCCGTCTATGCGCGGGATTTTCCTTCAGAAACGTCGCGGAGCCGGCTCTCGGAGACGGAGTCGACCGGATTCGATTTTCTGCATAAAGATGAAATTATTCCCCTTGCGGAAATGGAGGCAAGGTATTTTACTTTTGTTTACAGGCAGAAAAAAGGAAAGGTGACAGGAAAAAACGGCGTCGCGCAGGCTCTGGGAATTTCAGATCATACGGCGTTTAATTGGATAAAGAAACTTGATCTTGTAAAATAATATATAATGGTTTTAATTTTTATGAATACGTTGACGTTGTTTGATGATGCGTTGCGTCAAAATAGGAAGGAGCGGATTTCTACGAAGAATCTTATTGAACGTATGTGATGTCTTCGCGATGAATATGCCTGAAGCGAGAAAGCATCGGCGGGCTTCGGAAGGCGTCGGACGTTTTTGTACGGATGTTGAGAAAACGGGGCGGATTTTTGCCGGCAGCGCATGAATATATGCGCCACGTCATGAACACCCGACATCATTTTTTATAAAAAAAGCACCTGCATTGTTACCTGCAGGTGCTTGATTTCACTGGAGCCAGCTTGGAGACTTGAACTCCAGACCTACTGATTACGAATCAGTTGCTCTACCAACTGAGCTAAGCTGGCGCTTCGGACATCTCTTTTATGGGTTTTCCGGGGGGATGTCAACACCGAAAGGGGGGATTTCCCGCACGGATTGCGGGCTTTTCCTACTGTGCCAGAGGAACAGTGAAGAGGAACATGCCGCCCGGTCCCTTTTCCGCCCGGATAATGCCGCCGTGGCGCTCCACGATGTGCTTGCAGATGGCAAGTCCGAGTCCCGTGGAGGACGGGGAGACCCGCTCCTTTTCCACTCTGTAGAAACGTTCGAAAATGCGTTCGCAGTCGGATTCGGGAATGCCCGGTCCCTGATCCGACACGGTGAACACGGCTGCGGCCTCAAAGGGCGAAGGTTCGCCGGTGATGGTGATGACGCTGCCTTGGGGGGCATAGCGGCAGGCGTTTTCCAGAAGATTGCGGAAGACCTGTGTGATGTAGTGGGCATCGGCCCGGATGTTCATGGTCCTGTCCATATGGATGTCGGCCGTCAGCTCCTTGGCTTCCAGGTGCGGAGTGCAGGCATCGAGGGCGTCTTCGAGGACGAAGGCGGCGCGGACGCAGGTAAGCTGCAGGGGAACGATGCCGCTCTCCAGCTTGGAAAGCCGCAGCATGTCTTCCACCAGCAGGGCCATGTGACGGGCGTTGCGCAGAATGGTTCCGGTGAACTTCTGCCGGTCTTCGGTATGGTGGGCCGGCAGATCGAGAATGGTTTCGGCAAAGCCTATGATGGTGGTGAGCGGAGTGCGCAGTTCGTGGGCTATTTCGCCCATGAATTCTCTGCGCCTTCTGTTCATGCGGACGAGATCGCTGATGTTGTGGAACACCACTACGGCATGGGGAGCCGATTCGTTGGCGAAGAGAGGATCCTGATCCTTGAGCGGCGTGATGCGGACGCTGAGCACGAGGTCCTTGTCCAGCGTGATGCGGAAGGCTGGGGAGGAATGTCGTTCGGGAAGAAAATCGTGGAGAAAGGCGTCGAGCATTTCACGGAAGGTGGAGCCGGGGACGACCGAGGAGGCGGGCATGCCCACGGCATTGGAGGTGAAAAGCCGGCAGAAGGACGGGTTGGCCTTGAGCACCACGCCCTGCTTGTTGAGAATGAGCACGCCTTCGTCCAGACTGTCGAGAATGCTGTCGAGTGGAATGGGGCTGGCCGGACACGGCGTTTTGACCGGCTCCTCGGGCTGGGGAGCCGTAAGATCGGTGAAGCAGGATTCCCTGTTCGCAATGATGGAGGGGGCTTTCATGAGCTTATCCCTTGCAGCGATAGCCTATGCCGCGCACGGTTTCGATGATGTCTGCGGCTTCGCCGAGGCGGGCGCGCAGGCGCTTGATATGGGTATCCACCGTACGGTCGTAGCCGTCGAACTGATAATCCCAGACGGAGCTGAGGAGTTCTTCGCGGGAACGTACGCAGCCGGGATTCTGCATGAGATCCTGAAGAAGACAGAACTGTATGGCCGTAAGTTCCACGGGTTTGTCGTTTACGGTCACCTTGTGCGCCTGCGGATCGAGACAGACGCCGTGGCAGCGCAGAATGGGATCGTCGTCCTTCTGTGCGGCGCGCCGACGGAGCATGGCCTTGATGCGGAGCAGAAGTTCGCGGGTATTGAAGGGCTTGACCACATAGTCGTCGGCGCCGAGTTCAAAGCCGACGATGCGGTCCACATCGTCCCCGCGGGCGGTAAGCATGATGACCGGGATGTTTTCCGTGGATCTGTCCTTGCCCAGTTCCCGGCATACGGCGAGCCCGTCCATCCGGGGCAGCATGACGTCGAGAAGAATAAGAGCCGGTCTGTTGTTTCTGGCCAGTTCAAGGGCTGTCATGCCGTCGGCGGCTTCCAGAGTGGCATATCCTTCGCGTTTGAGGTTGAAGACCAGCAGGTCGCGTATATCCTGTTCGTCGTCTACGACGAGAATGAGGCTTTCGCTCATGATTTCCTCAGTGTCACACATCAAATAAAAATACCGGGCCTTCTACTTGGGGGAGAATGACATATTTTTATAAAAAAGAGAAGACTGTCACACAATTGACACATAACTGCCCTCAGTTGGTCACTGATGTCCAATAGGCTGGGTTCTCATGAGGGAACAGCCAAACCTCAGAGAACAGAATGGGCCGAATGCTTCCTGTGGCAACGAAGCATGCGGCGTCGCCGGCTCCACACCCGCAGGATGCCGGATGGAATCGACCCGGGATCATCCTTTCCGTCCCGGGTCGATTTTGTTTTAATGTCCCGATATGTTTCTGTAAAATGACAGCAGCTCCGATGAAGTGAGGCGTCTTTTGCCTGCGCCGGACTGGAACATCGTTTCGGCGAAGTGACGTAAGACTCCGTATCCTGCCGGCTTCGGGGCGCGTACCGTGGACATTTCCGCCGGAGACTGTCACGCAACTGCCATGATTCTGCCGTTCTGCGGACACGGGCTTCCTGTAGGTTGATTTTCATCAGGCCCCGCGCAAGGTTTTTCTGGAAGTCAGGGAGACCGGAGGTCGCCTCATGGCCGTCAAAAAAAGGATTCCCTCATGATCAGGATAGGCATCAACGGTTTTGGGCGTATCGGCAGATATCTGCTTCGTGTCATGCATCTTTTTCCTCAGTGTGAAGTGGTGGTCATCAACGGTCATCGCGCCAGCAACGAGGAAATGGCGTATCTGCTCAAGTACGATTCCGTGCATGGTCGCTTCCCCGGCAAGGTGGAATCCACGGAAAACGGTCTGAGGCTCGACGGTCGTGAAATCTCCATCACCCGCTGCGACAAGGGCGAATGGAAGTGGGGCGACTATGGCGTGGACATCGTTGTGGATACTTCCGGCACGCTGAGAAAGCGTGATCTGCTGGCGCTCCACATGAACTGCGGCGCCAAGAAGGTCATCATTTCCGCGCCCTGCAATGACGCCGACGCCACCATTGTCATGGGCGTGAACCAGGATATTTACGATCCTGAGAAGCACGACGTCATTTCCGCCGCCTCCTGCACCACCAACTGCCTGGCTCCCGCCGTCAAGGTGCTGCACAACGAATTCGGCATTCTTCACGGTCTCATGACCACCATTCATTCCTATACCATGAGCCAGCGTCTTCTGGACGGCACGCAGAAGGATCTGCGTCGCGGTCGTGCCGCCGGTCTGTCCATCATTCCCACCACCACGGGCGCCGCTGCGGCCGTGGGTTTGGTCATTCCCGAACTCAAGGGTCTGCTCAACGGCGGCGCCCTGCGCGTTCCCACCCCCGACGTTTCTCTGGTGGACTTCACCTGCGAACTCAAGACGGAAGTCACCGCGCAGGAAGTCAACGCCGCTCTCAAGTACGCTTCCGAAACCTGGCTTTACGAGGCGCTCGGCTACTGTGACGAGCCTCTGGTGTCCATCGACTATGTGGGCGACACCCACGGCGGCACCATTGATGCTTCCTTCACGACCGTCATGAACAAGACCATGCTCAAGGTCGTGGTCTGGTACGACAACGAATCCGGCTTTACGCATCAGCTCGGCCGTCTGATCCGCCTCGTGGCTTCCCATCTGGAAGCGTAAAACGAGTCTGCGGCAATTCCGAATGCAATGCAGGGGCGCTTTTCCCCGAAACATGACCGAGAGGCCTTTATGAGCGATACCATGAACGAAACTGGTTCCCGTTTTATTATGACCGGCGCGGACATCGTCCGCATGGGCGAATCTGCGGAAATGCTGGTGGGCGGCAAGAACTACAATACCGCGCTCATCAGCCGCGTGGAGGGCATCCGTACGCCGCAGTTCCGCGCCATTCCCGCCACGGCCTTTCATGTGGTTCTCGATGAAAGCCGCGTGAATGCTTCCCTTGTGTACGACGTTGTGGACTCCGCCATGGCCGAGGTCGACTGGACCTCCCCCGCCGTGGCTTCCGACCACAGCTTCTTCGGCAGCTTCGTGCGTCGTGCCGCCGCCGAGATCCGTGAACGCGGTGCTGGCAAGAGCGCCAGCACCTGCCTGCGCGACTTCATCAATCAGGTGGTGCACGGCTTTGCGGAATCGCAGGAAAACATCGACCAGCTCCGCCGCCGCTCCATGCTGGTGCAGGCCGCCATTCTTTCCATTTCCCTGCCTGCCGAAGTGGACGAGGCCGTGCGCCGCGCCTATCGCGACATGTGCGACGAAGCCGGAGAAGGAGAGTTCCCCGTTGCCGTGCGTTCTTCCGCCGCCGGCGAGGACTCCCGCAAGAAGGCGTTTGCCGGTCTTCAGGATACCTTCCTGAACATCACGGGCGAAGATGCCGTGGCCGAAGCCTATCTCTGGGACTGCGCCTCCGCCTACAACCTTCGTTCCATGACCTATCGCCGCGAAGCCATTCTCGATGCCGTGGCTCATGCCGAAAAGGAAGGCGATCCTTCCATTGCCGAGTCCGCTCGCAAGGAATGGGCCATTGAAAATACGGCCCTGTCCGTCTGCATCATGCGCATGATCCGTCCCGTGGTGGCCGGCACGGCCTTCTCCGCCGATACGGCCACCGGCTGCCGCGGCACGAGCCGCAACGACCTCGTCAGCATCGACTCGAGCTACGGTCTCGGCGAATCCATCGTGGGCGGCATGGTGACTCCCGACAAGTTCTATGTCTTCCAGCGCGACGACGGCACCGACGTGGTTCTGCGCTTCATGGGCCGCAAGACCGTGCGCATGGTCTACAATGAAGGCGACGACGGCACGCATATCGAGTCCGTGCCGGAAAACGAAGTGAATCAGTGGGCTCTCGGCGACAATCAGCCCATCGAAGTCGCGCAGGGCGTGCGCGCCATCAGCAAGGCGTACGGCGGCATCATCATGGATACCGAGTTCTGCATCGACGACAAGCAGCGCCTCTGGTTCGTGCAGGCCCGTCCCGAAACCCGCTGGAACGCCGAACTCGATGAGCATCCCCACACCATTTTCATGCGCCGTAAGGAAGTGCTTCCCGAAGCGGCCGCCAAGGGTGAAGTGCTTCTCTCCGGCAACGGCGCTTCCCGCGGCGCCGGACAGGGCACGGTGCGTTTCCTGCGTTCCGCTCTGGAACTGAACCGCATTCATCCCGGCGACATCCTTGCCGCCGAACGCACCGATCCCGACATGGTGCCCGGCATGCGCGTGGCTTCCGCCATCATCGCCAACGTAGGCGGCGACACCAGCCATGCGGCCATCAGCTCCCGTGAGCTCGGCATTGCCGCCGTCATCGGCGTGCAGAATCCTCTGGCCATGCGTGCCATGGACGGCATGCCCGTCACCGTGGACGGTACGCGCGGTCTGGTATATCGCGGCCTGCTTCCCCTGTGCGAAGTGGGCGGCGAACTGGACATCTCCAAGCTGCCTGCAACCCGTACCCATGTGGGCATCGTGCTGGCCGACGTGAATCAGGCTCTGTTCCTGTCCCGCCTGCGCAACGTGCCGGACTTTGAAGTGGGGCTGCTCCGTGCGGAATTCATGCTGGGCAACATCGGCGCCCATCCCGCCGCTCTGGAAGCCTATGACAACGGCACGCTGGAAGGCTTCGTGGAACGTCGTCTGGTGGAACTTGAAGAGCAGGTCAGCCGCCGCGTGTCCGAACAGATCGCCGTTGGTCAGGTGCGCTCGCCCTTTGCCGACGTGCAGCTGAAGCCTTATGTGGTTCAGCTCATGGACATGGCATCTCTCTATGCCAATACCTCCAGCGTGTCCCGTGCGGAAGCCCTCATGGCCGAATACATGCAGCGCGCGGAAATGAATGAGGAAGTTCTTCAGACTTCCGACAGTCTGCGCACCCACGTCCGCATTGTCATGGGCGCCGACGAACCCGGCTCCACCGTGACCGAGGAAGACGTGAAGGTCGCCGTGTCCGCGGCTGCCAAGAAGCCTCTCGTGCAGGAAGTGCTGTTCCACATCGGCGCCATACGCCGCAGCGTGGCCGCCCGTACCCGCCTCGGCAAGGAAATCGAGGAAATCCGCAGCATTCCTGAAAAGATCGAACAGCTTATCGTGACCAACGGCCATACCAGCGGCCGCGATCACTATATCCGTACTCTCGGCCGCAACCTTGCCCTGTTTGCCATGGCTTTCTACGGCAAGGACATCGTGTACCGCACCACGGACTTCAAGAGCAACGAGTACCGCAACCTGCTCGGCGGCTGCCTGTTTGAACACAACGAAGACAACCCCATGCTCGGCTATCGCGGCGTTTCCCGCGACATTCACGACTGGGAAATCGAAGCCTTCAAGCGTGCCCGTACCCTGTACGGCGGCAAGAACCTCATGCTCATGCTGCCCTTCGTGCGTACGCTGGAACAGGCCCGCTCCATGCGTTCCTATCTGGCCGACGTGCACGGCCTGCGCAGCGGCGAGGAAGGTCTCAAGATCCTGCTCATGTCGGAACTGCCTTCCAACGCCATTCTGGCCCGTCAGTTCATCAGCGAGTTCGACGGCTTCTCCATCGGCTCCAACGACATGACGCAGATGGTGCTGGCTACCGACCGTGACAACGCGGAACTCACGCACATCTATGACGAAGAGGATCCGGCCGTCATCTGGGCCATTCTGACCACCATCTTCACCGGTCAGAAGTTCTGCAAGAAGGTGGGCTTCTGCGGTCAGGGCGTGGCCAACAGTGAGATTCTGCGCGGCATGGTGGCCATTGCGGGCATCGTTTCCGCCTCCGTGGTTCCCGATACCTATATGCGCACCAAGGCCGACTTCGCCGCTGTGGAAGCCGAACACATTCCCAGCTCCGGCCTCGGCGGCTGGCTGCACCGGCAGCATGTGGCCAAGCTGCACGGCCTGCTTGAAAAGCACGGCTATGGCGAAGCCGCCGCGCTGACGGAACCTGCTGAGATCCGCGCCTGGTACGATGAGGAAGTGGGCCGTCTCCACAAGGAGCTTTCCGCCTGCTTCAGCACTCCCTTTGAGCATGACGCCCGCAATAAGCTGGCCGAGTTCCGCCGCACGTTCCACAAGCCCGTGACCTACGCGGCTTGGGACTGGGACGCCACGGTGTTCGACGCTCTCCAGCAGGCCGGTTTCGCCAGCTGGGAAGAGCAGGCTGAAGCTCTCCGGGTGCAGCGCGAAAAGTTCGCGACGGCGTAACGACATAAAGCCGGGCGGGACGTTGTCCCGCCCGGATCGGAGCAGGCTGCCGAGAGCATAATGTCTGCTCCGGAAAAAGGCGGGATCCGGCGTTTCTCCCGCCTCCTTCTCAGACGGCCGACCCCACCCCCGGGGTCGGCTTTCTTTTTAAGACTGAAAACTCCCCGCTATGCGGGGAGTTCCAAAAAGGCGAAGCCTT
>OOCM01001329.1_pt1 | contig 19943 bp, 19 predicted proteins | sample 1671111 | NCBI WGS metagenome assembly OOCM01 (sample SAMN06348123, study PRJEB24527) | human gut metagenome | biome: human gut; feature: ankylosing spondylitis patient; material: feces | host: Homo sapiens | place: China | collected 2015-10 | reverse complement strand
TTGCCGCCACCGCGTACGGGTGGAACTTGCGCATCGGAGACAGGCCGCATTTTTCAACCTTGCTGGAAAATTTCATGTTGTGCTCCTCCTTTTTTATTATGATGACCGCCGGTCATCCGCCGGTCATATTCAATACACGTATGATATCAGTCCAATGCTGGTTATAGTATAACGGCTGCACTTTTTAAAGACAACTAAAATTTTGTCGGTAAACTGCATAAAATATCAGGCCATATCGTCAGCGTTTACAGCTTCTCCACATTGCTCTCGCCATATATGGTGATACCGTGTGCCTTGAGCGCCTCCGCTGTCACGCCGTCGCCCGCGATCAGGCGGCGGGAAAAAGTTCCGTCGTAAATCTGCCCGCAGCCGCAGCTCGGGCTCTTTTCCTTGAGCACGGCAGCCTCGCAGCCGTTTTGCCGGCACAGCGCGAGAGCTGCCTCCGCACCGCGGCGGTACGCCTCTGTCACATCGCGGCCACCCGCTGTGACGACACGCTCGCCCCGCCGTTCGCTGGGCACACGCGGTGTCGGGAGACCGCCGAGCTGTTCGGGGCAGACAGGAACAATTTCATATTTTCCCACCAACGCCTGCACGCGCGCGTCCGCTTTACTTTTTCCGTCGTAGCGGCAGGGCGTGCCGAGAAGGCAGGCCGACACGAGCAGCTTATCCATGCCGCACCTCCAACGCTTTCCCGTTGAGCTTCGCCTCCGCGAGCGTTTCGCCCTCGTAACGCAGCTTGAGCGAGAAAAACGGTACGTTTTCGTCGAGCAGGCGCAAAAAGATCTTGTCGCCCTCCCACGCGGGCAGCGCCAGCAGATCTTTCTTTTTGATCCACGCAAGCTCGCCCTCATCGCAGTCCTTGAGCGTTCCCTCAAAGCCGTCGGCAGTGAAAAGGTGCATGTACTCGCTCTCCCACTTGTCCGACACGAATGTCACGATGCCGCGATAGCGGTAAGAGGTCAGGGCGAGGCCGGTCTCTTCCTTCGTTTCGCGCAGAGCGCACTCCTCCGGGCTCTCGCCCTCTTCAAACTTGCCGCCGATGCCGATCCACTTGTCGCGATTGCAGTCGTTCTCCTTTTTCGTGCGGTGCAGCATCAGGTATTCGCCGCCGCATTCGATATAAATGAGCGTCGTGTTCACGGCGCGATAGATGCTACTGCTCATGATACTCCCTCCCCAAAGGGTCTTTTTGTCAGTATAAAAGATGGCGGCAAAAATTGCAAGTGAAGGCGCCGTTCAGAAAATCGCGCATTTTTCGAATTTGTGCTTGACTTTGCTGTGATTTTTGGTATAATCATTTTTGCTGTCGAGCGCACCGATACGCAGCAGTATCGAAGCGGTCATAACGAGCACGACTGGAAATCGTGTGTACGCCAAAAGCGTACCGAGAGTTCGAATCTCTCCTGCTGCGCCAAAAAGAACACCACCCAACAGGGTGGTGTTCTTTTTGTATCCAGAGATTCGAACAGGGCATGAGCGAAGCGAAAAAACGCCCCAGTGGGGCGTTTAGTGCCCGCCTACACCGTCGTGGCATCACGATCGACGCGACTTGTCCAGTCCCGTCGATCGTGCCACTTCCTCGAAAGCGGCTCACTTTCTCTGCCACTGGCAGCGTTTCGCCGCTTTCCGAGTCGCGGTGTGGTAACACCGCGAGCGAATCTCTCCTGCTGCGCCAAATAAAACCACCATCCTTCGATGGTGGTTTTATTTTTTACTCAGCGCTCTCAGCGAACTGGGCTTTTCTCCCTTTACTCCCCCAGCATCTCTCCTGCGGCGAGGACGGCGTTGCGAACGCACTGCGCGCAGGGACAGAGGACCTTGCCGGTCTCCACGCCCTTTAAGTCCTTGCAGATCGTCGCGCCGCTCTTTTCCTGAAAGCTCGTAAGGATGCTGCGGGCCGTGCGCGGCGTGCCCTTGCCGTCCGTCACGCTGCCCGCGGCCATCACCGCGCCGATCAGCGCGCCGCAGGTGGCCTGCATGCAGCCCATGCCCGCGCCGTAACCCGCGCCGAGCTTCATCAACGTATCGTGGTCGACTGGAATTTTATCCTCCCACGCGCACAGCACCGACTGGGTGCAGTTGCCCTTTCCCGCGGCAAATGTTTCCACCGCCAGCTCGGCGCGCTCTTCAATCGTCATTGTTTCTATCTCCTTTGCTTTTTGATCCATTCCGACTTGCCGGTCGTTTCCCCTATCGTACGCACAACGGCGCGCAAAGTCAACCGCCGCGCGTGCTGGATTTTTGCCCGCGGCCGTGCTATGATGGAGAAAATCACCACAGGAGGATTCCCAATGAAGAAGCAACTGACCGCATGGCTGCTCGCGCTCGTGATGCTCTTCTCGCTCGTCGGCTGTGGCACGGATGCGCCGGTGCAGGACGAAACCAACTTGCCGCAGCAGGAGCAACAGGACGTTCAGAACGCGCCGTCTGAAGACGCCGACATGCCGGACGAAACAGCGCAGATCGACGAGGACGGCTCCTACACGACCAAGGACGACGTCGCGCTCTATATCCACACCTACGGACATTTACCGGACAACTTCATCACCAAGAAAGATGCCCAGGCCCTCGGCTGGCCGGGCGGGTCGCTCGAGCCCTACGCGCCGGGCAAATGCATCGGCGGCAGCCGGTTCGGCAACTACGAAGGTCTCTTGTCCGAGGCGGACGGACGCACCTACACCGAATGCGACATCGACACGCTGGGCGCGGATTCGCGCGGGGCCAAACGCATCGTTTTCTCAAACGACGGCCTCATTTACTACACCGAAGACCACTACAAGTCCTTTGAACTGCTGTACGGGGAGGAGTGAGCACCATGCGCTTTGTATTAGACGTCTCTGCCTGCGAAAGTGTCGAAGACCTACACCGCGCGCTCGCGGAGGGGCTGCGTTTTCCCGCGTGGTACAGCGGCAATCTCGATGCCCTGCACGACTGCCTGACGGACTTGCATGAGCCGACGGAGCTGATCGTCCGCGGCACTTCGGCGCTTGACGAGCTGCTCGGACGCCGCGCCAACGCCTTCCGCCGCGTGCTCGATGACAGCGCGGAGGAAAATCCGAATCTCACCGTGCGGTTTGAGGACGCTGTTGAAGCCGATACCTATTAGCTTCTACACATAAAGAGAACCATTCCGCTTCATCGCCGATTCGGGCTTGCAATCACGTCCCGAGAGCTTCTGCAAAATGGTTCTAAGTGTAGTATATTCCATACAAGCGATACTGTAAAGCCATAAAAAGGAGCGCTGATGACAGCGCTCCTTTTTCATTTCGCGGAGAATTTACAAAAACTTCTCCCATTTCCGCCGCTTTCCATGATATGATGAAAATAACCGATTATTCCTGATAGAAAGAGGAGACCGCCATGTCACAGGTGACCAAACGCGCGCTCGAGGCGTCGCTCAAAAATCTGCTGCTGCAAAAGCCCCTGAGCAAGATCACCATCAGCGATATCACGGAGGACTGCGGCATCAACCGCATGACGTTTTACTACCACTTCAAGGACATTTACGACCTTGTCGAATGGTCGTGTCAGGAGGACGCCAGCAAGGCGCTCGCAGGCAACAAGACCTACGAGACGTGGCAGCAGGGTTTTTTGCAGCTCTTTAAGGCCGTGCAGGACAACAAGCCATTCATTATGAATGTCTACCACTCCGTCAGCCGCGAGCAGGTGGAAAACTACCTCTACAAGGTCACCTACGACCTGCTTGAGGGCGTAGTCGAGGAGCAGGCACAGGGCATGAGCGTGCGTGACGAGGACAAGGCCTTCATCGCAACGGTCTACAAGTACGCCTTTGTCGGTCTGATGCTCGACTGGATCAAAAACGATATGAAGGGCGACTCCCAGCTGCTTGTCGACCGGCTCGAACTCGTCATCCACGGCAATGTCCGTGCCGCGCTCGAGCGGCTGCGTATCGATAAGGCGTGACGGTTTCCCTGCTTTCATCAAAAGCGGCAGAATGATAAGAATTTTTACAGCTTTTCGGGCGGTGATAAGAAACTTATCACCGCCCGATTTCTGCTGATTGTTCTTTTCGCAAAACCGCGGTATGCTTTCACCATCGAAAGGAAAACATACCGTTGATTCCCAAGGTTGAATGTGTTTCGTGGATCAGCGGTTTCACAGACAGTTTGAAAGGAGAAATGATTTATGTATTATTCCAGCGGTAACTATGAAGCGTTCGCCCGTCCTAAGAAGCCCGAAGGCGTGGACAGCAAGTCCGCCTATATCGTCGGCAGCGGCCTCGCCGCGCTGACTGCCGCCTGCTACCTCGTGCGTGACGGCCAGATGAAGGGTGAGCACGTGCACGTGCTCGAAAAGGGTGATCTGCCCGGCGGCGCGTGCGACGGCTACAAGTTCGAAAACCTCGGCTACGTGATGCGCGGCGGCCGCGAGATGGACAACCATTTCGAGGTCATGTGGGACCTGTTCCGCTCCATCCCCTCCATCGAGACCGAGGGTGTGAGCGTGCTCGATGAGTACTACTGGCTCAACAAGGAAGACCCCAACTACTCCCTCTGCCGCGCGACCGTCAACCGCGGTCAGGACGCGCACACCGACGGCAAGTTCGACATCTCCGACAAGGGCGCGATGGAGATCATGAAGCTCTTCTTCACCCCCAACGAGCAGCTACAGGACAAGAAGATCACCGACTTTTTCGATGACGAGGTCCTTTCTTCCAACTTCTGGCTCTACTGGCGCACGATGTTCGCCTTTGAAAACTGGCACAGCGCACTCGAGATGAAGCTCTATATCCAGCGCTATATCCACCACATCGGGGGACTTCCCGACTTCACGGCGCTGCGCTTCACGAAGTACAACCAGTACGAGTCCATGATCCTCCCGATGGTCAAGTACCTTGAGAGCCACAACGTTCAGTTCCACTACGGCGTGCAGGTCGCAAATGTCGAATTCGACTGCTCTGACCCCAAGCACAAGCTGGCTAAGCGCATCGACGTCATCCGCGACGGCAAGAAGGAGGCCATCGACCTCACGGAAAACGACCTCGTCTTCATCACCAACGGCGGCTGCGTCGAAAACTCCTCCATGGGCAGCCAGAACGAGCCCGCCGCGTACAACACCGAGCTCAAAGAGGGCGGCGGCTGGGATATGTGGCGCAAGATCGCCGCGCAGGATCCGTCCTTCGGTCATCCCGACAAGTTCTGCCACGACCCCGAGCAGACCAACTGGATGAGCGCCACCGTCGAGACCCTCGACCAGAAGATCATCCCCTATATCAAAAACATCTGCAAGCGCGACCCGTTCACCGGCCATGTCGTCACCGGCGGCATCGTCACCGTGAAGGATTCCTCCTGGCTGATGAGCTGGACCATCAACCGCCAGCCGCAGTTCCGCACGCAGCCCAAGGACCACTGCCTCGTCTGGGTCTACTCCCTCTTCACCGACAAGCCGGGCGATTATATCAAAAAGCCCATGCGCGAGTGCACCGGCAAGGAGATCTGCATGGAGTGGCTCTACCACATCGGCGTGCCCGAGGACCAGATCGAAGAGCTCGCGACGAACAGCGCCAACACCGTGCCCGTCATGATGCCGTATATCGACGCGTTCTTCATGCCGCGCGCCTATGGCGACCGCCCGAACGTCGTGCCCGAGGGCAGCGTCAACTTCGCCTTCCTCGGCCAGTTCGCCGAGACCCCGCGCGACACGATCTTCACCACCGAGTATTCCATGCGCACCGGCATGGAGGCCGTCTATACGCTGCTGAACGTCGACCGCGGCGTGCCCGAGGTCTGGGGCAGCGTGTATGATGTGCGTGACCTGCTCAACGCAACTGTCAAGCTGCGCGACGGCAAGAAGGCCACCGACATGGACATGGGCTTCATGGAAAAGATGGCCGTCAAGAAAGCTCTCGGCAAGATCGAAGGCACCGACATCGAAAAGCTCCTCAAGGAGTATGGCGTCATCTAAGGATAAAAGCAAGCAGGATAGCAGGAAAATAATGAGTAAGGGCGGGAGCTGTGCTCCCGCCCTTACCCTATTCCGAAAAGATTCAGTTCTTTGTCAGCACGCATTTGTCGCAGGGAGTGAGGCCTCTGCCCATCGCCTCAGCGAGCGTTGCTTCGTAATAAGTACCGCCGTTGCAGGTACCGGAATAGTGATAACGCTTGCCCGTCTTTGTCACATAGATGTGCTCGCCCTTCGTCTTATTCGCAACTGCCGCCGTCTGCGTCTCATTATACCATGTGACGACGCAGCCAAGCGATTCCGAAACGAAGCGTGCCGGAACCATTGTCCGGTTTCCGATGATTTGCGCAGGCACATCCAGCGTGTACGGCACATCGTTGACGTAAGCTGTTGTATTATCGATCTGGATGATCACGACTGTGTCATCCAGCGTACCAGTCGCCGTTCGAGTGTCATTGTCCCACGTGACCTCCGCGCCCAGATACTCAAAAATCGCCCGCATGGGCACAAGCGTGCGGCCGCCCACCAACTGCGGCGGCACATCGGTCTGCACCAACTCTGTGTCGACATACAGCTCGACTGCGTTGACAGACAGGCAGAGCAGTAGTGTGCAGGACAGCAGGCCAAGCATCAATGCAAATAGCTTTTTCATCGTTTCTCTCCTCTCTCGTTATACAAATAATTTAATCAGGGGATTCCTGTTATTTTCATTATATCCGTCGTTGCATATAAGTCAACAAAGAAAGGGCGGGAGCATAGCTCCCGCCCTTTCTTTGCGCTCTCGCGCCTATTTCATCGGTGCATTAAGTCGCTCAGCGCGCCGTCCACGGCGGTACCCATCTGCTGCATGGTGCGGCCCACGCAGGTCTTCATGGCTTTGCGCTTTTCTGCGACGGTCATGCCGATGATCGCGCCGGCGGCCATGCCGGCAGCCATACCGCGCCAGAATGCGGTATCACACATATCGATCACTCCTTTGCTCACGCGCTTAGTCTGTCCACACAAGATCGCGTCATACGCGGCAATTTTTGCCGCAAATCGCCCTTGCTGAATGCCTCTTTTCGGCCTATAATGAAAATGAGAAAAAGCAAGCATGAAGGAGAACCATATGACCACGATTTATCTCATCCGCCACGCTGAGGCTGAGGGCAACCTCTATCGCCGCGCGCATGGCTGGTACAACAGCACCATCACCGACCGCGGCTACCGCCAGATTGCCGCGCTCACCAAGCGCTTTACCGACACGAAATTTGACGCCGTTTATTCAAGCGACCGTTTCCGCACGATGATCACGGCGCTTTCCATCTATAAAACGCACGGTCTGCCGCTGCGCACCGTCCGCGCGCTGCGCGAGATCGACGTGGGCTACTGGGAGGATACCCCCTGGGCGGAGCTTGAGCGCATCGACCCTGAACAGCTCGCGAATTTCAGCAACGACTCGCAGAACTGGCACGTCCCCGGCTGTGAAAGCTTTGCCGAGGTGCGTGAGCGGATGCGCAAGGCGCTCACGGAGATCGCCGAGGCGCACCCGAACGGCACGGTCGCCGTCTTTTCCCACGGCATGGCCATGCGCATCATCGTCGGCACGCTTCAGGGCATGACGCTGCACGAGATTGACAGGACCGGCCACGCGGAAAACACCGCCGTTGCAAAGCTCGAGTACAAAAATGGCACGTTCAATGTCATCTTCCGCGACGACGCCTCCCACCTCGGCGACAACATCGCCACCGTGCGCAAGCAGCCTTGGGTCAACGACCCGAAAGGCTTCGAGGGCGGCATCTACTACCGCGCTTCGGGCGAAGCGGGGCATTTCGACGTGATGCACGGCGGCGATGTCATCGGTGCGGTCAGCGTTGTCTCCTGCCGCGGCGGTGTGGGCACGATCGGCGAATTCTGGCTCGAGGAGGACGCGCAGAAGCGCGACCTCGGCGAAAAGCTCGTCGGTCAGGCTCTCTCCTATGCGCGCTCGCGCGGCTGCTCCATTCTCTCGACCGGCCGCATCCCGAAGAGCAATGCAGTCGGCCTCCACTGCGCGGAAAAGTGGGGCTTCCACCCCGTTCATGAGGACGCGGAAAGCGTCACATTTGAGAAGAATTTCGAATACGATGAGGAATCCTGCTGGAAGAGATTGCAGGAAGTTATCGAAAAATGAAGAAAAAAAAGATCGAAAAGGCCTTTCTGCCGGTCTCAAAAGACGAGATGGTCGAGCGCGGCTGGTACTACTATGACTTCCTCGTCGTCACGGCGGACGCGTATATCGACCACCCGAGCTTCGGCACGGCGATCATCGCACGCGTGCTGGAGCACGAGGGCTACCGCGTGGCCGTGCTCGCCCAGCCGGACTGGCACAGCGCGGACGCCTTCCGCGCGATGGGCCGCCCGCGCTACGGCGTGATGATCGGCGGCGGCAACATTGACTCGATGGTCGCGCACTACACGGCGGCAAAAAAGCGCCGCACGCAGGACCTCTACTCCCCCGGCAGCCGCATGGGTCTTCGCCCCGACCGCCCGACCATCGTATACGCCAACCGCTGCCGCGAGGCCTTCGGCAATATCCCCATCGTCGTCGGCGGACTGGAGGCAAGCCTGCGCCGCTTTGCGCACTACGACTACTGGGACGATAAGGTCCGCCACGCGCTGATTTTCGACGCGCAGGCCGACCTGCTCGTTTACGGCATGGGCGAATATGCCACGCGCGAGATCGCGCGCCGGCTCTCCAATGGTGAAAAGGCAGATGCCTTGACAGATATTCGCGGCACGGCGTTTGTGACGCGCACGCCCGAAGTCTGCGCCTTCGACCATGTCAAGTGCCCGTCATATGAAGAGGTGTGCGGGGACAAGCACGCCTACGCGCTCGCGACAAAGCTCGAATACGAGGAGCACGACCCCATTCGCGGCAAAGCGCTCTGGCAGGCGCACGGGCGCGACACGCTCGTCGTCAATCCGCCCGCAATGCCGCTTTCGCGTGAGGAGCTCGACGAGGTCGCCGAGCTCCCCTACATGCGCGAGGTGCACCCGATGTACGACGCTCTCGGCGGCGTCGCCGCCATCGAGGAGGTGCGCTTTTCCGTCGCGCACAACCGCGGGTGCTTCGGCGGATGCAACTTCTGCTCGCTGGCGTTCCATCAGGGGCGCATGATCACCTCGCGTTCGATCGAATCCTGCGTGCGCGAGGTCGAGGGCTTCACCCACGACCCGAAGTTCAAGGGCTACGTCCACGACGTCGGCGGTCCGAGCGCCAACTTCCGCCATCCGTCGTGCAAGGATCAGTTGAAGCGCGGCATGTGCCGCAATAAAAACTGCCTCGCTCCCTACCCCTGCAAAAATCTCGATCCCGACCACTCGGAATATGTCGAGCTACTGCGTCGTCTTCGCGCGATCCCCGGCGTGAAGAAGGTCTTCGTCCGCTCGGGCATCCGGTATGACTATCTGCTCGAGGACAAGGGAAGTCCCTTTTTGTCCGAGCTCGTCAAATACCACATCTCCGGCCAGCTCAAGGTCGCGCCCGAGCACTGCGTGGCAGGCGTGCTCGACTACATGGGAAAGCCGCACTTCGACGTGTTTGAAAAATTCTGGGACAAATACCGCTCCGTGAACGAGAAGAACGGGCGCGAGCAGTATCTCGTTCCCTACCTCATGTCGTCCCACCCCGGCTGCACACTCGAGGACGCCGTGCAGCTCGCGGAATTTCTGCACTCCACGGGTCACAAACCCGAGCAGGTGCAGGACTTCTACCCCACGCCCGGTACGCTCTCGACCTGCATGTACTACACCGGCATCGACCCGCGCGATATGACACCTGTCTTCGCCGAGACGACGCCGCACGGCAAGGAATTGCAGCGCGCGCTGCTCCAGTGGTTCCGCCCCGACAAGAAAAAGCTCGTCATCGAGGCGCTCAAAAAGGCCGGACGCGAGGATCTCATCGGCTACGGGCCGAAATGCCTTGTCCGCCCGTACGGCGATGACCGCGCGATGCCGCACGGCAAATTCGGCGGCGGTAAAAAGCCCTCCGCCGCTCAGACCGGCGGCCGCAGAAACGACGCTCCCCGCGGCGGGCAGAGCCCGAAGAACAGCGGCGCTGACAAGCCGAAAAACTTTAAGCGCAAATCCGGCTGGGCCAAGCCAAAGCCCACGGCAAAGAGCAAAAAGAGATAAAAAATGCTTGCAAAGCGATCGCTTTGCAAGCATTTTTCTTTTACCGCTCTTATATTCACTTGCCAGGCGACAGAAAAAAGCCCATGGGTTTGCAAAATCCACGGGCTTTTTGACGAAATGAATCAATATACGCTCACTGATAATCGCTCAGCAGGAACATCGACTTGATCGCGACGACCTCGTCGTATTCCTCCTGCGAGACCTGCACATCGGCGTTGAGCGCCTTGAGGTCAGATTTCAGCACCTCGAGCGCCTCGTCCGCGCTCTGGGCGCGGCCCTCGCGCAGGATGCGGATCATGCGCGTGAGCACGACAGGGTGCGCATAGCGCGCCGGCAGCGGAAAATCGTCCGGCAGGACGTGGGCAAGGTTGGCCTGTGCCTCTTCCCAGGCGCGGGCGACGGCCTTTTTGTTGTTCTTCGCCGTGGGCAACACGTGCGCGCCGGAAAAGAAGAAGATCGCCGCAAAGCCGAAGAGGGCAAAATACATGCCGAAATCTCCGCCGTTACGCCACGAGATGATGCCGTACACCAGCGCCGCTGCGCCCGCCAGCACGATGGCCAGCGCGACCCAGCGGTAGGCGGGGTTCGTATGCTGGTTCACACGCTTGGCTCTGGCCGCCTTGGAAAGCTGCCCTGTCAGCTCAGGGTAACCGGAGAGGAACTTCTGCGCCTTTTCCAGCTCTTCTTTCGCGCTCTGCGCGTCGCTCGTCAGCTCGGAAAGATAGCGCGCAGCCTCTTCCTTCGCCTTCTGCTCCAAGCGCTGCTCGCCGCCGACGCTCAGCGTCGGGATCTCGGGATGCACTTCCCCGATATAGGCGAGCATCGCGTCCACGTCTTCCTCGCGCTTGAAGGTACACTGCTTTTCCTTCCCGCCGTCATACTGCACCACGAGATAGGGGATCGCGCCGAACACGCCCTGGCCCGAAAAGCCGCCCTGGCTCATCGCCACGCGCTTGAAGACGCGGCGCACCGACGAAAAGGCGACATAGTAGCGCCGGTCGATAAAATAGCTATTCAAAAACAGCGCCTCTTTCCCCACGCCGCAGGGGCCGAAACGCTTGCAGGACTTCTTGTCCGCGGCGACAGCTTCGGCGTTGAGACTCGTTTCGCCAAGGCGCACAGGTGCAAAAATCATAAAGCTCCTCCAAAATCTGAAAAAAGCGGTGGGAGAGGATTCTCCCACCGCTCTACGAATGGTTTACTTGTGCAGCGTCTCGTAGTGAGGCTGGGGATTGCGCTTCTTGATGGTGTACAGGAAGATACCGAGGAACAGGACGGCAACAATGACACCAACGGGGTAAGCAACCGCAGTGTTGTAAACGGTAGCGCCATCAGCAGTCTTGGTATTCAGGAACTGGCCGAGGCACTCGTTGCCCAGCAGGAAGTACGTCACGGACACAGCGCTCATAAAGGTAGCGGGGACAGCGGTGATCCAGTAGTTCTTCTTATCATAGAAGAGGTACATGGAAGCGGCCCACAGAACGATCATGGCGAGGGTCTGGTTCGTCCAGCTGAAGTAACGCCAAATGACAGTGTAGTCGATCTTGCCGAGGGCATTGCCGATGCCGAGGATCGCGCCGACGCCGAGGACGGGCACGCAGAGCATCAGGCGGTTCTGCCACTTCTTCTGGTCGATCTTGAACCAGTCAGCCAGAACAAGACGGGCAGAACGGAACGCCGTATCGCCGGAGGTGATGGGGCAGGCGATAACGCCAAGCATGGCGAGTGCGATGCCCACGCCGCCCATGGTCTTGGAGCAGACGTCGTAGATGGCAGCAGACTGGCCATTGGCGAGAGCCGCGGCAAGGCCGGTGTTCAGACCGCCGGTGACCTCATACAGGGAGCAGCCGGCAGCAGCCCAGATCAGAGCGATAACACCCTCGCAGACCATCGCGCCGTAGAAGACGAAGTGGCCCTGCTTCTCGCTCTTCATGCAGCGAGCCATCAGGGGGCTCTGCGTGGCATGGAAGCCGGAGATCGCGCCGCAGGCAACGGTGATGAACATGAAGCTCCACACCGGGGTGCCCGAGGGATGCATGGAGCCGAAGTTGTTCCAGATCTCGGGGATGGTGTACTCAGGCTTGGTGAAGATGCCGACGGCAACACCGATGGCCATGATGATCAGGCAGATACCGAACAGGGGGTAAATCTTACCGATGATCTTATCGATGGAAATGAAAGTCGCGATGAAGTAGTAGACAAGAACGATAATCAGCCAGAACAGGGTCGTGGCGACGATGCCCTCGTGGCCGCCGTTCTTGAACAGGGTGACAATCAGACCGGCAGGGCCGACCGCAAAGACCGTACCGACCATAACGAGCAGCACCACGCTGAACACGCGCATGACGTTCTTCATCGCGCCGCCCAGATAGATACCGGCGATCTCGGAGATGGAAGCGCCTTCGTTACGCTCGCTCATCATACCGGAGAAATAGTCGTGAACCGCACCGGCAAAAATCGTACCAAAGGTGATCCACAGGAACACGATGGGACCCCACAGAGCACCCTGCAGGGCACCGAAGATGGGGCCGAGGCCCGCGATGTTCAGAAGCTGGATCATAAACAGCTTCCACTGCGGCAGAACCACATAGTCCACGCCATCGTTGATCTTGACAGCCGGCGTTTCACGGTCGTCAGGGCCGAAGGTCTTTTCGACGATGCCACCGTAAACGAAGTAGCCGCCGATCAGCAATGCGAGGCAGATCAGAAAGCTAAACATTTTTCTCCTCCTATTTTATTACAAATGTTTGCCTTGCAGGAGAATTTCCCCTGCGTTTCGCCTGATTATAATAATTTTTTGGAGAAAAAAGTCAATCGTCAAAATGAACAAATTTTAAATGAATATTATTTCATTCAAGCTGGATATTTGTTTTTCCCTTATGCGCGGATGACCTGCTCGATGGCCGCTAAAAGCTCGTCGTAGCCCTCAAAAGCGGGCAGATGCGGGTAGTCGTGCTTGATCTTTTCCGTCGTGCGGAACAGGAAGCCCGCCTTGGACGCTTCGATCATTTCGAGGTCGTTGTAGCTGTCGCCGCTGGCGATGGTCTCAAAGCCGATGGACTGAAGGCCGCGCACGGTCGTAAGCTTGGAATGCTCGCATCTCATCTTGATGCCGCTGATGAATCCGTCGGCGTCCACCTCGAGAGAGTTGCAGAAAATGGTCGGCCAGCCGAGTTTTTTCATCAGCGGTTGTGCAAATTCCTCAAAGGTGTCGCTCAAAATGATGGCCTGCGTCTCAGATCTCAGCTTGTCGAGGAATTCTTTCGCCCCCGGCAGCGGGTCGATGCGCGCGATCGTCTCCTGAATTTCCTTGAGTCCCAGGCCGTGCTCGCGGAGCACGCCCAGGCGCCATTTCATCAGCTTGTCGTAGTCCGGCTCGTCGCGCGTGGTGCGCGTCAGCTCGGGAATGCCGCTCTCGCGGGCAAATTCGATCCAAATTTCGGGGACGAGCACGCCCTCCATATCAAGGCAGGTAATATACATGTTTATTCTCCTTTATCACTTTTCCGCCGCGGCCTTGCCGAGCACGTAGTCGAGCATCTCGCCGCGGTCGATCACGTCGCGGTGACGCACCGCGCGGGAGCGTAGGTCGGCAAGATTCTTCGGCACGGGCACGCCCGTGACCTTGTGGAGCTGCTCCATCACGTCGAACTCGTCGCCCTCGGCCTTTTCGCCGATGCCCTCGAGCACGGCGGCGGGGAATTTATAAGGAGAGGCAGTGGAGAGCACGACGACGGCGTTGTGCTCGTGGTTTGCCTGCTTGTACTGCTGCGCCACGTCCCAGGCGACCGCCGTGTGCGTGTCGCAGAGGTAATGGTCGTCCTTCCAGACCTTGCCGATGGCGGTTTTCGCACCCTCGTCGTCGCAGAAGCCTGCCCAGAAGAGCTCGTGCAGCTTTTCAAGCATGTCCGCGGGCACCTCGTACTCACCGTTTTCGCTGAGCTGCTTCATTAAATCCGCGATGAGCTTGTCGTCGCCGGAGAGGAGATAGAGCAGGCGCTCCAAGTTGCTGGAGACGAGAATGTCCATCGAGGGGGACACTGTCTTGTAGAAGGGGCGGCGGCGGTCATAGCGGCCCGTGCGCAGGAAGTCGGTCAGCACATTGTTGGCGTTGGACGCGCACACGAGCTTGCCGACGGGAAGGCCCATCTCCTTGGCAAAGTAGCCCGCGAGGATATCGCCGAAGTTGCCGGTCGGCACGACGTAGTCGACCTTGTCGCCCGGCTGGATGCGGCCCGCCTGCACGAGGTCGGCGTACGCTCTATAATAATAGACGACCTGCGGGGCGAGGCGGCCGATGTTGATGGAGTTGGCCGAGGACAGGCGAACGCCCTTACCCTCGAGCAGCTGATCCTTGCTGACGGCGGAGAAGATTTTCTTCACGCCGGTCTGCGCATCGTCGAAGTTGCCGCGTACCGCGCACACGCAGACGTTTTCGCCCGCCTGCGTCGCCATCTGCGCCTGCTGCACGGCACTCACGCCGCCGTGGGGGTAGAAGACGATGATCTTCGTGCCCGGCACATCGCAGAAGCCCTCCATCGCCGCCTTGCCGGTGTCGCCGGACGTGGCGGTCAGGATCATGATCTCGTCGTCCACACCGAGCTTTTCTTTCGACGCGGTCATCAGGCGCGGCAGCATCGAGAGCGCCACATCCTTAAAAGCGCTCGTCGGCCCGCGGAAAAGCTCGAGGATGAAGTCCTCACCGACGGGGACGGTCGGGGTCAGGTGGTCGGTCTCAAACTTGCCGGTATAGCCGTCGTGGACGAGTTTTGCCATCTCCGCTTCTGAAAAGTCGGGCAGGAGCTTGGATAAGATCTTCGTCGACATGGACATCGTGTCCATATTTAATACAGTAGTATAGTCGAACTTGACCTCGTCAAACGACGGCATCGTGTAAAGGCCGCCGTCGGGGGCAAGGCCGTTTAAGATGGCCTGCGCGCTGCTGGCCTTTAAATTTTTGTCACGGGTGCTCTGATACTGCATGGATGTTTCCTCCTGTATCTCACGGGAAAAGTTTTTTTGTTTTCCCTATTGTATTTTCACAAACGCTATGTTATATTGTTTCCATCAAAAAGTCAAGTGTTTTTCTTCCGCGGACAGTTTCGGCGTAAGTCACAAATTCGTCCGCACTTGACGGAGTATCCAAAAAAGAAAGAAGGTCATTCCCCGTGAATATTGCGCTGCTGGGCTTCGGCACCGTCGGGTCCCATTTTTATAAGCTGTGCGAGGGGCGAACCGATCTGCATGTTGCAGCTGTTCTCTCCCGCCGTCCCCGCCCGGAGCTCACATGCACCGTGACCGCCGATTACGACGAGATCGTGCGCGATCCCTCGATTGATATTGTGGTGGAAGTCATGGGCGGCATCGAGCCAGCGTACAGCTACCTCTGCGCGGCCATGCGTGCGGGCAAGCACGTCGTCACCGCGAACAAGCAGCTCATGTGCGCCCACTTTGAAGAGCTCACCTCCCTTGCAAAAGAAAAAGGCGTGGCGCTGCGCTGCACTGCCGCCGCGGGCGGCGGCATTCCCTGGCTCACCTCTCTCTCCCGCGCGTCTGAGCTTGATGAGATCAAGGCTGTCGAGGGCATTCTGAACGGCACAACGAATTACATGCTTTCCGCCATGACGAATTCCGGCGCGGATTACGCGCCCGCGCTCCGCAAGGCGCAGGAGCTCGGCTACGCCGAGGCCGACCCCACCGCAGATGTCGAGGGTCTGGACGCGCGCCGCAAGATCGTTCTCTCCGCCGACCTTGCCTTCGGCGTGAACATCAGGGAAGAGGACATCCCCTGTGTCGGTATCTCGTCCATCACCGCGGACGACATCGCCAAGGCGAAGGACGAGGGCCTGACCTACAAGCTCATCGCCCGAGCGGAGAAAAACGGCCGTGCCGTGGCCGCGTTCGTCTGCCCGACGCTTTTCCCCTCCTCCGCGCCCGAGGCGCACACCGACGGCACCGGCAACCTCGTCACGCTGTTCGCATCGCGTTTTGGCAAGCAGAGCTTTTCCGGCGCGGGCGCAGGCGGCTACCCGACCGGCTCGAACGTGCTGCGCGACTGTCTCGACGTCGCCGACGGCTGCCGCAGCTTCTATGCTGACTCTTTCACCCCCTGCTCGGTGAACCTATCCGGCACGCAGTGCAAGTGGCTGTTCCGCTGCATGGGCGAATATTTTACCCGCGAGTGCAGCGCCCGCGAGGCGTTCGACGCCTATGAATCTTACCGAAAGGACGACCCGCACGCGCTGCTTGCGCGCTACGCGGCCGAAGAGGAATAAACTCCATGCTCAAAGTTTTGAAATTCGGCGGTTCGTCGCTCGCCGACGCCCGCCAGTTCGCCAAGGTCAAGTCCATCGTGGAAGCCGACCCCGCCCGCCGCGTGGTCATCGTCTCCGCGCCGGGCAAGCGCTTCTCCGGCGACCATAAGATCACCGATCTTCTCTATCTCTGCGCCGCGCACATCAAATACGGCGTTTCGTGCGAGGACATCTTCGCCATGATTCGCGACCGCTACAACGAGATCATCGCCGAATGTGGCCTGCACATCAGCCTCGACAAAGAGTTCGACGCGCTGTGGGACAAGATGAAAAATGGCATCAGCCAGGATGAGCTCGCCTCGCGCGGCGAATACTTCTCCGCACGGCTGATGGCCGAATACCTCGGCTATGAGTTCGTCGACGCGGCCCGCTGGATCAAGTTCAAGTTCGACGGCACCGTCGATCAGGACGCATCCTACGCGGCGCTGCGCTCCCTCGCCGGGGACCGCAAGGTCGTCATCCCCGGTTTCTATGGCGTGATGCCCGACGGGCACATCCGCACGTTCTCCCGCGGCGGCAGCGACATCACCGGCGCGCTCGCGGCAGCGGCGCTCGGCGCGGACGTGTATGAGAACTGGACGGACGTCTCCGGCATCCTGATGGCCGACCCGCGCATCGTCGACGATCCCGAGCCCATCCGCCGCGTGACCTACAGCGAGCTGCGCGAGCTGAGCTACATCGGCGCGCAGGTCCTGCACGAGGGCACGATCTTCCCCGTGCGCGAGAAAAACATCCCGCTCAACATCCGCAATACCAACGCGCCCGACCATCCCGGCACGATGATCTTGGAGTCCATCGGCGACGAGATGGAAGAGGGCGGCTTCATCACCGGCATCGCCGGCAAGAAGGGCTTTTCCATCATCACCATCGCCAAGACCGGCATGTCGAGCGAACCGGGCTCTCTCCTGAAAATTCTCAACGTGCTCGCCAAGCATGAGGTCAACGTCGAGTACCTCCCGTCCGGCATCGACAACGTCTCGCTCGTCGTCTCGTCCGACAAGGTGTCCCGCTCGCTCTACGAAATGCTGGGCGAGCTGCAAAAAGAGGTGCAGCCGAATAAGATAACCGTAACGGAGCATATCGCCATCGTCGCCGCCGTTGGCCGCAAGATGGCGTACCGTCCCGGCGTTTCCGGTAAAATTTTCGCCAAGCTCGGCGAAAACGGCGTGAACATCCGCATGATCACGCAGGGCCCCGAAGAGCTCAACATCATCGTGGGCGTGGAAGAAAAAGATTTCGAACAGGCCATCCGTGTCCTGTACAATAGTTTTGTGAAGGAGAATGTAGTGTAATGAAACAGGTCAATGTCGGTATTCTCGGCGCCACCGGCGCCGTCGGTCAGGAAATGATCAAAATTCTCGAAGAGCGCAACTTCCCCGTTGCGTCCCTTCGTCCCATCGCAAGCGCCAGAAGCGCGGGCAGCAAAATCATGTTCCGCGGTCAGGAGTGCACCATCGTCGAGGCGTCTGACGACGCGTTTGAGGGCCTTGATATCGTCCTCGGCGCGGCCGAGAACGACATCGCCGAGCGTTTTGCCCCCTCGATCGTCAAGGCGGGCGCGGTGTTCGTCGACAATTCGAGCGCGTTCCGCCTCGACCCCAACGTCCCCCTTGTCATCCCCGAGATCAACCCCGAGGACGTGAAGTGGCACAAGGGCATCATCTCGAACCCCAACTGCACCACCATCGTGACCCTCGTGGCCATCAACGCCCTCGCCAAGGAGAGCCCCATCGAGACGATCATCGCCTCTTCCTACCAGGCCGTCAGCGGCGCGGGCAAGGGCGGCATCGACGAACTCAACAATGAGGTCAAGGCCCTTTCCGAGGGCAAGCACCTTGAGCCCAAGGTCTTCCAGTATCAGATCGCGTACAACATCATCCCCCAGATCGGCGGCGAGGCCTTTGAGGGCTACACCAGCGAGGAGATGAAGATGCAGAACGAGGGCCGCAAGATCCTCCACCTGCCCGAGATGAAGGTCAGCTGCACCTGTGCGCGCGTGCCCGTCATCCGCAGCCACAGCGTATCCGTCGTGCTGCGCACGAAGGAGAAGATCAGCGTCGAGCGTGCCAAGGAGCTCATCGCAAACGCCCCGGGCTGCAAGCTCGTCGACGACCTCAAGAACAAGGTCTACCCCATGCCGCTCGACACGTCCGATCAGGACATCGTCTATGTCGGCCGCATTCGTGAGGACCTGACCGACGAGCGCGGTCTGAACCTCTGGTGCTGCGGCGACCAGGTCCGCAAGGGCGCTGCCACCAACACCATCCAGATCGCGGAGCTGCTGCTCAAGTAAGGCTTTTTTAACCACAGATCGTTCCCCGTTTTCTGCCGCATAGCGGCGGAAAACGGGGAATTTTTTCGTTTCTGCACAGAAACGCCGATTTTGGCCCGCATTTTGCTATAAGCCGCTCATAAAGCGGTACAGGCACGTCATAGGCTGAACGTTAAGAGAGCTATTCTCTGATCCTTTGGCTGTTTTGTCAAAGATCGGTGCACATTTCTTGTGTGTTTCCCCCATTTTTACCACAAACGGCAAGTTTCATTTGACTTTGCCTGCTATGGGGTCTATGCTGTAAGCAAGGATTGGAAACGTTACCGGTAAGGTTTCCGGAATCATCGCAGGGGGCGCGTCGGCATGACCATCAAGGATATTGCAAAGCTCGCAGACGTGAGCGTCAGCACCGTCTCCCGCGTGCTCAACGACCGTCCGGACGTGAGTGAGGATTCCCGCAGACGGGTCCGCGCCGTCATCGAGGCGCACCGGTATGTGCCAAACAACAGCGCGCGCGACCTCGTCAAAATTCGTTCTGACGCGGTCGGCCTTGTGGTGCGCGGTGTGCAGAACCCCTTCTACACCGACATCATTCACGCCATCGAGCAAAAGCTCGACGCTTCGGGCTACACGATGGTCATGCGCCAGATCCCGTCCGGCGACGACGAGATTCAGTGCGGCGCGGTGATGGAAAAGGAAAAGCGCCTGCGCGGCATTATCTTCCTCGGCGGGCGCAGCGATTATTCGCCCGAAGAGGTTTCGCTTCTCGGCGTGCCCTATGTCTGCTGCTCCTACACCAACTCCTACGGTACGCTTCCGTCGGAGTCGTACTCCTCCGTCTCCATCGCCGACGAGCAGGAGGCCTACCGCGCGGTCAGCGAGCTTTACCAAAACGGTCACCGCCGCATCGCCGTGCTGACCGCCGCCCCCGACGACAGTTCGATCTCCCAGCTCCGTTACCTTGGCTATCAGCGCGCGCTGCGCGACTTCGGCTTAACAGAGCATCCGGAAGACCTGATCTGCGCCGAAGATTTCACCATTGCCAACGCCTATGCCGCCATGCAAAAGCGTCTGCGCTCCCCCGCCGATTTTACGGCTGTCTTCGCCATTGCGGACGACATGGCCATCGGCGCGATGCGCGCCCTGCGCGAAAGCGGCCGCTCCATCCCCGAGGACTGCTCCGTCATCGCCATCGACGGCATCAGCGTCTCGGAATACATTCATCCCATGCTCACCACCCTCTGCCAGCCCATGACCGCCATGGGAGAGGCGAGCGT
>OOCM01001320.1_pt1 | contig 19991 bp, 12 predicted proteins | sample 1671111 | NCBI WGS metagenome assembly OOCM01 (sample SAMN06348123, study PRJEB24527) | human gut metagenome | biome: human gut; feature: ankylosing spondylitis patient; material: feces | host: Homo sapiens | place: China | collected 2015-10 | reverse complement strand
AAATCAAGAAATAATCCTGCTCAGAGGACTTTTTATTTCATCGAAATTTTCTATGAAATAAAAATAATCCTCCTAAAATCAGAATGATTCCTCCTATGAATGAAAGCTCATCTGTCCGTCCACCTGTCTTTGGAAGATTCAATATAGAATCATTCGTAACATTGTACGTCAGATGATAGAAGTAATAATCATTTCCCTGTTTGATCGCTTTACTTGTATCCACATTCTGTTTATCTACCTCTGCCTGTGACATCGTCATTGGCAGTGTAACGATGATTGGTTCTTTTAACAGATTCTTTCCAACCGCTGTCTTTGTCTCTGTGATCGTATAAGTATCAGGGAGCAGTCCATCAAAAGTGACTTCTCCAGCAGAATCTGTTTTGGCCTTCGCTACTTCTGCTCCATCAGATGATGTGATCACAAATTCGATATCTCTTAATGATTTCCCCTTAGAATCTTTCTTGATAAGTTTTACAGATCCTTGGATCATCTGATTCATAAACTTCGCTCCACCTGTCAATTGTGCTTTAGCTGTCGTTCCAGTTGGTCCAATATCGAACGTCACAGTTTCTTTCTCCTGATCGATCGTTGCATTGCTGCTGTTGCTCGTAATATTGAGTAATTTGAAATACTTGATCATACCTCCTTCATTACACGTATAAGTGCCATATTCCAGATCATCAAACGTCACAGACAGTTCGATCAGATCTCCCGGATGATCTTTCATCTGTTTTTCAACCTCTGCCTTTGTGAATTTGACTTTCTTCTCATAACTGTGTTTCTTTCCATAGACATCGGTTCCAGTCAGTGTAAATATAAAAGTCGGATCCCCAACATCCATGTTCAGATTACCTGGGTCCAATGCTTTTGTGATCGTAATGCTTCCTTTCGGCCCTGTACGGTCATGTGTGTTCGTGATCACTGTAAGATCCTGATCATTTTCATCCGTATCATAGGTTGGTCTGTATCCGATCTCAGATTCTCCCGTGATCAATCCTTCTTCGACTTCTTTCCATGTATAATTGACTTTTTTTCCATTGACTTTCACAGGAAGTACCTTACTGGACGCTTTCCAGTTATTCTTCGCACTGAGCATCAATGTTTCTTCCACTTTACCATCAGCCAACAGATTAACTAAGACAGACTTGGGACGTATGCCATCTTTATTCCCATGATCATTCCATACCTTTTTAACCTTTTTCTTCGTCGTATCTGGTGTATGCGTATTCGTGATCATGATATTCTTCTTTGTTGTACCATCATCATCTGTTGTCTCATTTGTCTCGTAAGTATCGACATATCCTGTTTTTGCATTACCTGTCAGCTTATCATAGACTTCTTCTTTCACTTCATACTCAAATGGTTCGCCAGCTTTGTCATACTTATCGAGGCAATGATACGTTACATCATCTGACCAGTTATTTGTTTCGTCTAATGTAATAGCATTCTTGTATTTCTCACCATTTCTATATAATTGAGCTTTGATCGATATCGGCCTCAGATTATCTCCATTGTCACCATCTTCCCAAACCTTTTGTACATTGATATCGACATATTCTGGATTTTCATGGAAGTTCGTAAACGAAATCACATACATCGCATCATTCCAGTGTGTACTCGTCAAAGTATAACCTTCGGGAACATCTTCACGAAACTCCCACTTTTCACGATCATCCTTCTTGATATCCGTAAACATTGTCCAGTTATTATCTTTTGTCAGTGTATACACCTTTACTTCTTTTGTTGTCTTATGTGTTGCCTTGATCGTAACAACATCTGGACGGATCTTTGCTGCATTGTCATGATCATCCCATATCTTCTTCAATGCAATATAATCCAGTTTCTGGTTGACTAAAGTATCTGAATCATGCACATATGTTGTTGTATCATTATCCGTATTATTCTCGGCTTTTACATCATGAATGAGATTTTCTTTCGTATCATTGATCACTTTACCCTTAAATGTTAATGTCTTGTCCGATTTCTCGTATCCATCTGGTGCGTAGATTTCTTTTACCTCATACATATCACTGTCTGTTCCATCCTTTGCATAGATATCGGTCGGCAAGCCAATAAATTCCAGATATTCAAACTGATCATCCTGTGATGTAGTGGTGGCGATCGTATCACCCTTCTTAAAGATATTTTCTCCTTTGCTATTAACGATATCTGTTTTCGCTTTTAAGGCAAATATGGCTCCCGCCAGCTTGTTTCCGTCTTGATCGGTCTTGATCAGATGGATGCCGTATTTTTGCAGAGTATCATTAGCTTTGACATGAATACTTGCTTTCTTTGCAACCTTTAAGGCGATATCTTCCTCTTCTGGATCCAGAACCTTTACCGTAGTCTTGATCGTTTTCTCTGGCAGATCTTTATACGATCCTTGGTTGTTAAAACTGATATTAATCTCGTATTTTCCTGATTTTTCTGCATATGTCGGTGTAAATGCCACATCTTTATCCGTCACTTCCACATCTTCTGCTCCATTGTCATCATAAAGGATTCTCCAGCTAAAGTCCTCTGCCTTGAATTTATCACCTTTTAAGAACCTGTTCTTTGGCATGGCAACGATCTTTAACGGCTGTTCCTCAATAAACTTATCTTCTTCGATCTTTAAGATCTGATCCATGACATATGTTGTCTTAAGAACTGGATTTCCATAGAACATCTGGCTGACATCTTCTACATTGGAGGTGTTGAAAGATGAAAGATCGAGTGTTTTGATGGAATCCATGGCATAAAACATCTGACTCATATCCACGACTGCGGATGTATCAATATTTTTAAAATTGATCTCTGTGAGATTCCTGCAATTTTTAAACATTTTAGATGATATTGCATTCATGTAGATGACCTGTCCGGCTCTTTGACTTGAGATATAACAATCTCCACCATCGTTCCAAAGCACAATACTGCCATCTTTATTCTGAGAAACATCCGTTGTCACAGCTCCTTCTGGTGCACTCTTCCACGTGAAAGTCACAGATTCCGCATCCTTGATCTTCTGGTTCAATTTTTCGCCTTTTTCCAACACATAAATACCTGTACTTACATTATTGTCTTCATTTCCAAACGGATCTTCCTTGTCTGGTACTTTATCATCATCACGAATATCATTGATACTTCCTGCGGTTGTATCCCATGTCAGTTCTACTTCATGTTTTTCCTGATCTTTGATATAGCCTGTCGGAGACTTGATCTCTTTTATGTAATACTTTCCTAAATAGAAGTTAGTTGTTTCTTTTCCATCCATATCCTTTCTTGTAAAATAGATCTCCTTCTCTTTTGTCGTTGTCTTTTGATCAATCAGTTCGTCCTTCTTCCAGACGAACGTTCCGTCATCTTTCTTGATATTCTCATCCGCATACAGCCCATAGACTGCTCCTGCGATCTGATCGTTGTCATAGATAAAACTCTGAGAATCCTTGTCATAATCTGTTAAGATATCTCCCGTCTTACTGAACGTAATTTCTCCATAGACTGGCGTATCCATCTGGTCAAACCTGCAGCTTCCATTTCCAGCGTTATCGTACGTGATCTTGATGCTTGTGGATTCCCCGCTTAACTCAAAAGATTTTTCTTCTGCGTCATCTATGTTGTAGCCTGTTGGCGCAGCAGTTTCCTTGATCGTATATTTTCCATATGGAAGATAGCACTCTGCAGTTCCATCTCCACTCGTTCCTGTAGTCAAAGTTGCCACAATATCCTGATCTTCATCATAGATTTCATAGACTGCATCATTTAACAGCTTCTTTGTCTCTGATGAACGTTTAACCAGTTCGATCCTGATCTTATTTTCATCATCTTTATACGGACCAAACGTGACTGTCTTATGGACATCAGACTTGATCAAGACCACATCTTCATCTTCCATCATTTCATGCTTTGGATCACCCTTGATCTGATGCAATGTATAAACACCGATTGCTAACGAGATTGAAGTTGCTTCTCCTTTTTCATCAGTTATCAGAGTATCGACCACTTCTCCATGCGGATCAATAATCTGAAATTCCGCCCCAGATTCCGGTACATACTTATCTTTATTTACGGACATTTGCTTTTTGATCGAAATCTTTGCGGATTTTGTATAATCGTCTTTTAAAACGAATTCATACACTTTGACTTCATCCTCGATCGATGCTTTCATTTCTGTGGAATACTGCGGTAGCGCAAGGTCATAGCCTTCGACACCTCTGGTCTGCACGACTATAAACCCTGTCTTCTTTACGAAATCTTTTAGGAGCATCGCTGCCTTTCCTTCGGAATCTGTGACTAATGTTCCAAGAATCGCATCTCTATTATCTTTTTTCAGTTTTTCAATGTAATGAAGCCTGTCCTGTGACGTTGCCAATGTCTGATCCTTGAAATCTTTCACCATAGATTCATCCAGTACAACAAACTCAGCCCCTGGTTCTGGTTTAGACTTTCCATTCTTGACCATCGTTTTTCTGACCCGGATCTTATCTCCATTATAATAATTATCCAGCTCAAATTTTTTAAATTTCTTATCGCCGTCTTTGATCGTTACATCAAAATCATCAGCGATCTTATAATTATCACTTCCTTTTGTCTGATGAACCGTGTAGATGCCAGGATCTAACTTTCCAGATTGAGCTGCACCATTTTCATCCGTGATCAATGTTTCTATGACTTTCTTTGTCGACTGATCGATGATCTGGAATTCTGCCTTATATTCTTCTTTTTTTGTATAAGTTCCAGTTTCCTTATCACTGATCCTTGTAACCTTTGTCAACATGATCCCTGCATGCTGCTTTGGATCGTTTGATTCAACCTTATAGATCATTTTAGATCCATCAATGCTTACCCATTTGTCCGGTACCATATCATATCCATCGGTCGTTTTCGTCTGATGAATACGGTAAGCTCCATAAGGAAGTAAATCTGTTTCTGCGATCCCTTTGTCATTCGTTGTGATCGTCTGTTTTAAGTTATTCTTGGAATCATAAACCTCAAAAACTGCCTGTGCTTCTGGAACATTTTCCCCGCCAAACGTCTTTACAACCTGTATTGTTCCTTCATATTGCTCTTCTTTCAGATACTGGGATGTATTTTTATCGACCGTGACTGATATATCATTACTAGATACCTTATATCCCAACGGAGCATACTTCTCATGTAAACGGTAATATCCCGGATACAGATCTGTCACTTTTGCATAACCATTCGCATCAGTTACCATCTGTGTCACAAGTGTTCCTGCTTTATAGACAACACTCTTGTTATCGGAGCCTGTGATATCATGGTCAGCATATAGCTCATAGACAGCATTCTGCAAGTTTGCTTCAACTCCTAGATCCCCTCGTTTATTCTTTACAGTTCCCTGTTTAAAGATCTCCAGATCACTCTTTTGAAATTCATTGGTGTAGTTAAATGTGAATGATCTGACTCCACCCTGTTCCACTTTGCTCTGATCTGTCTGATCTGGGATCAGGTGTCCGAATGGGGATTTTGTTTCCCTGACCATCCAAGTGTGGACCGAGGCACTCTTTAAGGCTGAAATCTTCTGCTTTGCAAGTTTTTGTGCTTCCTGCATTGCCACAGCATATGCTTTTGCCGAAGAATCGTACCAGCCATTATCTGTCGCTTCTTTTTGCTGACTTTTTGAAAGATCGTTCCAATTCTTTACATAAGTCTTTTTCGTTGATGTCACACTATAACTTACCGTTCTTTGAACAGTATAAGAAGCTTCTCCATTGTCATCGGTTGTTACACTTCCTTGATAATTCCCATCCATATAGATCTGAAATACTGCTCCAGAAAGCCCTGCTCTTTTTTCCGCATCTTTCTTTTTGATCTTGATCCTTACATTATCTGGGCTGGTTCCTGACTTTGTTGCACTCGTTTTCGCTTTTTCAATATCTGGCGGTGTATGACGAAATCCGAACAAAACCTGATGGGAATCCAGTTTCTTCTTTTTCACACATTTCTTCACTGTATAATAGTAGATCGTTCCTTCTGGATCCTGATCACTGATCATTTTACAGAACTTTTTTGCATCTTTCTGCGAATAACCCCTGTCCACATTTTTTCCTGCCTGATAAACGGTATTTTGCTTATTCGCTCCATGTCCACATGCCCAGATGTATGCCTGACACAATGACAGATCTTTTGTATTCTTGCCGCTTGACCTGAAATACCAGTTTAATGCTTTTGCAATTCCCTTTTTTTCATAAGTTGCTGCATTGATCGTCTTGTATTTTAAGGTATCTCCAGAACACATGGTCTTTCCAGAGTTTAAGCAAAACACTCTGTGTCCGTCAGCTGTCATACTCCACAGACCTTCTGATGCAGGACGATCGATCTCTGAGATCTTATTACTTGATAATGCCTGGCTCATCACCAGTTTGGCTTTTCCTGTGAAAGCCTTGACGTCTCTATTCTTCAGGAACAGTGATTCTCCTGAACCACTCAGATACATTGTCATGATCATCAGGAGGGTAAGAATACTTACCGATATCTTTTTACAGATCGTCTTCATTTGTTTCAAACTTTCTTCCTCCTTTTTTACTTGTAACGGTTTGTGAAATATCCTGGCTGCCCTTCCTTGTCGATCCTTCCATACTCAGAATCTACGTGCTCTCTCGAAAATCCAGTTCCATTCTGCCCTTCCAGTTCGATCGAGCCATTAAACATGCCGTCATCATGAATAATGTTGTGTGTGTCGAATGATCCATCTGTTTTCTTCCAGACAGCATACAATTCACAAGTCTGTCCAGCATCGCAGAGAGTATTGACCGCCTGTCTGTCGGTATATTTTGCTTTGATCACATTCGGATCTTCACTCCATCCAAGGAAGGTATATCCCGGCCGTTCAAATGTATTTGCTGGCAGGATATCATCCTGTCCATATTTTAATTCCACAGTCTTTTTGCTGCCTGATGCACCATTTCCATCAAATGTTACTTCATAAGAGTTCTTGGACCAAACAGCATAAAGTGTTATACCCTCCGTGTTACTCCATGTGATCGTCTCTCCTGGAGAATACCGTGCTCTCACCGCATGTTTATCTGTATTCCATCCAACAAAGGCATAGCCTTTTTTCGTGTATCCATTCTCAGCAAAGCTGTAATTTTGATCGTACGTGGCTGTCCCATCATTCACATATCCAGAATCTTCTCCATTTCCATCATAGTTTACAGTGTATGTATTCGCTGTCCACTGGGCTGTCTCTGTATAATTACCACATACCAGCCAGCCTGTATTGGACATCCATTTTGTTCCTTCATCCAGCCATCCTTCCAAGGTATAACCTCTTCTTGATACCGTTGGAAACGAAAAATAATCTCCATCCGTAAAATTCCATGTTACATCTGCACCATCTCCACCATTTCCGTTGTAATAAATGCTGCGGCTTGGCTTTTCCAGATTCAGATTTATAGAACACCAGTCATAAGTTTTCCATCCATCTCTGTCAGCGGAAGCCACTCCGACCAATCCAGTACTGACATGGATATTTACTGATTTCCAATGTTCTTGAGTATCATGATAGGAATTTTCCCAAAATCCATCATTTCCTCCGCAATAAAGCGTTATATCCTTGCTTGGATCTGAAAATGTTGGTTTATCCACCGTTACCCATTCCCAAGAACGATGCTGTTCATGGGCTGGTAACAGATACCAGACTTTGATCGTTAAAAGCGTATAGTTGTTATTACTGTTCTTCTCTGAATATATCGTCTGTTTATTCACTGTAAGCTTATAATCTCCGCCTCCACCGGAATACGTCGTTACCGTATATGGATGTCTGGAATTATTAAATGTCCCACCGCTGACATTTTTATTTTTTTCATATTCATCACTATGAATATACATTGTCAGACTATCGCTTTTCCCATTTGGTCCATTGATGTTCACTGTTAAATGTCCATCTTTAAAATGTTTGTTTCCTCCTGTATTATATGATTGATAAGCATGTGCCTTCTTCATCTGATACCATGCCAGAACGGAAACAAATGAGACCATGACCACTAATACCACTATGATCTTTCGTTTTCTTTCCAGGATCTTTTTTGCATTCTTCATCACATCCTCCTCTCCATCTATTTTTATCTATCTTCCTTTTGTTTCCTGATCCTCTGTCCATGATTCCTCATACAGTACACCACATACCGGTATCTTCCATGTCCTCGGTACGGATGACAGGTTAAAAGTGTGACCATATCTTTCTCTTTTTGAATCAGAATCTTGTCCATATCATATGGATCGATCACTTTAATCTTTGTAACCCGATAATCCAGTCTTTCCCATGGATTTCTAATGATCACCTGATCGCCTGTTTTTAACTGTTCGATGTCCCGAAAATACGGAATTCCCCGATATCCCCGATGTGCAGCGATCACGCAGTTGCTGTCTTTTTGTCCTACTGGCAGGGATGTCTGTCCCATGATCGCTGCTCCTTTTCTCATATTTTCCATCGTCGCTCCCAGATATAATGGAAGTTTCTGTTTCATCTTCGGTATCTTAATGTAACCGAAGGTATTTTTTTCGTTTCTTAAGACGATCGGTGCACTACGGTAACTGAATACATCCTTTAGTCCTGCTTGTTTTTCTTTGAATATCTTCCTGTTATAGCGGATTGCTTTTTGATACAGTAGATCATCCTGTTTTCTTTTGCTTCTCCTCTGCGTCAGTTCTTTCACCGTCTGATCGGACTGTTTTTGTTTCAGATATGATATGATCTCCGGATAAAGCAGTAACGTGATCCCTATCACCAGAAAAAAGATTCCAACAATATTTATGATCTTTTGTTTCACCCATATCTCCTTTCTCCGCTTTTTCTTTTTGTCTGTATCCTTGTCTTTTGCCTGTCCGTACCGGATAATATGAGTAGAATAAGAAGCGTAGCAAAGGAGTGAAAACAGATGCTGACCTTTGAAAAGGTGCTGGAGATTTTTGCGGATTACCTGACCGCAGACGAGACCATAGAAGTTTATATCAGCCGCCACGGATGTGTAAGGGTTGAATTTGACCAGGATTTTCACTATTGCTCTGGCGAGGTGTGCCATACTCCCAAGGAACTGTTCGACCTCTTAGCCGATGATTACCGGACTTATCTGGAGATTGAACTGACCAAAGGAAAACGGGAAGTGACGGAAGATGATGAGAGAGAAGCGGATGCCCTGTGCAAACGGCATCTGGAGCGTTGGAAGGAGGAACTGGAATGAAGATTTTGAGGTGCCTGCTGATGATCGTAACTGCACCGGTCATTTTGGTGCTGACGCTTTTTGTCTGGCTCTGCATGGGGCTGATTTACATATCTGGTCTGGTGCTTGGTCTGCTCAGCACGGTAGTTGCTCTGCTTGGTGTGACTGTGCTGATTACCTATTCTCCGCAGAATGGTGTGATTTTGCTGGTTATGGCATTGTTGATTAGCCCGATGGGGTTGCCGCTGGCTGCGATTTGGCTGCTGGGCAAGGTGCAGAGTTTGAAATTTGCCATTCAGGATTGGGTTTATGGATAAAATCAAGCATAACAATGGGGAAAGTTAGAGAGGAATATTTCCTTATATATGAAAATAGGAGCAGGACAAAGGAAGTTTTTCCGATGTCCTGCTTCTTGCTTATTTGCCTTTGATAGCGATATATTTTTGATTTTTGCTTTTGGGTTTATCCAGTAAAGTCATTTTAAGCATTCCGCTATCAAGCAGTGGGCGTAGGTATTTCTGAGTGAAATTTTTTGTGTTTTTATATCCACAATGTTCTGCGATTTCTGCCTTTGAGAGAGGCTCCACACAAAATGCAAGAATTGCATCATGGGTCTTATCATGGGTTGCATCATGGGTCCTATCATGGGTTGCATCATGGGTCTTTTCTTGTGGACCAACTTTTTCAACCGCAACCGGAGTGAGCGGAATGACTGTACGGAACACATCACCCTCTATAGCTCTGCAATCTGTTGCTGGCGAGAAAAATTTAGGTTTATATGTTTCTGAATATCCAGGCAGTTTTTCAGTCTCACTGCCGATTTATTTGTTGGACTATCTTTCAGCGAAATTAACTGATGAGTTTGGAAAAGGTTTTGACAAATCAAATATTCGCAAGATGAGGCAGTTCTACTGTACATTCCCAATTCGAGACACACTGTGTCTTGAATGGAGTTGGTCACATTATCATCTTTTGATACGTGTAGCAGATGAACAGACACGAACCTTTTATGTGGAAGAATGCTTAAGGTCTGTGTGGAGCGTCCGACAGTTAGAACGGCAGATCGGCACGATGTACTATCAGAGAATAAATAAGAGCAACAGGGTGTCGGGATTTTCCCCGATACCCTGTTACTCTATCTCATAATCGTCGCTGTCATTTGCTTCACCTGTTGTACAGGTAAAGCATAGGTTGCTACCAGTGATGGCACTTCCCGCCGCCCAAATCGGCGCACCACAGATCATACATTTTGCACCGTTTTTCTTGGCAGTAAGTGTGTCATTCAGCGTTTTTATCAGTTCCTTTTTTCGATAGCCTTTATTATTCTTCATGACCATACTGGCAAACGCTTCAACAGAAATTGGTTGCATTATTGGGTTATACCTCCTTAAAGCATTTGGGAAATTATGCTTGTGTTTTCGGGGTTAGGCGGTCATATTGGATGATGGTCTCTCCGGTAGTTAAATTCTTTTTTTCTTTATAGAGCATGGTATAGCGCGGCTGTCCCTCTGTGTAATCTTTCTTCTCTTTCGGGAAGAAAGACCGACAGAAATATTTTCCGGTGTCCTTGTGTTCTGCAATAAAAATGTAAATGTCGCTGTTTTCCAACGGAGTTGATAATAAATAGTCCGCTTCAATTAAAGAAAATTGATTCAATTTTGCATTGTAACGGAATACTAGACGGTTATCGTCTAGGAGTTGTTCAATCAAAGCCAACGGTTCAAAGCGATTTTCAATTTGAGGCAGATAACGGCTTTTCGCTAAAGTCTCATAGGTGGTGCTTCCGATTATGATTTCATCAAATACAGAGCCACGATTTTGTTTTGCTATCCGCAAATCTTTTAGTTTTCCAAGCCCCATCAGATGATGAAAGTCCAATTTGGAAAAGCCAATCACTAACTCTACGGTTTTTCCCTTTCGGCCAATAATAATTCGATACTGTATCTCCAATAATTTTTCAAATGCTTTTGCACACTTTTGTAATTTATCCATAAAACCTCTCTGTCCATAAAGAAAGCCGCCCTGCAATGCAAGGCGGCTTTGAGCATTTTCTTTCGGCTTTGCAGCCTACTCCGGTTTGAGGTTACTGCACAACCCCTACTGAAAGCTCTGCATAACAAGGCATCCCGGTACGCTATTATGCTTCAACGCTTTGGCAGACACACGCCGTTGCCCACCTTGTACTATTATTATATGCAACTTTAGAAAATATGTCAATCCCCATGCAAAATCCACACTAAGAAAACTTTTGCTCCGGCGGCGGTAGCCGCCATTCTTCCTGTGCGGATGTGCAGGAACAGCGACCGTAGGGGAGCAAATAGCCACGCCGCAGGCGTGTTCGCCAGACCAGTGAAAGCAGGCTGGCCGGGGCTTGGGGTGCCCCCAACGAGCGTTTCGGAATAGCCAAAAGGATATTCCGAAACATTGCTCGCCTACGGTATCCCGAATCCGGGATACCCCACCCCCCTCCGAGCCAAGTACATCCATCAGGTCTTGCCTATGTTATCTGAATGCGCCTCAAAAAACAGTTTTTACATCTGTATTGTAATTCCAACAAGAAAGGATTCCTCACCGGGAACAAGATCGAGATCACCGCCATGGCCTTCAATGATTTTTCGGACAGAGGAAAGCCCGATTCCGTGATCAGCGGATGCGCCCTTTCGGGAGAGGAATGTTTTTCCCTCTTGAAAGGCCAGCCCGTCGTAAGTGTTTTCAATCTTCAAAAAATACATATTGCCTCTGGTTTCGCCTGCAATGAAAACGCGGCGCACCCCTTGCTTTTGGCGGCTGCACGCCTCAACGGCATTGTCCAAAAGATTGCCCAGCACTGTACACAGTTCCACATCGGTAAGCGGTATCTGATCGGGAAGATCGAGCCGTACCTGAAATTCTGTCCCTTGTGTCTGTGCCATGCCGTAGTAGTATTCAATCAGCGCATTTACAACGGGATTTTTGCAGAACGCAACATGGGAGTGACCCGATGTTGCCGCAACCTGTTCCTCAACCTGTAACAGGAAGGAGCAGATCTCTGTCTGCCCATGTTCAGAGGCCATGCGGTCTATGGTACGCAGATGGTGTTTGATGTCGTGGATCAGCCTTCTGTTTTCTGCCGCTGCCTCAGAAACCTGACGGCTGTATTCGGTCTGCATAGAAAGCTGACGGATGACCTGCTTGCGTTCTTCCTGGAAAATCAGGCTGTTTCCATATCCTTCTATCACATCGCGCCAGAGGGAATAACCGATGGCTGCTGCTATGAAAAAGCTGCCCCATTCCACAAACCAACCGCCGATAACCGGCTCATAAACCGGCAGAAGGCGATCCCATATAAAGGCGCAGGTTGCGGCTGCCGCAGCATAGAAGATCGGCCTGCTCCGTTTTTCTCCTCTGTGAATGGCAAGCACAGCGATGATAAGCAGATAGAGCGCAGATGCCGCCTTATAACAAAAGACCGATGCAGAGAAAAAGCGAATGGCTCCAAGGGAGAGATGGGAAGCCATCATGCCATACAAAAACGCATATACCAGGAAGGCAGCGCCCACTCCATTACTGATGGCCGCAGGCAGGAAGCCCGGCCTGCATATCCGGTTTTGCAGAACCACAATCAGCCAGGTAACCAGATAGATACAGAACAGTTCAATCGTGTACCAGGGGAATACGGGAACCGCAGCCAGCATATGAAGCACAGGATAGGATGACAGGCCGCACATGGCAAGGCAGATCAGTCCGAACAGGAATGTATTTTTCTGTTTCATCCGGCGGCTGAAATAAAAGGACAGCAGCGCACAGACAAAGGTAACTGTACAGCTGAACAGGCAGAATGCAAACCGGATTCCTCTGGTTGTATTGACCGCCAGCATCGTTCCGAAAGCAGGCGGATAGACAATCCCTCCGTAAAAGTGGTCATAGTTGCTGACCGCTATGGTGAGTGTGACCGGTTTTCCGCCATGAAAAGTGACCATGCGGTTTTGAACCAATGGTGTCCCCTGTGCCGGTTCCCCCATTTGCAGGATCAGGTCATGATCCAGATAAAGGTTGTAAGCAGAAAACACTTCCGGGATTTCCAGCGCATATGTTTCCTTCCGTTCCGGCAGAAAGAATGTCATCTGATAAGTCCCGCAGCCATAGGGAGAAGGGTTTGCAGGGCTGGAGAAATTGGTCTGCTCTCCGATGGAAAGGTAGCGCATATAATGGCTTTCATCCCGTATTTCTTCCGGGGTCAAAAGCGCGTCAGGATAAAATGCCCAGCCGGATACCAGAAAGCGCACCGGTGACTTTTGAAGTTCTTCCTCAGAAAGCGCCAGAATCCCATTTGCCGCCTGGATTGTGTTCTGGCTATATTTATTATTGAACTGATACAGGCCAAGAAAAAACAGGGATGAACACAGGCAGACCATACATAAAGCAGCATATTTTTTTACCGCAGAAGATACCATCTTATTTTCGCCTCCTCCTTAGGAAAAACACACCGGCAGACAGAAGAAGCAGACAGGCCGGAATCAAAAGGAGTATGGGCGACCGGCTATGCTCTGTGTCGGCGGCCTGTGCCAGGGAAACGGCATCTTCCTTTCCCACAATGGTGTATGCCCCTGTATGGCTGATCTGAAAGGAAGCGGCTTTCGCCGTATCGTCGTAACCGGTCATGGGGATTTCCACGCCGCTTTCATCACAGAGGAACAATGTGCCGGCTGCCGGGTCATTTGGATAGGGCAGCATGACAGAAACATCCGGCAGGGAGCTGAGTGCAGTTCCATTGATGGAAAACGAAAAAGAAAAACCGCCGTCCGTATCCTTTTGGATGATGACTTCAATCTGATCTTCGTTTTGGATACCCTCCGGCAAGGCGTCTTTGGGTATGCTGATAGTGATTCCCTGTTTGGAAAAGATGGCTCTTTGCTCCCCTGTTTGCAGCATCATCAAAAAGCGTGTGCCGGAAATCCGGTCAGTGGTTTCATCGAAGAACTCTGAAAAAGCAGAGTTTTGGGAATCTGCGCCTTCCTGGGGAACGGTCATAGCGCTTTGCACTGAATCTTTCCTGTTTTCTGAAAGCTTCAAGGCAGGATTGGGTGCGGTAAGCTCTGAAGCGCCGGCAATCGTCTGCACTTCAGGGGGCTGCTGCAAAGCGGTATCTTCCTCTGGCTGACCTGATACAACTGGCGCTTCGATTTCCGGTATAGTCGGTTCATCGGAACCAGCGTCTGGTTCTAATGCTTCCTCTGCACCGCCATTTGTTACAGGCGGTTTTGGAGGCTTTGTGGAGGGCCTGTCTGCGAAACCGTCATCCTGATCGTCGGTATCTTCAGGAGGCGGCTGAATGATGGTATCGGGTGGATTTCCGCCTGCATCCCCTCCATCCCGGTCGCCTTCATGATACCCTTCAAGGACAATTTCATCTGCGTAGGTAAAGGACAGAATGCCGGTCTGTCCGCCGTCATAATCCACCTGAAGGCGGTAACCGCTGCCCGGCGTCAGCAGACGGGTAGCAATCGAGAGCATTTCCTGACCCACATAAACGCCACTTTCCAGACGGTTCCATGAACCGTTGTTTTCGGACAGCCATACGCTGATCTCATCCAGTTCCCCTGGCGGTGTGACCCAGGGAAAATGAAGGTTTCCTCTGGCGGACAGAAAGCAGTTAATGTCCGGTCTGCCTGGAGCCTGTACAGAAACAGGAATTGAGATTTCAGGGAAAGCAATTCCCTCTGCAAACGCAGTATTTGCTGGTGCGCTCAGCTTTCCAATGGCATGGTACAGTCCCACAGTATTCAGATCAATACCAGAAAAATCCCATTCCACCACAGCGGTGTAGCTGGTTCCATTTTCCGCATAGCATTCCAGATAGTAAGGGGAAAAGGCAAACAAATTTTCCAGCGTTTCGGTTTCGCTGCCCTGTTGAACCGCAAACGCGTCCGTATAAGGATACCATTGCTCTATGGAGGTAATGACAGCAGGCGGCATTTCTTCCACCCGGACGGAAATCTGAAGCTCCTGCAATACAGTTTCACCAAAGGAATACCCCTCCGGCAGTTCAATCCGGCCTGCTGCGGCATATTCTCCCGGAGTGGTCTGGTCAATGGCTGAAAAATCCCATGCGACAGAAAATGTTTCCTGCCGGATTTCTTCACCGGCTGTTACAGTGGCGCAAACGGTCTGATACTGAAGGGCCAGCTGATAAATTTCCTCCAGGTCATCATCAGACGGTGTGGTTCTAAGGGGCAGGGTAAAGGCCGGCAGGGAGAGCAGTTCGCCTTCATTTTGTATTTCTGTGACAAGGACGAGGGATACTTCTTCCGATGCTTCCGGGGTTCCGATCTCCAGTGTCTCCGAAGCCTCACTTTCTAAACCCTGCGGAATCTCCCTTCTTTCATCGGCATTGGATGGGGTTGCAGTTTCGGCGGCAAATGCGGGGATACTGCTGGTGAAGCAGAGGAGACAGGCCAGACAGCCCCCCAGAATACGCCTGCGTATTTGTTTCATTCTCATACGATACGCCCCATTCCAGAGAAAACATACTGACGGTAGGTTTCCCGCAGCTGTTTTCCATTGCGGAGAGCAATCGGAAGTTCCTCCCCGTTTATCAAACGGAAGGTCTGACTGTCAACCTGGCTGATGTAATCCATGTTGATTAAAACGCCCCGGTAGCAGGGCAAAAAACGCTTGTCCTTCTGCAATGCGGCAGTAACCTCCTGAAAGCCTCCGCTTACCGGTATCACGCGTTCCGCCGTATGAATCCGTGTCATACGGTTTTGATAATCTATGTACAGAATCTTCTCTGTGGGAAGTTCCAGCTTTTGACGGTCAGCCATAACCGAAAGTGTCATCACTTCATAGGGCGGTTTTAGCTGGCACAGCTCCATCGCTTCTTCAAAATCTGCCTGATGGAGCGAAAGCGGCTTCAGCAGATAATAGCTGGCGGACAGGCTGTACCCCATCCGGGCATAATCTTCTGTAATGGTCAGAAAAACGATCTTACAAAGCCTGTTTTTCTGGCGCAGCCTTCTGGCGGCCTCTATTCCATCCATGTTCTCCATATAGATGTCCATAAAGACAAGCTGAAAATTGACCTGGGCGGCAGCTTTCAGAAAATTCTCTCCGTCCTCAAATTCTGTCAGCGTATAGTCCATCTGATGCCGTTTCATATAATTTTCCAGGCAGGCAGACAGTTCTTCTCTGTCCTCTGCTCTGTCATCCACAATCGCAATCTGCATCGTGCCATCTCCTTTGCACAATAATCCAATAGTAGTATAACATAAAACCGCAGGAAAAAACTTGCGTCTTAAACAGGAAACCTGCGTCTTAAACAAAGTCGGTTGCATTTCTCTTGACAAGATGCTACCCTAATTATACTACCAGACTTTCCGGTGAGAAGGTCTGGTTTTTTTATTTTTCTTTTCAGGAAAGGAGGCTCAGCATGAAAATCGCACTTTGTACGGAGCTGAGAAATGTGGAATGGTTTGAAAGCAGGCTGCGCTCCCTTTTTGATGGGGATGGGCAGCTTGCGATTGACGAATTATGGAATGAGAACCAGCTTGCCCAGGCACTCCGGCGAAGCCGGTACCATGCGGTTGTCATCGCCATGACCGGAGCAAAGGGACTGGAGGCGGCCATACAGGCGAAGCGGCTGGCACCGGAGACACCGCTTGTCTGGTGGAGCGATGATAAAAACTTCGCCCTGATTGCATATCAGCTGCGTATCTCTGCGTTCCTTTCGGCAGACTGCTCTGACCAGGAGCTATATGAGGCGATAAAACCCATCATGAAATGGAGGTGCGAACATGCGAATTGCGCTGTGCAGTTATAGCCAGAAAGAAAAAGAAACCGCTTTGCTGATGAAGCTGGGCAAAGTAGACCGCTTTGATAACGGCGTATTTTGTACCTATGCCATGCAGCGGGATGGGCCTTATGATGCTGTGGTGGTCATGGAGGACGGAGCCAGGGGGATGAATTTCTGCATGAGCATACGAGGGTACAGCAAGGACGTCCCTCTCCTGTGGATCAGCGACCAGGCAGAGTTTGAACCCCAAAGCCGCAGGATGCAGGTAGACGACTTTTGGGTGAAGCCCGTTACAGAGCATCAGCTGGGGGAAGCAGTCTCCCGGCTTTTTCAGGGAAAAAGGGGAAGTAATGAATCAGGTGAGGAGGAAACGTATGAATAAAAAATATTACCGGAGAGAACAAAACCGTCACGCTATATAGAAAATAATGACAACAGGAGGAAATGGATATGAGGTATAAAAAGAAGAAATGGCAGATCGTATCTGCAGCATTGGCGGCAATGATAGCGATGCAGTTATGCATACCGTCTGCAACGTTTGCTGCAGTTTCTACAAAAAAGTTGAAATTGATCACGGGATTTACGGAATTGCCGGAGGAGGTCGCGCATATTCAGATCCCTGCGGATGCCGGAGAAAACTTTGAGGATTATCTGAATTTCCCGGAGACGATCGAGGCTTCGGTGGTGGAATATAAGAACGTGGATCATCAGAAAAATAATGCGGATCGCGATAAGGGCGCGGAAGATGAGAAAGCGGCAGCAGACGACCGTGATAAGAAAGAAGACTCGGAAATTGCTGCCGGCAGTAATGCAAAGAAAGAAAATCTGAATGAGGAGGAAACTCCGGAAACAGAAAATTCAGAAAACATGCCGGATAGTAATGATGAGGAGGAAGCAGATAAACAGGAAGTTCAGGAGAAAGACCAGCAGAAAGACCAGCAGGGTACGTTTCTGATCGCGACCGACAGCAATGGCGGGGATTTTCTTGAGGATTATGAGTTTGAAGATGAGGAAATCCCAGAAGATATCCCGGTGCTGACGGATATCAGCGTTACTTGGGAGCAGGATGAGAACCGGGAGGATGAAAGTGGTTTCTATTATTATCTTCCGGTTCTTCCGAGAGAGTATATTTTGGCAGCGGGCGTGGAGCTTCCGGAGATCGAGGTCAGCATGGACGGCGGAATCGCTTTGCTGGCATCAACAGGTACTTATGATATTGCGAATGGCGGTATCGTCATCAACAGCGACACATTGGAACAGTATAATGATGCGACTATCACGGGAAGCAGTACGACCAATGTTATTCTGGTTAGTGGTGTGGATGCTACAATCACGATTTCGAATCTGAATATCCAGATTCCGATCGATAAGAACGATGAGACAGCAAGTACCTGGATACCGGCGATCCGACTGGGAAATGGTGCAAACCTGAATCTGATTCTGGAGGGAAAAAATACACTCAAGGGCGGTGATATGTGTGCGGCTATTGATGTGCCGGAAGGCTGCACCCTGACGATCAGCGGAGAGGGAAGCTTAAAAGCAACCGGTGGAGAAGGCGCCGGAATTGGTGCGTCGAGCATAAGAAAGGGTTCCTTGGGGAGAATTGAGATCAACGGAGGCGATATCGAAGCTTATGGCAGCGGGATGGCAGCAGGTATTGGCGGCGGTTCAGAGGGCGGCATCGGTACCATTGTCATCAACGGCGGAACTGTGTATGCCAAGGGCGGACATGGAAGCTACTACAAGGATATTAAAAATGTATACGGTGGAGCAGGAATTGGCGGTGGAGCGAACGGCTGCGTGGATAAGATTGAGATCAATGGTGGCAATGTGACGGCCTATGGAGGATATGTTACGAACGCAGGAAGACACCCCGGAGCCGCAATCGGCGCTGGCGGCGGTGGAGCAAAAGCGGTAGAAGGTAGATACAAGTATGGTGATATTGAGATCAATGGCGGAACGGTTTCAGCCATTGCGTATAATAATGAAGTATATGCGATCGGTATCGGAGTGAAACCAGGCCAAGCGCTGCAGGAGGGTACCTTGGAGGGCTCCATTTCCATCAGTGATCAGGCAGTAGTCAACTTAAATGGCGGCGATTATTTCCCGAAAAGTGAAAATCCCGGACTGAAAAACTATACCATTCAGGGCACGATTGCGGATGGACGATTAACCGAAAGCTCTTATCCGGTGACGATCAGCGTGGGAGAGATTACCTGGGATGCAGGGACGATGAAGGTGAGCGCTTATCAAGGCACACTTACGGCATCCAATTATCTGAAACCATTAACGTCAGAGACACAGGTAACGGTAGATGTGACGCTTGGAGAAAACTATGTTTATCAGATGGAAGCTGACGTTGCTGATGTTGATGATAAGAATGCAACGATCACTTTGAAGGCCGCAACTCCTCTTTATGAGACAAGATTAAAATTTGTTTCCACGGCGATCACGAGCGATCAGGTATTACAGGCAACCGATATCACGATCAAGCAGGATGGTGAACCGTTGATCAATCAAGAAGGTCAAAGTGCAGCTATGGTCATTCCTTCCATGCAGATTTCGTATGATGAAGTGAACACGGGACATCTGACGGTATATCTGCCGGAAAATGAGGGAAACACAGAGATTTCGGTGACGGTACCAGGCTTAAATGGCGGCAATCCGATCACAGCATCAGGTAAGACGATATCGACAACAACACCAAATGAAATTGAGATGTTTTATGATGATACCTTTTGTAGGCATGAGTACTATAATGCAGATGGATTTTGTGAAGCATGTGGTGCATATCAGAAGGCAATACAGTCGGGGGAATATTATGAGATTTATAATGCCGGTCAGCTTTTCTGGTTTGCAAAGCAGGTTAATGATAGTAAAATCCCTAATAACAGCAATCTGAAGCTGATGAAGGATATTGAGATCCCGGACGGACATGACTGGACAAGCATTGGAAACATATCTAATAAGTTTTTCAAGGGGAATATCGAGGGAAATTACCATGTAATTTCCGGACTGCGACCTGCTAATGACCCTACAAGTTATAAGCGGGGACT
>OOCM01001318.1_pt1 | contig 20073 bp, 16 predicted proteins | sample 1671111 | NCBI WGS metagenome assembly OOCM01 (sample SAMN06348123, study PRJEB24527) | human gut metagenome | biome: human gut; feature: ankylosing spondylitis patient; material: feces | host: Homo sapiens | place: China | collected 2015-10 | reverse complement strand
ATAACTATAAGTTTTCGGGAACCCACAGCCTAGCTGGGGGTTTTCTTTTAACCAATAAAAGAGCCCGGAGATGCTGCATCTCCGGGCTCTTTCCTGTCAGGGAAACAATCTAGTTCTGCGCCACGCCCCAGTCATGCCCCTTGTCGGGGGGAAGCTCCCAGACCTTGCGATGCAGCTCGTTCAGCAGCCGGGGATCCATGAGCAGCGCCGACTTTTCCTGCTTGGAAAGACCGAACGGGCCCTTGTCCAGGGCCTTGGCCAGCAGCGCACGACGAGTCTTTTCCCGCTCTTCGCCGATGGGGCGCTCCCACTTGCGCCGACGGATGAGCGCGATGTGCAGCGCGTGCACGCGGGGAATGACCACGGCACGGGTAAAGCCGCGGCCACGTTCTATGGTGAAGGGAGAGTAGCGATCGGGTATGGCGAGAACTTCGTGCATGTCCGCCTGTTCCGGCGCGGCCTTCAGTTCGGAAGGCGTAATGAAAAGTCCCATGCGCTTTGCGGCAAGCCCCCAGCTGACACGGCTGGTAAACACGGACAGCGGAATGGAAAGGGTCAGACCTACCGCAATGGGCGAGAACCACCAGAAGAAACCCGGATTGATGAGCCACATGACGCCGCCCCACAGAAGACCGATGAGCGTTCCCCACCAGTGGAAGCGAATGGCATCACTCCAGGCCGTGCCCGTATCGCTGCGGTTCTGCGTATTCCAGGACACCTTCCAGCCGAGCAGCGTAGTCACCACGAAGAAACTGTGGAAAAGCATGCGTACGGGCGCAAGCAGCGTGGAAATAAGCACTTCCGCCAGAACGCTCATGCACATGTGCCCAGCGCCGCCGAAGTTCTCTGCGCCTCCCTTGCGGAGCGTAAGGATGATGGCGAAAATCTTGGGCATGAACAGCATGATGCAGGTGCTGCCCAGAAGAAGCAGCGCCCACTTCGGATACCAGGTAGGCCAGATGGGGAAAAGCGTCGGCCCGCTCGGAAAATACGAAGGCGGAATGAACGCTTCGGTAACGGCCTGAATGGAGCTGAAAATCAGGAAGAACAGCCAGAGCAGCGCCGAAGCGTAGGACATGATGCCGTTGATGAACAGCGCTCGATGCGTGGGGAAGATGCCGCCGGAAAAAATCAGACGACTGTGCTGCAGGTTGCCCTGACACCATCGACGGTCGCGGATAAGCTCGTCTATGAGCGAAGGCGGGCTTTCCTCCCAGGAGCCGTCGAGATCATAGGCCAGCCAGACACCGTAACCGGCCCGTCGCATGAGGGCGGATTCCACGAAGTCGTGGCTGAGAATGTCGCCGGCAAGCGGTCCCCGGCCGGGCAGCGTGGGCAGCTGGCAGTGACGGATGAAAGGCTCCACGCGAATGATGGCGTTATGGCCCCAGTACTGGGCGTCGCCGAGCAGCCAGAAATGCAGACCCGTGGCAAAGACCGGTCCGTACAGGTGGTTGGCGAACTGCTGAACGCGGGCCACGAGACTGTTCATGTTCACGGCGAGCGGCGGCGTCTGGATCATGCCCATTTCCGGGTGCAGTTCCATCGACTTCACCATGCGCACCATGGTGCGTCCGCTCATGACGCTGTCGGCGTCGAACACGATCATGTACTTGTACTGCGCGCCCCACCGGCGGCAGAAGTCGGCCACGTTGCCGCTCTTTCTTTTGGTGTTGTTGCGACGGCGGCGATAGAAGATATGACCGAACGCCTGTTCCCGGTTGCAGAACTCGTACCATGCCTCTTCTTCCGCCACCCAGGCATCGGGGCTGGTGGAGTCGCTGAGAATGAAAATATCGAACTTGTCGCTCTCCCCGCTCTGCACGAGAGAATGCCAGGTGGCGGCAATGCCCGCCATGTACCGGCGGGTATCTTCGTTGTACACGGGGAACAGAATGGCGGTACGGGTGGTTTCGGGAATCTCCACCTCGTCGCAGCCTCTGGTGGGCGTAAAGCGGTCCACCTTGCGGGAAAGCACCCAGCAGCCTGCCACGCACATCCAGAAGCCGATGGAAATCCAGCCGAACAGGATGGCGAAAAGCACGGCCGTGATGATCTTCACCGTTTCAATGCCCTGCTGCGGCAGAATGCCGTACATGAGAAAGGCGCCGATGACGGCAGGAACAAGAATCAGCGTCATGAGCAGGGTGCGGCGGCGACCCGCCACCTTTTCCCACTCAAGCTGACGGCGCTGCCTGTCGGCGCTGTCCTTCCACGAGGCACGGGCCGTGATGCCGGAGGGTCTGAAAATGCGGAAAAGACGACTCAGCGTCTTTTTAAAGATGCTCAGCCAGGGGGTGCGGTCGAGCTCCTCGGCAAGCATGGAGCTGCGGGTCATGCCGGGGGCAGACATAAGGTGCGGAGCCTCGTCGCCGGGAATGAGCTCCCGTTCCTTTTCGGCCAGAATTTCATGCAGGCATACGAGCGCCTCGTCGTAGCTGGGATGCTCGGATCGACAGCGTTTCAGGCTTTCCAGGGCAAGTTCCACACTTTCCTTCGGCGAGAGGTTCAGGCCGCGGGCATAGAGAAGAATGCGGTCGCGAACCCGAAAGTCCATATCCTGATAGGATTTCATGAGAAAACCTTTTAAATAAAGTGTTATGGCCCCGGAAAGGTCCGATGATCCCTGTGGATCCCATATCGAAGCCTTTTCCGGGGTGGAGGCCGCGTGTCGTGATTATTCGCGGCGGGCGTTCTTTACTGAGGCTGAAGCTGCCAGTCGTAGATCCAGGTTTCGGTCAGAGGATCGGGAAGGTTCTCGCCCTTCTTGAGCAGGGCGCGGAAACGCAGCATGACGGGTCCCTTTCTGGCGGACATGAGGCTTTCTATCACGCCGTCCTCCTTGGGCAGACGAACGGTAAAGACCAGTCTCCAGCCGTCGGTGGCGGGATTGCGTATCAGCTTCTTCTCCAGAAGCGGAATGGGCTCGGGAGTCTCCACGATGCTGGACAGTCCGGTATCTTCGGGAAGCGTGGCCAGATTGCCTCCGGCGAAGTCCACATGGAAAGTCATGGTATCGCCGCTGCGGGAAATACGGGTGGAGGTGATGCGGCCGAGTTCATGCTGCACGGTCTGCGGCTGCATCCAGTAGAGCTTCCAGCTGTACATCTGCGTATCGGGATAGCGAAGCTCGGACTCAGGCTGATCGGGCTTGTTCTTGTCGCGGGGCTTGTCCGGCGTCCAGAAGGCCACGATGTTGTCGTGCATTTCATCTTCCGTGGGAATTTCCACAAGATTCAGCTTGCCCGGCCCCCAGTCTCCCTGCGGTTCAACCCAGAGAGAAGGACGGCGTTCGTAGCCGGCTTCGATGTCCTGATAGCTTCCGAAATGGCAGTCACGCTGCAGCAGGCCGAAACCGCGGGGATTCTGCAGCGGGAAGGTGTTGACGGTAAGTCGCTTGGGATTGGCCAGAGGGCTCCAGAACCAGTGATTTTCACCGTTCACGTAGAGCAGACCGTCGGAATTGTGCACTTCAGGCCGGTAGTCGCCGGGACGCCCGTTTTTTTCCTCGCCGTAGAAGAACATGCTGGTCAAAGGCGCAAGACCGATCTTCTGAAAGTTCTTGGCGCCCTTGCGGGTGAACAGCGCGCATTTGACGTCCATGACGGTGGGAGAACCGGGAGTGATGATGAACCGATACGCTCCGGCCATGCTTTCACTGTCCATCAGCGCATAGATGGTGATGTCGCCGGCATCGGCGGCAGGCTTCACGATCCAGAATTCCTTGAAGTAGGGAAATTCCTCGCCCTGCGAAGTAGCCGTATCCAGCGCAAGACCGCGGGAGTAAATGCCGTAATGCGTATCCGCCGCAAGCGCGCGGAAGTAGGAAGCGCCGAGGAAAATGGCAAGCTCGTCCTTGTAGTCGGCGCGGTTCAGAGGATAATGAAGGCGGAAACCGGCAAAATTCATATCCTTGGTCTGGGCGACCTGCTGGGCCAGTTCCTCGTTGTCGTACTTGAACAGCGACGTATCGAAAGACACATCCTTCACTTCCTCGCCGTCGACGATGTGTACACGCACGGGCCTGTCATAGTACAGGCCGGGATGGAAGAACTGCACGGTGAACGGCAGGGACTCCTCAGCCCAGAGGGCCTTTTCCGGCAGATAGCGGATGGAGCTCCAGTCCCCGTAGTTCAGTTTGGTAAGAAACTCCGGTACGGGAGGGGTGGGCGCATACTTGGTTCCGGCCAGATCCTGAGCTTTGGCCTGCACGTCGGCGAAGGTGAAGGGCGCTGCGGCTTCTGCGGAAAAAGGCGCCGCAAAAAGCACGGCCAGCAGGCAGAAGGACTTAATCATGCGATGAAACATATGAAATAACTCCCTGAAAGATTGGGGGATTCGCCATCCATCGATCAATCAGTCGCTCAGACATGGTAACAGATGCCGCGGCTGATATCCGTTCCCGGAATGGGAACGTGAATCCTGTCACGGCACCCGTCCTCTTTCCCCCTACTTAAAGCCGGAACGGCTCCATGTCCAGAGATTTTATCCCCTTGCGGCACGGGAAAGCCTAAGGTAGGATCACTGACCGTGCGGAAATCGTCCTTTTTTCCGCGAGATCTTGAAACAGGAACGAGTATGGATGCTTTGCTGGAACTGAGACAGGTGAGCCGTGAATTTGCGGTACGAAGAGGCTTGTTTGATCCGCGTCCGGCAAGCGTGAAAGCCGTCAACGACGTAAGTCTGGAACTTTTTCCCGGAGAAACGCTGGGCCTTGTGGGCGAATCCGGTTGCGGCAAATCCACGCTGGCGCGCATGGTCACGGGGCTTCTGCCGCCCTCATCCGGTCAGGTGCTGCTCTGCGGGCGTCCGTTGGAAGACTGGACGGCTTCCGAACGCGCAAGCCGCATACAGATGGTCTTTCAGGATCCCTTCTCCTCGCTCGATCCCCGCCAGAGCGTCGGGGCAAGCATAGCCGAACCCCTCCTTCTCGCGTCGCGGGCCGCAGGACAGCCGCTTTCCCGTGCCGAATGCCGCGAAAAGGTAAAGGACATTCTCGTTCAGGTCGGCCTTCAGCCCGAGCACATCGACAGGTATCCGCATGAATTTTCCGGCGGCCAAAGACAGCGCGTGGCCGTAGCCCGGGCCATCGTGGCCGGGCCGGAAGCCGTGGTCTGCGACGAACCCGTTTCCGCCCTGGACGCGTCGGTACAGGCCCAGGTGCTGAATCTGCTGAAGGACATGCAGGAGAAACGAAAGCTGGGATACCTGTTTATTTCCCATGATCTCGGCGTGATCGGCTTCATGAGCAGCAGAATTGCCGTCATGTATCTCGGCCGGGTCGTGGAACTCGCCGGCTGCGACGAACTGTTTTCCCATGCCGCCCATCCCTACACGGCCGCGCTCATGGCCGCTGCGCCTTCCCGCGATCCTTCCCGGAGGGGCCGAGGCAACCTTCTTTCCGGGGAAATGCCGAGTCCGCTCTCCCCGCCCACTGGCTGCGCCTTCCATCCGCGCTGCCCCCGCGCCGAAGCCCTCTGTAGGGAAGAGGAACCTTCGCTGCGCCACATCTGTCAAGGGCACGCCGTGCGCTGCCACTTCCCCCTGTGAGGAACAACATGATCATTCTCGACAAACAGTACGTATCCCGGGAACTCCGGGAATATCTTGCCGAAAGCAAAGTCCCCGTGCTCCGCAACGAAGCGGCACTGGCGGCGGATACCGAAGGCACGTTCAACCTCGTTTCCGACGAAGAGGCCGATGCCCTGCTCGCTCAGGGAGACCGCATCTACACGACCTGCGAAAACTCCCTTTCCTGGGTGCTCCGTCATTCGCCCGATGAAGGCCTGCAGAAAGGCATCGCCCTGTGCAAGGACAAGGCCGCCTTCCGCCGCATGCTCGCCAAAATATATCCCGACTTCCTCTTCCGTGAAGTTGCCGCCGCCGATCTGGAATCCATCGACTTCAGCGAACTGAAAACGCCCTTCGTGCTGAAGCCTTCCGTGGGCTTTTTCAGCGTGGGCGTGTACACCATCTTTAATGAAGAAGACTGGAGAAAGGCGCTGGAAGACATCCGCCTGCACTCCGGCGACTGGAAGAAGGAATACGATGAAAGCGTGGTAGCCAACACCCGCTTCATTCTCGAAGAATACATCGGCGGAGAGGAATACGCTGTCGACTTCTACTATGACGGCGAAGGCAAAGCCGTCATCGTCAACATCTTCCATCACGAATTCGCTTCGGCCGATGACGTGAGCGACAGACTCTACTGCTCCGGAGCCTCCATCATCCGGAAGCATCTGCAGCCTTTCACGGACTTTTTCAACCGCATGAACGAAGAAATGGGCGCCCGCAATCTGCCCATTCATCTCGAACTGCGCGTGGACGGAGGCAGAATCATTCCCATCGAAGCCAATCCCCTGCGCTTTGCCGGATGGTGCCTGACCGATCTTTCCCTGCATGCCTACGGATTCCGCACCTACGACTACTTTCTGCGCGACATCCGTCCCGACTGGGACAGCCTGCTCAAGGGTCGGGAGGACAAGATCTATTCGTTCATCGTGCTGAATCCCCCGGCGACGCTGAAAGCCGACGACGTTTTCAACTACGACAGGCTCTGCGCCTCCTTCCATCATGTGATGGAACTGCGCCGCATCGACTACCATTCCGGACCGGTGTTCGGCTTCATGTTCACCGAAACGTCCGCGGCCGACAGAGCTGAACTGGATCACATTCTGCGAAGCGATCTGACCGAATATCTCGACTGATCGGGCATCAAGGTCCGGTCTCAGGGCGGCTTTCCGGCACACGGAAGCCGCCCTTCTTCATGCCCGGCAAGCAGCTTCCGCATTTTTGGCAAAGCCCATGCAAAAAACGCCGCTCCCTCTGCAGGAAGCGGCGTTTTCAAACAAGGAAACGAATGGACTACACGATGCCGTGCTCGCCGGGACGTTCGTAATCGTCCTTCTTGCTGGCCTTGGCGTGATACAGATCCACGTCGCCGAAGGCGATGAGGATGGGAGAGGCCACAAAGATGGAGGAGAACGTACCGAAAACGATGCCGAGCGTGATGGTCAGGGCAAAGTCGTGAATGACGTTGCCGCCGAGCAGGTACAGGGAGAGGCTGGCCACCAGGGTGGTGGCGGACGTCATGATGGTACGAGACAGCGTCTGGTTCACGGACTTGTTGATGATGACGCTCATCGAAGGCTTCTGCTGCTCGCCTGCAGGAACCGCACGCAGATTTTCACGGATACGGTCGTAAACAACGATGGTATCGTTGATGGAGTAACCCACCAGGGTGAGCAGTGCGGCAATGACGTTGAGGTCGATTTCCACGCCCAGCAGCGTAAGCAGACCGAGCGTGACCACAACGTCGTGAATGAGGGCCAGAATGGCGCCGAGCGCGAAATTGAGCTTGAGCTTCCAGCAGCAGACCAGCGTGATGACCATGCCTATGGCCACACCCCAGAGTCGGTTGAAGCCCAGATAGGACGCGCCGTACACCGCCGCCCAGAGCACGAGGGCCATGGCGCCGGTCATGAACCAGCTGTACTCGAATCGACCGGAGATATAAACGGTGATGAGCAGAACGGCGTAGAACAGGGCTTCGATGGCCATGTTGCGCAGATCGTTGCCGACCTTCGGGCCGACGGACTCCAGACGCTGAATGCTGGAGGGGTTGTCGGGAATGCTGCTCGCAAGCGCGGAGGAAACCTGCTCTCTCAGATCCTGATTTTCCGCGGCGGGCATGGAAAAGCGCAACAGGTAGTCGCGGTCTTCGGTATCGACCTGCTGAACCGTGAGTCCGGGCAGATCGACGTTTTTCAGGGCGGTCTTCACCTGTTCGTCGGGAATGGGCTGTTCAAACTGAATCTGCACCATCACGCCGCCGGCGAAGTCCACGCCGTACCGCAGGCCGCCGTTCCAGATGATGACGAGCAGGCCGAGCACGATGAAAAAGCCGGAGAAGCTGAAGGCAAAACGGCGGAAGCCGACGAAATCGATATTGGTCTGACGGGAAAAAAGTGCGAATGCCATGAAAAGGACCTCTTTACCTAAATGCTGATGGTCTGGCGGTCGGAACGGGAGATCCATGTTTCAAACACGGACCGCGAAACAAAGACGGCCGTGAACATGGAGGCCAGAATACCCAGCGACAGCGTGACGGCAAAGCCGCGGACCGGGCCCGTACCGAACTGGTACAGAATGGCTGCCGTGATGAGCGTCGTCAGGTTCGAGTCGATGATGGAAATACTGGCCCTGCTGAAGCCCGCCTTCACGGCCTCCAGCGCCGTCATGCCTGCCTTGAGTTCTTCTCTGATGCGCTCAAAGATGAGCACGTTGGCGTCCACGGACATACCGATGGTAAGCACGATGCCCGCGATGCCCGGCAGCGTGAGCGTAGCGCCGAAAAGCGTCATGCCGGCGAGAAGAATGGTGATGGTGAAGCAGAGCATGATGTCTGCAATGAGACCGGACAGACCGTAGTAGATCGGCATGATGAGCACAACGGCCGCCGCACCCACGAGAGAGGCCTTGATGCCGCTGCTGATGGATTCCTTACCCAGAGACGGGCCCACGGTACGCTCTTCCAGAATGGACACGGGCGTCGGCAGGGAACCGGCACGAAGAACAATGGCGAGGTCCTGCGCTTCTTCCGTCGTGAAGTTGCCCGTAATGGAAGCCTTGCCGCCGGCGATGCGGTCCTGAATGACGGGAGCGGAGTACACCTTGCCGTCCAGCACGATGGCCATGCGCTTCTTGATGTGCTCGCCGGTGATGCGCTCGAAATTGGAAGCACCCCGGTTGTTGAATTCCAGGGCGACATAGGCCTGACCGTATTCATTGAAGGCGGGGCGGGCGTTGGTGATGTCCTCGCCGCCCATCAGCGACTCGGTGTCGAGGATGATGGTGCCTTCGCTCTGTTCTCCGTACTGCCCCTTGATGATGAGCGGATAGCGGGCCGTGCCCGTGGGCAGCATGATGGCGGAAGGATCCACATCGTCGCGCACTAGATGAAATTCCAGATGCGCGGTCTGGCCGATGATCTGAATGGCGCGCTCGGCATCGGTCATGCCGGGCAGCTGCACCTGAACCTGATTGTCCGACTGCTTGCGGATATCGGGTTCAGCCACGCCGAACTGGTCGATACGGTTGCGGATGGTGCGCACGACCTGTTCCATCGTCATGTCTTCCGTCTGCCTGCGGGCCTCGGGAGAAAACTCGAACGTGTAGCCACGGCCCGTAGCCACCGTATCGGCGCCGACCTGATGAAGCGTGGGGAACCACTTGCCGATCATGGTCTCAAAAGAGGCGGCCTGATCGGCACGGGGAAGCGTCACTTCCAGCAGGCCTGCGGCATTGAGGCGCGGCTTCATGACGGTGATCTTTTCCTGCTCGGCACGGTCACGGATATCCTGACCGGTCACGGTAAGCGTATTCTGCAGGGCTTTTTCCACATCCACGCCCAGAGTGAGATTCATGCCGCCCTTGAGATCCAGTCCGAGACTGATGCGGTCCTGCATGAGCTCTCCCAGAGGCGAATTGCCGATGGCGGGGATATTGGGCAGGGCATACGCAAGCACCACGAGCAGCACAATAATGGAGATTGCCAGGCGCAAACGCAGAGCTTTCATGGTTGTATCCTTAAAAAACGCTGATAGGGGCGAAGGCCCTTATGACTGAACATGACACAAAGCTCCACGCCTCCTTCGGACGAAGGGGCGTGGAAGCAGAACAAATGAGGCTGGTGAGTTACTTGTTTTCGGCAGGAGCGGTGTCGGCCGCCTTGCTCATGGCCTTGGGATCATAGGTGCCGCTCACGAAGCCGCGGGGCATGCGCACCTTGGTTTCGCCGAGATCGATCACGAGGATATCGCCTTCCAGGTCGACGATGCGGCCGAGCAGACCACCGGAGGTGATGACATAGGAGCCCTTGCCCAGGGATTCAAGCATGGCCTTGTGTTCCTTGTTGCGCTTCTGCTGAGGGCGGATCAGCAGAAAATAGAACACGGCGAACATGAGGACGAGAGGAACGAGGGAAGCAAAAGCTCCCATGGGGCCACTCTGGGCGGCGCCGCCCGCGTTACCGGCAGCGTAGGCAATGGAAGTGAACATAGATTCTCCAGAATTGATTTTGCGGAAGGGTGTCCGCGTCACTGACTTCCCCTTATTAACCTGTTGCGCCTTTTTACGCAATGGGTTAACCGCACGCAGGGTCGCGGCAGACGCTCTTTTTGCAGGCGCTTCCGGGAAAGGACTGGACATTCGCACCGATTGCGGGGACTATGCCCGCAGAAGCGATGTTCCCCTGAAAAAAGCGTCGGATCACAAAGCGTTTCGACCGATGCCCATGCCCTTCCGCCTGGCGGATCTTCCCGGCCGGCGAAGCGGAAGCACTCTGGACATCGACCTTCCGCCCCGGAACCAACAAGAAGCCGGCAAACCGGCATAAGGAGCATGCATGGCCGTTATATCCGACCCGGTGGAGCAGGCCCGCCTGCAGTCCAGAATTCTTATCGAGAGTCTTCCCTATCTTCGTGAATATCATGGAGAAACCGTCGTCATCAAATACGGCGGGCACGCCATGACGGAAGAAAGCCTCAAGCTGGCTTTCGCCCGCAACATCAGCCTGCTCAAGCTTGTGGGCATTCATCCCGTCGTCGTGCACGGCGGCGGCCCGCAGATCAATCAGATGCTGAGCAAGCTCGAGATCAAATCGGAATTCCGCCAGGGCCACCGCGTGACCGACCAGGCCACGATGGACGTGGTGGAAATGGTGCTCGTCGGCTCGGTGAACAAGAGCGTGGTCAATCTCATCAACAAGACGGGCGCCCGGGCCGTGGGTCTTTCCGGCAAGGACGGCATGCTGCTCGAAGCCCGCAAGCTTGCCATGACCATCAGCCACGGCGAAGAACAGCCTCCGGAAATCATTGATCTCGGCAATGTGGGCGAAGTGACCGGCGTGAATGTGCAGCTGCTCCGCTCGCTCATCAGCGACGAATTCGTGCCCGTCATCGCGCCCGTGGGCGTGGATGCCGAAGGCAACACCTACAACATCAACGCCGATTCCGTGGCCGGAGCCGTGGCGGGCGCCCTCAAGGCACGCCGTCTGCTCATGCTGACCGACGTGGCCGGCATTCTGGACAAGGAAGGCAAACTCATCGAACACATCGATACGGCCGAGGCCCACCGCCTGCTTGCGGACGGCACCCTGAGCGGCGGCATGATCCCCAAGATCAACTGCTGCCTCGACGCGCTGAAGCAGGGCGTGGACAAGGTGACCATCGTGGACGGTCGCGTGGAAAACTGTCTGCTTCTGGAACTGCTTACCGATCAGGGCATCGGTACCGCCATCGTCAACTAGCGCGGATCACCATACAAAAAAGGGCGGCTTCGGCCGCCTTTTTCATTGGTCTTGAATCGCCCCGGTATTTCTGGAAGGGAATGATACCATCTGTCCCCGTCAGCCGGGCCGCCGAAACGGGCGCTGAAAACGCGTCCGCCCCGCCTTCGACGCTATTTGAGCTTCTGAATTCGTTTGACGAACTTTCGCCCGTTCCAGATATAATACACGGCATTGTCCGGCTCGAGGACACAGGGAATCCCATCGGAAGAAAAGCTCGGCAGCACTTCCAGCCCCTTATCGAACACGCAGTAGGTGCAGCTGGAGGAAAGGCGTCCGGGAAGGTCACGATCGGGCCGGAAAAAGTCCTCGGGGTCGGGCTCCGGCGGCAGCGGCAGCGGCGCGGCATGTCCGCCGGAGCTTATGAACCACAGCTCCGAAAGGCAGACACCGTCGTCATCTTCCGTGCGGAAAGCCGCCACGGCGCCGCGTTTCGACCGGAAAAGACGAAGACACACTTCGGAGGAACCGTCCACCGGAACGAAGCGCAGCGTATCCGGATCGTCCTCGGCCAAGCTCCAATGCGCGCTGACACCCTGATCCGCCAGATAAAATTTCTCCTCATCGCTCAGGGGCAGGCTTGTATTTTCAAAAATTTCCGTAGGGATAAGCGCAAACGCCTGCCGGGCGGACAAAAGCCCGGACTGCCGGGCCAGAGCCTGAGCCTCGAAGAAAACTCCCTGAAGGGGAGTCAGAAGCAGCATGAGCAGGATGACGACCGTATGACGCATGACTGATGTCCACCCTGCACAAGGGCCGCGCGTGCGACCCTTGTGCAGGAAAACGGCGGACGCTCTGCGCCCGCCGGATGTTCTAAGACTTGTGATGCTGGCAGTGCGAGGGAACCGGTGCGGCAGGATTGCCCTCCCTCATCATGCGCACTGCGCAGAAGTTGCCGCACATGGCGCAGGCTTCCTCATTCTTGTGAGGTTCGCGGCGCTTGTCGACGAGTTCCGGGTCAATGGAGGCTTCGCGCATGGCATCCCAGTCGAGCTCCATGCGGGCTTTGGACATCTTGGCTTCACGGGCGCGGGCACGGGGCGTACCCAGCGCATTTTCACCGGCCTGAGCCGCCACCCGGGACGCCATGACGCCCTGCTTCACGTCATCCTCATCCGGCAGCGTGAGATGTTCCGCAGGAGTGAGGTAGCAGAGGAAGTCCACGCCGGCCCTTACGGCCAGCGCGCCGCCGATGGCGCCGGAAATATGATCGTAACCGGGCGTGGTGTCGGTCACCAGCGGTCCGAGCACATACAGAGGCGCACCGTGGGTCAGCTTCTTGATGCCGACGATCTGCGCTTCCACTTCGTTCAGGCTGACGTGGCCGGGGCCTTCGATCATGCACTGCACGCCCTTTTCAAGACCGCGCCGGGCAAGCTGACCGAGCATGATCACTTCCATCCACTGCGCGGCGTCGCCGGAATCGCTGCCCGCGCCGGGACGCAGGCCGTCGCCGAGCGAAAGCGTGACGTTGTAGCGCAGAGCGATGTCGAGAATACGGTCAAATTCGGTGAGCAGGGGATTTTCCTTGTCGTTGCGCAGCATCCAGCGGGAAAGAATGCTGCCGCCGCGGGAAACGATGCCCATGACGCGGCCGCCCTTGGCGCCCCATTCCGCCCCCTGTCTCGTCAGGCCGCAGTGCAGCGTCATGAAGTCCACGCCCTGCTCCGCCTGCTTTTCCACGTCGGCAAAGATGACTTCAGGATCGATGGTGGCCGGATCCTCGCCGCGGTCGATGTAGATCTGCGCCACACCGTACATGGGCACGGTGCCGAGCGGAGCGGAACATTCGTCAAGCATCTGCAGACGAATGGCGTCGAGATCGCCGGCAATGGACAGATCCATGACCGTATCGGCTCCGGCATCCAGAGCGATCTTCAGCTTGCGAAGCTCGCCCTTCACGCTGCAGTGGAAAGGAGACGTGCCGATATTGGCGTTGACCTTCACTCGGGAAGGCTGTCCCACAAGAATGGGACGGACATTCTTGTGATTCGGATTGCCCAAAAGCACCATGGTACCGGCTTCAATGGCGGAACGGATTTCTTCTTCCGTCAGCCCTTCTTCTTCGCACAGACGGGCCTTATGCTGCTCAAACAGCTGAGCAAGCGCCTGATTCTTTTCAAAAATGGACATATTGCCTCCTCTGGGGAGTCCTTTTTGAGGGAAACTCATCCCTCTGCAGCGCCGAAATCTTCCCGCGCCGCGACTTTCCGGCATGAGCGACCTGCCCATGCCGTCCCCGCCTCGAAAGGCCGGGACGTAAAACCGCAGAAGGCCGGAAAGGGCAACATGCCCTTTCCGGTCCTTCCATTACTGCTTCTTCTCTATCTTCGCCCAGGAGTCCTTGAGCGTCACGGTACGGTTGAACACGGGGTGTTCCTTCGTTCCGTCGGGATCGGCGCAGAAGTAGCCCACGCGCTCGAACTGCACATGACTGCCTGCGGGCAGCGTGGCCAGATAAGGCTCAGCCTGTGCGGTGATCACCTTTTCGGACTCGGGATTGAAGTAGTCGAGGAACGTTTTGCCTTCCTCGATGTCGCTGTCGCTTTCCGTGGTGAACATCTGATCATACAGACGCACTTCCGTGGGCACGGCGTGCCGCGCGCTCACCCAGTGCAGCGTACCCTTGACCTTGCGGCCGTCCGGGCTGGAACCGCCGCGGGACGAAGGATCGTGCGTGCAGTGAAGTTCCACGATATTGCCTTCGGCGTCCTTGATCACTTCCGTGCAGGTAATGTAGTAGGCATAGCGCAGACGCACTTCCGCGCCGGGAGCGAGGCGGAAGTACTTCTTGGGCGGATCTTCCCGGAAATCGTCGCGATCGATGTAGATTTCGCGGCAGAACGGCACCTTGCGGCTGCCGAAGGAAGCATCTTCGGGATGCAGGGGCTGCTCGAATTCCTCCACCTGATCTTCAGGATAGTCGGTGATGACCACCTTGATGGGATCAAGCACGGCCATACAGCGGGGCGCAACGGCATTGAGGTGTTCGCGGCAGCAGAATTCCAGCAGGCTGTAATGCACCACGGAATCGGCGCTGCGGGCAATGCCTATGCGCGAGCAGAAGTCGCGGATGGCTTCCGGAGTGTAGCCGCGGCGGCGCAAACCGGAAATGGTGGGCATGCGGGGATCGTCCCAGCCGCGGACATAATGTTCCTTCACCAGCTGAATGAGCTTGCGCTTGGACAGCACCGTATAGGTGAGCTGCAGTCTGGCAAACTCAATCTGCTGAGAGTGGTAAACGTCAAGAGTATCAAGCACCCAGTCATAAAGCTCGCGGTTGTTATCGAACTCCAGCGTGCAGATCGAATGCGTGATGCCCTCAATGGAGTCGGACAGGCAGTGCGTGAAGTCGTACATCGGGTAGATGCACCACTTGTCGCCCGTGCGGTGATGGGAGGCATGACGGATGCGGTAGAGCGTGGGGTCGCGCATGATGATGTTCGGCGACGCCATATCGATCTTGGCACGGAGCACATACTTGCCGTCCTCGAATTCGCCCGCCTTCATGCGGCGGAACAGATCGAGGCTCTCCTCAGCCGGACGGTCACGCCACGGGCTGGGCGTACCGGGCTTCGTGAGGGTGCCGCGATATTCGCGGATCTCGTCCGCGGAAAGCTCGTCCACATAGGCCTTGCCCATCAGGATGAGCTTTTCGGCATATTCATACAGCTGATCAAAATAGTCGGAGGCGTAGTGAACCTCTCCAGCCCACTGGAAGCCCAGCCACCGAACATCCTGCTGAATGGAATCGACGTATTCGGTATCTTCCTTCACGGGATTGGTATCGTCGAAACGCAGATTGCACTGTCCGCCGTATTCCTGGGCAAGGCCGAAATTGATGCAGATGGACTTGGCATGTCCGATATGCAGATAGCCGTTGGGTTCGGGAGGAAAGCGCGTATGCACACGTCCGTCGAAGCGACCGGAAAGATTGTCCTGATTGATGCGTGCACGGAGAAAGTCGGTACCCTGAGTACGTTCCGCTTCAGGGGCGGGGGTATTCTGGCTCATGGAGGCCTCATGTCGTTTTGCTGCTGCGCGTTCAGGGCGCGCGGGACAGCGGTGGAACCATGCGTACCAGGACGCATGTCCTGAAAGACTGACGGCTGAAAAGAATACCTTTGTCGGCAATGAAGGTCAATTGACGATGCCCCGGTCAGAAAAAACATGCCGCCCGATGAGGGCGGCATGAGCACTAGGCGATGGAAGAGGCGAGGTTGCGGGCCTGTGACAGAGCCTCATGACCGCCGTTCTTCAGAATGTCTCCCACCTGGAACACTCCTCCGGCAAGAACCGTGCCCCGATCCTTCCAGCCGAGCTGGCCGAGAAGTGTATGATAGTAGTCGAGTACCGGCTTCCAGTTGTCGGGCGTATTGCCTTCCGCCGCCATGAGGAGCACGGCCTCCTTCACCGGGTTCCGATACTCGCTGTCGAGCTCCGCCACGGCAAAAAGCCGGTCGAAGGCTGCCTTCAGCTGAGAGGAAAAGCCCCAGTAATACATGGGCGATGCCAGCACCACGATGTCCGAAGACCGATAGGCAGGATAAATGCGCTCCATGTCGTCTTTCTGCACGCAGGGATGTTCCGCATCCCGCCCGCCCTTCATGCAGCCGAGACAGCCGTGAATGTTCAGGTTCTGCAGGTCGAAGCGGATCACCTCATGCCCCGCCCCGGCCGCGCCTTCGGCAAAGGCATCGCAAAGGGCGGCGGTATTGCCGTGAATACGGGGACTTCCGTTGAGAATGAGAATACGTCTGGACATAGAATCCTCCTGAAACAAACTGCTTGAAGATATCTGTAGTAATCAATACAAAAATAGTCAACATATTTTTATCAATCACTACAAAAATATTCATGATCCATCGACCGGGAAACGGTCAATTTTCAGGAGCGTGTTTTCAGGTGTTTCCGCCACTTGGGCAGCAGACGTACGGCATAGGAAGCCATCTCTTCCAGTTCCGCGGCATTCACGCCGTCACGGGCCTGAAGCGACATGCCTTCCAGAAACATATTGAAGACTCCGGCCAGGGTTTCGGCCTCGGTATCGGCAGGAAGCTGCCCTTCCGCCACAGCCTGCCGGATTCTTTCGGCAAACATCTGCCGTGTGGCAAAGCGCAGACGCTGCAGCGTACGAATAATGTCTTCTTCCTGTTCGGAGATGTTGACGGCCGCAAGAACCACCATGCATCCGCACGGCGTATCGGGGGAAAGAAGAATGCGGGCCGCTTCGGAAAAGAAATTCCGCACGGCCAGATAAAAATCCTTCTCTTCCATGAACCGGCGGGACGGCTCGTTCCAGTAACGCTGCTCATAGTAGTTCACAGCTTCCAGAAACAGACCGGCCTTGCTGCCGAAGGCGGCATAAAGGCTCGGAGCATTGATTCCCATGGCCGTGCACAGCTCCGCAACGGAAACAGGCTCATAGCCGCGTTTCCAGAACAGCTCCAGAGCTCTGGAGAGCGCCGCGTCCCTGTCGAAGCTGCGGGGACGACCTCTGCCGCGCGTGCCCGCCGGCAGGGAACATGATGCTGCCGTCATAAAGGCCGCCTTTTCCCAAAAAGTTGTCTGCCCTGCGGCAGAAAAAACAGAAGGAATCCGAAGAGCAAAGGTTCTTTGCTTTGACCGTGATATGCGCTATTCTGCCCTCGCCGCCGAGGCGACGTCAAGGCGAGATCATGCGGCATGACCGCGGGAGCATATCTTATGGAAAATGAAGTGCGCAAGGATTCTCTGTATGCATGGGTGCTGGCATGCCGTCCGAAAACACTGGCCGCGGCTCTGGCGCCAGTGGCGGTAGGCTGCGCTCTGGCCGTATGGGCAGGACATTTCCGCCCTGTTCCGGCGCTTCTGTGCGTTCTCTTTGCCGTTCTCATGCAGATAGCCTCCAACTTCATCAACGACGTCAGCGACTTTGAACAGGGCAACGACAGAGAGGACAGACTCGGCCCCCGGCGGGCATGCGCTCAGGGATGGATATCGGCCAAAAAAATGAAGACGGGCATCATCATCGATCTTCTTCTTGCGCTGGCCGCCGGCCTGCCGCTGGCCTTCTACGGCGGCTGGAGCATGGTGGGCGTGGCGCTGGTCTGTCTTGTCTGCGCCTACATGTACTCGGCCGGCCCCTACCCTCTGGCCGCTCACGGCTGGGGAGACGTGCTCGTGGTGGTGTTCTTCGGTCTGGTAGCCGTAGGCTTCACCTACTACGTTCAGGCAGGCTCCTGGTCCCCTCAGGCCACGCTTGCCGGACTGGCCGTGGGCGTATGCATCAATCTTCTTCTGACCATCAACAACTTCCGGGATCGTGATCAGGACAAAATCTCCGGCAAAAAAACGCTCATCGCACGCTTCGGGGCCGAATTCGGACTGCGCTACTATCTGGCGCAGGGAGGCTTTGCCTGCGCCTTTACACTCTGCCTCATCCCCCACGGCCTTTTCTGGGCAGGCCTGCTGCCTCTGCTCTTTCTTGTGCCTCACTACCGCGTATGGAGCCGTATGGTCTCCATTTACAAAGGTCGAGCCCTGAATCAGTGTCTCGGCCAGACTTCGCGCAATATCCTTATCTTCAGTATGCTTCTGGCGGCGGGCATCCTTCTGGACAGTTTCTGATCCTGAAAGGACTGCAGATCCATCATCCACCTGTAAAGCAAACGGCCGCCCCGCCACCATGCGGGGAACCTGCATTTACGCCCCTAAGAGCCGGGAGCGCTGCTCAACACGCCGTTCCGCCCCCGTCCCTTCCCGCAGCACGCCTGAAAAAGGCTGACCGCGGGAACGGCGCCATGTGCCTATCCTGCCTCTTGCGGCGTTAGAGGACCTTTCTCTTCCCCAGAAAGGCTTCCGTCGCAGCAAGCTCCGGCCTCGAAGAAAACGGCCTGTCTGGCCCCTCAACGCCCCATTTTTGCCGTCTTACTGCCCGCCGCAGTCCCGACCATGAAAAACGCCTTTCAAAAAAGATAGAGGCGCTTTCCCCTGCTCCCGCCCGGCATTGACTGAGCTGTCGAACGGCAACCTGAAGCCTATCTTCCGCCCGCATATAAAGCCCCTGTCTCTCCCGTATGCGCCCGATACGCAGAAAGGCCGCCCCCAGCGAGGGGCAGCCTTTCTTTCAGGAAATCATCTTCGGCAGCAGAGTGCGTTTGGAGTCCTCAGCGTTCCGCCTGATCGTTCAGCTCGTCCAGAACAGGTTTCCATCCGGCCTCCCGGGATGCCGCCATGTTCAGGATCCGCTGATTGCGGGAGCCCCTGAAACGAAGATCCAGAGACTTCTGCTCTTCCACAAAAGGACCGTCCACAAGAAGATCCAGAAGAGAAAGAAGTTCGCGGCACGAAGGCTTCTCGAGAAGCTGCTCAAACGTATATCCGCTGAACGCCATGAGGTGATACCCCCGACGCTTCAGTTCCTCAGCCAGCGGCAGCAGCGCGGCCGACTGCTCGAAAGGCTCGCCTCCGCTGAACGTGATGCCGTGCACCAGAGGATCGTCCTGAATGCGGCTCAGAATATCCTCGGCGGAAACCGCCGTTCCGCCTTCAAAATCCCAGGTCTGCGGATTCTGACACCCTTTGCAGTGCGTGCGGCATCCCTGAAGAAAAAGCACGAAACGAAGACCAGGTCCGTCAACGATGGACTCTTCGATAACGCCTGCAACGCGAAGCGTAACGTTCTTCAGAGCTTCCATGTCAGTCTCTGGAGGGTTCAGGAATAACGACGTCTTCCGACTCCTGAACCACCTGTCCCTCGATATCGGACACGCGACCCTGCATCCAGAAAATCATATCCACATCATCGCCTTCCTTGGGCTCATAGCCCTTGGCGCATACGCGTTCGGGAGCGTAGATAATGGCGTAGACAGGCTTTTCGGGATTACCGAAGCCTATGCCGAAGCGGTAGATCTTCATCTGGGAATTTTCCGGACCGAACATGAAGCTGTCCACATCAAAGATGCTGGCGCGGCACTGATATTCGCAGCAGTGATCCGTAATATCGATGAGCGTCTTTCCCTTGAGAGGGATCTTGAGCGCAGGCACATCAAGACGGGTCTTGTCCGGATTGTTCTTCATCCATTCCAGAGCATGCTTTTCGTAGGAGGGCCCCTCGGTGATGGTCAGCTCATCGAGCAGCGCGCGACGGATACCGAAGCACAGACCGGAAAGAAGGAATTCACAGCTCTTGCCCTCGACATCCTCTCCGGCGTCGCGGAAAAACAGCGGATCATAGAACCAGAGCGGCGGAAAATCCTCAGGCGCCGCCATGATCTCCCCGGCATGACCATCCTTCCAGGGATAGGTCTTCTTGATGGTGAGCGTGTTGGCGAAACCTTCCATGAGGGGGGATACGGCCACGGCAGTCAGTTTGCCTTCGGACTTGCCGACCATAAGAACGGAGGTACGAAGAAGCGAATCGCTGGGCCAGGCCATGAGCATACGCTCGATCTTTTCGTCCTTCATGCCCCACACGGGGCGACTGCCGCCGAATTCCAGCGTGGTGGTGACAACGCCGAGGACCTGTTTAGCATCAACGCCAAGGGCGAACCACTTGTCCCCCATGCTTTCAATATGCTGCATACGACTATCCATGAAATAAAGATTTGACGCCATCTTTTGAAAAAAGGCAGCGACTTGGAGAAGAATAGCACAGGGGACGCCCTTAGAACAATAGGCGATCGACCCCTAAAATGGGGCCCCACCGGCATAGCCGGTGGTTCCTCTTATGCGCCTGTAAGGCT
>OOCM01001313.1_pt1 | contig 20143 bp, 15 predicted proteins | sample 1671111 | NCBI WGS metagenome assembly OOCM01 (sample SAMN06348123, study PRJEB24527) | human gut metagenome | biome: human gut; feature: ankylosing spondylitis patient; material: feces | host: Homo sapiens | place: China | collected 2015-10 | reverse complement strand
CTATCGCCCCTCATTTCTATTTTATCTTGTTTGTACCCCTTGTACACCGATGTTTCGCAGGGTTCAGATTAGAAAGATAACGATGCAACTAAAAAATTCGACAGATTACTCAATTAGAATTGTATGTTACTTAGCAGCACAGGAACGGATGGTATCTACATCAGAATTGTCGCAGAAAATATGAACCGGAAGAAGCAATACGGATGATTTCAAATGGCGAATGTGGGGTGTTTTCCACAAAAATGACCCAGTGCTTGACGGCGGCAGTTATCCAGCCAGAGTGGTTAAAAGTGACAAAAAGTTAACCATGACAAAAGATTTGAGGCGATTTTTATGAATAAGAAATTGAGTGTTTTAAGGCGAATTACAGCAATCGTTCTGTGTGTTACATTATTATCTTCGCAAGTCGTAGTTGCGAATGATGAAGATTCAGAAAGAATGGATGTGCAGACCAATAGTGAAATTACAGATATATCGGAGCAGGATGGTTTCAGCAGTGATACATCTGAAACATCTGATATCACAGAAAGTGATATTCCTGATTCTTTTGAAGGCGAATCAGAGCCAAATACAGATATTAGTTCTGAGGTAACAGAAAAATTCGACAATTCTGAAGATCAGGGATTTACAGATGAAGAAGAAACAATTATGGATGACGAAAACACATCGGACACATTGGAAGAAGTAAATCCAGATTATGAAGATGGAAAAATATGTATCTACAATTACCAGCAACTTCTGCAAATCGGTACAGGAACACAGATGTTTTCTGGAGACAAAGATGGAAATGTTGGTGAAGGGGATAAGGTTCTTGCAGATGGTGCAGAACTTACCTATGCATCAGACGCTTCCTATTGTTTGATGAATGATATTCCAATAGATAATGAAAATGTCTGGAACTTCCCATCTGATTTTACAGGCAGCATCACTTCATCATCTGAGCACACTGACAATATGGTATATGATTCAGCGACAGATACGATTTATGTGTATAACCGCTACCAGCTGGAATTGATGAAAGGGGAATCTTCAGACAGCGAACCTGTAATGAGCGAGGATTATATTGCTGAAAAGGTTGGAATGGGACAGGTTTTCACTTTGGAAGATGGTTCGTATCTTACTTACAGCAAAACACATAATTATGTGCTTGCTTCCATATTTACAACAGAAACACCGGAACTTCTTGCCAACAAGGCTGGAACAGAGGAGACAACTCAGAATATCTCAAATGCATATCCATCTGATTATGAAGGAAGAAATTATTTCGGTCAGGTAGTAAAAAAGATCGGTGATAAAAATTACATTTTGATTGGAAATGAAACACAGCTTCGGGCAATTGGAACAGATGTGGAAGTAACAGAACCAATCTGGCGAGTATATGAAACAAGAAAGAAAAATGAGGGAATACTGGGGGGAGCACTGAGCGGATATACAGACTGGAAACCGGCAGCGGATACATCAGAATACAAAACGGAACTGTATTATCCGGGTGATGCGGATATTGTAAAGTTTAATGATACATATAATTGGTCCGGAAAGGAATTGTATGCTAATAAAAACGGTGCTCATAAGCTGAATGATACAGAATATTTGGATAATCCATCTTGGGATATAGCTGGTACAAAAGCTACACAGTGTTATGTGTATGTAAGTAGTACGATTCAGGAGTCAGCCGATATGACAGTAACTGCAACAGAAAGTACTGCCAGTGATTCCGAAGCGGCATCCGTTGAAGCAGATGAAACTGTAAATGACAGTGATTTGATTGATATGATTCCGTCAGATAGCGAGGAAGCAGCTGAGACAGGAAGTGATGATGCAGAAGCTTTTACAAGCAGTGGGGATGAAAGTGGTTTTACTGATGATATAGATTCGGAAAGTATAACAGTTGATGAGAATAAAACTTATGTACTTACTTATGATACGTCAAAACATAGCAATACCAATATTGCAGGCACCGGATATAAATACAGCAAGGATGCGAATTACATTATCTTTCGTGATATTGATCTTTCCAAAGAAGGGACAAATTCTAATGGGAAAGATGATAACTGGACTCCTATAAAGAACTTCCAGGGAAATATGGAAGGCCGCAAGGGAATGACAGAAGGTGCTAATGTCAAAATCAGTAACGTAAAGATTGTACAGGACACAGCAATTAATCAGAGTGCTTATTCAAATGGAAGTAGCTCGGACACGGAATATGGTGTTGGATTTTTCAGAAGTTTATCGACCCCATATGACAGTTCATTACAGATTTCATCAAAACAGGTTGTCGTAAAAAATCTTACCTTATCAGGAGTTTCTGTATCAACGACAACGAATTCTATTAAAAAAGATTTTAGTTTGCTTGGTGTAGTGTTGACCGGAGTTTTAAAAGTCCTGGGATTATCAAGTGGGTTGGAAAAGGATCCAAAATCTTTTTCAACAGGAGCTTTTGCCGGCGTTGTAAAAGGAAATGTACAGATATTAGACTGTCATGTAGAAGGATTATCAGGAGTATCTAATGCAAACAGCTGGACAGGTGGTTTTGTCGGGTACATTTCGGGTATTACAAAATATGAAGCCCTTTCAGGAGTGCTTAAAGGAGTAACTGACGCACTTAGTACTCTATTAAACTTGATTCCAGTATTAGGTCTTGGGGATCTGATTACAACGCTTTTGAATGGAGGCGTTCTAAGTGTTGGAAACCTGATTCCGATTGGTTATGTGAATCCGGTGTTCAGTAATTGCTCAGTATCCGGTAGCAATACGATATCTGGGCAGAATTATACAGGTGGATTTGCTGGTGAAACAATAGGTGCTGTAATGACTGGATGTTCAGTTAATGGTACTGAGAGTGTTAATGGTACTGATTACTCAGGAGGATTTATTGGCCGTGCTTCCAATGCAGTTGTTGCAGGTGCACTGGATCATCTGGGAATCCAAATAGCTGATTTCCCGGTCAATACAGTAATGCTTGGATGTAGCATTAATGGCAGTGCAAATGTATCTGCGACAGGAAGCTCTGGTAAGGAAAGTGGTTATGCAGGTGGATTTATAGGAGAAATGCGTAACAGTTATGCCGTGGACTGCAGTATTTCTTCTCTTGGTACAGTGTCCGGAAAAGATTATACCGGAGGATTTGCCGGCTTAGCAACCCTTGGTGCTGTTACATCTATTGATGAAAATAAAGGTCTTCTTGATCTTGTGAAAAAACTTCTTACAGGTTTGTTGAACGGTAATATTACGGATATGGATATTTTGAACTTGGTGGGACTTCGCCCTTCTGTTATAAGCGGATGTACCATTGGCGGAAGTACGATATCCTTAGATGCCAGTGGCAAATATGCCGGCGGACTTGTAGGATATGCCGGAGCTGTTCAGGTTTCTAATACTTCAGAACTTGCAGATGGTTCAAAATCAACTACAAAAGCTTTGAATCGTATGCTTGCAAAAAACAGTATTTCTTACAGTTTTAATGAGCATTCTAATAGTATTACTGCATCAGAAAGCATGTCTGTTTCAGCAACAGAGAATGCCGGAGGAATCTTAGGTTACGCTAAAATGACCAGTGTCGGTGATGTCCTTGGCGGAACAGTTACAGCAGCAGACTACATGCGTTTTGAATGTAAAGATTGTTCCGTAAACGGAGGCTCTTTGGGACTTACAGTTACTGCGTCAGATCAGGAGAATGGTCGTGCCGGAGGTACTATCGGTTATGGAACAGGTGGAGAAGTAAGGAGAACATCCGTCACAAATCTGAATTCTGTAAAGGCTGGAAAGTGTGCAGGAGGATTTGCCGGATATTTCGGAAGTGGAACTCTTGCTAATGTTGGTGGTATTAAACTTCTTGGATTACCGCTTTTGAAAATTGACAGCCTTCTTTCTGTAGGTCAAATGATTGAGACGTTTACAGTTGACAGTACTGTTTCAGGTGTTTCGTCAGGATACAGTGTGTCTACCGAAAATGAGAACGGTTACAGCGGTGGTTTTATTGGAGAATGTATTAGTGGACGAGCAAGGGACACAAAGATCAGCAACCTGAAAACGGTTACTGCAGCTGCAACATCAGGAAAAGCCGGAGGCTTTGCAGGTTTTGCCAAAGCCGGAGATGCATTAAGTGCCGGAGATTCCACTACATCAAAACTGACAGGAATTGAATTAGAGAATCTGCTTGGAGTTGTCAGTGCCCTGAGACCGGAGTTCAATAATACGTCTATTGCCTATGTTTCGAATGGTTCTGATCCTCAGGTATCCGCGGATATGGCGGGCGGCTTTGTGGGAGACGGACAGGCAGTAGATATCAACTATGGAAACAACAATTCCGGATTCAAAGCAGACACGAATAGTGAGGATGGAACAACCGAAGGCGAGGCTGGTGCGATTGCAACAACAAATATTACCGGACTCTCTTATATAAAGGGAACCAGCTATGCCGGTGGTTTTGCAGGAAGGATGATGCCTGGTGATGTGGCACAGACAGGTTCTATTAAGTTACTGGGCCTCTTGGATGTAAATCAACTTCTCAGTGTCATGGATGTGGCTTATCCGAGAATTTCCGATGCTTCTATTGAGGGAAACAACTTAGTTGTAACAGCATCCGGAAAAAATGATGATGTGGCTCTTGGAGATGCCGGTGGTTATATCGGTAATGGAAAAGCAGTCATGGTTAAGAACTCTGATGTGACCAATGTAAAAAAAGTCACAGCACCGTATCATGCCGGTGGCTATATCGGAATCATGCGTTCCGGAAGTGCAGCGGAGGCAGGAGATGCCACAGGAGATCTTTTGAACAGTGTTCTTGGTAAGATTCTGAGTCTGAAAGAGTTGGCGAGTGTCTTGCAGGCTGCATCCAGCAAAATTACAAACTGCAAAGTTGCTGGTACCGCAGATGGTTTGACTGTTACGGCTGACAGCGGATCTGATAACGCAGAAGGCTATGCAGGTGGCTTCGTTGGAGAGATGCAGAGCGGTCATGTAGATAATTCAGCAAATGCTGTTGATTCCGGAAAAGGAACGGCAGTAGAAAATCTTCTGAAAGTAGAAGGACTTCGTTATGCCGGAGGCTTCGGAGGTCTGGTAAAAGCCGGAGCGGTTGCTGAGATTGGAGCTGAGTCATCGATTCTTACAAAAGTGGTTGATCTGACAGGATTACTTTCCCTAGTCAATGCCTTTGTTCCGGTGATCAGTAATGCCAGTGTTAATTCTGTAGAAAAAGGATTTACCGTTACCGTTACAGGTACTCTTGAAAAAGACAGCACTAACGATCAGGATACCGGAAGTGCCGGAGGCTTTATTGGCTGCGGAACCGGTGTACAAATCAGTAATTCTGATGTAAATAAACTGCAGCATACCCGTGTCAGTGAGCCAAAGAATCTGCAGCAGGCAGATGGAAGCGGTTATTACGGAACTGGAAGTAAGTATGCGGTAAGTGGTTACCGCTATGCAGGCGGCTATATTGGGAAAGCTGCTATGGGAAGTACGGCGGCTATCGGAGGCGCAAGCGTTTTGGATAAGGTGCTTTCTGCCTCAAATCTGTTATCAGCGTTGACCGTAGTTGCATCTATCATAGAAAGTTCAGATGTTTACGGAGCAACAGGCGGATTTAATGTTCTTGCAACAGATGGAGACGGTGATACCGGAAAAGCCGGTGGATATGCAGGAGAACTTCTTGGAGTTCAGATTCAGAATAGTAATTCTTATAATTTTGCACATATCATAGGGCGTGAAAGTGCCGGTGGATATGTTGGAACTATGGAGCCGGGAAGTGCGGCAGATGTGGTAGATGGATTAAGTGCTCTTGGAGGACTGATCAAGGCAGATAATCTTCTTGGCGTTTTACAGTCCTTTGTTCCAGTGATCAAAAACAGCGAAACAACCAGTGTGCCATGTGGTGGTGCTGTGAGGGCTCAGGCTGAGAGTGATGATGGCATTTACCGTGGACTTGCCGGAGGATATGCAGGTTACAACTACGGCGGTCAGATCTGGGGGAACAATACGGATAACTGGAAAGGCTCTGAATATACAGGAACCGTAAGGGAATGTGCAGCCTATCGTATCCGATCCGTATATGGAACAGAATATGCCGGAGGTTATACTGGACTGATGCGGTGTGCGAATGTTGCAGATACAGGAAGTCTGAAGGTTTTATTTGGTCTTATCAAACTAGATAATCCGCTGACGCTTCTTCAGGCAGTGTATCCGACAGAAAAGAATACAGCTGTTTATGGACCGCTTCGTGGACTGGATACGGATACCTGGAACAAATGGGTTGGTGCTGTCGGTTCTTATGGAAGTTACGGTAATAAATTACAGGCACTTGGTGAAGTCAATGATCAAGAACAGTTAAATGAGATCATTTCTCAGTATGCATATGGATACGCAGTCACAGCAGGAAGGAGCATTCTGGCAAGTAAAGCAACACAGGGCGGTTCTGCTGGAGGTTATGTTGGACGGATGGAAGGCGGTACCATAACAAATGGAACTGCAACAGATCTTCAGTTGGCAGAGGCTTATAGAAGCAGTGGTGGATTTGCTGGTGAGATGCTCACAGGTTCTGTGGCAAACACAGGTGGAGTTTCACTGGAAGACCTTAAGATTATAGGTGCAGACAGCCTGGCAGCATTAAAAACCTTTGTGCCAGTCGTGAAACAGTCCCATGTGGAAGGATATCGTTCCGGTGCAAGGATCAAAGCAACCGGTATTGCAGACAAAGATCCGGCAGGATTTGCCGGAGGCTATGTGGGAAGGATGATCGGTGGCCAGATCTGGGGAGATGGAACCAACTCCTGCAGTATCAAAAATTTAAGGCGTGTAGATGGAACTTCCTATGTAGGCGGTTTTGCCGGAAAAGTAGATCCGGGCAGTGTGGCAGCTGTTGATACAGCTACAAAGCAGGGGCTTTTAAACCAGCTGTTGAATGTGCTCATGGTAAATGCCCCGGCAGAGCTGATCAAGGTTTTGAACGCAACTGTTTCCACTATTCGCTGTGCATCTGTTTCAGCCTGGGATGACTGGGGCGTGATCGTAAACGGGACCTATAAAATTGGCAGCAATACCCGGTATGCAAAAGCAGCAGGAGGATTCGCAGGAAGTCTCTGCGGAGCGGTCCTTGGCGAGAAGGATACGCCTGGAAGCGGAATCCATGCAGACAAGATCCGTTCTGTAATAGCCGGTGAATATGCAGGTGGATGCTTCGGTATTGCGGATGTTTCCGGTGCTGCAAATATTAGTGCCAATGGTGAGACCTCTGTCTTACAGTATCTTTTAAAGCTTGGAAAAACCGATGTGTTGGATGCGTTCCGAAGCTATGTATATTACGGAAATGTCACCGGCAGCCCGGATGCAGGGCTTGGTGTCAGTGCAAACACAGCGACAAAATCAGGTCAGAATAATGAAGTAACATATAGCGGAACGGCTGGAGGATTTGGTGGTTCCCTGTTAAATGGATCTGTCAAAAACAGCAGCGTAACAGGATTAAATTATGTAACAGGTCTGAACAGCGTAGGTGGCTTTGTAGGATACTCCGGAAAAAGCGGAGTTGTAAAAATGGAGAAGCTGGATGTGCTGGGAAATAATACCGGACAGCTTTTAGGCGGTGCCCTCGGCGTTCTGGATATTTTCGGTTCCCACATTGATGACAGCAGTGTGACAGGCATACCTGGTGGTTATACGGTTCAGAGTAAAGACGGAAAGGAGCAGAGTAAAGACGGAAAGGAGCAGATCGCCGGAGGATTTATCGGCTATGCAAATCTTGCCAGAATGTCAGGTTGCAATGCCGGAGATGCTAAAAATCAGGAAAATAGCCTGAAACAGGTAGCATCAGGCGGAACAGCAGGAGGCTTCGCCGGAAGAACAAGCTTTGCCTATCTTGCAGATGTAAAACTGGATTCCACAGTAGTCGACGCTTTGCTCGTAGTCCTGAATAACCTTGTAAAGGCGTTGTATCTGGATAAGATTCAGGATTCCAATCTTTTGCATATTAATCTTGGAATTGTGAAGGTTGATGCACTGTACGATGGAAATCTCATCCATGTGAATCTGCTTGGACTGGATATTTCCGTTGGGCTGTCTAAAAAGTCTGATGATAACAATCAGCAGACAGATTTTGCAATCATTAAGATCGGAGATTCCTCTATTAAGCTTCCATGTGACAAAAACGGAATCATAACGAAAGATAATGATGTAAAGTCCAACATCAGTGTCAACCTGATTAAGGCAAACAGGACAAAAATTACAGACAGCAATGTATATGGAATCAGTACGGGATACGATGTCTATGCCGGCGGTGCCGGAAATGATGCAGATGGTACGGCAGAGGATGGACGAGGCGGAGGATTCGTAGGTTATAACGATGAAGGTCTTCTTCGGAATAATAACATGTATTACTGCGACGTGGTCCGTGGAACATCTAAGCTGGTGGGACCATTCAGCGGAAAAAGTGATCTGAACTCTGCATATGACTTTAATACAAAAGCAGGTGTAGAAGGTGAGAATAACAATTACCGTATTTACCGAAAACCGGTGATTACTTTTGATGAGATCAAAAAGAATTCCAAACTCCTGACAGATACGTTCAGTCAGGAAAATGGATGGAGTATCTTTTCCATAAAACATGTGGTACAGGTAGATGAATATGATACCTTGAAGGATGCAGTCATGGCAGCAAAGGGCTCCTCTGAAACAGCAGATCTGAATGCTTATGTATCAGATGCCAAAGCCGTTTTGATGTCAGATGCCAAAACAACAGTAAATACAGGGGATAGCACGTCACCGGAACCATCAGATGCACAGGATCCATGTGATGAATATGTAAATCTGACCATTAATAAGGTATGGAAAGATTTCCGAAATATGGATGGTAGCAGACCTAAGTCCATTACGGTCACGATTTCCAGAAGCTGGACGGATGCAGATGGAACAAAACATACAGAAGTTGTGCCGGGATATAAAGACCATGTGATAGATGGCGATATCTCAAAATCTACATGGCAGGAGATTATTAAGTCAGAAAAACCGGATAAGCGGCTCCCGGCCTATATAAAAGATGCTAACGAAATTCCGCATTATTATAAATATTTTATTACCGAAAAGGAAATAGAAGGATATACAACTACAATCGAAACCTCTAAAGATGGATTTACCTTCACGATTATCAACCGGCATTTTGCACTGCTTCCGGATACCGGCGGCGAGGGCATTATGATGTTTATCATAGCAGGTGGCCTGTTGTTAGCGTTCCTGCTTTATACCGGACGCAGAAGGAAACGGAAACAGACGATGTAGGAAAGGGGGAGCAGGGTCATGAGAGAGATATGGCTGCGTGGGGAACTTCCACCGTAAAGGCTGAAAGAATCCCAAGCAAACCAATAAAAAATCAAAAGAAAGTGAGAAGAGGAACATGAAGAAATTAGTATCAAGATTTATGGCAGTTCTGATGGCAATGACCATGATACTGTCCATGAGCATGACTGCATTTGCAGCAGATGCTCCAAAAGGAACCCTGACAGTCAACAATACAGTGGCAGGAAAGACTCTGGATCTGTATCAGATTTTTACAGCAACAAAAAACGGCGATAATGTAGCATATACACTGAACAGTGCATATGAAGGATTCTTCCAGAGTAAAATTTCTGATGCTTCTACATTAACAGGTGAAGCATTAAGTGAAAAAGCATATGCATATGTTAAAGATCAGGTCGGAACAGATGGAAGTAATGGTGCAGCGTTTGCAAAAGATATCATGGGATGGATTCTTGGAAATACTACAACTGTAGAGGCTACTCATACAACTGCAACTACAGGTGCTGACACTACAGTAATTAGTGGTCTGGCATATGGATACTATGTAGTTTATCCATTAGGTGCCACAGATACATCTACAGCACCTGGAAATGAGACAGTAAAATCCGTAGCATCTTTAGTCAACGTTACAGGTGATGCTTCAATTAACATGAAGAGCAATTACCCGACAGTAGACAAGAAAATCATTCCGGCACAGAGTGGAAGCGGAATTACAGTTGGTGCTATTGTAGATGCTTCATGGGATGGCAGCCATCAGATGGAATTGGACGATGAGAATAATCCTGAAGATACCATCGCACCACACAGCGAATCAGATGAAAAGAAAGCTGGAGATTTTGGAATTGGCGATACTGTCACTTATCAGCTGACTTCTAAAGTGCCGGATATGACAGGATATAATTCTTATACTTTTAAATTTAGCGATACTTTGTCCAAAGGACTGGACTTAAAAGAAGTACTATCTGTAAAAGTTGGAAATACAACACTTACTGCTAAGAAATCAGGAACTAATACATACGCACTTGCATATGACCAGGCTAAACGTACTTTAACAGTTACCTTAAATGATTTCTATACTTCCTATAAGAATCGTACAGGCGAGACAATCACAGTTGTTTACACTGCAACCTTAAACAAAGATGCTGTAATCGGTATGAATCCAAATACCAACAAGGCGGTCGTTGAGTACAGTAATGACCCGACAACAGGTGGAACAGGTACATCTGAACCAAGCATCGTAGATGTACATACTTTTGATTTCACAATCTTCAAATATTATTTAAAAAATGAGACTAAGACTGCACTTGCAAATGCAGAATTTGAGCTTTATAAGGCAAATGGTGAAGTAGCTGGAGCCAAGGTAAACATTAAAAAAGTAGAAGAGGGTAAATACCGTGTGGCAACACCTGAGGAGATTGCAACAGAAGGTTTCAAATCCGATGTAATTGTATCTGGTACCAACGGTAAAGTTCTTGTAAAAGGTCTTGATGCTGGAACTTACTACTTAAGAGAGACAAAAGCTCCAGAAGGATACAATAAACTTCTCAGTGACATCAAAGTTGAGATCAAACCGGTATATGATGAAACAACTGGCAAACTGACAAGCTATTCAGTTGATTACACATACAATGGAAAGACTACAAATGGTGCTGCAATCACAAATAAAACTGATTCCCCAGAAGTAGCTGTAGAAAACAAAACAGGTGCACAGCTTCCATCTACTGGTAGCAAGGGTGCCCTCATGGTAACACTGGCTGGTATCGTTCTTTTCGGTGCATTAACAGCAAGCAAAGCTTTTGGCAAAAAGAAAGCAAACAACTAAGACATTCTGAAGTTTAAGAATGGATAAAAAGACAGTTCATCTTCCCGGTATTGTACCGGGAGGATGTCTGCTTTTTCTGAAATGTCCAGTGTGGACTGGGTATTTCAGAAGAAACAGACGAAAAGGTGAAAGGTATTATGAAGAAAGTAGTGAAAATACTAAGAGGAATCGGATATCTGGCGGCATTTTCTTTAATCCTGTATCCGGTAGTGAGCAATTACATCAATCAGATGAACAGCACAACGATTGCTACAGATTATGAACAGGAAGTTTCTCATCTGTCGGAAGAACAGGAAAATGCCATGATCGAGCAGGCACAGGAATATAACGAAAGCCTGATCGGAATTGGTTCCATAGCAGATCCATTTTCAGAAAGCAATGAAAATCAGACAGAAAATGATGTGTATAACAATCTTTTGAAAATTGATGATACCGGAATGATGGGATATATTGATATTCCAAAACTTGATGTTGTCCTTCCGGTTTATCATGGAACATCCGAAAAAGTACTGCAGTCAGGTGTAGGACATCTGAAAAACACCTCGCTTCCGGTAGGCGGTGAGAGCTGTCATGCGGTATTATCCGGACACCGTGGACTTGCAAATGCCAAGATATTCACCGACCTGAACAAGATGGAGGTTGGAGATGTATTTTATATTAAAGTTCTTCATCATACCTTTGCCTATCAGGTGGATCAGATTCTGACAGTATTGCCATCCGATACAGATTCTTTACAGATTGAAAAGGGCAAGGATTATGTAACACTGGTCACATGCACTCCTTATGCAGTTAACACGCACAGACTGCTTGTACGTGGCACTAGAATTCCGTATGAAGAGGCACAGAAGATAGATGAGGAAGTTGGTCTTCAGCGTACAATTCCATTCAATTTGATTCTATTGATTGGTGGAATTATTGCTTTCATCATCATATGGGTGAGCATTAAGTTACATAAACGCAGGAAGGAGAAAAAACATGAGCAGAATAAGTAAACGTAAGCGAATATATATGTGTATGGCCAGTGTGATGTGTATGCTTTTACTCCTCATTCCGTTACCTGTGTCTGCTAATAATCAGGGAAGCATATTATTAAAAGCTACTGTTGAAGATGAAGCAGCAGTATATAATCTAAGCAATACTGAATTTACGATGTATCAGGTTGGCATATATAAAAAGAATTCATGGGTTTTAGAGACTGAGTTTGCAAAGTCCGGAGTCGTATTTGACTTTGAGGATTCTTCCGCCCAGGCAGAAGCTGCAAAAAAACTGGAAAAATATGTACAGGATAACAACATCAAAGGAATGTCCGGAAAGACCAACTCAGACGGAGAAGTTATGTACAGAGATCTGGAAAAAGGGGTGTATCTTTTTGTCCAGATACACACAACACAAATTGGCAATCAAGTATATCGAAGTGAACCTTTTATCATAACAGTTCCGGGTAATTATGACGGTCAGATCATCTGGAATGTAACGGCAGAACCCAAATTTAAAAATGAATCGATACCACCAATTACCACGAATACGCCACCAGTTTCAGAAGAACCATCGGGTGATAAAAGCAGTCGCACTCCAAATGTAAAAACGGGAGACGATACGAATGTAATTATGTGGCTTTCTTTAATGGGAATATCCTTAGTCATATTTAGTATTTGCAAAAGAAAAGTCCATAAATAATATGAGAAGATCGGGAAATCCCGGTCTTCCCGTTTCGTTATATAACTGGCATAACCAAAAAACAAATACCTCCGGAGGTGCACCGTATGGTGTCACCTGGGAGGAAATGGGTCTGAAACCTTGGGAAGATTTGGAAGAGAATAATTGAGTTGTCAGTGCAATCTTATTTATCTCTTGTGACAGAAATAGGTTCCCGTTTTGCTGGAAGTAAGTCTGAACTGATCTCAGGAGCATAGAGCAGTGCTGTAAAATTCTGTCTAATGATATCCAGTGTCTTTTGCTTTTTCTGCAACTCCTTTTTTTTCCGGACAGTAGCAGCCTGTTCAGATTCAAGATTTTCTATCCTCTTTTGGATTTTATTAGAGCTTGGGATTTTGGTAACACCGAGATCCTGAAGCTCTTTTTTTAGTGAATCGTGGAGTTTGTATACTGCCTGATGTTTGCTGCGGTATGCTTTTGGATTTTTAGCAGATTTGCAATCTTCAATTACCTTACGGCAGAGCCGGTAAGAATCGCAGTGTTTTTGAATGAGTTTCTGCGTGCTCAGCTCACTGTTGATTTGTGTTATTCTCTGATCGTGGAATGACATTGGTTAAGTTCTATGCACCGAATGGTGTGATGCTCAGTGAGATCCTTCATTCCTGTTTTTGCAGTCATTATAATAAGACAGATGTGGAAGTACAGCAGGAGTTAGGAATAGGCAGGACTTCTTTTTATAAAATGAAGAAGCAGGCACTTGGGTATTTAGGATTTTATTTTTATGAGATCGTGGTACCGCAGGCAAAGGATAAAAGATTTAAACCGTCACTGGGCGTTGAGGAAGAGTAGGTGAGTAATATGAGATACGAAGATTCGATGAAAGGTGTAGCTGATCAGATAATCAAAGAACAGCAGCGAGTCAGTAAAATTAAAAACAATCCAGAAGAGTTCCATTGGCATGACGAATATGCAACGTTGAATTTCTTTCGGTTTATCTGCAAAAATATCGGTAACTTGAGAAATGGAGAAATTGAAAAAATGGTCACACGTTTAAAGAACATAGATCAGAAAGCAGTGGAAAACCATGTGAATGGTGCTGTTTGGGCATTTGATTATGATAAGATGTTCTGTGTATTGATGGAAAATGAAATTTGCCGAAAGGTGTGTGAAAAGAATAAATATAACAGTTGGATGAATCTGATTGGACAGTATTGTGTTTCAAGGACTTAAAGACGAAAAAAGTTGTTGGAGAGAAATAATTTCCAGCAACTCTGTCTTTAATGAATAGAGTTCATTTTTTTATTCAACTATTCCCATGATATATACAATATGTAAATGTGCAATTCAAATATCAGTTTATGCTAAGTACAATAATAATAATAATTACTATTATTGACAAGAGAATAATTATCATGTATAATACAGATATACAAGAAACAAAGTGTTAGAAAAATTGCTAGGAACTTGGTAACAAAAATAAATCGACATTGAAAAGGGAAAATGACTATGATAAAATATGAATGTGAACCATGTGGATATATTTATGATCCGGCAGTAGGAGATCCAGACGCTGGTATCGATCCAGAAACTGCATTTGAGGATATTCCAGATGACTGGACATGCCCAATCTGCGGATTAGGAAAAGATGTTTTCGTTCCTGTAGAAGACTAAGCAGAAAATGCAGGTACGAAACTGCCAGACATTAAAAGATCCTAAGAGAACATATAAAAGAAATGGAGGTCAAATTATGACTTACGATTTAAACATTACCTTTGATGACAATTTAGTAACAGGAAATGAAACAATTGATACCCAGCATAAAGAATTGATCGACCGTATCCAGAACTTTGTAACTGCCTGTCAAAATGGCGACAGCAAAGTAAAAGCAATCAAAATGCTGGATTATCTGGATGAATATACTGACTTTCATTTCAAAGAAGAGGAAAAGCTTCAGGAAAAATCCGGTTATCCAGAGCGTGAAAAACATTATGAAAAACATGAAGAGTTTAAAAAGACAATTCAGGAACTGTATGAATACCTTCAGGAGTATGAAGGACCAACAGATCGGTTCAGTGAACTTGTACAGAAAAATGTAATCGACTGGCTGTTTGGACACATTAAAACATATGACCGCTCTGTGGCAAAATTTATCTTTATGAAACAAAATCCAGACCGATGCTAAAATAAACCAGGGAACGAGTTCACTCAGAATGTAGACAACGTGATGAAGTAAACTAGGGGCTGTCACAATGCAGCCCCTTTCCTGTTATAGCGATATTCTAGGTAATATATTGCGCTGGCATGACATATTATTTTACTACTACTATATGGGAAGAGCAAGCAGCTCTTCTTTTTTTGTCCTTTTTATCCAATTTTAAGTTGTAAAGTCACTTTTCATGCCAACAGTATCGGAGGAAAATGAATGAGAGAGAATCTCTGAAAGCACTTGAATAGCAGTCAGAGGATTCTTATCGAATCCTGGAACAGTCCTTATTAAATTTAAAGCAGTTTCATATTTATCACTGAGACGAAGGATTTCCTGTTCTACTTCTGAAATGTGCTTATTGAGCTCATCAATGTGATCAAGGCACTGTCTGAGTTTCACAGCCTGTTCCTTAGAAATGGCACCATCAATAGCAGCTTGGATTTCTACGATAGGAGTTTTACATCTGCTATTGACAAAAGGTGCTACATCAAATGTTTCCCCAGGGTGTTGTAAAATCTGTTCTGTGATGGAACGAGAAGATTTACCAAATACATCGGAAAAGACATCGTCAAGTTTCAAATTAGATACAGTAAGACAATTTTGGGCATGATTCTTCTCACCGGTAATCATGCAAGTGAGTTTAAAACGGTATCTTACAAGATCGCGAAGCTCTCGGATGTCAGCAGGTGGAATAAAGGAAGGTTTAACCATACCGCACATGTAAAGATCACAGATCCATTTGGCATCTTTGCGATCGGTCTTATTTCCTTTCATCGGCTTTGTGTATTTGGGATGAGATAGAGTAACCCAGAGACTGCGTTGCTCTAAGATATTGAAAACAGGGATCCAGTACTTACCGGTTGATTCCATGCAGACATCTTTACAATTGTATTTGGCAAGCCAATCACACAGCTCATTCAAACCTTTGGTAAAAGAAGAAAAGCGAGCCTGCTTATACTGAGTACGATTGTTTGAATCGGTAATACCGATACAGGCAAAGATCCATGTTTTGTGGATATCAAGTCCACAACAGTTGAACTTAAAAATTTTAAATGACAAGTAACTACCTCCTGATATTTATTATTATAAAACTGACAGTGACTGGTCATCCGGCGAGATCGAGTCGACTTCGGAAGAGATAAGTTTACGGGCTACTGTTATGTGCCACTCATTGATGCCTTAACGGATGACCGACAACAAATATATATACGAGGTCGCCGCTATACAGCCCCGCCACTCACCTCTACGTGTTCTGTAGTGTGTCAGTCTTATAGGTAAATAATATCAGAAGGAAGAAAAATTAGATAGCGAAAGCCAATGCACATGTTTCATGACGCATTGGTGTCTTTCGCAGAAAGACGGGTAATATATATGAGAAGATTGCAGAAAAGTATAACACAACACCAGAAGAAGTACGCAGAGAAATGCAGATAGCCATAGATGCAGGATTTGATAATCCTGACCCGGCTGTGCAGGAAGAATGGAAGAAAATGACACTTAAAGGAGACAGGCCCACACCGGAAGAAGTAATCAATTACGCAGTAAAAAAATTAAAAGGAAATTAAAAATATGAAGAAAAAGATAATTGCAGTAATTTCAGGAACAGCAATCTTGATAATTGCTGCAGGAAGTATTTATGGGAAATTTGAATCCAGTCATAAAGAAGGCGAACCAGATGTAGTTGGAACTTTTTCTGTAAATTGGGATGAAAATATAACCGTGGTCGCAAATAAGGAAGATATTGAGGATAGAGAAGCGTTTGCAAGAAAACTTTTGCAGATGTACAAGGATGATTCTTTTCATTCGACAAAATTCTCCACAGACAGAGGATATGCGACGAGCATTGATATGAACATCTATTTATGGAAAGAGGATATTGAAGACGGGGAATCGGTAATGACAGCCGAATATAGACCTGTAGAATACGGAAAGGACTATGATGTTGTCAATAATCCTGATAAATTTCAACTATATATAGATGGAAAAGAGATTAAATAGTAATCTCCTGAAAGCAAGCTTTTTGTCAATTATTTCAAAGAAAAATTAAAGGATAACAATACATAGTTTTGACAATGATATTTTGAAAAATTTTATAGGAATGCTCTATTATCAAATTGACATAGGAATATGGTAGCGTATAATTAGAATTGAATACACTGAAAAAATGGAGGAATTACATGAAAGCACATAAATATTGGTCAGTAGGAGCATTGATCACAATGCTTGGGACTTTTTACACTGGATATAAAAAGCAAAAATCAAGTCACAAATACTTTGCTTTAAGTTCTATGTTATGTATGGTAATGGCGATATATACAGGTCATAAAATGATTACCGGGAATAGGAAAGAAAAGGCAAAAAAAGAGAATCAAGATTTACAAAACAGATACAATGCTTTGGAAAATGAATACAATAAATTAAAAGAAACCAAAGAGCATCTATTATAAAATTCCCCTTGTAAAGATAAAAATTTTGTGATAATCTTTTCTTAGACGAAAGGTCGAACGAATAATGTTACGCCGAAAGGGCATTCTACTAATAAGCGAAAGGCTTGATATAGTAGTCAAATTGCTGAAAGGGCGAATTAATCATGAAAAAGAGTCCATATCACCCGATATGGACTCTTTCTCATACATCTTCTATGTTCTTAGTTTATCACTAACTAACCAGACTTCCCAGCACTCCATAAGATACAATATCCATGATGATCGCTGCTAAAATGATTCCGATCAAAATCGCAAGAGATGCTTTTTTAATATCGAACTCTAATAAAGAAGCGATCAGAGAACCGGTCCATGCACCGGTGCCCGGAAGCGGTATTCCAACGAACAGCAACAGGAAAATAAATTCTCCCTTTTCCACGCCGCTCGATTTCTTTGCGGCTCTGTCCTCTAACTTGTATACTAATTTTTTCATAATGTTGTGTTTTTTCATAAATTCAAAAATTTTCTTAATAAACAACAAAATGAATGGAATCGGAATAATATTTCCAATGATACAGATAATGTTTGCCTGCACCAACGGCACCTTCAGCAAAGATGCAATGATCAGTCCGCCTCGTAATTCGATCAACGGGAGCATGGATACCAGAAAAATAAAGACTTCTTTTGGCATAAAGCTTCCTAAGGAATTCTGATACCAGATAACTAAACTTTCCATTATAACCTCCAATATACTTTAAATGTGAAAATGCTATTTCCTTCCAAATTTTCTTTCGCTCATTATAGCATACTTCTTCTCCTGCGGCATTGAAAATTTTTCTTGCATAGGAAAAAAGACACAATCTTTACACTATTTCTGATTCGCCGGCTCCATATTGATGGATTTTCCTTTGATCTTCGCATTTTTCATCGCTTCTAAGACTTCTCTTCCGTATTCCTTCGGCACTTCCACGAATGTATACTTATCATACATATCGATCGCACCTACCAGACTTCCCGGCATTCCGGTCTCACCTGCAACCGCACCTAAGATGTCACCCGGCTTTACACGCTGTTTTTTTCCGATATTGATAAAGAGTCTGACCATGCCCTCTTCTGCACCGGTATTCTCAAAATCATAGTCACTGCTGCCTGTAACATTTCCTTCCTGTGTTCCAAGGGCATCTAATAAAAATGCTGCTGCAATGTCCATTGCGGTCAGGTCATCGGATTCATTGATCGCCTGCTCAATGAAATTGATCGTCTTGCTTAAATCTTCTTCCTCGATGATATTTCCGATCCGCTCCATGATCTTTTCTGCCTTGATCATCGCAACATCCTGACTGGACGGGATCGGCTGCGCTAAAATCTTGGTCTTGCAATAACGCTGGATGTCCTTGAGTTTGTAGACTTCCTTTCCTTTTACAAATGTAAATGCCCGGCCGGTCCTTCCGGCACGTCCGGTTCTTCCGATACGGTGTACATAATACTCGTCATCCTGTGGAATATCATAGTTAAAAACTGCCTCCACATCGTCTACGTCGATTCCTCTTGCTGCTACATCCGTCGCCACAAGGATATCTGTTTTTCCCTTTCGGAAATTATTCATAACGCGGTCACGCTGGGACTGCTTCATGTCACCATGCAGACCTTCCGCAAAATATCCTCTGCCCTGAAGTTCATTCGTCAGTTCGTCTACCTTACGTTTTGTGTTACAGAACACTAAGGACAGCTTCGGATCGTAATAATCTAAAAGTCTGGATAACACGTCAATTTTTTCTTTTCTCTTCACATCATAGTAGAACTGGTCAATGCTCGGTACGGTCAGTTCTTTTTTTACCACCTTAATCGTGACTGCATCCTTTTGATACTTTTTCGTGATCTCTAAGATCGGTTTCGGCATCGTTGCAGAAAAAAGAATCGTCTGATGCGGTTCCGGAATATATTCTAAAATGGTCTCAATATCCTCACGAAATCCCATATTTAACATTTCGTCTGCTTCGTCTAAGACAATTTTGTTGACATGATCACAACGGATCGTTCTTCTGCGAAGGTGATCCATAACTCTTCCCGGTGTACCGATGATGATCTGTGCTCCGCCTTTTAACGAGCGGATCTGCTTGCTGATCTCCTGACCGCCATAAACCGGAAGCACCTTGACACCGTGCATATATTTTGCCAGAGCACGGATCTCATCGGCTACCTGTATGGCAAGCTCTCTCGTCGGTGAGAGGATGATCACCTGTGTTTTCTTATTAGAAGGGTCTACGGTCTGTAAGATCGGGATTCCAAATGCTGCTGTTTTTCCTGTTCCGGTCTGTGCCTGACCGATGACATCACTGCCGCTCATCACAACCGGAATTGCCTGACTCTGGATCGGGGTTGCCTCCTCAAATCCCATTGCCTTGATCCCTCTTAAAATCTGCGGCTGTAACTCTAATTCGTCAAATCTAACTGTTTCCATCAATTCTCCTTATGCTGTTTCGCGATCAATGCCTCTTTTTCGCTGCGGCTGAGTCGTTTGATCGCCGCCTCTCTTTTTAAGGCTTCGCTTTTGGTCTCAAATGTTTCACTGTATACCAGCTTTACCGGTGTCCGACCCCGCGTATATTTTGCTCCCCTGTTCTGGTTATGGTCCTCGACCCTTTTTTCTAAATTGTTCGTCCAACCGGTATAATAGGTTCCATCTGCACATTGCAGAATGTATGTATAATTCATCTTACGCCTCTTTTTTACAAATATCTGTTCAGAAAA
>OOCM01001307.1_pt1 | contig 20306 bp, 17 predicted proteins | sample 1671111 | NCBI WGS metagenome assembly OOCM01 (sample SAMN06348123, study PRJEB24527) | human gut metagenome | biome: human gut; feature: ankylosing spondylitis patient; material: feces | host: Homo sapiens | place: China | collected 2015-10 | reverse complement strand
GAGCACCTTGACGGTATTTCTTCTGGGCTTATCATAGACTACCTTCAGATTGCCGGCGTTGTCGCAGGTTTCGCGAATGGTGCCGTCCACATCAAATTCGGTTCTTGCCTCATCCGCACGGGCGGAAAACTGGCGCAGGCGGCGGAATGCCATCTGGAACTGACGGGTATCCAGAACATTATCCTCGCGGAAATCGCGGAATTTTCGCTCGCCTGCCACCTGAAAGGCACTGCGCTTCTGGCTTTTGCCGCCGACACGGATGCCCTTATCAATCTGCCCGTTATTGCCGAAGGGGGACGCACCGCGGGTGCCAATCCATTTTGAGCCGCCGTTATGCTGCTCATGCTGCTCCTGCAAACGCTCCAGAAACATCTGCTGAATCTGCTGCTCGGAAAGACCGAGGTTGCGGAGGAGATCCTCCTCGCTAAAGCTGCCGTCCAGCTCCTCTCTCGGCTTATTCAGCCAATCCAGAAGCTCCTTGGGCAGCTCATCGGTGGCACGCTCCATATCCTTGAAATATTCCAGAAAGGCACCGTCGAATTTATCAAAATCCGCCTCGCTTTTGACCAGAATGGCACGGCAGAGATAATAAAACCCCGTAAAGGAGGAATGATGCAGACCCTTGTCGAGTGCCTCAATGAGGGACATCCACTCGTTGAGGGAAACCTTCAGCCCTCTGGCACGAAGGAGATAGAAAAATGAAGTAAACATCAGTCACTCACCTACTTACTTCAAAAATTTACGCATGGTATCGATATCCTCGTTCTTTTTCAAGAGAACGAACGATAACTTCTCTCAGTGCGTTTTCATCTTCGACTACCAGAATTTTCATAGGCTAGCTTGTTAATCACACAAAGCTACTGAAATATTCTGATAAAAATCTGGAATAAGAAAAGATTCAGTATCGTTCTACTTCAATAATTGGGCCTCTGAGTTAAACGTGAGACGAACCTCATTGTTCTCATGCTCTAGTTTGAATACGTAAAATGTTCCCGAAGGCTTGTCTATTTGTGTCACCTCATCTATCTTATATTCATGATAAGCCGAATTTGTTAGGTTATCCATGATGTCTACGGGAACATCTTCGGCATGGATATCGAATTTCGTACTTAGCCACTCGTTATTTTTGCCGAGCAGAACCTCTTTCTTAACGCCTTTATCCTTGATGTCGACTTCTACACCTGCGGCATCTTTATCGTAATCGGTAATGGTCGCCCCCGGATATTTTATCTGGATCACCTTTTGAATCGCTTGAGAGACCGATTTGTCATCGAAACCTTGTTTCTTTTGTTGGCAACCTACGGTGAGGAATAAGCAGCTGCTCATGAATAAAATGGCTGTAAATGATACTTTTAGTTTCATAACGTTTAAGTTTTCTATTACAAACAAACGGGTGACAGGCAAAGTTTTTTCCAAATAAGTTAATTTTCCATGATATGTTTTTCTTCCTTTGTCGTCTTGATTATAGAAATGGAACTTGAGACGTTTAAAATAACCGTACTACCTCTCCGGCAGAAGATGTTGAATTTCTCCCGGAGACTGGTTGAGGACGCAGCCGATGCTGAGGATGTGGTGCAAGAGGCATTCATAAAGCTTTGGTATATCCGGGAAAAACTGGATGCCTACCATAGCGTGGAGGCGCTGGCTATGCAGGTTACGAAAAATCTCTCATTGGATAAGATAAAGTTGCGAAAGCCGCAGGGATCGGAGTTGGAGAGCGTTACATTGATATCGGAAGCGGTAAGCCCGGACGAACAACTGGAGCAAAAGGATGCCGCCGAGTGCATACGGCGCTTGATCGCCCAGTTGCCCACTTTGCAGCAAACCATTATCCGGATGAAGGATATAGAAGGCTATGAGTTAGCCGAGATCGCGGAGATCACGGCTACACCGGTCGAGAATGTCCGGGTGAATCTCTCAAGGGCTCGGAAAAAGATACGGGAACAGTTTTTACAATTAAATAAACAAGAGAAATGGACATAGACGAGTTATTAAACCGATATTTTGAAGGAGAAACCTCTTCGGAAGAAGAGCGGGAACTTCGAGCCTTCTTTACTTCCGGGAATGTTCCGGACAGGTTGGCGGTCTATACGCCTATGTTTACCTATTTGGAGGAAGAGAGTCGGAAGGAACGACAGCCAGATGAGGCATTGATTCCGATTGATGAGGATATCCTTTTTATGCTGGATGCGGAAAAGGTGGAGGAAAAGAAGACATTTACTTTACGATCCGTGTTGTATTTGGTATCCGGTATCGCCGCCAGTTTCTTGCTGCTTTTGGGGCTTAACCATCTGTTGAATCCGGTAGATCCTTGCTTCTGCTCGGATAATTATGTCGTTATAAACGGTCGTTGTTATACGGATATTCATAAAGTTCGCTCCATGGCGCTGGAAGCTTTGCAGGAGGTGGCCACTCCTACGGACGAGTACTTCCCGGAAGTGGATCTTGATGAGGCCGATCGTGTGATTATAGATAACCAATTGGACGAGCTTCGTTCTTTATTTGATGATAATGAATAAAAATACTGTAAATATGAGACGGTTCAAATACATGTTATGGTTGCTGGTGGCGGTATTTTGCTTAATGCCTTGTGGTGTCTCGGCTGCCGAGACACAGAAAGATTTGAAGATTCAGGAAGTCTTTCAACGATATGGCAAAAAACGTAATGTCACGATGGTGGAGTTGTCTAACGAGATGTTGGAAACGTATGGCATGACTCGTTATAAGAGTATTACGATCAAAGATGATCCGGAAGCCCTGCGGTTTCCCCGCCAATGTCTGGAAGCCGATCAGCGGGGAGCACGCAAGATCAAGGAGGTGACCGACGACGGGGGAGTGGTCTCCGCTTATTACCAGCTTCCGGGCAAAGACCCGGACGTGAATCGTTTTGTCCTGTTCAAAGTCAACTCCAAAGGGACGATCACACTGGTCTATATCGAAGGAGAATTGGACAGCGACGACCTGATCACCCTTTTATTTACCAAAAAAGATTTATAAACAGATAAACAAGAAAAGATATGAAAAGATTTTTACTGATCATAGCCGCATGCTTTCCTGCCATCGGATTGCTGGCTGCAGATGTTGAACCGATGCCGGCCGATACGGTCATCCGGTTGGAAAACAAACGTATCGTAGTGAAGGACAACGGCGAACGGATGAAAGTGAAAGTGTATGAACTGACCGAAGAAGGCGATTCGATAGACCGTGAAATGATCTTCGAGGGGCATTACCGGGACGGACAGAGTTACGAACGGCGCAAACATATCAAGTCGATCAATATCCCGATCCCTTCTTGGGACAAAGATTTTGATCCGCACTGGGCAGGCTTCGGCATGGGCTTCGCCAACTTCTCCGGTAGTGACGGGATCAACGACGTAGACGGTGTTTCGCTTCGTAGCGGTAATTCGTTGGAATATAATTTGAATTTTATGGAGTTCAGTTTCCCCTTCTCCCGTTATAGATGGGCGGTCGTGACCGGGGCCGGTATGCGCTGGAGCCGTTATCGGCTGGATATGAATGCTCATTTTCAGGAAGTGGACGGTGTGACGCAGTTGGTTCCTGCTCCCGAAGGCATCGTTTATAATGCCAGCAAGTTGAATATCACCAGCTTGACGATTCCGGTCCTGCTTGAATGGCAGTCGCCTAAACATCGTCGCAAGGCTCCGCGTTTCTTTATCTCAGGTGGGGTGGTAGGTGTGGTCAAAACTATTTCTTCTTCCAAAATCGTCTATCATGATGCGGATGGCGAAAAACGTAAGAAAAAGATGGACCGTGGCATGAACCTTCGTCCTGTAACAATGGATTTTCTTTTTCAGGCAGGTGTCGGTTGCATCGGTTTCTATGCCAAATATTCTCCTTTCGGCCTGTTTGAGAAGGACAAAGGCCCGAAGGTGCATCCAGTTTCTTTGGGATTGCAGTTGCATATTTAATCTTGTTGGGCATCATTCTTTAGGGTAAGGATTAATCATATTGGATGGTTTGAACCATAACATGGCATAAACTATTTCGAAAGTCATGGTAAACTAATCCAAGACATACATCATATTATTTATATGTAGTACTACCTATCACGAATACGTAGTACTACATATCGTCTATAGGTAGTACTACGTATAGACAATAGATAGTGACTACCAACAGATACTTTGCTATATGTAATTAGTTAGTTCTTGGGGTGTTTTGACTTAGTTGATGGTATGAAACGGCTTAATTTACCAGTTGTCAGAGGTTCGGTTTCAGATAGTGTCGGTAAGGTGTCGGTATCTTTTGCATTTTTCCATATAAAATTCATTTACGGCTCATAGTATTGCCAATATTGAATGTGGATTATAGAACCGCGTTTCTGATATATAGTATGAAAAGAAAGACTTGGGTGTTCGGGATTCAACAATTTGGCCTTCCAGCTTGTTCTATCTCCGTTATTAACAAATAAAACACAGATGATTATGGCTGGAATAATGAACACTTTGTGGGACGAAAGTTCCGAACTGGAGGATGAAATGCTGACGCCGCATCCGATCTTGTCCGATGATTACACGGCTCATGACATGACAAAATTGGACGAAACGATTGAAAAGGCGGAAGAAAACGAGAAGATTATTGAAGAATCGTTGAAAACGTCTCAGGATAAGTAATTTGTTCCCGGCTGTTTCGTAAGTTTGCGGACAGCCGGTTTTTTCGCTTTATGTAGCACTCTTTAATAGTTGGTGATAGGAAATTATTATCATACCTTATATACATATTGAAAATAAATCCCTATTTTTGTGCTCTAAAACATTAAAATAAACCCAACAAAGATGGCTGCAACAAAACGTATTAAACGTGCATTGGTATCGGTATACCATAAAGATGGATTAGATGAAATTTTGAAGAAGCTCCACCGCGAAGGTGTGAGTTTTGTGTCGACGGGTGGTACTCAGAAGTTTATAGAAGAGCTGGGACTCCCGTGTGATGCAGTAGAGGACCTGACCGGCTATCCTTCTATCCTGGGCGGACGTGTGAAGACGCTTCACCCGAAAGTGTTCGGTGGTATTTTGAACCGTCGTGATAATGAAGGTGACCAGGCCCAGATTGCCCAATATGAAATTCCTGAAATAGACTTGGTGATTGTCGACCTGTATCCGTTCGAGGAAACAGTTGCTTCCGGTGCGGAAGAACAGGCAATTATCGAAAAGATAGATATAGGCGGTATTTCTCTTATCCGTGCCGCTGCAAAGAACTTTAAAGATGTAGTGATTGTAGCATCTAAAGCCCAGTATCAGCCGTTGATGCAATTGCTGAACGAAAAAGGGGCTGAAACTTCTATCGAAGACCGCAAATGGTTTGCCAAAGAAGCGTTTGCCGTTTCTTCAGGCTATGATTCTGCAATCTTCAATTATTTCGACGACCGCCAAGGCTCGCATTTCCGTGCTGCCGTGGATGATCCGATGCACTTGCGCTACGGTGAAAACCCGCACCAGGCTGCCAAGTTCTATGGCAAATTCGATAATATGTTTGACCAGTTGCATGGTAAGGAAATCTCTTACAACAACCTGCTCGACATTGACTCTGCTGTAAACCTGATTGACGAATTCGACGAACTGACGTTCGCCATCCTAAAACATAACAATGCCTGTGGTATCGCATCTCGCGGTAACGTGGTGGATGCCTGGAAAGATGCTTTGGCTGGTGACCCAGTGTCTGCCTTCGGCGGAATCTTGATTACGAACACGACTGTAAACAAGGAAGTGGCGGAAGAAATCAATAAGATTTTCTTCGAGGTGATCATCGCTCCGGCTTATGATGCCGATGCCCTTGAAGTCTTGAAACAAAAGAAAAATCGTATCATATTGGTCCGTAAGGAATGCAAGACTTGTCCGATGCAGTTCCGTTCATTGTTGAACGGCGTGTTGATGCAGGAAAAAGACCTTAGTATTCAAGGAGAAGCCGATCTGGAACCGATGACGGAAAAGAAACCGACGGCTCCAGAAGTGGAAGACTTGTTGTTCGCCAACAAGATCGTGAAGAACAGCAAGTCTAACGCGATCACACTGGTGAAGAACAAACAGCTTTGTGCAAGCGGTATCGGACAAACTTCACGTGTGGACTCTCTGAAGCAAGCTATTGAGAAGGCCGTTTCATTCAATTTCGACCTGAATGGCGCTGTTATGGCTTCGGATGCGTTTTTCCCGTTTGCCGACTGTGTGGAAATTGCCGACAAAGCCGGTATCACCGCCGTTATCCAGCCGGGAGGTTCTATTAACGACAAGCTGTCCGTTGATTATTGCAACGAACATGGTTTGGCTATGGTCAAGACGGGTATTCGTCATTTTAAACACTAATTGGAATATTTATGATTTATGATTTATAGTTGATTGGGTTTTCAGTCTGTTTGTGAGTCATAAGTTTATAGGTTATAAATCATAAATGATAAATCAGAAATCAAAAAATGGGATTATTTTCTTTCACACAAGAATTGGCAATGGACTTGGGGACTGCCAATACCATTATTACCTGCAACGATAAGATGGTAGTGGATGAGCCTTCCGTAATCGCTCTGGATGCTCGTTCGGAAAAGGTGCTGGCGGTAGGGCGCCAGGCACGTGAGATGTACGAAAAGACCAATCCGAATATTCGTACGATCCGTCCGCTCCGCGAAGGTGTCATTGCCGACTTCTACGCTGCCGAGCAGATGATGCGTGGATTGATCAAAATGGCCAGCGGACGCAAACGCTGGTTTGCTCCTTCGCTCCGTATGGTGATCGGTATCCCGTCGGGTAGTACGGAAGTGGAAATCCGTGCCGTCCGCGACTCTGCCGAACATGCCGGTGGCCGTGAGGTATATATGGTTTTCGAACCGATGGCAGCCGCTATCGGGGTCGGCATGGATGTGCTTGCTCCGGAAGGAAACATGATTGTAGACATAGGTGGCGGTACGACCGAGATCGCGGTGATTTCGTTGGGGGGGATCGTTTCCAACAAGTCTATCAAGATGGCGGGCGACGACTTGACGAATGATATTGTGGAATATATGCGCCGCCAGCATAATATACGCGTCAGCGAACGTATGGCGGAGCGTATCAAGATCAATGTCGGCTCCGCTTTAAGTATCCTCGAGGACGCTCCTGAAGATTTTGAAGTCTGCGGTCCGAACCAGATGACGGCTCTGCCGATGAAAGTGCCTGTTTCCTACCAGGAAATCGCACATTGTTTGGACAAGTCGATTTCAAAGATTGAAGCCGCCGTTCTGAGCGCGTTGGAACAGACGCCTCCTGAATTGTATGCCGATATCGTAAAAAACGGCATCTATCTGGCCGGTGGCGGCGCTTTGCTGCGTGGTATCGACAAACGTTTGCGCGACAAGATGGGGATCGAATTTCACGTGGCAGACGATCCTTTGCATGCAGTAGCAAGAGGTACGGGGATTGCGTTGAAGAATATCGACAAGTTTAATTTCCTTATCCGGTAAATATAAGTTGAAAGTTGAGAGTTGAAAGTTGAAAGTAAACAAGTGGTGTACTTGCTGAATATTCAACTTTCAATTTTCAACTTTCAATTTTCAACTGATTATGCGTAAACTCCTGGATTTTTTAGTCAGAAAGAGGCATTGGTTCCTATTCATTTTGCTAGAGATCATATCGTTGACGTTGGTTTATCGCAATAATGCATATCAACGGAACATTATGTTCAGTTCGGCAAATGTGATAACCGGACATATTACTTCTGTTTCCGGCTTTGTTACTTCCTACCTGAACCTGCGTGATATAAATCGGGAGCTTCTGGAGCGTAACGGACAACTTGAAATGGAGTTGCTAGAGTTGCAGGACCAGTTGGAGATGATGCGGGCCGACACTGCTCTGTTTGTCGGTTTTGCACCTGACTCGACCGGACAGTTTCCGTATAGTTTTGTGATGGCGGATGTCGTGAACAACAGTGTTACGTATTTATCCAATTATATTACGGTGAACAAAGGCCGTAAGGATGGAGTGGAGCCGGACATGGGAGTTGTGTCTGAACGGGGTGTCGTGGGAATTGTGTCGACGGTTTCCGACCATTTTTCCGTTGTAATCCCTCTGTTGAATCCGAAGTTCAAACTGAGCTGCAAGGTGTTGGGGAGTAGTTATTTCGGAACGTTGAGCTGGAACGGGCGTAATGCGCGTTTTGCCAATCTGGACGAGTTGCCGCGCCACGTGGAGTTTGAGAAAGGAGATACGATCGTGACGAGCGGTTATTCCGCCATTTTCCCGTCTGGGATTATTGTGGGTAAAGTCGTGAATTTCGAGAAACAGCATGATGATAACTTTTATTCGCTTGAAGTGGAATTGGCTACTGATTTCCAGGCCTTGAACAATGTGCGTATCATAAAGAACTATCGTCAGGCAGAGCAAAAAAATACAGAACGGGAGGCGAAAAAGAATGATTAACAATATACTGCGGGGCTTCATTTATTTTGTGGTGCTGGTGTTGGTTCAGGTTTTGATCCTGAACAATATCCATTTCCTGCGTGTGGCAACGCCGTTCTTGTATCTTTATTTCATACTGAAAATGCCAGTGGGGAGCTCACGGACGAATGTGGTGTTTTTCTCTTTTCTGATCGGGTTGACGATTGATGTTTTTTCAAATACGCCGGGAATGCATGCGTTTGCTTGTACGCTGGCCGGTTTTATCCGTCACTCGTTAATTCAGTTATTGATGGGAAAAGACCTGCCGGAAGGGATTAATCCTTCTTACAAAACGTTCGGATATGGCGGTTTTTTCCGCTATACGCTGCTTTTTGTCGTGATTCATCATGTGGCGTTGTTTTTGATTGAGTCGTTGACATTATTCGATCCGCTGTTCCTGGCGATCCGCATCGCGGCGAGTGTGGTGACGACAACCTTGTTAATTTGTACAATAGAAGCATTCAATATAGGGTCCCAGAAAAGTGGAGATTAATACGAAGTATACTCTTGAGAACAGGCGTTTCGTGATTGGTGGCGCCGTTGTTCTGTTGGTTCTCATCTTTATCATTCGTTTGTTCTTTCTGCAAGTAGTGGACAGCGACTATAAAGCGTGGGCAGACAGCAATGCGTTTCTGAAAAAGACACTGATCCCTTCCAGGGGTATCATTTATGATCGCAACGGGAAGCTGCTGGTTTATAACCAGCCTTCTTATGAAGTCATGTTGGTTATGCGTGAGATTCAACCGTTCGATACGCTTGATTTCTGCAATATCCTCGGTATTACAAAAGAGCTGTTTGTAAAACGTATAGCTGAAATTAAGAACAGGCGGTTGAATCCCGGCTATTCTTCCTATGTCCCGCAGGTGTTCATGAATCACCTCTCCGCACAGGAATGCGGTGTTTTGCAGGAAAAACTGTATAAATTTCCGGGTTTTTATATTCAGAACCGTACAATCCGGGAATATGAATATCCTTATGGAGCCCATCTGTTGGGTAATATTGGGGAGGTGAACCAGGGGGATATCGAGAAAGATCCTTATTATGTGCAGGGAGATAATGCCGGACGTTCAGGTGTGGAATTGTCTTACGAAGAGGCTTTGCGTGGCGTTAAGGGTGTGGAGATTCTGTTGCGTGATGCGCATGGACGTATAAAAGGGCGGTATGAAGAAGGCCGCCACGATGTGGCTCCCGTGTCTGGTAAGAACCTGACGCTTTCGATCGATATGGATTTGCAGGCTTTGGGTGAGAAGCTGATGCAGAACAAGAGGGGTAGCATTGTCATGATCGAGCCGGAAACCGGGGAGGTTCTGTGTCTGGTTTCTTCGCCTTCTTATGATCCAAACTTGTTGGTCGGTCGCCAGCGGGGAAAGAACCATATCATGCTGTCGAAAAATTCGGACAAGCCTTTGCTGGATCGTGCCATCATGGGGCGTTATCCGCCGGGATCGACATTCAAGCCGACACAGGCGTTGACTTTCCTTCAGGAGGAAGTGATTACGACAGAAACCTTGTATACTTGTGCACATGGATATACAGGGGCCCGGAACGGCAAACCGGCCTGCCACGGCCATGCTTCTCCTCTGAATGTGACTTATGCGCTGGCTACTTCCTGCAACTCCTTTTTTTGTTGGGGGCTGCGTGATATGATCGATAGCCGTCGGCGTTATTCGAGTGTGGGAGAGGCGTTTGAAGTTTGGAAGAATTACTTGGTATCTATGGGATACGGTTATAAGTTGGGCATTGACCTGCCTGGGGAAAATAGAGGCTTTTTGCCGAATAGCGAGTATTATAATAAATATCACGGTAAACGTTGGAGTTCCAGTACCGTCATTTCTATTGCGATCGGGCAGGGTGAAGTGTTGGCTACGCCATTGCAGATTTGTAATTTGGCGGCAACCATCGCTAACCGGGGATATTTTATTACTCCGCATGTCGTGAAGGAGGTACAGGACACCCCGCTGGATTCCCTTTATACGGATAAACGGTACACGATGGTGGAACGCAAAAATTATGAAATCGTAGCCGAAGGTATGAGGAATGCCGTTATAGGCGGAACTTGTCGGGGAGCGGCTATAACGGATATCGAAGTCTGTGGCAAGACTGGTACGGCCGAAAATCCGCATGGGAAAGATCACTCAGCTTTTATCGGTTTTGCTCCTTATCGGAATCCGAAGGTGGCCATCTGCGTGTATGTGGAGAATGGTGGTTTCGGTGCGACCTACGGAGTGCCGATCGGCAAATTGATGATGGAGAAGTATCTGAAAGGCGAAATCTCGGAGGAGAACAAGTTGCTGGAAGAGACGATGTCGAATGCGGTTGTATCGCCAAACGTTTTATCTTTACCGAATCGTGAGTTATAGGAAGACGGAAATATGGAAGACGGTTGACTGGTTGACGATTATCCTTTATGTGGTGTTGGTCGTTGCCGGCTGGTTCAGCATCTGTGGTGCTAGTTATGAATTCGATAACGTGGGGTTATTTGACCCGTCGGGCCGTCCCGGTTCGCAGTTGATGTGGATGGGATTGTCGGTAGGGTTGATCTTTGTGCTCTTGATGCTTGAGAGTGAGTTTTTTGATGTTTTTGCCTATCTGATATATGCCGGTTTCATCGTGTTGCTGATTGCTACGATTTTTCTGGCTCCGAACATAAAAGGTTCCCATTCGTGGCTTGTTTTGGGACCTGTCAGGTTGCAGCCGGCTGAGTTTGCCAAGTTTGCGACGGCACTTGCTGTCGCGAAGCTGATGAATACCTATGGTTTCAAGCTGACTGTTCCTAAAAACTTTATAGCCGTCTTGTCGCTAATATTTCTGCCGATGATTTGCATCCTGCTGCAGCAAGAGACAGGTTCGGCACTGGTCTACTTGGCTTTCTTCTTGATGTTATATCGGGAGGGGATGTCGGGATATATTCTTTTGTCGGGAGTCTGCGTGGTTGTCTTTTTTGTCACCAGCATGAAGTTTTCGGATGTGACGGTGGGAGATACGGCGGTGGGAGAGTTGCTTGTCTCTTCTCTGATCCTGTTGATCACGGTTATCCTGATACAGATAGAAAGGAAAGATACCCGTGCAATACAGGTGATATTGGGGACTGCGGGTGTTGCTTGTTTAGGAGGGTATGCCGCTTCTTTCTTTATGCCGGTCGATTATTCCCTGATATCGATCGGGGTGATCTTGCTGGTTGCCTGTTATCTGGTTTTTCTTTCTATCCGCAACTGGGCGTGGCATTATGTGTTGATCGCAGTCTTTGCATTGGGATCATTGGCTTTTATGTATTCGGTGGATTATGTGTTTACCGATATCCTGGAACCGCATCAACAGATACGTATCAAGGTTTCATTGGGATTGGAAGATGATCCGAGCGGTGCCGGCTATAATGTGAATCAGTCGAAGATCGCGATCGGTTCTGGTGGACTTACCGGAAAAGGCTTTCTGAACGGTACGCAGACCAAACTGAAGTATGTTCCAGAGCAGGATACCGACTTTATCTTTTGTACGGTAGGTGAAGAACAAGGGTTCATCGGGGCTTCTGCGGTCTTATTGTTGTTCGGATTTCTGATCCTGCGCCTGATTGTGTTGGCGGAGCGGCAAAGTTCCACTTTCAACCGGGTGTACGGCTATAGTGTCGCTTCTATCTTTTTCTTCCATTTGGCCATTAATATAGGGATGGTGACGGGGCTTACACCTGTGATCGGCATTCCGTTGCCTTTCTTTAGCTACGGCGGTTCTTCCCTTTGGGGATTCACGATCCTGCTTTTTATCTTCCTTCGCTTGGATGCATCCAGGAGGGAACGGTAGGGTTAAGGGCTGCTCACTTGGCCGGGCGAACCGAGAAACCGATTTCTTGTATTCCTTTCAAAGCATCGTCGCGCATCCCTTGACGGAAACTGAACGTATATTGTCCGGCATGCGGAAACTTATATTGCGAATGAATGGGAAAACTGCTTTGGTATAAGGAAATGCCATGTCCGTGCCATTTGCCGAATTCGTCGGCAAGCATGCATTCGATGGTGTCCCGGCGGAGCGGGCCGATCGGCTGCTCTTCACTGCAGAAAAGCCATAAGTTCTGATAGGGGTACAAGTTATTGTTCCTTACTTCCAGTGTCAGGTCGTAAGGAACAGATATATCTTTCACCTCGAAGGTGAAATAGTATTCCTTGTCCTTTTCCCACGTGATATTGTTGATCGCCTGGTATTGGTCGTACAAGGCTGGGTTTTCGCAGGAAAAGAACAGAGAACAAGTCAGTGCGGCAATGACTCCTTTAAGCTTCCGGCTTTGTGTCCGGCTTGCTTTCCGGTTTGGCAGCAGGCTTAGCTTGTTGCTGAGGTTTGTCATTATTCGGTTGCTTATCGTTATTTACTCGGTTCGGACGCGGTCTGTTACGGTTGTTTTCGCGGTTCTCCCGTTCGCGGTTGTTCTCCCGGTTTCCGCTGTTACGGTTGCGGTTTCCGTTTCTGTTCCCGTTTCCTTTGCCGTTTTTATTTTCGTTGCCGGTGTTGCCGTTCGCTTTTTCTCCGTTGAAAGGTTTGCTGTTCCCTTCGTTGCCGGTGTTGGCAGCGGCTTCTTTCGGCAGGTTTTCCTTGTTGCCGTTTCCGTTGCGTTTCTTTTTCTTCTTTTTCAGGGAAGCATCGAAACGGGTAACACTGTCTTGCCCCAGGATATCCTGCGCATCGCGTTTGGGCGGTTGCGGCTTGGTATCGGCTTCGAGCGTGACAGGCTTCATGCCTTTCTTGTTCATGTTGATCACATCGAAGGCGCGGTTGGCTGAGATTGTAATCAGGTTGGCCGCGAACGATTTATCGGTAGAGTAGGTGATTTCCCGTTTGAAGATATCCGTTTTAAAGTGATAATAGGTATTGTCCTTTGTTTCCAGCACCACTTCACGGGACGGTAAGCGTTTTTGCGCTTCCACATAGGCGTCCACTTCATAGTTGATGCAGCATTTCAGCTTGGCGCATTGGCCGGCCAATTTCTGGGGATTCATGGATATATCCTGATAGCGGGCGGCTCCGGTGGCTACAGATACGAAACTCGTCATCCAGCTTGAACAGCACAACTCGCGCCCACAGGGGCCGATACCTCCGATGCGTCCGGCTTCCTGGCGGGCACCAATCTGTTTCATTTCGATGCGGACACGAAATGCTTCGGCGAGTACTTTGATCAACTGGCGGAAGTCGACACGCTCGTCGGCAATGTAATAAAAGATCGCCTTATTGCCGTCACCCTGGTATTCCACATCCCCGATCTTCATATTCAGTCCCAAATCGGCAGCGATCTGGCGCGAACGGATCATTGTGGCGTGTTCCTTGGCCTTCGCCTCTTCGTATTTCTCGATATCGGTCGGTTTGGCTTTACGATACACCTTTTTAGGTTCATTGCCTTCGCCAGTGCGGACATTGTTCTTTTTCATCTGGAGAAGGACGAGCTTGCCGGTCAGTGTCACAGTCCCGATGTCATGCCCTGGGCTGGCTTCCACTGCGACTAAATCTCCTTTTTCCAGAGGTATCTTGGAACTGTTGAGGTAATACCCTTTGCGGGTATTTTTAAACTGCACTTCCACGTAATCGGTAGCGTTTGCCGCATCGGGCACGTCGCAAAGCCAGTCGTAGGTGTTCAGTTTATTATTTTGTATCTTGCTGCATCCTTTTTTACCCATGCAGCAACTTCCTGTATTTAATTTAAAATCCATTTGTCTGGTATATATAATGTATTTATAGTGCGTACAATTACGCAAAAATAGTCAAAATATTTGGTTCGTAGCAAATGAAGAATGAATTATAAAGAGAAAGGGCAAAACAGAATGTTCCGTTTTGCCCTTTTTGGTATTATTTGTCCATGCTGATTTATTTGACCAGACCGTGACTTTTAAATACTTTGTGAATTGCTTCTAATGCGTAGTCGAGCTGTTCAATTGTGTGAGTCGCCATCAGTGAGAAGCGGATCAGCGTATCTTCAGGCGCAACAGCCGGAGATACGACTGGATTTACGAAAATACCGGCTTCGAACAATTCCTTTACGATCAGGAATGTCAGGTCGTTGTTACGGATAAACAATGGAATGATCGGTGTTGAGGTATGGCCGATTTCGCACCCCATATTACGAAATCCATCCAAGGCATAGTGGGTAAGTTTCCACAGGTGTTCGATGCGTTCCGGTTCGCTCAGCATAATATCGAGTGCTGCGCCGGCCGCAGCTGTAGCTGCTGGAGTATTACTTGCACTGAATATATAAGAGCGGGAGTTATGGCGGAGATAGTTGATCGTCTCTTTGTCCGAAGCGATGAAACCGCCGATGGAAGCAAGCGACTTACTGAATGTACCCATAATCAGGTCTACATCGTCTGTTACTCCGAAATGATTACAGGTTCCACGACCGTGATCGCCCAGAACACCCAAACCGTGGGCTTCGTCTACCATTATGCTTGCGTTATACTTTTTGGCTAACGCAACGATTTCCGGTAATTTGGCAATGTCACCTTCCATACTGAATACACCGTCGATAACGATCAGCTTTACCTTGTCGGGTTCGCATTTCTGGAGTTGCTTTTCTAAGGACTCCATATCATTATGCTTATATTTCAGTTTGGTAGAGAAGGAAAGACGGTGTCCTTCGATGATGGATGCATGGTCTAGCTCGTCCCAAATGATATAGTCTTCACGTCCTGTCAGGCAGGATACAACACCCAAGTTTACCTGAAATCCCGTAGAATAAACAATGGCATCTTCTTTTCCGACAAATTCGGCCAGACGTTTTTCCAACTGAATGTGCAAATCCAACGTCCCGTTCAGGAAACGCGAACCGGCACAACCTGTACCATATTTCTTAATGGCATCAATTGCCGCCTCTTTTACTTTCGGGTGGTTTGTCAGGCCTAAATAGGCGTTAGAACCAAACATCAGGACCTTTTTACCGCTGATCATTACTTCTGTATCCTGATCACTTTCAATCATTCTGAAGTATGGATAAATTCCTGCGGCCATAGCCCGCTGAGGTGCATCGTACTTTGATAGTTTCTCTTGTAAAAGTTTCATATTATAATTAACAGAGAATGATTTTCTCGCTACGTTGTTATTCTAAAAGAACCCAGATCTGCTTACTACTATAATATTTATGTTTCGGCAAATCCAGCTGCAAAAGTAGTAAAAAAATAACTTATAGTAGCCGAAATGCTTTAAAAGTTTTACAAAAGCATTATTTTTGTCCTCTCAAAGTAAGTAACAGCAAGAATGGAGGGACAAACAATCAATATACAGGCCATTATAAATCCGATTTCGGGTGTCGGTTCGAAAAGAAAGATTCCGAAAATGATTGAAACCGCCTTTGCGGGCGGAAATTGTTGTGTGGAAATTTCTTTTACAGAATATCCCGGACATGCCAGCGAACTGACGCGGAAAGCCCTTGATAAAGGGGCCAATTGCGTGATTGCGGTCGGGGGAGACGGAACTGTGAACGAGATTGCCCGTGCCATGCTCCACTCAGGTGCGGTGCTGGGGATTATCCCGAAAGGTTCCGGCAATGGTTTGGCGCGTGAATTGCATATTCCGATGGATGTACGCCGGGCGATTGATCTGATTGTAAAGGGGCATGTTTCGACAATCGACTGTTGCAAGGCGAACGGACGTGTCTTTTTTTGTACCTGCGGAGTCGGCTTTGATGCAGCGGTCAGCCAAAAGTTTGCCGGGGAGAAACGCCGCGGTTCGCTTACCTATATAAAAAATACGGTGGAAGAATATCTGAGCTACAAACCCGAACCTTATGAACTTTTGATCGATAACCAGACGGTTAAGGAAAAGGCGTTTTTGGTGGCTTGCGGGAATGCTTCGCAGTATGGTAACAATGCGTTTATCGCTCCTCATGCCAATATCCAGGATGGCAAAATGGATATTACAATCCTTTCCCCTTTCGGTCCGCTGGACATTGCACCGTTGGCTATTCAGTTGTTTACGAAACAGATCGACCGTAACAGCAAGATCAAGACATTCAAAGGAAAAGAGGTGACTATCATCCGTCAGAATCCAGGAGTCATGCATCTGGACGGAGAGCCGATCATGGCGGACAGCCGGATCGAAATCTCCGTTCTTCCCAAATCATTGAACGTATTGACTCCGGAAACTGTTTCTTTTACGGAGGAGGTACAGAATCTGTTTGGTGAAGTAACCCGTTTTTTCGATAAGAAACTCCCTTACATCTTTAGATAAAAGTCTTTGGTTAGATTGATATATTCGTCAGTATACCGATGTCTTGCAATCTCGATGGTCAGCCGATCGGAGAAGGCGGGAGAGGCGGGTGGCTCTGATGTCAGTTCGGCCAACAGTCGTTTCGGTTGTGCATCGGGTACGGGGATGACGGAGACTTCCTTCGAAAGAAATAGATTTTGTGTTTGAATACAATCCGTAAGACGATCTTTCTGGTCGTAAGGCAGGATAAGGGCAATACGTCCTTGTGGGGTAAGCAGTTTGCGACTGTACTGCAACAAATCTTCTAATGTCAGCGTATCGGTGTGGCGGGCCGTGTTCCGTTGTAGGTTCGGGCATTTCAATGAATCGACGAAGTAAGGAGGGTTGGATACAATCAGGTCATATAGATGCGTGCTGGCTTGTGCAAAATCGACCAAGTCGGAATGAAAGACATTTATCCGTCCTGCAAAAAGGGAAGATTCTGCATTTTCTTGTGCTTGAAGACAGGCATCGGCTTCTATGTCGATAGCGTCGATAGCCGCCTTGCTGCGTTGAGCCAGCATCAGGGCGATCAGTCCGGTCCCTGTCCCGATGTCCAGTATGCGGTTGCACGATTCCGTTCCGGCCCATGCACCGAGCAGAACACCGTCGGTTCCTACTTTCATTGCACATTTATCATGACGTATGGTAAATTGTTTGAATTGGAAAAAAGGATTTGACATAGTAATTGACAATTGTTTTGTGCAAAAGTAATCGGAATTGAGTTAAAAATAGTAACTTTGGCACGTTTATTGTATGAAATAGAATTGCGGGCGATAAAGGAATATTCCGCAACTATGACAAAGAATATATGAAGAAAGATAAAGTAACGATGTTTGCCGAGGAGTCGTATAACGACTTGGATGATAATATTGGTATCGTAATGCCTATCCTCACAGATTGCGATGTTGATGAAGATTTTACTGAAGGAATGGAGAAAGTGGGAGAGGAATTGCCCATTCTTCCGCTTCGGAATATGGTACTGTTTCCGGGTGTAGCTATGCCGGTGATGATAGGCCGCCCTAAATCTATGCGCCTGATCAAGGAGGCCGCCCACAAGAAAAGTCTGATCGGAGTGGTTTGCCAGAAGGATATGAATACGGAAGATCCGAAGATAGAAGATTTGTATGCGACGGGAGTTGTGGCCGATATTGTCCGCGTGCTCGAAATGCCCGACGGAACAACAACCGTGATCCTGCAAGGTAAGAAGCGTTTCCAATTGGAAGAGCTTTCTGCTTATGATCCTTACCTGATCGGAAAGATCAAATTGCTCGAAGACGTCATGCCGGACAAGTCCGACCGTGAGTTCGAGGCGCTTGTTTCGACTATCAAGGATTTGACGATCAAGATGCTCGGAGCTGCCTCTGAACCGCCTCGCGACTTGATATTTTCAATAAAGAATAATAAAAATATTCTCTACCTAATCAATTTCTCTTGTTGCAATGTTCCCAACGGATCGTCTGAAAAACAAGATTTGTTGTTGATTGGTAACTTGAAAGATCGTGCGTACCGTCTTTTGTTCATCCTGAACCGGGAGTATCAGTTGGTGGAACTGAAGACGTCCATCCAGATGAAGACGCACGAGGATATTAACCAGCAACAGAAGGAATACTTTCTTCAGCAGCAGATCAAGACAATTCAGGAAGAGCTAGGAGGAAATATCAATGATTTGGAAATAAGGGAATTGCGAGAGAAAGCTGCCAAGAAAAAATGGTCGCTGGCTGTAGCTGAAACGTTTGAGAAGGAGGTGCGCAAGTTGGAGCGCCTGCATCCGCAATCTCCGGATTTCTCTATCCAGACGCAATATGTGCAGGCGATTGTCAATCTGCCATGGAACGAATACAGCAAGGATAATTTCAATCTTGCCCATGCACAGAAAGTCTTGGATCGCGATCACTACGGGTTGGAGAAGGTGAAAGAGCGCATCATTGAACATTTGGCGGTGTTGAAACTGAAAGGTGATATGAAGTCACCCATTATCTGTCTGTATGGACCTCCGGGAGTTGGTAAGACTTCGTTGGGAAAATCGGTTGCAGAAGCTTTGCACCGTAAGTATGTCCGAGTTTCGTTGGGCGGTTTGCATGATGAGGCGGAGATACGTGGCCATCGTCGTACCTACATTGGTGCGATGTCCGGACGTATCATTCAGAACCTTCAGAAGGCTGGAACCTCAAACCCTGTGTTTATCCTTGACGAGATCGACAAGGTAACGAATGATTTCAAGGGCGATCCCGCTTCTGCGTTGCTTGAGGTGTTGGATCCGGAGCAGAACAATGCATTCCATGATAATTATCTGGATATAGATTATGATTTGAGCAAAGTTATGTTTATCGCAACTGCCAATAATCTGAACACGATTTCCCAGCCGTTGTTGGACCGTATGGAGTTGATCGAGGTGAGTGGTTATATCATGGAGGAGAAGGTAGAAATCGCTGCCCGTCATTTAGTTCCGAAGCAATTGGAGATTCACGGTTTGTCGAAAGGAAAAGTGAAGTTCCCGAAAAAGACGTTGCAGGCGATCATCGAATCCTACACCCGTGAGAGTGGTGTGCGCGAATTGGATAAAAAGATTGCCAAGATCATGCGTAAGTTGGCTCGCAAGCTGGCGTCCAGCGAAGAACTTCCGGCACAGATACGTCCCGAAGATTTGCATGATTACTTGGGTGCAGTCGAATATACCCGTGATAAATATCAGGGAAATAACTATGCGGGTGTCGTAACCGGATTGGCTTGGACAGCTGTTGGCGGGGAAATCCTGTTTGTGGAATCCAGCTTGAGCAAAGGAAAGGGCTCAAAGCTTACTTTGACAGGTAACTTGGGTGACGTGATGAAAGAGTCTGCCATGTTGGCACTCGAATATATTCATTCGCATGCCGGACTGTTCGGGATCGACGAAGGTATGTTTGAAAATTGGAATGTCCATATCCATGTGCCTGAGGGGGCGATTCCGAAAGATGGTCCGAGTGCGGGTATCACGATGGTCACTTCATTGGTATCAGCCTTTACGCAGCGTAAGGTGCGCAGTAACTTGGCTATGACCGGCGAGATTACGTTGCGTGGTAAAGTTCTTCCGGTAGGTGGTATCAAGGAAAAGATACTGGCTGCTAAACGTGCCGGAATCAAGGAACTGATCCTCTGCCAAGAGAATAAGAAAGATATCGAAGAGATTAAGCCCGATTATCTGAAAGGGCTGGCTTTCCACTATGTGGATGATATCCGCCAAGTAGTCGATTTGGCCTTGTTGAAGGAAAAGGTGGCTAATCCGTTGTTCTGAAAATACATAGGGACATTCATTAAATATTATAAAATCAGCCAACTGATTTATACACAGGATGTTGTGAGTTGATTGGCTTTTTTGTATCTTTAGGTATTCCCCTGAAAACAAGATTTGACGGCCAAAACGGGGGAAATATCCAAACTAAGATATGGCGAAGATACAAAATATTTCAGGAATTCACTCTACTTTGGGTTTTCCAGAATTTGATATTCTGGAAAAATATCGCAAGAGTTTTCATGAGAGTGAGCTTGGCAGGCTTCATTCGTTGTTTTCGTTTGATTGTATGGTAAAATCCGCAGGCTTGTCGGACCGGCACCTGGGCCGTAGGAACATATTCAGCCCTTCCGCAAAGATCGCCCTTATGGTCCTGAAGGCATACACCGGATTCTCCGACA
>OOCM01001300.1_pt1 | contig 20333 bp, 15 predicted proteins | sample 1671111 | NCBI WGS metagenome assembly OOCM01 (sample SAMN06348123, study PRJEB24527) | human gut metagenome | biome: human gut; feature: ankylosing spondylitis patient; material: feces | host: Homo sapiens | place: China | collected 2015-10 | reverse complement strand
GACACTGTGGATGCAATCACCGACAACAGCACCGCTCCTGCAACCAAAATCGGCGAAATCCACAATACCGTCATCTGATTCACATATGGAATCCATTTCACGGAGGCTGCAAGCCAATCAGTGATAAATACCTTCACCAATGCCGATAAAGTGACGCAGGAAAGCAAGGAACCGACCATTGATGCGATCGCCCCTTCAAGAATGAATGGCAGCCGAATGGTCCAATTCGAAGCACCCACCAAACGCATGATCTCCGTTTCGGTTCGACGTGACGCAGCAGACATGCGAATTGTGGTACCGGTCAGCATAATGGCGACGACCACCATCACCGCGGCCAATGCGGCGGTTGCAATGGTCGCACGATTCAGCACTGCGAACACCGGCTCAAAAATCTGCCGTTGATCACTGACAGTATCGACGCCCTCCTTGCCAGAAAGCACTTCGGAAACGACTTGATATTTCTCAGGATTCTTCAGTTTCAGCCACAATGAATCCTGCATATCGTCGGCAGTGAGCGTACGCCCCTGATATTCACCGTTCGGATATTGTTTGAGGAAAGTGTCGTTGTAGAAATCTTCCTTGCTTACAAAAGTGATTTGCGATACATCATCGGCAAGCTCGTTGCGAATGGTTTTCTGCAAGTCATTGATCTGAGTCTGCGTTGCCGCGGTTCCCGCGGTGCAGTTCACGGATTGGCTGGTGCCATCGGGACACATCCACACCACCACTTCAACCTTGGAATACCAATCGCCTTTGGCTTTGGTGATCTGCGCCTGAGTGAGCACCGATGCGCCGATAAACAGAAACGAGATGAATGTAACGAGCATCACTGAAAGCAACATGGGCACGTTGCGCTTGAGGCTGCTCCAGGTTTCGGAAAGAATGAAACGCAAACGCATCAGTCGTTCTCCTTGCTTTCGGACGTTTCATGCTGTTCATCGGATTGTTCGACGGATTTCGCCTCGCCACCGGCAGTCGCGGCGGGCGCTGCCGGAGGAGCCGGAGGCGCGGGCGGAGCGGGAGGCATCGGCAGTGCCGGAGGAGCGGGAACCGTTGGCTCCGCGGATTGCTCGTTTTCAGCCGCTTTGCTTGATTCCATGCCTGTATCAGGCGAAGAGCCAGTCGCGTCGGCATTGGCTTCGGTCTGCGAACGTGCAGCCGAATCGGCATGCTCCTGTTCGGCAAGATCCTCAAGTTTCAGTCCCTTGCCCCAGGTCAGCGTAGTCTCCACCGGAGCGAACGCCTCGCCATAACGACCGGTGCGACCGGAATGCACGGAATTGGCGAGACGCGCGATGCCCGCATCACCATTGCCGCTGTGGATGGCCGCAGCTACGGCATCAACCGCGTTCGCCGCGGTTTCGGCTCGCGTCGCGCCTTCCACGTCCACCGCCTCATCGGAAAAATCAGACATTTCAAGTGCGCCCGGCGCACGATATTTCGAGTCGACGTCGCCGCCGTTCAACGCCTGATGCGATTTGGATTCGACTTCGGCATCCGGGAAGTACAGTGCGGAATCGTAGGATCCCTGCTGCTCGTCACGCACGATTTTGCCGGTATGCAGTTCGACCACACGCTTGCGCATGGAGTTGACGATTTCCTCGTTATGCGTTGCCATGACGATGGTGGTGCCAGTGCGGTTGATGGCGTCCAGCACTTCCATAATGCCCAGCGATGTGGTCGGATCGAGATTTCCAGTAGGCTCGTCGGCCAGCAGAATCTGCGGATGGTTCACATACGCTCGTGCAATGGCCACACGCTGTGCCTCACCGCCGGAAAGCTCGTGCGGATAGTTGTTTTCCTTACCGGTGAGACCGACAGTCTGCAGCACTTTCGGCACTAACGATTTGACGGTGGAACGGCTTGTGCCAATCACTTCAAGCGCGAACGCCACATTCTCCCATACCGTTTTGTTGTTGAGGAGTTTGTAATCCTGGAAGATAAAACCGATGGAACGACGGTAATGCGGCACCTGCCTTGACGACAGGCGCCTCAAATCATTACCTGCGACGCGAATCTCGCCATCCGTGACCTCCTCCTCGCGCAGCAACAGGCTCAGCAATGTGGTTTTGCCGGAACCTGAAGCGCCCACGAGGAACACGAAATCCCCTCGATTAATGTCGAGATTGATGTCATCCAAGGCAGGCCTGGTGCCTTTCGGATACACCTTGCTCACATGTTCAAGCGAAATCAGCGCCATCGTCGTACCCCTCCACTATGTGCTGTTCTGATTACGGTAATCGTGGTTTTTAGGCGTCCGCCTCTTCGGCCGCCGCGCGACGCTGCTCATGACGCCAACGGATGCCGGCCTCAATGAACGCGTCGATATCGCCGTCGAACACGGCCTGGGTCTGCGAAGTCTCATAGCCGGTGCGCAGATCCTTGACCATCTGGTACGGATGCAGCACGTAGGAACGCATCTGGTCACCCCAGCTGGCCTTGATATCGCCGGCGAGCTCCTTCTTCTTCTTGGCTTCCTCTTCGTGGCGCAGCACCAACAGTCGGGACTGCAGCACGGCCATGGCAGCGGCACGGTTCTGGATCTGCGAGCGCTCGTCCTGCATGGTCACCACGATGCCGGTCGGAATGTGGGTGATACGCACCGCGGAATACGTGGTGTTCACGCCCTGACCGCCAGGGCCGGAGGAGCAGTAGGTGTCAACGCGGATTTCGGAATCGGGCACGTCGATGTGATCGGTCGCCTCAACGAGCGGCACCACTTCCACTGCCGCGAAGCTGGTTTGGCGACGGCCTTGGTTGTCGAACGGGGAGATACGCACCAAACGGTGGGTGCCGCCTTCCACGCTCATGCGACCATACGCATAAGGGGCATCCACCTGGAAGGTGGCGGACTTGATGCCCGCCTCTTCGGCGTAGGAGGTGTCCATGACCTTGGCCTTATACCCATTGCGCTCCGCCCAACGCAGGTACATGCGCAGCAGCATCTGAGCGAAGTCGGCGGCATCCACACCGCCCGCGCCGGAGCGGATGGTCACCACTGCGGAACGTTCGTCATATTCGCCGTCGAGCAGGGTCTGGATTTCCATGTCGGCCAGATCGTTCTGAATGCTTTCGACTTCGGACTGCGCTTCCGCCAACGTGTCGGCGTCTTCTTCCTCCTGACCCAATTCCACCAACGTTTCGACGTCGTCGATGCGCTGGCTTGCGGAAGCGAGACGCTTCAGCTGGGACTGCACTGCCGACAGTTTGCTGGTCACTTTCTGCGCGTTTTCGGGATTGTCCCACAATCCCGGTTCGGCCGCCTGAACTTCAAGATCTTTGGCCTGCGCGGTCAGTCGGTCGACGTCAAGCGCCTTGGAAATCGACTCGTATTTGGCGCGCGCCTCGCCGATTGCCTGGGAAAAATCAAATTCTGCCATCGTTTACACCATACATTTCTTTATGCGTTCTTTATATTCTGTCATGGAGCCTCATACGGCTTTCGCACAATCCTCAACTTCTTCCACGTACCCACATACTCGTTCCCATCCTGCCGAGCCGCGAACCAGTCTCGTTACGTATGGGATTGCAGGTCCGGGGAGGATCATACCGGACCAAAGGCGTCAAAGACCTGCGTAGATAGCAGGAATAACCAGACTCAGCAGCATCGCCGCAGCGATGACGATGCACACCGCCCGCACCATGGTGCGGCGACGGCGTTCTCGCTGCTCGCGTTCGCTTCTGTAGTCACTCACGGGGTACTAGTATAGGCAAGGCCTTCTACTTATTATCTTTCGGCGATCTCACCATATTTTGCCGCATCGCAATCCTGCCATATCATATTCGCGAAACCTGTGTACGCATTACGCGACATTGATTGCACGTCATTTATGATACGGTTCGCCGGCATTGATTTTGTATGCACGATACAGCTGTTCAAGCAGAATAACGCGCATTAATTGATGAGGAAAAGTCATTTTGGAAAAACTCAGCAGGTAGTCGGCCCGTTTCACAATCGTTGGGTCAAGTCCGAGCGATCCGCCGATGATGAGTTGGATATGGCTGGTGCCATGCACTCCAAGACCGTCGATTTTCTGCGCAAGTTCTTCACTGGTCAGCTGCTGGCCTTCGATGGCGAGCGCGATGACGAACGCATCGTCGCGAATATGCTTGGCGATGCGTTCGCCTTCCTTGGCTTTGATTCGCCGTTCCACTCCCTCACTGGCATGCTCGGGTGTTTTCTCGTCGGCCACTTCGACGATGTCAAGCTTGCAGTATCGGCTGAGTCGTTTCGAATATTCGGCGATGGCGTCGCGCAGATATTGTTCCTTGACTTTGCCGACGGTAATGAGGGAGATTTTCATATTTGATATTTAGTTCTTGTGCAGTTTTTCGTTCAATTCGATGCCGGTCTTGCGATAGCGCGCTTCGATACGGCCGGACACGGAATTACGGATGAACAGGATGTTGTCTTTGCCGGAAAGATCGGCGCCCTTGACGGTTTCGAGCGGTTCGCCCGCCGCGACCTTGGCCTTGTCGTAGATGGTCACCTTGGTGCCGGCGGTCACATACAGACCGGCTTCAACCACGCAGTTGTCGCCGAGGGAGATGCCGATGCCCGCGTTCGCGCCAAGCAGGGAGTGCTCGCCGATGGAGTTCTTAAGCTTGCCGCCACCGGACAGGGTGCCCATGATGGATGCGCCGCCGCCGATATCGGAACCGTTGCCGACCACAACACCCTGGGAAACACGGCCTTCCACCATGGAAACGCCGAGCGTGCCGGCGTTGAAGTTCACGAAGCCGGCATGCATGACGGTGGTGCCTTCGGAAAGGTGGGCACCCAAACGCACGCGGTCGGCGTCGCCGATACGCACGCCGGTCGGCACCACATAGTCGACCATGCGCGGGAACTTGTCGATCGACAGCACGTTCACGTCAACCTTCGGCAGTCCCGGAACGCACTGGTTGGCCGCGGCCATCACGTCAAGCTTGCGCAGCGCGAAATCCTCGACCGCGAACGGGCCATAATTGGTCCATACCACATTGTTGAGGGCTGCGAAAATGCCGTCCAGATTCAGGGTGTTCGGCTTGGCGAGACGCATGCTCAGCAGATGCAGACGCAGGTATGCGTCGGCTGCGTCTTCGATCGGTTCGTCAAGCTTCGACACCGTGAACACCGGAATGCGGCGCACGCCACGCGCATCGACGCCCTCATGGGCGAGATTGCCAAAATTATGGTTCGGGCGTGCCACCTCCTCCGGAGCCTCGCCAAGCTTCAGTTCCGGGTACCATACGTCCAAAGTGTTGCCGGCCGCATCCACGCTGGACAGACCCCAACCCCACGCAGTGCGCTGATCGGTCATTCTTCGCTCCTTCACAACAGTGATTGCATTACTTGCATGTTTCCGTGCAATACTTTAGCCGCAGGGCTTGGCGAACAGCATCACAAGTCCATGAAACAGCGAAAAAGCAACTATCGACGGTCGATCGGAGTGTAATCACGTTCGGTATAACCGGTGTACACCTGACGCGGACGACCGATCTTGGTGTTCGGATCGGCAAGCATCTCACGATACTGCGCGATCCAACCGGGAATACGCCCCAATGCAAACAATGTGGTGAACATGGACGGATCGAACCCGATCGCACGGTAGATCAATCCCGTGTAGAAGTCGACATTCGGATACAGGTGACGAGACACGAAATACTCGTCGTTCAGCGCGATCTTCTCCAATTCCGTGGCGACGTCGAACAGCGCACGCTCGTCGGCAGGCAATTTCAACGTGTCCGCGCGTTCCATGATCTTCTGCAGATACTTCTTGGCGATCGCGGCACGCGGATCGTACGACTTGTACACGCGGTGGCCGAGTCCGGAAATACGCTGACCGCTGGTTTTGGCGTCTTCCACGAATTCCTTGACGGTTTTGCCTGAATCGCGAATGGCTTTGAGCTGACGGAGCACCGCTTCATTCGCGCCACCATGCAATGGGCCCGACAGCGCGTTGATGCCCGCCGCAACCGCGGAATACAGGTTGGCGTGGGCGGAACCGGCGATACGTACCACGGAAGTGGAGCAGTTCTGCTCATGATCGGCATGAATGATCAGCAGGCGTCCGAGCGCATGCACGTACAGCGGGTCGGAATCGAACGGCTCGTACGGCACCGCAAAGCACATGCGCAGGAAATCGTCGACATAGCCGCGCGAATAATCCGGATACAGCATCGGCTCATCGCGGCGACGGCGGAAAATGTAGCTGACGATGGTTCGTGCCTTTGCCATAATGATGGTCGCAGCCTCGTCAAGCTGGTCGGAATCATTGATATCAGTAGTGTCCGGATAGAAGGTGGCGAGCGCGTTGACCGCGGATGCCATCACGCTCATCGGATGCGCGGTGCGTGGGAAAGAACCCATGAAGGTACGGAAATCCTCACCCACCATCGTGCGATGGTTGATGTCGGAAATGAACCGGTCGTACTGCTCCTGATTCGGCAGTTCGCCATGACGCAGCAACCAGGCGACCTCAAGGAAATCGGATTGCTCACACAACTGCTCGATCGGGTATCCGCGGTAGCGCAGGATCGAGTTCTTGCCGTCGATGTACGTGATTTTCGATTCGCATTGCGCAGTCGTCAGGAAACCAGGGTCGAGTGTGACCCAGCCGTCGTTGCGCAGCGTGGACACCACGATGCCGTCCGCACCCGCCGTGGCTTCGACCACCGGCAGGGTGAAGTCTTTGGATTCCACACTCAGATTGGCTGTGGCCATACTTGCACGCTCCTTAACCGTTCGGAAGTATCGAACACTATATGGCATGCGCGTTTCCAAGCATGGTTTCGTCTCAAAATCAATCGATTGACATCCGATACTTCATTCCTGCAAGGCAAATAATTCGACTATTTCCGCGCGAAATTACGCATATAAAAGGCCGATGCCCGAATAATCGTGGGCATCGGCCTTCTTTTCGTACGCTTCGCTCCGTCGTATTGGAGCTTTGCCGCGTTTTACGCTACCGTCTGATCATTTGTCGCGAACGGTGAGGATCACCGGACCGTTGTCGGTGATGGCGATGGTGTGTTCGCTATGCGCGCCACGGGAACCGTCGGAGCTCTTCAGCGTCCAACCATCTTTCGGATCCTGGTAGATTTCGTCGGTGGTCTTGAGGAACCACGGTTCGATGGCGATGACCAGGCCCGGACGCAGCTTGTAGCCGTGGTGCGCGCGGCCATCGTTCGGCACATGCGGATCGCCGTGCATAATACGGCCGACGCCATGGCCGCCGAATTCAAGATTGATCGGATAGCCGTATTCGCGGGCCACATCGCCGACTGCCGCGGAAACATCACCCAAACGGTTGCCCGGCTGCGCAGCGGCAATACCGGCCGCGAGCGCCTCTTCGGTGCACTTGATCAGGCGCAGATCCTCAGGATCCTTATGCTCGCCGACCACGAAGCTGATGGCGGAATCGGCAACCCAGCCATCGACGTTGATCGCCAGATCGAGGCTGACCAAATCGCCGTCCTTCAGGTTGTAATCGAACGGAACGCCGTGCAGTACGGCATCGTTCACGGAAACGCAAATATAGTGTGCGAACGGGCCGGTACCGAAATCCGGAGCATAGTCGACATAGCAGGATTCGGCACCCTTGCGATCGACGATGCGCTTGTGCACGAATTCATCGATTTCCAGCAGATTGGTACCAACTTTGGTAAATTCCTTGAGATCGCGCAGAATGCCGCCGACAAAACGGCCGGCAGGCTTCATCTCTTCGATCTCTTTCGGTGTTTTCAGTTCAATCATGCCTCTAACCCTACTTCGTACGCCCTACAGTGCTTGGCTCTCCCTGGCTTTTCTTACGATTATGCAAATCTCACCTTATGCATGCCGTTGCGGAATGATGATTATTCGTTTCAGATACACTGTTTTGTCACCAAAGATGGATAGTGTGAAGCCATGAGTACCACTTTGAATTCGGGTATCGATCCGGCATCGTTCTCCGCCGTGACCGGCCCTGCGCAAGATCTGTTCCGCTATGTCAACGGCCCATGGATCGACATGTATCGTCTTCCTGACGACCGTTCCCGTTATGGTTCGTTCGATAAGCTCGCTGAAGATGCCGAAAACCAGATTCGTGAGATTCTCGAAGACGACGACTGCCCTGCCGAGAAGTCCCACGCCCTGTATGCGAGTTTCCTTGACGTCGACGCCATCAACGCTTCCGGACTCGCGGCCATTGAAGACCAGTTGAAGGCTATTGACGTCGCTGCCGACAAGGCTGAACTCACCCGCTCTTTGGGCGCGATGAACCCGGCTGGCGGCCCTGACCTGATCGGCATTGCCGTGTATGGCGATCCGGGCGCTCCCGAAACCAACATCATCCATATTGAACAGTCTGGCTTGGGACTGCCCGATGAGGCGTATTACCGTGAAGACCATTATGCGCCGATTCGTGAAGCATACGTCGATATGGTGGCCAAGCAGTTGAAGAACGCGAAGCTCGCCGCCGATGACGAGCAGGCCGAAGCTCAAGCCCAGCGTTTCCTCGACGTGGAGACACGTATCGCCGCGAACCATTGGGACAATGTGGCAACCCGTGATTCGGTGAAGACCTATAATCCCACCGATTATGCGGAATTAAGCGGAATGCTCGCCGATTACGATCTCGACACGTGGATCGACGCTTGGCAGACCGCATACGACCAGACTTCCGCCGCTCAGGTGCAGCCGCTTGATTTCCGAGGCATTTTCAACCATGTGGTGGTGCATGAGCCCAGCTTCCTCACCGGTCTTAACGCATTCTGGAAGGCCGCGGATCTTGACGATCTCAAGCTGTGGGCACGCGTGCATGTGATCATCGGCTCCACCTTGGAGCTGCCGCACGAATTCGATGAGACGAATTTCGAGTTCTATGGCAAGACGTTGTCTGGTCAGAAGCAGCAGCGCGTGCGTTGGAAGCGCGGCGTTTCGCTGGTCAACAGCATCTGCGGCGAGGATGTCGGCCGCGAATATGTGAAGAGGCACTTCCCCGAGTCGTCGAAGCAGCGTATGGAACAGCTGGTCGGCAATCTGATCGACGCCTACCGCGTGTCCATTTCCAACTCCGCCTGGCTTGGCGAAGAAACCAAGCAGAAGGCGTTGGAGAAGCTCTCCAAGTTCGTGCCGAAGATCGGCTATACGAACCATTGGCGTGACTATTCCGCGCTTGATGTGCACGAGAATGCCGGTTTTGCCGAGAACATGCGTGCCGCCAACTTGTATGAGACCGGCTATCAGCTGGCCAAAGTCGGCAAGAGCGTCGACAAGGACGAATGGCTGATGAATCCGCAGACGGTGAACGCCTATTATGAGCCGACCATGAACGTGATCGTGTTCCCGGCCGCCATTCTGCAGCCGCCGTTCTTCGACCCGAACGCCGAAGACGCCGCGAACTATGGTGGTATCGGAGCGGTGATCGGCCATGAGATCGGCCACGGCTTCGACGATCAGGGTGCCCAGTACGACGGCGACGGCAAGCTCAACGACTGGTGGACCGAAGAAGACAAGGCCAATTTCGAGCAGCTCACGCAGAAACTCATCGACCAGTACAACGCGTTCGTGCCAATGCAGCTTGCCGAAAAATACGCCGACGATCCAGCTCAGGCTCCACATGTGAACGGCGCTTTGACCATCGGCGAGAACATCGGCGACCTGAGTGGCGTGAACATTGCGCTCAAAGCATATGCGTTCGCTCTTGACGAGGCGGCAGGCCGTGAGAAGAACGGTTCCATGGAGTCCATTGAAGCTTCGCTGTCTGAAGCGCCGGAAATCGATGGTTTCACCGGTTTGCAGCGTTTCTTCCTCAGCTACGCGTCCATCTGGCGCACCAAGAATCGTGACGAGCTGGCGGAGCAGTATCTGCAGATCGACCCGCACTCCCCCGCCGAATGCCGCACGAACGGCATCGCACGCAACGTGGATCTGTTCTACAAGGCGTTCGACGTGAAGCCGGAGGACGGCATGTGGCTCGATCCCGATCAGCGCGTGCGCATCTGGTAACAAACCACATCATCGGCTGGCAATCGGAGCCAAGCATGCAAGGCATCGGTGCCGCCTAATATATGTCGCCGTCGAATTCCCCGGTATCTCCCGAGAATTCGGCGGCTTCGTCATCTTCGGGAACCACGATTTCGACCGGCGCCACACTGCCCTGCCTGACGAACGGATCGGCTCCCACACGCGGTTCCGTTCCTTTCGTTTCCGGCTGGTGCTGGTCGTTCGGCTTGACGAACTTACGCAACGTGGTGACTCCCCGGTTAAGGTCGTGCCCTGCGGCGCTGGCTTCCAGCACTATGCGTGACTGCGGTTTGCCGTTCTGATCGGCCCACGTTTCCGTGGCGAGCGCGCCCATCACGATAACCGGCTCGCCTTTCTTCAGAGATTGGCAGATGTTCTCGGATAGGTTCCGGTACGCTTTCACCGTGATCCATGTGGTGGGAAGATCCTTCCATTGCTGTGTGCGATTGTCGAAATACCGTCTGGTGCTCGCCATTCTGAACGAACTGGCATGGGGCATGCCATCCCTGTTGAATTGCGTGGGATTGGCGCCCACATATCCGGTGATGGTGATGAGAGCTTGCTGTTGTGCCATGATCGGCCCTTTCTGTCGCATTGGTAATAAAGGGGCCGCGGAAAGCACCGATGAAGGTGCGAAAGCAACGCGCAGTCGGAGAAATGGGTTGCGAGAGAGGGGTTCTGCACGCCTTTCCGCTTCCTTGCGTTTCCGCGGTAGAACCACTATCCCCGATTCGACCATACTGGTACAAGCGCAACCGGCAAATGTGGATAAAGGACGCCGTTTCGGGCGAGTCGTGGATAGTCGGTGGATAAATCTCACTTATCCACCGCAATGCACTGCCGATATATGCATGGTTTTTCGTTTGTTTTCCCCATAAATGTTTTCCTCACAATCATGCTTCCTCCTACCTGTTTCCAGATAAAAAAAAACGGAAGATTATGGCATATCTATAATCTTCCGTTTATATGGTGAAATAATCAGAAAAAATACGATTATTACTTCAGCAGCGCGGCGACACGATCGGCAATCACCCGGGCGGCGTCGGCGACAGGCACGGCTTCGGCGTTCTCGCCATTGCGGTCACGCACTTCAATGGTGCCATTGTTGACAGTGTCGCGGCCTGCGACGGCGATCAGCGGCACGCCGATAAGCTCGGCATCCTTGAACTTGACGCCCGGGGAAACCTTCTTACGGTCATCGAAGATCACTTCGATGCCCTTGGCTTCCAGATCGGCGATCAGTTGCTCGGCGGCTTCGAATGCAGCCGCATCCTTGCCGGTGGCTACCACATGCACCTGGGCGGGAGCGATGATGGCCGGCCATGCCAAGCCCTTCTCGTCATGGTGGGTTTCGGCGATACAAGCCATCACACGAGACACGCCAATGCCGTAGGAGCCCATCCACACCGGCACGGTCTTGCCGTTCTGGTCGAGCACCTTCAGGCCGAGCGCGTTGGAATACTTCAAACCGAGCTGGAACACCTGGCCGATTTCCACACCGCGTTCGAAGCTCAGCGGGCCGGAACCGTCCGGGCTCATGTCTCCGTGGCGAACCTGCACGGCTTCCACCACGCCGTCGGCTTCGAAGTCACGACCGTACACGAGATCGTAGTAGTCGACTCCGGCTTCATCGGCACCGGTGAACCATGCGGAACCGCGGGCGATATGCGCGTCAATGAGGTAACGCAACGCTTCGCCGGTTTCGTTGGCGTTTTCAGCCTTTTCACCGCCGCGAGCCTGCGGGCCAAACGCCATCGGGCCAATATAGCCCTTGACGAGTTCCGGATGCTTCTTCAGATCCTCGTCGGTGGCCTCTTCGATTTCAGCCGGAGTGAACTGCGCTTCAAGACGCTTCATGTCAACGGTACGATCGCCAGGCACGCCGACAACCACCAGTTCGCGCCACGGCTCGTCATGCTCGTCATCCTGCGGATGCATCACGGCGATCACCACGTTCTTCAGAATGTCGGAGGCCTCCCACGCGCGGCCATCGGAACGCGGATGGTTGGCGTTGGCAAATTCAACCATCTGATCGATGGTTTCAGCATTCGGCGTCGGACGCTTTTCAGCGGCCGGAGTGTTGCTGAAGTCGATGGCTTCCGGTTCCGGAGTGGTCAGCGCCTCAACATTCCAAGCCTTGCCGCTCGGCGACTGTGCGAAGGTATCTTCACCGATTTCCATCGGGGCAAGGAACTCTTCGGATTCGAAACCGCCCATCGGACCTGCCATGGCGTGCACCGGCACATACTTCAAATCGAGACGGTTGAAAATACGCTCGTAGGCGCCACGCTCGTCCATATACGCCTTGACAAGGCCTTCCTTGTCAAGCGTGAAGGAGTAGGCATCCTTCATGATGAATTCACGGCCACGAATCAGGCCTGCACGCGGACGGAATTCGTCACGATACTTGGTCTGAATCTGGTAGAGGGTAACCGGCAGATCCTTGTAGGAGGAGTACAGGTCCTTGACCAGCAGGGTGAACATTTCCTCATGGGTCGGCGCCAGCAGGTAGTCGGCCTCATGGCGATCCTTCAAACGGAAGATGTTGTCGCCATACTCTTCCCAACGATGGGTGGCCTCATACGGTTCACGCGGCAGCAGACCGGAGAAGTGAACTTCCTGGGCGTCGATCGAAGCCATTTCCTCACGGATGATGTTTTCGATCTTGTTCAGAACATTCAGGCCCAGCGGCAGCCAGGTCCAAATACCCGGAGCGGCCTTGCGCAGGTAGCAGGCGCGCTGCAGAAGCTTATCCGATACGACATCGGCATCGGCGGGATCCTCACGCAGAGTGCGCAGGAACATGGTGGACATACGAAGTGCTTTAGTCATATGCCCAAAACTACTCAGGCAAGGGGACGTAAGCCCAATCCAACCACCCGTTCACCGACGTATGGCAACGCACGGACGGAACACAACAGTCATATCCGTCGAATCCCAAAAATCATCATACATGTCAAACAAGGCAATCGCCATACTAGAACAGCGCGTCCTGCGCGAACTCGTCACCGTCGGGAACGGCAATGTTCTGCCGGAACGCGGCGATGCCATCATGAGCCAACATATCGGATGCCTGCGCCGAGGCGAGACGCAACTCACCATCCAATCGCACCGCATCGGGCGAAACCAAGAACATGCGTTCGTTCACACCGTTCAAATACAGGCCTTGCAGGCCTTCCACGCGAGACAGCGCCACATACCCCATGCCGGGCGCGAAGGTGCGCCGCAAATCCATCACCGCACGCTCGAGCGTCATACCTTGCGATTTGTGGATGGTGATCGCCCACGCGCAGCGCAACGGCACTTGGTTGACGCTGGCGAGCACTGTGTCGCCGTCCATCATTTCCCAGCAATTCGGCTTCATGGTAACGATATTGCCGTTTTCAAATTCAACGATCGGCCATCCGCCCTTGTTGTCGGCGGCAAATCCGCGCACGGTACCCAATGATCCGTTCACGAATTGGTGGTCGGTGTCGTTGCGTACGGCCATCACCGCAGCCCCGGTTTTGAGCTGCAAACGTTCGGGGGCAAGCATGTTCTTCTTCAAACGTTCCACCAGATTGACTGGTCCTGCGGCTTCGGCGAAATATTCGTGCGGCTCCTCGTTGATTTCGAACAGGCGCATGTCGTTGAGCGTGTCCGCCTGCTTGTTGACGGGAAACAGATTGACGGCCTGTTGACCAGGTTCGGGGATTGTGCCCAGTCTGGTGAGGAGCACATTGCGATCGTCGTCGTTCACGCAACCGTTGCGAATATCGGTTAATACGGTGAGCAGACTGCCGTCATCCTGACGATGCTGTTCGGTCAGGTAACAGATTGCGGGATTCAATTCCCGCCATACCAATGATTCGGTGACGAAACCATCTGGATTGAGTCCCGCTTTCGCATACTGTTCGCGGGAAGCCACGAATTCCGGGCTTGGTGTGACCAAATCGTGGTTGCGCCCACTCACACTCACTGGCGGAAGCTGGAAGAAATCGCCGGACAGCACCACTTGAAGCCCTCCGAACGGGCGTTGGTCACGTCGAATGATGCGGCACACCTGATCGACCATGTCGAACAGCCACGCATGCAACATGGAAACCTCGTCGATGATGAGAATGTCAGCGCCCTGCAGCTTACGTTTGCGTCGGGTACGTATGGTTTTGATCAGATTGTCGGTGAGCGCGTTGGCAAGTCCGACACCGCTCCATGAATGAATGGTCTGCCCGTTGATATGCGTGGCCGCGATACCGGTGGACGCCGTCACCGACACCGCCGCACCTTCGGCACGGGCCTGACGCACGAACTCATTGAGCACGTAGGTCTTGCCAGCACCCGGCGCACCCGTCAGGAAGACGCTCGCGCCACTTTGCAGAATCGCCAATGCCTCAGCCTGCCGCATGCCGCACCGCCTTTCCTGTTCAATCGACCATCAATTTCGAAGAAACGGCTTCCTTACGCAATCAGCTTGTCGACAACCTGAAGAACCCCGTGATCGGCATTGGATGGAGCCACAAAATGCGCGGCTTGTTTCAACGCGGGGTGCGCATTGCCCATGGCGAACGACCACTGCCCTGCCGAGAGCATCTGCAAATCATTGAGATAATCGCCAAATACCGCCGTTTGGGCCGCAGTGACGCCAAGCACGCGCTGCAACGCTTCGACACCCTGTTTCTTATTGGTTGTAGCATTCATGATGTCGACCCACAGTTTGCCGGAAACCACCACCTGATAATCGTTCTTCAGTGGCGTCAGCTTTTCCGCGGCCATCGCTTCGGCATCGTCGAAATCGAGAATCGCCAGTTTGAGCATGGTGTCGCTTTCGCCGTTTGATGCGATCACATCTTCAAGCACGCTATGCAGATCGTCCACAATCTCCAGTGCCGCATAATATTTGCCGACTTCATCAAGGAACGGCTTGTCCGTGCGCTGCACGTATGCCGTGCGCAGGCCACAAAGCACCAATCCCATATCGTATTCGCCAGCCGCGGCAGAAGCGTTCACCGTGTCGATGGTCCAGCGGGTCACATCGGTATCGACGCCGTGCACTTCGGCGATATTACCGTCAATGGCCACGACATTGCCGTTTTCCGCGATATACGAAAGTTCGCCGCCGTCAAGCACCTGCGCCGCCTTATCGGCGAACATGGCACGCAAGGTAGCGTACTGGCGTCCGGATGCCGGCACGAATTCAACGCCTCGTGAGCGCAACCGGGCAAGCATCGGCCAGAAACCTTGCGGAATCTCGCTATGCTCATCAAGCAGGGTGCCGTCCATATCGGCAACCACCAAGCGAATGTCTTGCGGGATTTCGATGCTGGTCCAATCGGCTGCGCTCACTGGAGTCCTTTCCATGTTTTCGTTGGAATATCAGATTTTCCAACGATTGTGCGATATGTGGAATCAGTTGTTGTTCAAAATGCTGGTTGCCACGATCTGATCGGCGATCGCCTTGGCTTCGGCTGCGTCAGGACCGGGCGCCGCTGCCATGAACGCCTTACGGTAGTAGCGCAGTTCGTCCAAGGATTCGATGATGTCGGCGAGCGCGCGATGTCCACCATTCTTCGGCGGCCGGTTGTTGTATACGGCCGGATACCAGCGGCGGGCAAGCTCTTTGAACGTGCTCACGTCGATTACACGGTAGTGCAGGTGTTCCATGAGGTTCGGCATGTAACGGTCGAGGAATTTTTTGTCTGATCCGATGGAGTTGCCTGCGAGCAGCGGCTTGACGCCGTCCGGGGTGAAGCGGGCCACGTATTCGGTGACTTTCCGTTCGGCCTCTTCGACGCTCAGGCCGTTCTCCCATTCGTTGATGAGTCCGGAACGGGTGTGCATGGCGCGCACGAAATCGTTCATATTGGCCACGGCCGCATCGGAGGGCTTGATCACGAAATCAATGCCTTCGTCGAGCACGTTGAGGTCGAAGTCCGTCGGTACCACGGAGATCTCGCACAGTTCATCGTGGAAAATATCCAAGCCGGTCATTTCGCAATCGATCCAGATCAGGCGTGAATCCTTCGCCGTGTATGTTTCACCGTCATGTGCGTCAACCATCTTGCCTCGTTTCCTTTGCGTGTGCGCGTGCCGCTTGGCACGCTTCAGCTGAACATTCGAAGATACCGCGAGGTAGGGAGATTGGAAGGCCCACGCACTGGGAAGTCACGTTTGTTTTTCGCGATTTGCTTCGTAATCAATACCGCTACTTGGCGATAGGGCGACGTTCGGTTATAAATATTCACGTTGCAGATATGAGTAAAGCCTCTTACTTTCGGTCTTTTCCGAGAAGTAAGAGGCTTTTACCGATTTTGATTACTGGAATTCAGCAATCACTGGCGGCCGGAGTAGTTCGGAGCTTCGGCGGTCATGACGATGTCATGCGGATGGGATTCGCGCAAGCCAGCGTCGGTGATACGGATGAAACGGCCACGTTCCGGCATTTCGGCGATGTTGTGAGCGCCGATGTAGAACATGGACTGGTGCAGGCCACCGATCATCTGGTACAGCACTGCGTTCAGCGGTCCGCGGTACGGCACTTCGCCTTCGACACCTTCCGGAACGACCTTGTCGTTAGAGGTGACGTCGGCCTGGAAGTAGCGATCCTTGGAGTAGGACTTCTTGCCACGCGGAGCCATGGCGCCGAGGGAGCCCATGCCACGGTACAGCTTGTACTGCTTGCCGTGCAGCAGCACCTTCTCACCCGGAGCTTCCTCGCAGCCTGCGAGGGTGCCGCCGAGCATGACGGTGGAGGCACCGGCAACCAGAGCCTTGGCGATGTCGCCGGAGTAGTGAATGCCACCGTCGGCGATGCACGGCACGCCAGCGGCACGGCAGGCCTGAGCGGCCTCGTACACTGCGGTGAGCTGCGGCACACCGACACCGGCCACCACGCGGGTGGTGCAGATGGAGCCTGGGCCCACGCCGACCTTGACTGCGTCAACACCGGCGTCGATCATGGCCTGAGCGCCCTGACGGGTGGCCACGTTACCGCCGATGATGTCAACGCCCTTGAACGCGGAATCGGACTTCAGACGGCGAATCATGTCGAGAGCCAGCTTGGCCTCACCGTTGGCGGTGTCGACGACAAGCACGTCCACGCCGGCTTCCATCAGAGCGGAAGCACGGTTGTAGGCGTCGCCCAGGAAGCCGATGCCGGCGGCGACGCGCAGACGGCCCTGCTCATCCTTGGTGGCGTCCGGATACTGTTCGGTCTTGACGAAATCCTTGACGGTGATCAGACCGGTCAGGTGGCCTTCGGAATCGACCAGAGGCAGCTTCTCGACCTTGTGCTTGGCCAGCAGGTCGTGCGCGTCTTCCTTGGAGATGTCGGACGGACCGGTGATGAGGTTCTCGCGGGTCATGACCTCGGAGACCTTCAAACGGTCGTAATCCTCGGAAGCGATGAAACGCATGTCACGGTTGGTGATGATACCGACGAGCTTGCTGTCCTTGTCCACGACCGGCAGGCCGGAGATGTGGAAACGGCCGCACAGCTTGTCGAGGTCGGCGAGGGACACGTCCGGGCTCACGGTGAGCGGATCGTTGATCATGCCGGATTCGGAACGCTTGACGATGTCGACCTGGGCGGCCTGGTCGTCGATGGAAAGGTTGCGGTGCAGCACGCCGATGCCGCCGTTGCGAGCCATGGCGATGGCCATGTCGGATTCGGTGACGGTGTCCATCGCGGCGGAGATCGCCGGGACCTTCATCGTGATGTTGCGTGTGAGATGGGTGGTGGTGTCCACTTCGGACGGAATGACGTCCGTCTCGTTCGGCAGCAGCAGCACATCGTCATAGGCGAGGCCAAGCTGGGCGAAAATCGGAGGAAGTGGGGCGAACGTGGAATCTGCATTCATATCAGGAATTGTAGCCATAGACCCACTATATGAACGTGGGCTGACTTACTGCGACACGGCGCGAAAAGCCGAAATTATCAATCGTAATAAAAGCTGCTTATATCGTTTGGCAAAGCGTTTCATCAGTTTTTCTTGCGATTGCGCCGGACGGACGATCAGCGTCCACCGCGCGTTTTGTCGCCGCGCGCGCGTCCGACCGACGCATGTTGCGCATCGGTTCCGGAGATTGCGTTTTCCTCACGGATTTCGGGAATGCGGTGTTTCAGATACGGGTACATCGTGGCGACCGTCAGCAGCGCCGCCGCAATCACCGAACCGCGGATATTGCCGATGCCGCCCAGCACGACGAACACCAGCACGAGGATGGACGTATCAAACTTGAACTTGTCCGGCGCGATGGAGGAGAAGTTCAGCCCAAACAGCGCGCCCGCCATGCCCGCCAGCGCCGCCGAGGTGACGAACGCCATCAGCTTGTACTTCGTCACGTTCACGCCCATCGCTTCAGCGGCAATGCGATTGTCGCGGCTTGCCATAATCGCGCGGCCGGAGCGGCTGTTGATGAGGTTCAGCACGACAAACAGCGTCAGCAGCACCAGCACGAAACCCGCCTCGAACGTCGCAATGCGCCCGACGCGCACCGCCCCCGCCGGCCCGTTGTACAGGAGCGTGCCATCAATGCGGGGATTGTTGAAGTTGACAATCAGCTTGCCGTCGCTGACCGCGAAATACAGGCAGTTCATGACGTTGCGGATGATTTCGCCGAACGCCAGCGTGACGATGGCAAGGTAGTCGCCGCGCAGGCGCAGCACCGGGATGCCAATCAGCACACCCGCAATCGCCGCGCATACGCCGCCCGCCAGCATGGCCAGCACGAGGCGCATCGTCTCATTTTCCATCTGGAAGGCGTTCAGCAGCCAGCCAGACATGATGATGCCGGAGAAAGCGCCGACGCTCATGAAGCCCGCGTGACCCAGCGACAGTTCGCCGGAGATGCCGACCGTCAGGTTCAGCGAAACCGCCATGACGATGTAGACGCAAATCGGGATGAGCTGCCCCTTCAGGGAGCGGCTGATGGTGACGCCCGGAATCATCTTGCTCAGCGCCATCTGCGTAAAGACGAACGCGATGATGACGATGGCGTAGGTGATCAAGTTGTTCAGAAAGCCTTTTGTTGACTTTTTCATCGTTTTCCTCATCCCGTTACACCTTCTCCCGCATCGGCTTGCCCAGCAGCCCCGTCGGCTTGACCAGCAGCACGATAATCAGCACGGCGAACACCAGCGCGTCGCCCAGCTCCATGGACACATACGCCTTGCCGAGAATCTCAATGATGCCCAGCAGCAGGCCGCCCAGCAGCGCGCCGGGAATTGATCCGATGCCGCCGAAAACAGCCGCCGTGAACGCCTTGATGCCCGGCATGGAACCCGTCGTGGGCATCAGCGTGTGGTAGGTGGAGCAGAGCAGCACGCCCGCAATCGCCGCCAGCGCGCTGCCGATGGCGAAGGTCAGGGAAATCGTCGCGTTCACCTTGATGCCCATCAGTTCCGCCGCGCTGCGGTCTTCGCTGACGGCGCGCATCGCCTTGCCCATGCGGGTCAGGTTGATGAACAGCGTCAGCCCCACCATGATGGCGGCGGTCACGCCCAGCGTCAGCAGGGTGATGCCGTCCACCGTCACGCCGCCCAGCGTCAGGGAGGGCAGATCAAACAGTGCCGGCGTGGACTTCTGCTCGGGGCCGAAAATCAGGAGCGCCAGATTCTGGAGCAGGTAGCTGACACCGATCGCCGTTATCAGCACCGCCAGCGGCGGCGACTGCCGCAGGGGACGGTATGCCAGAAATTCAATGGTCACGCCCAGCGCGGCGCAGACAACAACCGCAATCAGAATGGCGACGACGGGGGGCAGCTTGAGTGTCACTGCCGAAACAATGACGGAGTATGCGCCGACCATAATGATGTCGCCGTGGGCGAAGTTCAGCATTTTGGCGATGCCGTACACCATGGTATAGCCCAGAGCGATCAGGGCATAGATACTGCCCAGGTTCAGTCCGCTGATAAGGGCTCCGATAAATTGGATCATGACTGGCAGGCTCCTTTCGGATGTATGGAAATGCCGGCAAACCCGTGCTTGCTCTCGGAAACAGCCACGGCTCCGGAAAATAGGCAAAGGCCGGACCCTCACCGACCGGGCGGCGGGGATATCCGGCCGTATGCAAAATCTGCTGTCCTATAACGGGGATCCCGGAAGCTCCGCCGGCACCGATGCGGTGGGCGGAGCCTCCGGGCGTGCCCCGGGGCATTACTCCTTGTCAGGCGTGAACAGGACAGCCTTACCGTTCCTGTACTCCATGGCGATGGCAGCCTTGGAGGACTCGCCGTCGGCAGTCCATGTCATGGTGCCGGTGACGCCCTTTACCTCGATCTTGGTCATGGCGGCAACGATGCGGCTGTTGAAATTGTCCTTATCCTCGGAGGTCAGGTTCGCCTGCTTCAGCGCGGCAACCACGG
>OOCM01001293.1_pt1 | contig 20432 bp, 18 predicted proteins | sample 1671111 | NCBI WGS metagenome assembly OOCM01 (sample SAMN06348123, study PRJEB24527) | human gut metagenome | biome: human gut; feature: ankylosing spondylitis patient; material: feces | host: Homo sapiens | place: China | collected 2015-10 | reverse complement strand
CGGGCTGTCGAGGGCGCCAGCCCCTACATGGTTAAAAAAATGATAAATTGCGGATACCGCAAATAAAAAATGCGAAACGAAAACCGTTCCGCATTGGTATCATATCAAATTATTTTTCCACCGCATATCACCATGTCAGGTGATACCATTACATCAAGGGGGTCGCCGCTGAATAGGGTGAGGTCTGCGTCAAGCCCTGTCTTTACAGAGCCTACCCGGTCGGATATGCCTGCTATCTCTGCCGCTGTGCAGGTGATAGCTTCTATGCCCTTTTCATAGTCAAGACCGTTTTTTACTGCAATAGCCGCTGACAAGGGCAGATATTCTATCGGCACTTCTGCGTGGTCGGTGCAGATTGCTACCTTTATGCCGTGAGAAGAAAGTATGCCTGCGTTTGCCAGGGTAAGATTTGCCATTTCAGGCTTGCACCTGTCGCATATTACAGGACCTATCACACAGCTTGCTTCTTCCTCTGCAAGCTCGTCAGCTATGATATGACCGTCAGTGCAGTGTATAAGCACATAGTCAAGCTCAAATTCTTTCGCTATCCTTATGGCGGTGAAAATATCGTCCGCCCTGTGACAGTGAAAATGCGCCTTGACTTCACCTCTGAGAACAGGGAGCAGAGCCTCCGACTTCATGTCAAACTCCGGCATATCCTCCTCGCTTCCCATTGCACGCTCGACCGCTTCACCGTATTTCTGCGCCTTTATAAGTGCTTCTCTTATTATGCCTGCCACTGCCATTCGGGTGTAGGGGGCGTCCTCTTTGTCAGAATAGGTGAGTTTAGGGTTTTCACCCATTGAGAATTTCATTCCAACTGTGCCTACAAGCATTTTATCTATTCGCTTGCCATAGGTTTTTACTGCCGCAATACTGCCTGCAACAGGGTTTGCTGAGCCTGGGGATACAAGACAGCATGTTACGCCTGCTTTTCTTGCAAGCTCAAAGGAATAGTCGATGGGGTTTATGCCGTCAACAATGCGGATATGTGCTGTGCATGGTTCAGATTCCTCGTTGAAATCCTCGCCCTCCATGCCTACGCCGCTTGTGGATAGTCCAAGATGTGTGTGAATGTCGATAAAACCAGGGTAAACTGTTCTGCCGTTGCCGTCTATGTCTTCGGCTGTGACAGCTTCGGGAGAGCCACTTTCTACAGCGGAAATAATGCCGTCTGTTATCTCCCCCCAGCCGTTTTCAATAACACGTCTGTCGCTGTCCATGGTCTTTATTTTAACGTTGTAAATTTTCATATGCAGTTTTCACCATTCTTATTTGCCTGTTGAGCCAAAGCCGCCTGCGCCACGTTCTGTATCGGAAAGCTCTGTTACTTCCTCTACTTCGGGAGTGAAAACAGGGGTTATCACAAGCTGTGCGATCCTGTCGCCACTGTTTATGGTGTAGTCCTTGTCTGAACTGTTGTGGAGAGCGCAGATTATCTCGCCTCTGTAGTCCCAATCAACAACGCCAACGCAGTTTGCAGGGGCAATGCCGAACTTTGATGCCAGTGAGCTTCTTGCATAGATAAGAAGAACGCAGTTTTTCTCACCCTGAACTTCGGCTGATATGCCTGTGTGTATTTTCTCGGTTTGACCTGCTTTTATGGTTACAGGTGCGTCTGTGCAGGCACAAAGGTCATAGCCTGCGCTAAATTCTGTTTGTCTTGCAGGGATAACTGCATTTTCCTTAAGCTTTTTTATAAGTAATCTCATTTTATAAAACTCCTCTGTAGTATAGGCCATTGGTAGCGTTTTCGGGCTTTGCGCTCATTTCGCCACTGTAGGCTTTTATTATTTCGTTTATCCTGTGGGCGTTCTCCTCATAGAAGTGAAGCTCCATATAGTCGGCATTGTCAAAATCCGTCAGCTTGTCTGCAAGGTACAAAATATCGGAATTTAGTATCTCTGCGCAATCTCTGCCCTTTGGACATCTCACCGGAAACTCTCTGCCTGTGCGGTCAAAAAGCTTGCCCTTGCAGTTTTTACAGCCCATATCGTTTCTTATAGGACAGTTTGCAGTGAGCATAAGGGGAAGTCTGCCGTATGCCACAAAGCCTATCTCAATGGGCTTCTTTAACTTTTCTATCTGCGACGCTTTAAGTTCAAAGGACACTGTGCAGTCTTTTGCACCAAGTTTTTTTACCTCGTCCAATGCGGGTGAGTTGCAGAGATTGAATGAATAGCCTGCATGAAGCTCAAAGCCAAGGTCATTCGCAATAAGGCAGTGGCCGATATTCATGGCGAGCATTTTTGTTATGCCTGCTTCTTTTGCGGATGAAAGCTTTTCACATAGGGCTTTCTCGTCGAATGTGAAGCGTGGCATTATTATCATAAGCTTGCTTTTGTCTGACACGATCTTTACCGCTTCTGATGCTATCTCTATTGGCACGCCCACAAGCTCTGCTTTGTCAAGGTCAACACCATCAAGCTGAGAAAGCTTTGAGAGCATTATGCGGATCTTTTTGTGTTCATAGGCTTTTGGCAGGGTAGGAAGATCGGCAAGTGCTTTGTCGGTAAAATCGGCGGTATGGGTGAAAAAGTCTATACGCTTCTGGTCAAGCTTTTCTACCGCCTGCCGTCTTAGGTCATTAAGTGCGGAAGCTGGATAGGCAAGGTCTTTGCCTATGGCGGCTTCAAGCCCTCCGAACTCATATATGGTGTCCCCAAGCTTGGAGAGCTGTTTTTTTACATAGTCGCTGTCGCAGGCCTTTTTTAAGGCTTTCTGCGGAATATCGCCGTAAACGGTCACGGTGTTTCCCTCGCTGTCACGGAGAGAAAGCTCCGCCTGAGAACTTTCCTGAAGCTTTATGGTGAAAAAGGCTTTTGTGCGCTTTTCACATCTGCGGTAAAGCCCATGAAGTTCGGGAAGAATTTTGGCGGTGGCGGAAACGTCCTCTTTCTGCCTTGTGCCGAACATTTCTCTGCCTAATCTGCCATTGTAATATCCGTCTGTAAAGCCCCCGCGGGAAAAGACCGCTTCAAGGGCTTTCAGGTCATAAGGCTTGTTTTCAAGAGAATTTTTACAGCAGTTCACTGCCGCCGCAACATATTCGGGGCGCTTCATTCTGCCCTCTATTTTAAGAGAGGAAACTCCGTCATTTTCGAGCCTTTGGAGCTTATCAACATAGGACATATCTTTCAGAGAGAGGGCGTAACGCTCCTGCCCCTTTGTTATCTTATCCCCCTGAGCAGGCAGTCTGCAAGCCTGAGCACAAAGTCCCCTGTTGGCACTTCGTGAGCCTATAAGAGCACTCATATAGCACTGACCTGACACGGACATACAAAGTGCGCCGTGAACAAAGACCTCTGTTTCGATGCCAAGGGCGGTGAGGTCTTTTATGGTATGCTCGGGAAGCTCTCTTGACAGGACGGCTCTTGAAAAACCGAGTTTTTTAGCCATTTTCACACCGCTTTCGCTGTGGATGGTCATTTGGGTGGAGGCGTGATATTCAAGGTCGGGGCAGCATTCACGGCATATTTTCACAAGGGTCAGGTCTTGGGTGATAAGTCCGTCAACGCCAATTTCTGCGGCAAATTTGACGGCTTTTTTGCACTCTTCGAGCTGTTCGTCAAAGACAACAGTGTTTATCGCCTGATAGACCTTTACACCTCGCAGGTGACAGAGCCTTACGGCTTCTTTTAGCTGTTCATCTGTGAAATTGGCGGCATTTTGTCTGGCGGAAAATTTCTCTCCCCCGAGATAAACTGCGTCACAGCCGCTTCTAAGGGCGGCTTCGAGAGCTTCAAAAGAACCGCAGGGGGCAAGTATCTCAGCTTTGTGAGCCATTAATGGCTTCCTCCCTCGGGTCTGTAATTCACTGTGCCGACAAAATTGCCGTTGTTAGGCTGATTAGGGTGGACAGGTCTTTCAATAGCGTTCTTTATTTCCTGCGAAAGAAGCTCGTTTGCGTTTATAACTTCGTCATCAGGCTCTCTTTTTACAACTGTGCGTGCTTCGAGCTGTTCTTCAAGGTCATGGACTTTTGCCTGAAGCTCTCTTATTTCTTTCTGAGCTTCGTCAGCCTGACTTCTTGCTCTGCCTGCGTCGTCAACATAGTCCTTTATCTGGGTGCGGATATTCTCGATATTCTGATTTGCCTTGCTAAGCTCGTCAAGACAATCAAGTGCTGTCAGCACTGCGGCGTCCTGAACGGAAAGGCTTGGGATAGCTTTCATCATGCCTTTTATCTTTGAATTTATCACCAACGCAAGTTTATTGGTATACTCCTGCGACTCTTCGGAAAGCAGATTGTATGTACGGTTATAAATATTTACTTTAAGCTTGTTTTTCATAGCTTTTGACCTCCCTTTATTTTCTTTGCTGTGAACTTGTATACTTAATTGTATTATACACTACTTTTTGAGAAAAATAAAGAGGGTAAAAAGAAGTTTTTTGTAAATACGCCCTTTGCGGTGGTTTTTGCTTGACATTTTTACAAATATGATATATAATTAATCATAGATTTTCTATAGGATTTATGAAAGGATTTGACGCTGATGAAAATATCCACAAAGGGAAGATATGCACTGAGGCTTATGCTTGACCTTGCTTTACATGAGCAGAGCGGATATGTGCCTATCAAAGTGATCGCTGAAAGACAAGACATCAGCGACAAGTATCTTGAACAGATAATATCCATTCTTGCAAGAGCGGGCTTTGTAAAGAGCGTTCGTGGTGCAGGGGGCGGATACAAGCTGGCAAAAACGCCTGCGGAATACACTGTGGGAATGATACTTAGGCTCACAGAGGGAAGTCTTGCTCCTGTGGCTTGTCTGGAGGGGGAAGAAAATACCTGCCCGCGTCAGGACAGCTGTTCAACGCTGATGGTATGGAAAAAGCTTTACGGTGCTATAAATGATGTTGTTGACGGCATTACTTTGCAGGACCTTGTAAATCAGGAAAATGCAAGGATAGATGATTACGTTATTTGATATTTTGTAGGGGCGGGCTTTGCTCGCCCGTTTTTTTATGCGTTTTTTTGTGCGATTTTAAGCTGTCTGTTTGCAGAATGGAGTGGTCTTGCTTATGACCGCTCTTTTTTTACGCCTTTTTTTCTTCTACCTATAGCACAAAAGAAAGCCTATATGATAGCTTGGTTTTGTGCATAATTGATTTTGTCATGTTCTTGTAAAAATATTGTGGGATATGGTATTGCTTTGATGCACAAATGTGATGTTCGAATAGGACTTTTGGATTGTGCAAAAGATACAATCTGCGGTGGAAAAAGTGCGAAACTGAGGCATTTGCAAATCATAGTCTGGAGGTATAAAATAAGGATAGAAATTAAATTGGAGTGATAATAATGAGTACAACAGTTCAGGTAAAAAATTCAATAAAGCATATTCAGCTTATTTGTGTGACAGGTCTTTTTGCGGCAATGATATATGTTCTTACGGCATGGCTTCACATTCCTACGGGTGCAGGCTACACACACGCAGGTGACGGACTTATTTATCTTGCGGCTTCAATGCTTCCTACACCTTATGCAATGGCGGCAGGCGCTATCGGAGCAGGTCTTGCAGACGGACTTTCGGGATTTGTGGTATGGCTTCCGGGAACTATCGTTATAAAGGCGATAACTGCTCTTTGCTTTTCAAGAAAGACAGAGAGAATAATCTGCGTGAGAAATCTTCTCGGCATTATCCCTGCACTTGTTATATGCGTGGTATGCTACAGTCTTTATGAGGGAATTTTTATGGCAGGCGGTTTCTCAAAGAGCGCAATAATTTCGGCTTTCGGTCAGACTCCTGCTTACTGCATACAGGTGCTTGCAAGCTCGATACTTTATATAGTGCTTGGTCTTGGTTTTGACAAGGCTGGGATTAAAAAGAAGTTTTCACATTTGTTTGGATAATTTATTGGCATAAAAGCGTGATAAGCAAAGTGGACGACATCAGGTCGTCTCTACGCATTTTGGCAAAAGAAAAAGGGGCGGAAGTCAAATTCCGTCCCTTTAACGTTATTTTTATGGAGAATGAAGTTACAAGCTATATCTTTGAATAGCCGAAGCTGTTTACCAAAGCGTCGACCTTCTGTCCTGATTTGCACATTGGGCATTCTGATGATGTATATGTCATGTAATCAGGCAGATCCTTTTCTGTGAAAAGGGCGTGGATAGCAGTGCCGTTGTTCTCTTTGATAGCGGAGAATATGGAAGCTATTCCTACAAGGTTGCCGTTATAGTATTTCAGACAGTCCATTGCTCTGTTTATGCTCTTTCCGGTTGAAACGGAAGCGATAAGCAGAAGCACCTGCTTGCCCCATATTTTCTTCTGAGTGTTATCTCTGAATATCATCTGATTTACAGCGTTTAGCTCAGGTGTTACTACATTTACGTCTGCACCGCTGTTTATGCCGCTTTCGCCAAGGCTTTCAGCGAGAAAGGCTCCGATGATCTCTGTGCCTTCAAGGCATATGATAGTGTCGATATGTGTTGAAACATAGGTGGCTGCCAATGCCTTTGCGGCTTCCTTTGCCATTTTATAACCAGTTTTAAGAGATGTTATATCTACATAATAATTGATATGCGAGTGGTTAGTTGCATAGTGACCCGGTATAACGCCTATCTGTATCTTGCTGTTGCCTGCTGCCTGTATAATTTGCATACGTTCTTCCAAAATAAAGACCTCCTTACAAGTAAAGTGTGAACAGTATGTTGCTATTCGTTATTATATCACATATAGGCAAGAATTTCAATGCTCTTTTTGATGAATTTTGCTATATATTTTTGTGACAATACACAATTAATAAACTGATAAATCAAAATTTACAGCGATTTATTTGTAATTCGTGAGGTGTTGTGTATATTGTTGTGTAAACTAATGTATGATTTGTACAAAATTCTGCTTGTAATTTTATTGGAAAATGTGTATAATTGAATGAGGAAAACTTTAAGCAGCTCTGTGATAAAGCTTTGCTGTTGATAAATGGCGTATCGGAGGAGGTCTTTTTATATGAGGACGAGAAAGCTTTTGTCGGGGCTTGGGGCGACTGTGATGTCGCTTATGATGATAATACCGTGGGCGGTGTATGCGGACAGCCCTCAGGTGGAGGACAGCTCCATTGTAACGGAAAGCTCTGCGGCGGAGGCTATGGCGGAGCAGGGGGTCATCAAGGCGCAGAAAAACTCCACCCAGAACACTGAGACCGATTGGGTGCTTTTCGGCTGTATCGGCGGCGGTGCGGGGGGAGTGCTTATAATGATAGGGCTTATGGCTAAGAAAAAATAATACATATCAGGGCGGCTTGGGCTGCCCTTTTTTTGTTGTTGGTGGTAGATGTAATAAACAGCAGAAACGGACGAACACTGTTTCGCCAAGAATGTCAAACAAGCGGGACGTCGAGGGCGCCGTCCCATACAAGCAATGTAAATATGCTGTTTGTATGTAGGGGGGCGAATAGTGTGCGTGTGAGATTTTTTTGTTTGCAACTTTATTTGTTATTGCACGTCTTTATAGATGAGGGAAATTCTTATGAGTTTCTTAAAACAACGGCTTTATTTATTGACTTATACTCTTTTTATGGTATAATGTATACATAAAAACAGATAAGAACAAAAGACAACAGGACAGCAAGATAACAAAGAATAATACGCTCATGCTATACCCTTATGGGGAAGGTGGGGCTGTTTTATCCGTCTGGCTGCTGTCAGGCGGATCTTTTTATGCTGTTTTGGAAAAATCACAAACGGAGGTATTGCAATGACCACGAAAAAAAGGATATGCACTGTTATAATAGTGCTTGTTATCGTTTGCGCAGTGTGTGTGGGAGGTTTTCTCGTATGGAAAAAGACCGGCAAGGGAGGCTCAAAAAGCTCACAGAAGGTATATGTGCAGAAGGTATCGTCACTTAACACTGCGTCGGACTTCAAGCTTTCTAATCGCTCGTTCTTGGGCGTTGTTGAGGCACAGGAGTCTGTGGACGTAAAGTATGACAGCTCAAAGACGGTGGACGAGATACTTGTTAAGAACGGTGACTCTGTTAAAAAGGGTGACAAGCTTCTTACATATGACGTTGAGGCTATAAATCTTCAGCTTGAGCAGGCTAAGCTCGAGGTGGAGAGGCTCCAGAACGAGATAGCTTCAAATAAGAGTCAGATAGCTGAGCTTGAAAAGGAAAAGAAAAACGCCGATCAGGACGCTGCTGTGTCATACACGACCCAGATCCTTTCTTTGCAGAGCGACAATGCCAAGAACGAATATGATATAAAGGCTAAAAACGTTGAGATCAAAAAGCTGGAGGCTTCCACAAAGAACGCATACGTCACCGCTTCTATCGACGGAACTGTAAAGAACGTCAAGACGGTGGACAAGCTTCAGCAGGACGGCGGCGACGTTATAATGCAGATAACAGAAGAGGGCGACTACAGAATAAAGGGCAGATTCAACGAGCAGAACAGCAAAGATATCATGCAGGGTGTTTCTGTTATCGTAAAGTCAAGGCTTGATGATTCCACTTGGAAGGGCGAGATAACTTCTGTTGACACAAGTCCGCAGAAAAATTCTGGTGATGATATATACGGCTACGGTTCAAGCGATGAGATGAGCCAGTCTTCAAACTACGCTTTCTATGTTAAGCCTGAGAGCTTTGACGGACTTATGCTCGGTCAGCACGTTCTTATCGAGATTGATAACGGTCAGGACACTTCTATAAACAAGACGGGCATATGGCTCTATTCCGACTTTATCTGCAAGGACGGCAAGAAGAACTACGTTTGGGCTAAGGACAAGGACGGAAAGATAGAAAAGAGATATGTTGAGATAGGTCAGAAGGACGAGGATAACGGTGACTGCGAGATAAAGTCAGGTCTTGAAAAGGGCGATTATATTGCATACCCTGACAAGTCTATCGAGGAGGGCATGACGGCTACCACCAATGAGGCTGATGTGTCTGTTCCACCTAATGACCTTGGCACGAACGACAACAGTGACGCTGATACCGAAGGCGGTGACGAGGACATCGCTTTTGACGGAAGTGATGAGGACGGCATGGCTATAGACGAGGATATGCTTGCAAGCATGACGGACGAGGAGATAGAAGAATACTTCAACAAGCTTTACGGTGAAGAGGAAAATGCAGAAAATGCAGACGGTGAGAATGCCGACGCTGCTGATGCTGACGCAGCTTTCGCTGAATAAGGAGGGCTTGCAATGGTATTTGAACTGAAAAATATCTACAAGGATTATTTGCAGGGCAAGGAAGCTGTGCCTGTGCTTAAGGATATTTCCCTTGATGTTTCAGAGGGGGAATATGTGGCGATAATGGGTCCGTCAGGCTCGGGAAAGTCTACGCTCATGAACATTATAGGCTGTCTTGACAAGCAGACAAAGGGAAGCTTTGTTTTTGACGGCTGTGACATTATGCAGGCAAAGGATAGGAAGCTTTCGGAGATAAGAAACAAGAAGATAGGTTTTGTATTTCAGAACTTTAATCTTTTGCCCAGACAATCTGCTCTTGAAAATGTGGAGCTTCCGCTGCTTTATGCGGGGGTAGGCAAAAGAGAAAGACGTCAGAGGGCAAAGGCGGCTCTTGAAAAGGTGGGGCTTGCAGAGAGAATGATGTTCAAGCCTACTCAGCTTTCAGGCGGTCAGAAGCAGAGGGTGGCTATTGCAAGGGCGATAGTCAACAATCCAAAGCTTCTTCTTGCAGACGAACCCACAGGCGCTCTTGACACAAAGTCGGGCGATCAGGTAATGGAGCTTTTCAAGGAGCTTAATGACGACGGTGTTACTATCGTTATGATAACACACGAACCTGACATTGCAAGATGTGCAAAAAGGATAATGTATATCCGTGACGGCGAGCTTCACGGAGAAAAGGCAGGTGAGCAGGAATGAAGAAGATAATAATAACGCTCCTGTGCATTGCTATCCTCGGCGGAGGCGGATATGCGGGAGCAATGAAATATAAGAAAAATCAGGACAAGAAAACTGTTGTGGCGGTAGTTCCTGTTGACCTTATGGCGGAAACTGCGGATATGTACGAGTGGAACAACTCGACGAACATGGACGGGCAGATAGTTTCTGCCAATACTCAGAAAGTTACTCTTGATAACGAGAAGCTTGTTAAAAAGGTGCTTGTGAAAAAGGGCGACACTGTTAAAAAGGGTGACACTATACTTGAATATGACATGACGGTGGTTGAGCTGGAGCTTTCACAGAAAGAAAACCAGGTAAAGGTCTGCGAGCAGAACATCAAAATGGCTGAAAAGGAGCTTGCTAAATACAAGCTTTTAAAGCCTTCTGAGGACGCACCGCAGGAGCCTGACCCTGAGCCTGAGCCGGAACCTGAACCGGAGCCGGAGCCAACACCGGAGCCTGAGCCTAAGCCTGTGGAAACCGTGGACGTTGTAAAGGCTTCTTTCCGTACGGAAAATGCAGGCACAAAGGACGATCCTTATATTATAAACTGCAACAGGAACACCAAGGTATCCAAAGGGTTTCTTGAAAGGATAAGGACAACGGGGACTTATGCGGAGCTTTGCGTTTATGATGATAACTCAAACTTTATATACAAGTGGATAGTCAACCGTGAAACAATAGGCAAAAAGGCTCTTGCAGACTGGACAGTTTCCCAGGGGATAACTGAGGACAAGGAAAGCGGTATGCTTTCACTTGACACTTCTGTGGAGCAGTTCGGCAAGTTCTCTATCGTTGTGCCTGCAGGCTCAGACCGCAGTGATGACAGTGCTGACGACAGCGATGATACTGATGATATCGACAATGGCGGTGATGTGGACATATCTGATAACGGTGATTATGATGATAATGACGCCGGCATAGATGTCACTCCTGCTGACCCGTCACAGACGGGCGATACAAATTCAGGCTCTGAGGACTATATGTACAGCCGTGCAGAGATAAAGAAAATGATATCAGAAAAAGAGGACGAGATAAAGAGCCTGAAGCTTAACCTTAAGTCTGCAAAGCTTGACTACAATGACGCTTTGAAGAAAAAGACAGACGGCAAGGTAGTGGCTACTATCGACGGAGTTGTTAAAAAGATAGGCACTGTAGGCGACGCTGCCGCAGAGGACAATAATTCGGACGATGTTGACGGCAAGGACGATGTGGACATTATGGACAGCAGCATGGACTACAGCGGTGGCAGCTCTGATGATGACGCTTTCGCTATAATCGAGGGCGAGGGCGGAGTTTCCGTTACTTTTAGTGTGGGCGAGCTTAATCTTGACAGAGCGGCTGTGGGAAACACTGTTATGGTGAACTCATACAACACGGGAATGAGCATTGACGCTGAGATAACAAAGATAAGCAGCGAGCCTACGTCATACTCGGCAAACAACTGGGGTGACAATCCTAACAGCTCCACCTACACTGTAGAAGCTAAGCTCAGCGACAGCACGGATTTCAACGTGGGCGACTGGGTAGGCGTTTCATTTGTGAATGACACCACGACCAGTGACAGCGTTTATCTGCCTATACATTATGTAAGGCAGGAAAACGGAAACTACTACATAATGAAAGCCAACAAGGACGGCAGACTTGTGAAAAGCTACATAAAAACAGGCAAGATAATGTATGGCACTAATATCGAGGTCAAGGGCGGACTTTCTATGAAAGACAAGATATGCTTCCCATACGGCAAGGACGTCAAAGAGGGCGTAAGGACAAAGGAGACCGACAAAGTCCTTTATCCTGAGTATTAAAAGGGGGCGGATAATATGATAGAAAATATCAGACTTTCATTTAAGGGAATACTTTCACATAAGATACGCTCGTTTCTTACTATGCTTGGTATCATTATCGGTATTGCGGCTATCATTGCTATAGTTTCCACTATCAAGGGTACAAATGAGCAGATAAAGAACAATCTTATCGGCGCAGGAAACAACACTGTGAAGATACAGCTTTCAAATGGCGACACTGTTTGCGACTTTTCTTATGAAACGCCACCGTCTAATGTGGCAATGTTCACATCGGACACTAAAAAACGTATCAACGAGCTTAAAGAGGTGGAGTCAAGCACTTTTTACCGCACAAGAAACAATCCTGACAATCTGTTTTATCTTAACAACAAAATGGATTCGTCAACTATATACGGAGTAGACAAGGATTATTTTGACACTGTTGGATACGAGATAGTTGAGGGAAAGGGCTTTGCGGAGAAAAACTTTACCAAATTTGACAAGGTGGCGGTGGTAGACAAGACGCTTGCAGAGGGCCTTTTTCAGGGTGAAAGCCCTGTGGGAAAGGTCATAGACATAAGTGGCGAGCCGTTCACTGTAATAGGTGTGGCTGTGAAAAATTCAAACTTTGAGCCTGTTATAAACTCCGTGGAGGACTACTACACATACAATCAGACATCAAGCGGACTTATCTTTATCCCCACAAACGATTGGGGGATAGTTTTCCGCTATGACGAACCAGAAAACTGTATCGTAAAGGCTGTGGACACAGACTCAATGACGAATGCGGGCAAAAAGTCGGCGGATATTCTTAACGAGAACGTTTCGGCTGTAAAGGGCGGAAGTGAGGAAACCAGCGCTTCTGTGGAATACAAGAGCGATAGCCTGCTGGAGCAGGCGAAATCATTGCAGGATCTGAGTTCATCCACTAATAAGATGCTTATATGGATAGCTAGCATCTCGCTGTTGGTAGGCGGTATAGGCGTAATGAATATTATGCTTGTGTCGGTAACAGAGAGAACGAGAGAGATAGGACTGAAAAAAGCACTGGGAGCAAGGAAAAAGAGAATTCTTGCACAGTTTTTGACAGAAGCGGCAGTGCTTACGAGCATAGGCGGAATAATCGGCGTGCTGACGGGTATAGGGCTTTCACAGGTAATAGCGAAGGTAGCAGAAGTGCCTGTGGCGATATCCTCGGCGTCAATAGTAGTGTCGGTGGTATTTTCAATGGTAGTTGGAATAGTATTTGGACTTATTCCGTCCATAAAGGCGGCGAAGCTCAATCCTATCGACGCTTTGAGATATGAATAATAAGCTATAATAAAGCGGTGTCGGAGTGTAAAACTCTGACCCGCTTTTGTTTGCCTACACAGCTTTATGATAAATCAAACCTTAACGCTTCGATGTGGGGACGTCGGGGGCGCCGTCCCCTACATTTGGGTGCAGTGTTTATGCAATGTAATAATCAGTAGGATCGTGAAAAAATGAAACGGGCGAACACTGTTCGCCCCTACAGTTGGTCTGTGCGGAAAACAAAAAAGCAGGCGGAGATCAATTCTCCGCCTGCTTGCGTTTGTGTAAATCAGAAAAGCGACTTCACCGCTTCACATATCTTCTCTGCTATATATGGATTGTTCATGGTGTAAAGGTGTATGCCGTCTACATCATTGGCGATGAGATCTACTATCTGCGATACCGCATAGGCTATGCCTGCATCTCTCATTGCTATTGGGTCGTTCTCGTATTTGTCCATTATCTTTAGAAACTTCTTCGGCAGGGTCGCATGACAAAGGGTTGTCATTCTAAGTATCTGCTTTTTGTTGGTCACAGGCATTATTCCTGCTTCGATAGGCACGTTTATACCTGCTATGGCTGTTTTTTCTCTGAAATCGTAAAATGTGCTGTTGTCAAAGAAAAGCTGGGTGATAAGCTGTGAACAGCCTGCGTCTACTTTATCCTTCAGGTGCTTTATATCATCTACTATGCTGTCGCACTCCGGATGACATTCAGGATAGCATGCGCCTATTACGTTCATGTCGCTGTGTTTTTTTATGAAAGATACAAGGTCGGAAGCGTAGTGAAAATCACCTGCCGGCTCAAAATCAGGGTTTCTGTCACCTCTAAGTGCAAGTATGTTCTCTATATTCGCAGACTTCATCTCTTCAAGTTGCTCTAATACTCGTTCCTTTGTCTGATAAAGGCATGGAAGATGTGCCACCGACTCTATCTTGTGGTGATTTTTTATAGCCGAGCATATGTCGATAGTTGCATTGTTCGTGCTTCCGCCTGCTCCGTATGTTACGCTGATAAAATCAGGATTAAGTGGCTGGAGCTGTGATATGGTGCTGTATATGCTCTCAACAGGCGTTGAACTCTTTGGTGGGAACACCTCAAAGGATAATGTTGTCTTTTTCTTGAAAAGCTCGCAGGTCTTCATTTATTTTCCTCTTTTCTGTTATCTATATAAAAATATATTTTTTATTTTTCTGTAAAGTACATTATAACACAAAATTCCTAGTAAATCAATAATTTTTATTCTATAGTCTGCCATAGTTTAAAACTATATCGAATGAAGATACAGGTATTATCTTGAAAAATCAGGCTAAAAAAGGTGGCAGTCGGTGAAAATTGTGTGTAATGCTTGATTATTGGCGAAAAGTATGCTATACTTTACTCATTGAGCAGATAACAAAAACAGCAGAGAAAGGCGGTTTTTTGTTGAATAACAGAGATCAGTTCAAAAGGATACTTAACTATCTCAGCGCACTTGTTATAATCTGTGCCTTTATGAAGTGCTTCGACACCGTTTGGAACAACTTTTACAACAAGGCGATGCGTGACCCGTTCTGGCATAATGGTAACATTCTTATGGTGGCTATCTATGCGGTGCTCTATATATCCATGGCAAAGACCTTTAACGGCTTCCGTCTTGGATATGATAAATTCACGGGGCTTTTCGGCTCGCAGGTGCTGGGTGTGCTGGGTGCGAATTTTATAGAATTTATACTCGTTTCTCTTATCGGACGAGGCAGGCTCAACATAGCGCCCATACTTGTTATGACGGTAATTCAGGTGGCCATAGCCTTTGCGTGGAGCTATGTTTTCACTTGGATATATCAGGCGGTATACCCTCCACGGCGAATGATAATCGTTTATGGAAACAAGAACGCTAAGTACCTTGTTTCAAAAATGAGCGTGAGAAATGACAAATACAGGATATGCGCTTCTATAAGCTGTGAGGAGAGCCTTGAGGATATCGAGCGTGAGATATTAAAACACGAGGCTGTTATAATCTCGGATATTCCAAATGACCTGAGAAACAAGCTTTTGAAATTTACTTTTGAAAACTCTATCAGGACTTATATAAACCCTAAGCTGTCAGATATTATCGTAAGGGGTGCGGAGGATTTCCACCTTTTTGATACGCCCCTTTTGCTGGCGAGAAATGACGGCTTGCGTTGGGAACAGCGTGCGATAAAGAGAATACTTGACATTGTGCTGTCGGCTGCCGCACTGGTGGTGGCGTCACCGTTTATGCTAGTGACGGCTATTGCAATAAAGGCTTATGATGGCGGTCCTGTGCTTTATTCTCAGAAAAGGCTCACAACAGGGGGCAGGGTGTTCAAGGTATACAAGTTCAGAAGCATGATAGTTGACGCTGAAAAGAAAAGCGGTGCGACCCTTGCAAAGAAAAATGACAGCCGTATCACTCCTATAGGAAAGTTTATAAGAAAAGTAAGGATAGACGAGCTTCCGCAGCTTATAAACATACTAAAGGGCGATATGTCGTTTGTAGGGCCTAGACCTGAGCGGCCTGAGATCGCGCAGAAGTATGAAAAAACAATGCCCGAGTTCAAATACAGGCTGAAAGTCAAGGCTGGACTTACGGGCTATGCGCAGGTAATGGGAAAGTATAACACTACGCCTTATGACAAGCTGAAGCTTGACCTTATGTACATAGAGCATCAGTCGCTTATGCTTGATCTTAAAATATTCTTTATGACGGTAAAGACCTGCTTTATACCGGAAGCCACTGAGGGTGTAAAGGATTCGGCTCCTCTTGAAACTCACCGTGACAGGATAGAGCATGACAACAGCAAGGACGAAAAGAACAGCGAAGAGATAAAGCTGTGATAATATGAAAATGCAGAGGGCGGATCATTTTCGCCCTCTTTTTTGTATTTTGTGTGAAGGGGCGACCTGAGGTCGCCTGTGTTCGGAAATGCAACGTCACACCCAAAGCGAAAAAGTTTGTCTTATTGCAAATTTAGCAGGCGAACAAAGACGGACGAACACTGTTCGCCTCTACATTTATCAACAAGTAACAAAAGAGCAGAACGTGAAAATGCGTTCTGCTCTTTTTGCATATATGACTTATGACCCCTAGACCGCCATGGTGGTCTTGAATTTAAGGCTTATTTTGTCTGCGATAAGTGCGATAAATTCGCTGTTTGTGGGCTTGCCCTTGCCTGTGTTTATTGTGTAGCCGAAGAAACTGTTGAGAGTGTCGATATCTCCTCTGTCCCATGCTATCTCAATGGCGTGGCGTATGGCTCTTTCCACTCTGGAGGGCGTAGTTGAGAATTTTTTTGCCACTGCAGGATATAATAGCTTTGTAACGCTTTCAAGCATTTCCTTGTCGTTCACGGATTGTATGATAGCTTCCCTGAGATAGTGATAGCCCTTGATGTGGGCAGGGACGCCTATCTGATGGATTATGTCTGTGACGATTATCTCAAGGTTTATGCTCTGTTTGTTTTTCGTATAGCTTGAGTCGGAGGATATATCGGTGTCGATATCCAGCATGGACTTTATCCTCTCGCCAAGTATCTTTATGTCGAATGGTTTGAGCATGAAATATGATGCTCCTGCGTTCATGACCTGTGTTTCTATAAATGAGTTCTCATAGGCGCTTGTGATTATAAAAAGCGGTTTCTGATAGGACGAGTTCTGTATCTTTCTGATAAGCTCGATTGCGTCAAGGCTCGGCATCACTGCGTCTGCGATAACAACGTCCGGCTGTTCGTTTTTGATAGCGTCATAGATAGTAAGTCCGTCCTTGGGACGTGTTATCACGAAAAAGCCCATTGCTCTCAGTGAGGAAGCACATGCTACCCCGTACTGTGCCGAATCGTCGCCAATAAGAATTTTGATCTTGTTTGTCATTGTCATTTCCTCCGTCGTATAATCTGTCATTTTTGTTTGAGAGCGTTTGTTTTAACTCCCTTTCACAAGATAAATGATAACACATTTATTTGTTAAATGCAATAGTTTTTTAGAAAAATCGTCAACAAATTATCGACTTATTAATGCAAAGTGTACAAATATCAGTGCGTGAATATGCCAAAACAAGATAATTAAGCATTGTTCGACTGCAGATGATATTTTTCTCTATGCAAAGCCTTTTCATAAATCGACAGCGATCGGCAAAGGTCGCTAACCTGCGTTTTCTATGGTGCTTTCGGCAAGCTCTGAGGTCTTTGAATACATTTCGTCAGCGAAGATACCGTAGCCTTTGGCGGTGTCCTCGATAAAAACATGGGTCACTGCGCCCACGAGTCTTCCGTCCTGAATGATAGGCGAGCCGCTCATGCCCTGCAAAATGCCCCCTGTTTTTTCAAGGAGCGTCTTGTCAGTTATTTTGATAACAAGGTCATGCTCGGCAGAATCTGAGAGATTTATCTGCTCAATGGATATCTCATATTCTTTTGGTCCGTCATTGTCAATAGAGGAGAGTATTTTGGCTTTGCCGGGGTGTATCTCCTGACGGAAGCCGAGAGGAAACTCTTTTGCATTTGGGCAAGGGTTTGCATTCAGTGTGCCGAACACACCGCTCTCGCAGTTTTTCAGGATATCACCTGTGGAGGCGGAGTTTGCAAACTCGCCTAAAAGCTGTCCCGGACAGCCTGAGCGTGACTTGTTGAAGCCTGTGAGGTTTATTTCGCCAACTGTGCCTGCGGAGAGGGGGAGGGGTTCTTTTGTGTCTGCGTCACATACGGGGTGACCAAGACCTCCGAAAGTTCCGTTTTCAGGGTCATAGAATGTGAGAGTGCCTATGCCTGCGGAGGAGTCACGCACCCACATTCCCGCTTTATAGCTTCCTTCCTCAAGGCGTGGGCATAGCTTGAAGGTCAGGTCGTTGCTTCCACGCTTTATGCGCACTGAGCAGGCTTCACCGTTTGAGCTTCTTATTATCTTTGCAACGTCTGCGTTGCTTTTGACTTTTTCTCCGTCGATAGATACTATAACATCGCCCTCTCTTATACCGCAATCTTTGGCAGGGCTTGAAGAATCCACCTTTTGCAGATCGACTACCATTACGCCCTCTGTGAGAAGCTTTATGCCGAATGGCTGTCCGCAAGGATAAAGTATTGGTCTTTCCATTGTCTTTGATTCAACCTCCTTGACCGGCACTGCCCCAAAAAGCATGAGCATATTTTTTGTGTATCGTGACGCTCCTGACGAACTGCCTGACACCGCCACTGTCACCTTGCTTTCGCAGGGCTTTGAGGATATGGTGAAAAAGGAGTTCACGCTAAGCTCGCTGCCCTTTGAAACAAGGTAGAAATCGGGGAGCGTTGTGGAATAAAATCCTATAAGACCAAACAGCCCCAGCAGTATTATCCCTGTGACGCAGGCTGTTTTTTTGAAAAATGACGACATTTTTTTCACGTTCCTTTCTGTTTTTCTTTTCGCTTTTATTGTTGACCTGTCTAGAAATTTAATTCAGCCGTCGGCATAAGTATTATTTGTCTTGGAAAGCCTTTTTCAATTTTATTCTGCCTTCTTAACAGTGCAAAGGAAGAAAATTTCATTTGTATGTGTTGAATTTCGTGGCATACTATGATATAATAAAATATCTGATGAGAACACTATGATACGATAATATTTTAATACATAAAAGAGGTACATTATGTCAAAAAAAGACAGACTTAAAGCACAGAAAGAAAAGCAGGACAGGCTCAGGAAAGAAGCGGAGCTTGAAGAACAGAGAGAGCGTGAGGAAGCCAGAGAAAGGCAGAGCCGCTCGGCGAAAAAGATGATGAAAAAGGCGAAACGCACAAAACCGAACGGTGAGCCTGTTTATTATCTTATTTTGAAGCTTCTTATGATAGTGCCGTTTGCGTATTCGGGATTTTTCTACGGCGGTGTAACTATCGTGGGCATCATGGGCAAGTATATAGAGCCCGTTCCGCCAAAGTGGGTGCTGTGGGCAATGGCGGCAGGCGTTGTTGTTATGTTTGCAGGAATATTGTTTGCATTTTTCAAAAAATATATCGTTTCCTTTATACTTAGCCTTGGGGGCATGATATCGTTTCTTAAAGCGGGCGGATATCTTATAAAAAGGATACAGGATAAGCTGAGCAATTCGGCTGTAGATCAGTCTTTGCAGAATATGGATAAGGAATATATGTGGAGATTTTATCCTATAATAGGTGTTGCTGTCATATCAGCGACTCTGCTCATCTGCACTATAATAAGAAAACTCATTGAGCGAAAAAGACTGCAAAGAGAGAGGGATAACGCTCCTGTTGAGAGCATTATCAACTGATTTTGGTCTGCGTTTTTGTGTAAATGTGAGATTTTGCAATATTCTATTGACTTTATGTCATAAAATGATATAATTGAATGAGAATGTTATCAGAGTTTATTTTAAGGAGTTCATTAAGTAGAAAAAGCGGTGAGAATTTTGAAGAAAGCAGTTACACTTATAGATATAGCCAAAGCCTGTGACACAAGTAATGTCACTGTGTCAAAAGCCCTTGCAGGAAAAAGCGGAGTCAGCGATGCTCTCAGAGAGAAGATAAAGCAGGTCGCTGACGAAATGGGTTATGTGGGCGTGAAAAGCACTCAGAACAGGGGAGGCAATACTATCGGTGTGCTTATCCCATCAAAATTCATCAATCCTAACGGGTCATTTTATTGGGCGTTGTATAACGCTCTTGTAACAAGGCTCAAAAAAGAGAATATGTACTGCATAATGGAAAATCTCGATCAGGAGGACGAGGACAGGCTCATGCTCCCGCATTGTATCGAGGACAAGCAGGTTTCAGCGCTTATTTCACTGGGACAGCTTTCAAAGGATTATGCAAAGCTTCTTAATGACAATGTGAAAGATCTTGTACTGCTTGATTACTATGTGCCGTCCTTAGACTTGGATGCTGTTGTGACAAATGGCTACAGCGGAGGCTACAAGCTTACTTCATATCTTATAAAAATGGGTCACAAGAAGATCGGATACATAGGAAATAAATTTGCCACAACGAGTATTTTTGACAGATATATGGGCTATGTAAAGGCTATGATAGAGCATGGCTATGAGGTCAACGAAAAGTGGCGCATTGACGATCGTGACAAGCGTGATTTTATCACTATGACTTTCCCTGAGGACGATATGCCAACGGCTTTCGTGTGCAACTGCGACGAGGCGGCTTACCGTGCAATAAGACAGCTCCGTGGCATGGGATATAACGTGCCTGAGGATATTTCCATTGTGGGATATGATAACTATTTGATCTCCGAAGTTTCAGACCCGACTATCACGACTATAAACGTTGATGCAGATTATATGGCAGACCTTGCGGTAATGACACTTATGGATAGAATGGAAGAACCTGACGGCAAGCCAAGGATAATAACTATCGAGGGCGACCTCGTTATAAAGGACTCTGTAAAGAGGATATAGGTGTTTTATTAGCGAATATAACAAAAGGATCAGCATGGCGGTTGCTGATCTTTTTTTGTTTTGCTATTGACAAATGAGTAATTTTAAGTTATAATATAACCG
>OOCM01001291.1_pt1 | contig 20475 bp, 17 predicted proteins | sample 1671111 | NCBI WGS metagenome assembly OOCM01 (sample SAMN06348123, study PRJEB24527) | human gut metagenome | biome: human gut; feature: ankylosing spondylitis patient; material: feces | host: Homo sapiens | place: China | collected 2015-10 | reverse complement strand
AGATCACGGAGGGGATGATGGAATAGTCGATCGCGTCCTTTTTGCCGAGCATATCGTTGACCGCGACCTCTGCCTCGCGATAGGCCGTGTGGGCCAGCATCAGCTTGCCATTGCAGTCGCCGACGGCCCAGACGCCGGGGACGTTCGTGCGCATCTGCCGGTCTGTCACGACTGCGCCGCGTTCGAGCGCAATGCCGAGCGCCTCCACATTCAGCCCCGTCACATCCGCCCGCCGTCCCGCCGACAGCAGCACGCGCCCGCAGGCGATCTCATGCCGCCCGGAAGCGTCGGAATACACGACGCTCCGCTCCGTGACAGCCTCGACTCTGGCGTTCAGGCAGAAGTCCATGCCCTGCTTTTTGTACGTCCGCATCAGCAGCTCGCAGATCTCCGGGTCGGTGCTGCCCGCAATTTTGGGCAGCATCTCAATGACCGTCACCTTCGTGCCGATGGACGCGAAATAGCACGCCATTTCCAGCCCGATCACGCCGCCGCCGATGCAGACGAGCGATTCCGGCTGCTCCGAAAGGGAAAGCAGCTCGCGGTTCGTCATAACAAAGCCGGAAGCAAGTCCTTCCCGCACACCGGGGATCGGCGGGATCACGGCGCTGGAGCCGGACGCCAGCACGAGCCGCGGCGCGGACAGTGTCTCGCCGCCTGCGGCGACCTCAAAGCGCTCCCCCGTTTTGCCGAGGATCCGGCCCTCGGCGGCGAAAACCGTCACGCCATGCGCCTTCATTGCCGCGCCCACGCCCCGGACGAGCGTTTTGACCACGCCGTTCTTTCGCGCAACGACCTGCGCGTGGTCGATGGAGACGTTCTGCGCCGTCACGCCGTATTCCGCGCCGTGCAGCGCGGCCTGATACTGCTTGGCGCAGTAAAGAAGGCTCTTGGTCGGGATGCAGCCCTCGTTCAGACAGGTGCCGCCCAGCGCGCGCTTTTCGATCAGTGCCGTCCGCAGCCCCGCCTTTCCCGCGCGTTCCGCGCAGAGATAGCCGCCCGGCCCGCCGCCGATCACGATCAGATCAAATTCCTGCATTTTAAATTCCTCCTGCCGCGTTTTTTCTCAGTTTAGCATACCCGGCAGCAGATTGGAAATGCTTATTTGTGATGCATATATTCCGATTATGTTGCTTTGCGTTGCTTTTATTGTAAAATCGGGTATGTCACGCCGCACACGGTGATGGAGGCCAGCTCATCCAGATCGATGATCTGCGAGAACAGCCATGTATTCTTTACCTCGTTGCTCTCCCAGCTGCCGGCGTAGGAGCTGCCCCATGAACCGTAGGTTCCATACGGGCTGTCCTCGTAGCCGTTTTCCGCGCTGGAAAGCGCAAAGCTGGTCCCGTCCTTGAGTGTGATGGAGACCGCCTCGTTGCTCGTCTCGCCGCTGCCATATATCCCATCGAGCTGGAAAGAGATCGGCGAGATCGTCGCCGTCTGCCAGCAGAAGCGGTCATCCGGGCCGGATTCGCCATCCAGCTCGATCACCAGTTCCTGCTCCAGCTGCTCCGGAACCGGGATCTCGAACAGATCGACATTCTGGTCATGGTGGCTCATATCGAACAGGATTCGGTCGCCCGGTTCGAACTCGCCGCCGATGTTGGTCAGCAGCGCATAGGCTGTGCTTCCCTCCACCTGCATGATCTCCATGCTCATGCCGCCGTTTTTCCATTCCAGCCGGTGATCCGCGCCAAAGCCACCGAAGTTTGTGTTGTTGTGCGCACCAACCCACAGCATCCGGGCGAGCTCCTTCTGGTAGCCGTCCGTTTCCGGGATCGCGGCAAGCTCTGCCGCCGCGTCGTCGTTTTTCGCGTCAATGCGCATGATGGCATAGAACGAGTTTCTGGAAACGAGCATGGATTCGAGCGTGAACGTAAAATCATCCGTTTCTGCCGATACGCCCGTATCCGCCAAATCGGCAGTGTCGGGCACCTGCATCGTGCCCTCGGCGATCATGGCCTGCTCTTCCTCGGTGTACGTCGGCTGTGTGATATCCGTAGTCGTAGTTTCGTCGTAGCTGGTGACATGGTCCTTGACCAGCGCGGCTTTTTCGCCGAACAGCCGGTCGAACCAGCCGAAGGAGTGCGCCGCGAACGCACTGCCGCACAAAAGCGCCGCGATTGCCGCCGCGATCAGCACCGTCCGGACAGGCCGGGCGGGCTTCCGCTTCGTTTCTTTGATTCTTCCCATCGTCTTGCTCAAAATCCGCGCACCCTCGCCGTCCTGCATCGGGGGCAGCGGAATCTCCTGCTCCGGCGCATAGCGCATGAGCTCATCCCACGTCGTCTTCACAAAACAGACCTCCTTTTTCCAAAGCTCCGCGCAGCGTCCGCCGTCCGCGCATCAGGCGCGAACGCACGGTCGACGCGTTCAAATGTAAGTCCTCCGCGATCTGCGCAGCTGTCTGCGACAGATCGTAAAACCGGTAAAATATTTCCCGGTCCTCGTCCGGCAGGGCGCGCATGGCCTGCGTAATGGCTGCGCAGCGCTCCTGTTCCACCATCTGCTCCCAGAGCCGGTCGAGCGTGATGAGCGTATCGTCCTCCAGCGGAAGATAGACGTTCTGCTTTCGCATGGCCTCCGCCGTCCGGTTGCGCGCCACCGCGCCGAGCCATGGCCGCAGCTGTCCGCGCTCGATGCGCGCCGCGCCGTTCCAGAGCGCGAAAAACACGTCTGAGGCGATCTCCTCATGGTCCTCCGGCGTCAGAACGCCGCGGCTGCGGTTGCGGATGATGGCCAGAACGTATGCGCCGTACTGTGCGACCGCCTGCTCCAGCGCACCTGCGCGCTGCTTTTGCAGCTGCCGCAGCAGCTCCTTTTCGTCCAAGCCGCATTCCTCCTTTTGTAACCGCTGATCGGTTACTTGCATTGTGTTCAGCATACTGACGTCTATCATGTCGGGTGTTTGGCCGATTTTGTTGCAGCCGCACGGAAATTTTCCCTGTTTCCCCAGAGTTCTTGCTTTTTCTGCCTGCGGCTGGTATGATAAAGCTATGAAGAAAAGAGTTGCTTACTATGTCAGCCGGAAGAATCCGCTTATCTGGCTGGCCGCGCTGGTCATGCTGGCCTCGGCAGCGCTTCGCATCGCAAATGTCTGCGGGAAAGGCGCAGACGCAAAGACGGTGTGGTTTTTAGTCGTGCTGCCGGTCGTGGGCTGTGTGTTCTATGTGCTGAATATCCTGTGCAATGGCAGCGACCGGTTCTACCGTTCATCCGTGCCCGTCATTCTGCTTGCGATCTATTACGGCATCAAGATCACGCTCGTCTCACCGTATCTGTGGCTGACGTTCATGTTCTGGATCGCCTATCTCGCCATCGCCGCGTTTTACGCCGTGACCGTCTCCGGCCACATCAAAAGCACGATCCCGCTGCTTCTGCTGCTGATCGCTGCGCTCGGCATTCTGGCCGGGATGCACGAGAAGGAATTCACGCGGGAAAACTGGCCGCAGCTGCGGCAGATTTTGCCTGATATGCTGTTCCTGCTTGCCGGGATTCTGACGCTGCTCGGCGCGAAGGTCTATCTCGACGGCGCGTACCACCCCACCTGGGGTGACCGGCCCGACGGCCGCAGGCTGCGCACGCTCGATCCGATGGCGGTCGTAGCCAATTATATCATGCCGACGCGCGGCGGGTCGTCCAATTTTATCCGCGAGTCCGTTGAAATCTCCGCCATGGAGCGCTACATCCGCGAAAAGCGCAAGCAGGGCTATACGAATCTCGGCGTGACGCACGTATTTCTGGCTGCCTATGTCCAGTGCGTGGCGAAATATCCGGCGCTCAACCGCTTCCTGTCCGGGCAGCAGGTCTATTCGCGCGACGACGATATCCAGTTCTGCATGGTCGTCAAGACCTCGATGGATACCTCCGCACCGGAGTCGATCACGAAGCTCCATCTGAAGCCGACCGACACCATCGACGATATCTACGAAAAGCTCAACAAGGGCATCGCCGCCATTCAGGGACAGGCCATCGGCGGCAGTGACTTTGACAAAACCGCGAAATTCCTGTCGTTTATCCCCGGCGTGCTGTTCAAATTTGTGGTCTGGCTGCTCAGGACGATTGATTACTTCGGCTTCCTGCCGAAGTTCCTGCTGGAGGTCAGCCCGTTCCACGCCTCGATCTTCTTTACGTCCATGGGATCGCTCGGCATCCCGCCCATCGTGCACCATCTGTACGACTTCGGCAATATGCCCGTCTTCGTCTCCTTCGGCTGCAAGTACCACAAGAACGAGGTGCTCGACGACGGCACGGTCGTGCGCCGCAAGTACATCGACTACACCGTCAACACCGACGAGCGCATCTGCGACGGCTTCTACTACGCCACCGCGCTCAAGCACCTCAAGCGCCTGCTGTCCCACCCCGAACAGCTAGACAAGCCCGCCCCCGTCGTCAACCACGACATTGAGTAATCCCCTTTCTATGCAGAACTCGCCCCGAGCAGCTGCCCGGGGCGGGTCTTTTATCCCGGCATGGATTGACAGGTTTCGACTGATTTGGTAGAATAACCACGGCGCTGCCGATAAGCGGCAAGCGGTTAGTTCCCCTGGCTTTTGACAGGGGGCGCTTCTTGTCCCCTGATCTTCGGAAAGGGGGACTGCATATGAGTACATCCGAAGTTTTGCAGCTTTGCCTTGTGATCATCGGCATTTGTAGTCTGTTCGTTCAGATATACAAAAAGAAGTAACCGCCCAGCTTCCAACTCGCGGTTACTTCTTTTGACCTAATCGCCAGAGGGGGCTAACCGTTTGCCGGCAGCGCTCTTGCTATTTTTATTATACCAGACACTTTTGATTTGTCAAGCGTACCGATGAAGCGCAGACCGTTACACCCGCCCATGTCCAGCCGGACAGGGGCGGGTGTGGTCGATTACTTTTTCAGCTTGTTGTCCACAACGTCCTTGAGGACGGCGGTGAAGGCATCAAGCGTCATGGCGCCGAGGTCGCCGTCTGCGCGGTGGCGCGGGGAGACGGTGCCGGCTTCGATGTCGCGGTCGCCGACGACGAGCATATAAGGGATCTTCTCCATCTGCGCGTCGCGGATCTTCTTGCCGATCTTCTCGCTGCGGGTGTCGACCGTCACGCGGTAGCCCTGCGCGGTGAGCTTTGCGGCCTGCTCCTTGCAGTAGTCAACAGCGCGGTCCGTGACCGGCAGGAAGCGGACCTGCTCCGGCGCCATCCACGTGGGCAGCGCACCGGCATACGTCTCGATCAGGTAGGCCAGCGTGCGCTCGTAGCAGCCAAGGCTCGTTCTGTGGATGATATACGGCAGCTTCTTCTCGCCGTTTTCATCGGTGTAGTACATGCCGAAGCGCTCAGCCAGCAGCATATCGATCTGGATGGTGACGAGGGTGTCCTCCTTGCCGTAGACGTTCTTGTACTGGATATCGAGCTTCGGGCCGTAGAACGCGGCTTCGTCGATGCCGATATCGTACTTGACGTCGAGATCGTCGAGGATCTTTGCCATGACGCTCTGCGCGTGATCCCACTGCTCTTTGGTGCCCTCGTACTTGTTCTTGGGGTTCGCGGGATCCCACTGGGAGAAGCGGAACGTGCACTTGTCAAGCAGGCCGACTGTACTGAGGCAATACTTGGCAAGATCAAGGCAGTCGCGGAATTCGTCCTCGAGCTGATCCGGGCGCAGGACCAGATGGCCCTCGGAGATCGTAAACTGACGCACGCGGATGAGGCCGTGCATTTCGCCGGAGTCCTCGTTGCGGAACAGCGTGGACGTTTCGCCGAGACGCATCGGCAGATCGCGGTAGCTGCGGCCGCGGTTCAGATAGACCTGATACTGGAACGGGCAGGTCATCGGACGCAGGGCGAAGCACTCCTTCGTCTCATCCTGCGGGTCGCCGAGGACAAACATACCGTCGAGATAGTGATCCCAGTGGCCGGAGATCTTGTAAAGCTCACGCTTGGCCATGAGCGGCGTCTTGGTCAGCAGGTATCCGTGCGCCTGCTCGACATCCTCGACCCAGCGCTGCAGCAGCTGAATGACGCGCGCACCCTTCGGCAGCAGAATGGGAAGGCCCTGGCCGATGCAGTCGACCGTCGTGAAGTATTCCAGTTCGCGGCCCAGCTTGTTATGGTCGCGCTTGAGGGCTTCTGCCTGCTCGGCCAGATACTGGTCAAGCTCTTCCTTCTTCGGGAATGCGACGGCGTAGATTCTCTGCAGCATCTTGCGCTTGGAGTCGCCGCGCCAGTATGCGCCGCAGCACTGCGTGAGCTTAATGGCGTTGCCCTTGATGCGGCCTGTAGAATCGAGGTGCGGGCCGGCACAGAGGTCTGTAAACTCGCCCTGCGTGTAGAACGAGATGTGCGCGTCTTCGGGCAGATCGTTGATCAGCTCGACCTTATACGGCTCGTCCTTTTCCTGCATATATTTGATGGCTTCCTCGCGCGGCAGCTCGAAGCGCTCGAGCTTCAGCTTTTCCTTGCAGATCTTGCGCATCTCGGCCTCGATGGCGTCGAGATTTTCCTGCGTGAAGTTGAACGGAGCGTCGAAGTCATAATAGAAGCCGTTGTCGATGGACGGGCCGATGGCCAGCTTGACCTCCGGCCACAGGCGCTTGACGGCCTGCGCCATGACGTGGGAACAGGTGTGCCAGTACGTTTTGCGGTACTGCGGGTTTTCAAACGAGAATTCATTGTTTTCGGACATGGTTTTCTGCCTCCTAAATTGATTTGGGGCAAAACAAAAACGCCTTACCCCTGTCGTTTCAGGGGTGAGGCGCTGTACGCTCCACGGTTCCACCCTGCTTACGGACGAAAAAACGTCCGTCGCTTTGTGTCTCTGTAACGGGAGAACCCGGCGGCGCATTTCCGCGCTGCGGCTCAGAAGCGGTATCCGGGCGGGCCGCGCAAAGGCTCTTGCAGCATATGAGCCTCTCTCTGTGATGCGCTGCCGGTGCCGGGACGTGTCTTCGTCTCAGCCTTTTCTGGATGCTACAATAGCACGTTTCCGGGATTCTGTCAATCCCCCGCGGACACGGAAATGCGTTGCAAACCGGCTTTTTTTCTGGTATCATAGCCTCAGAATCAGACAGGGAGGCCAACTATGGACCTTTGTAATATCAATGAAATTAAGGCGCTGCTCGCGCGGCACGGATTCCATTTTTCCAAGGCCAAGGGGCAGAATTTCCTGACGCAGAGCTGGGTGCCGCAGAACATCGTGCTGGAATCCGGCGTGGACGAGACGTGCGGCGTATTGGAGGTCGGCCCCGGCATCGGGCCGCTGACGCAGCAGCTGTGCCGGTACGCGAAAAAGGTCGTCGCGGTCGAGGTCGACCGGACGCTCCAGCCCGTGCTGGCCGAGACGATGGCGGGCAACGAAAATCTGGAAATTATCTTCGGCGACATTCTGAAAACGGACATCGCGAAGCTCGTGCGGGAGGAGTTCTCGGGCCTGCGCCCAATGGCCTGCGCGAATCTGCCGTATTATATCACCACGCCCGTGCTGGCAGCGCTTCTGGAGAGCCGTGCGTTCGAGGCCGTGACCGTCATGGTGCAGAAGGAGGTCGCGCAGCGCATCTGCTCGCCCGCAGGCAAGGGCGATTACGGCGCGTTCAGCGTCTTCTGCCAGTATTACGCCGAGCCGGAGCTGCTGTTCGACGTACCGGCAAGCTGCTTCATTCCGCAGCCGAAGGTCACGAGCGCGGTTTTAAAGCTCACCATGCGGAAAGAGCCGGTCTGCGAGATCAAAAGCGAGACCATGTTCTTCAAGGTCGTTCGCGCAGCGTTCGCCCAGCGCAGGAAGACGCTTCTGAACGCGCTTTCATCCGGGCTTTCGCAGTTTGACAAGCCCGCGCTTGCCGCCGTGATCGAAGATTGCGGCTTTGCGCCCACGGTGCGCGGGGAGACGCTGGATATTCCGGGCTTCGCCGCGATCGCGAACGCGCTGACGGAGCTGTAATGTATTTCGTCTATATGCTCCGCTGCCGGGGCGGGAGTCTGTATACCGGCATTGCCGCCGACATGGAAAAACGCCTGCGGCAGCACGCGTCCGGCGGCGCGGCCTGCGCAAAATACACGCGTGCCCACCCGCCCGAAGCCCTCGCCGCACTCTATCAGGCAGAGGATCACGCAGCCGCTGCACGGCTGGAAGCGTTCCTCAAGACGCTCCCGCCCGCAAAAAAGCGGATGCTGGCTGCAGGAGAAGCAGCGCCGGAGGCGCTGTTCGCGGAAAGGCTGAGCGGGCGTGTCTATCTCCGCCGCACGGACGAAGAGCTGCGCCTGAACGCGCTGCTGGCGGCACTGCACAGCGAAGGATAGAAAACTCCCCCACCGCGGGTGGGGGAGTTTTGCACGGCTTACTTCGATGATGTCGGGTCGTAATTGCGGCCAAATTTGAGATCTTCAAATTTGATCGTCGCGCTTTCGGGGTGCATGGGGCGTGCACTTTGCTTGGACAGTGCGGGCGCGGAGGCGGTCTTCGTTTCGGCTCCGCTGTCGCTGCCGATCAGCTTTTCAAGGTTGTCGGAGATCTCCGTCGCGATTTTCCCTGCGTCCTCACTGGGAGCGGGAGCGGGAGCGGGCGCTGCGGGCTGCTCTGCCTGCCAGTCGTAGGGCTTTTCATGCGCAGGCTGCGGCTGCTCAGGCGCGGCTTCGCGCGTCAGATCGCGGGCCTTGAGCGTTTCAAGCAGCTCCAGATGGCCCTGAATGTCGCGCTCGACCACGGAGATGAAATTCAGTGCGGTCTGCTTGGCGTAATCCAGCCGCTCCTGCTCGGCGTGCAGCTGCTGATTGAGCTGCGCAAGCTGCACGTTCGCGGCGTTGACCTGCGCATTGGCCTGCGCGTTGACCTCCGCGTTCTGCAGCATGGCGGCGCACCGCGCCTGCGTTTCCTTGAGCAGCTGGGCGCTTTTGGCCTCTGCATCGGCTGCGGCAGTGGACTGCTTCGTCTCCTGCGCGCGGTATTCCTCCAGCTTTTCGACTAGGATCTTCATCTTGGCCTTGAGCACGGAATTTTCCTTATAGAGCGTGATGTAGTCGTCGGTCAGCGGTTCGAGAAAATCGTCGACCTGCTGCATATCATAGCCGCCGAAGACGGCCTTGGAGAAGGTTTGCTCCTGAATTTCCTGCGGTGTGAACATGGACGCTGCCCCCTTGTACGATTAGAGATAGACGCCGTTGTTTTCCAATTCGTCCATCAGATTGTCGCCGACAAAGTCGACGTTGTACGGCGTGATGATGTAGGTGCTGATGGCGATCTTTTTGATCTTGCCGTCGAGCGCATAGGCGCAGCCGGACAGGAAATCGACCAGGCGGCGGGCGACGTCCTTGTTCGTGGATTCCAGATTGAGGACGACCGCGTGCTTGCTGCGCAGATGCTCCGCGATCTCGGTCACGCTGTCAAAGCGGTCGGGCTTGACGAGCACGACCTGCAGCTGGGCCGTGGCGTGAATGTTCACGACCTTGCCGCTCTGCGTACCGGCGGCGTTATTGCCTCCGAGCGTCCGGCGGCCGGTGGAAGCGCTGCTGCCGGTCGAGGAAAACTCATCGCTGTCCAGATCGAAGCTGCTGCGGTACGAGGGCTTCGGCGCCGAGGACGAACGGGAAGGCCGGCTGGGGCGGGCGTCGTCGTCGAATTCATCAAAATCGTCGTCGTCTTCTGTATACGGCTTCGTGAGCTTCTTCAGGTCATCCATAAATCCCATTGTAATGTATCCTCCAGATTTGCTATTCTATGTAATTGTGCCGTGTCGGCGTGTCGGTCAGATGTTATAGTTCCGTTTGCCAAAAATTGCGGTGCCGATGCGCACCATGGTCGAGCCTTCGGCGATGGCGTCGGCAAAATCGTCGCTCATGCCCATCGACAGGCATTCCATGGACACATTATCGTATTTTTTTGCCCTTATGTCAACAAAAAGATTGCGCATTTCGGCAAAATATCTGCAATTTTCGCCCGGAAATTCGCTCACAGGGGGAATTGCCATCAGACCCTTGAGCGCCGTGTGCGGAAAATCGGCCATTCGGGCGGCAAGCGCGGCGGCCTCGGCCGGGGTAAAGCCGGATTTGCTCTCCTCATTGCCGATGTTGACCTCAAAGAGAATGTTCTGCACGACGCCCAGCTTTTCCGCCTGCTTTTCGATGCACTCCAGCAGCTCCAGCCGGTCGACGGACTCAATGAGATCGACCACGCCGACGAGATACTTGACCTTGTTGGTCTGCAGATGGCCGATGAAGTGCAGGGGCTTTCCCGTGTATGCGCCCAGCGGGCGCTTGGCCTGGATCTCCTGCACGCGGTTCTCGCCGCAGCAGTCGACGCCTGCGGCGACGGCTTCCTTCACGCGCTCGGCGTCGTTCATCTTCGTCGCGGCGCACAGCAGAATTTCGGACGGGTCGCGTCCGGCTTTTTTTGCGGCCTCAGCCATCTGGGCGCGGATGCCCGCGATATTTTCAGCAATTGTAGACATATCAGTTGACGACCTTTCCATCGTATAGATTTTTCGCGTTGATAATCAGCTCGTCGCCCGGCCAGAGGTTGTTGGTCGAGCTGGTGTCGAGCGTGACGACATAGCTTTCGCCGGTATCGTGGAGAATGGTGATGGGCTTCCACTTGGCGAGCGTCCCTTCGAGGATATACACGCCCGTCTGACCGTTTTCGACACGGACGGCGGACTTCGGGACGCGCAGCCCGGCGTAGGACGTGAAGACGATCTCCGCCGACTGCTGCCGCAGGAGCGTTACGTTCTGCAATGCCCGGTCAGACGACAGGACCAGCAGCCGGGAGCCTGCCTCGTTTTCGCCCAGACGCTCCACGCGCATGGTGACCGGCTGGTAATAATCGCGGGCGAAGGTCAGCGTGGCGCGGTCGCCCTCCTCCACATCGGAAAGCTCGTTTGCGGGCACGACGCAGGCATAATACCAGGTCGTGGACGTGATGAGCCTGCCGATGGCGTGGGCGTCCGCCTCGTCCGGCTGGACGGCCTCAAATTCCGCAACGGTCATGTCCATCAGCCGTTCCGGCGTCAGCACGGCCTCATAGCCGTCGACGGCGGCGGAAAATGTTCCGGCCCTGCCCGCGGAAATGGCGCTGGTATCGCCCGCGGACTGCGCCTCAAGCGTATCCAGCTCCGCCTGCAGGGCGCTGATGCGCGATTGCAGCGCGCCGCTGTCGGCGCCGCTTCCCGTGCGCCGCAGGATGAGGCCCTTGAGCTCCGGCGAAAGATCGGAGACGGAATTCATGTCGCGCAGCGCCAGGTACCGGCTCAGCTGCGCAAGCGCATCCGCGATGTCCGCGTCGAGCGCAGCCTGATCGTAGACGCTGGAGACGGCGCTCCACGCGTACTGAAGCTGCTCGATCTGGCCGGACAGCTCGTCCATGCGCGTCTGCCGGAGCCGTGCGTCCTCAGAGCGGTAGCCGGTGGCGACGGTGTCGTTCGCGGCCACATGCGCGCCTTCGGCACAGCTCAGAACGGTCGTGCCGTACTGCGAATATAAAAGCTCCTCCTCACGCACGACAAAGCCGGAGGCGTAGTAGCCCGCCCCGGCTTCGTATGGTGTGACGGTGGCCGTCATAAGGGGTGCATAGAGACTGCTGATCACGTGATAGCCGAAATACGCGGCGATCGCGGCCAGCAGGATCCAGAGGATGACTGTAAAATAGGATTTGCCTTGCTTCATAGCGCTCCTTCCCGCAGGAGCAAGAACGGTGCTCAGCCCTGCGTCAGGTGGACGGGCATGGCGGGCGTCATGGTAGACACCGCGTGCTTATAGATCATCTGCTGCCGCCCGTCGGACTGCAGCATGATCACGAACTGGTCAAAGCCCGTGATAATGCCGCGCATCTGAAAGCCGTTCATCAGAAAAACGGTCAGCATCGTGCGGTCCTTGCGGGCCTGGTTCAGAAAAACGTCCTGATAATTCTCTGTTGTTTTTTGCATGGGTATCGGCTCCTTTTCTTTATATGGGAGGCTCTGCTCCAATGCCCTTGTCCATTGCATCAGAGCCTCCCCAATGATCTGACACCCATATCGTACCATATTCAAAACGCGGAAAAAGGAATATTCTGTCGAGCGGCGGAAAGAACCTCCGAAAAATCTTCCGTGCCCGTCAGCCGGAGCCAGTGAATGTCCGGATTGCGCCGGAACCAGGTCAGCTGCCGCTTGGCGTAGTTGCGCGAGCGCTGCTTGCAGAGCGCAGCGGCTTCGTCCAGCGTGCACGCGCCGTTTAAGTATCCAAAAAATTCTTTATAGCCGATGGCCTGCATGGCGGTCGCCTTCGGGCTGACGCCGAGGGCGAGCAGCGCGCGAATTTCGTCCAGCAGCCCGTCTTCCAGCATTTTGTCGACCCGCAGATCGATGCGCCGGTACAAAACGGCGCGGTCGCTGTAATCAAGCCCCAGCCACACGGGCCGGTAGCGCAGGGGGATGGCCTGCGTTTCCAGATTGTGCTGCGTGATGGTCTTGCCGGTTTCCTCATAGACCTCCAGCGCGCGGACAATGCGCTTTTCGTCCGCCGGATGGAGCCGCGCAGCGGCCTCCGGGTCAATGCTGCGCAGACGCGCCAGCATGGCCTCTCCGCCGTTTTCGCGCAGCTGCGCCTCGAGCGCTTCGCGCCTGCCGGTCTGCGGGACGGGCGCAAATGAACGGCCCGCGATGAGGCTGTCGACATACAGCCCCGTGCCGCCCGCGATGACGGCGGTCCTGCCGCGCGATAAAATGTCCTGCACGCAGCTGTCTGCCAGCTGCACGTATTTTCCGGCGGAAAAATCCTCACCCGGTTCGACCATGTCCAGCAGATGGTGGTGCACGCCCTCCATCTCCTCTTTTGTGGGCTTGGCCGTGCCGATGTCCATGTGTTTGTAGATCTGCATGGAATCGCAGGAGACGACCTCGCCGCCGTACAGTTTCGCAAGCTGCACGGCAAGCTTCGTCTTGCCGGAGGCCGTCGGGCCGACGACGCAGATGATCCTGTCCATGCTCAGACCCTCTTGAACTGCTTTTCCAGCTGCCGCTTCGTGAGCGTCACGCAGACGGGACGGCCATGCGGGCAGTATTTGATATCGTCGCGGGACAGAACCTCCTGCACGAGCCGCCGCAGCTCCTCATCAGACGTCTGCCATCCGGCCTTGATGGCCGATTTGCAGGCGATGGTGTGCAGCAGATTGTCGCGCAGGCTGTCCGGGTCGAGCGTTTTTCCGGCCAGCAGATCGCCCGCCAGCTCCTGCAAAAGCGCCTTTGCGTCCTCCACGTCCACGTCGGACGGGATCTGCCGGATGAGCACGTCTCCGCCGCCAAAGTCCTCCGTTTCGAACCCGCAGCGCTCCAGAAGCGCCCTGTTTTCCAGCACGGCAGCGGCCTCTTCCCGTGAAAGTTCTGCGGAAACAGGGGCCAGCAGCAGCTGGGCCATGATGGGGTGGTCCTCCTTTTTGAGCGCCTCAAAGCGGATACGCTCGTGCGCGGCGTGCTTGTCGAGGAACAGAACGGCCTCGCCCTGCTCGACAATGATATAGGTGTGCAGCGCCTCGCCGATGATGCGGAAGGGCTCTTCCGGGACAGAAAGCGCCTGCTGTGCTTCCGGCTCTTTGACGGGTTCCGGCTTCGGCTCGGGCCTGACCTCAATCTTCGGTTCGGGCTTCGGCTCCGGTCTGACCTCCGGCTTTGCTTCCGGCTTCGGAAGCGGAAAGCTCTGCTGCGCAGGCACAGGCTCGGAGCGCGGCAGCTGCACCGGCGAGGCCAGCACGGGCTGGGCCGGCTTCTGCACAGGCTGCTGCGCAGCCTGACGGCGGTATTCGGATGCCTGCATGGTCTGATAGAAGCCGGGCTTCGGCGGCTGGACAGCCTTTGGCTGTGATTGCGGCTGCGGAGCAGGCTCCTGCTTTTTCTCCGGCGTTTTCCATTCCGGGCGGCCCGCCGCTCTGGAGAGCGTGGACAAAACGGCATAGTGCACCGCGTCGAAGACCTCGCGCTCGGATAAGAACTTGACCTCCGTCTTGGCCGGGTGGACGTTCACATCCACGGCCTGCACCGGCATGTCAATTTCCAGCACGCAGGCCGGAAAGCGGCCTACCATGATCTGGTTGCGGTACGCCTCCTCCAGCGCGGCGGAGAGCAGGCGGGACTTGATATAGCGGTTGTTGACGAAAAAGCTCTGCCAGGCGCGGTTGCCGCGCGTGGCGGTCGGTTTCGTGACGAAGCCGCGCACGCGCAGCTTTTCCCAGCTGCCGTCGACCGGCAGCATATTGTTGGCCAGCTCCCGGCCATAGATGGCGTAGATCGCGGCCATGCGGTCGCCCTGCCCGTCAGTGTGCAGCTGCTCCTGCCCGTCCTTCAGAAAGCGGAAGGAGATCTCCGGGTGTGCCAGCGCCTGCTGCTGCACGACGGAGAAAACAGCGGAGGACTCCGCCGCGTCGGACTTCATGAACTTCATCCGCGCGGGCGTGTTGTAAAACAGCTCCCGCACCAAAATTGTCGTGCCGTACGGGCATCCGGCAGGCTCCTCAGACAGAACCTTTCCGGCTTCGAGATGCAGGCGAACGCCGTTTTCCGCGCCCTGCGCCCGCGTGAGCAGGTCGATCTTCGACACGGACGAAATGGCCGCCAGCGCCTCGCCCCGGAAACCAAGCGTGCCGATGCAGGCAAGATCCTCTTTTTTGCGGATCTTGCTCGTCGCGTGGCGCAGAAACGCCGTGCGGGCGTCGACCGGCTCCATGCCGCAGCCGTCGTCGGTGATGCGCAGGAAAGTCATGCCGCCGTTTTGTAATTCTATTGTAATATTTTTTGCGCCTGCGTCAATGGAATTTTCAACCAGCTCCTTGACGGCGGACGCCGGGCGCTCGACGACCTCGCCTGCGGCGATGAGATCGGCGACATGGCGGTCAAGCTGAATGATCTTCGGCATAAAGCCCCTCCCAATCAGAAGTTCAGCTGCAAAAGCCCGAACGACAGCGCGTTGACAACGGCGTGCAGCGAGATGGACGCCCAGATCGTCCCGGCCTTTTCATACGTCCAGGCCAGCGCGACGGAGGCGGGCAGATACGGAATGCAGCTCAGAAGCACCTTTCCGGCAGGATAGAGCATGAAATACTGCCAGTTGTGCATGAGCGTGAACAGAATAACGGACACGAGATACGCCATGACGCGCGACGTCGGCTGAATGGAGCCGAAGACAAGCCCGCGCACAAGCGTCTCCTCAATGATCGGCGCAAGGAAAACCGTCACGGCCAGCATGACATACTGGTTATCGGAAATGAGCGAACCGACCGTTTCGTTGTTGTAGATCGTAAAGCCGGGAGCCAGCCGGGAAAGCGCGAATTGCAGCACCCACGTGCCCGCGTAATACATCGCGAAGCCCAGAACCAGCGCCTGCACAAAATTCCAGAACGAGCCGCCGAAAAACGACTGCCGCAGGAAACCATGGAAAATCAGCAGCACGGCCAGCAGATTCACGGCAAAATAGACGAGATTCATCGTCAGTGCCGTCATGCCAAGCGAGAATTTCACGTTCGCCAGCTGCAGAAGCAGATTCAGAATCAGAAGATAAAACGGCAGATAAAGCCACCCGGCAATCGTTTCAAATTTCGTCAGCCGGTAAGAAATCGCGTGGGACGCTTTGCGGGCCATACGGAAAAGCCCCTTTCCGAGAGAATCTTCTGCAAAGACCGATGTGGGCATCGTCCTCTGCAAGCAGCCGGTTTACAGCAGCTGCTTCAGCTGGTACAGCTGGTTCAGCGCCTCGATGGGCGTGAGTGTTTCGACGGTGATGGCTTCAAGTGCGCGGCGCAGCTCGTCCGACTGCATATCGAGCATCGAAACCTGATCGGACACGGGCGCGGTGGCGGGCTTTGCACGCTCTGGCGCGCCGGATTCGAGATCCTTGAGAATTTCCCGCGCGCGCGTGATGACCCGGTCTGGAATGCCCGCGAGCTTGGCGACCTCGATGCCGTAGCTGTCGTCCGCCGCACCGGGGACGATCTTGCGCAGGAAGATCATGTCCCCCTGCCGCTTCTTGACGGCGATGTTGAAGTTTTTGACGCCCGGCAGCGCCTGCTCAATGTCCGTCAGCTCGTGATAGTGCGTGGCGAAGAGCGTTTTCGCGCCCAGCCGCTTGCGGTCTGCTGCATATTCGAGCACGGCACGGGCGATCGCCATGCCGTCAAATGTCGATGTGCCCCGCCCAATTTCGTCGAGAATCAGAAGCGAACGCGGCGTCGCGTTTTTCAGAATATCGGCAACCTCGGTCATCTCGACCATGAATGTCGACTGGCCGGAGGCCAGATCGTCCGATGCGCCGATGCGCGTGAACAGCCGGTCGACAATGCCGATGTGCGCCGACTGCGCCGGGACGAACGAGCCCATCTGCGCCATGAGGACGATGAGCGCCACCTGCCGCATATAGGTCGATTTACCGGCCATGTTCGGGCCGGTGATGATGGCCGTGCGGCAGTTCTCCGAGCCAAGCAGCGTGTCGTTCGGCACGAACAGCGCGTTTTTGAGCATCTGCTCGACGACCGGATGACGGCCCGCCGTGATCGATACGGCATTGCCGAGGTCGACCTCGGGCTTGCAGTAATGATTGTGGACGGCGACGGCGGCAAAGCTGCACAGCACGTCCAGCTGCGCGACAGCCTGCGCCGTCTGCTTGACACGGGCGGATTCTCCCGCGACAAACTGCCGCAGCGCCACGAACAGGTCATATTCCAGCGCCACAATGCGGTCCTTCGCCGTTAAGATCGTGCTTTCCAGCTCCTTGAGTTCTTCCGTGATGTACCGTTCGCCGGTGGAGAGCGTCTGCTTGCGGATATAGCTGTCCGGGACAAGATTCAGCTGGCCCTTTGCGACCTCGATATAATAGCCGAACACGCGGTTATAGCCCACGCGCAGGTTCCGGATGCCGGTCTTTTCCTTTTCGCGGGCCTCGATCTGCGTGAGCATCCCCTTGCCGCCGGACTGGACGGCGCGCAGCTCGTCGAGCTCTTTGTTCGCGCCGTCGCGGATCAGGCCGCCTTCGCGCAGCAGGAATGGGGGATCGTCCACGATGGTTGCGTCGATCTTCTCCTTGAGATCTGCCAGCGTGTCAAGCTGCTCAAAAAGCGTCTGCAGATACGGCGCGCGCATCCCGGACAGCCGCTCCTTGACGGCAGGCAGACTCGCCGCGCCCTGTGACAGCGCGGCAAGATCGCGGCAGGAGGCCGTGCCCGTCATAATGCGGGTCATGGCGCGCTCAAAGTCCGTAATTTCACGCAGGGACAGGATCAGCTCTTCCCGGTCGATGGTCTTTTTGACCAGCTCCTCCACGGCGGTCAGACGGCGCGTGATCTGCGCGGGGCTGAGAAGCGGCCGCTCCATCCACGCCCGCAGCAGACGGCCGCCCATGGCGGTCTTCGTTTTGTCGAGCACCCACAGAAGGCTCCCGCGCTTTTCCTTTGCGCGCATCGTCTCCGTCAGCTCAAGATTCCGCCGCGCGGCAAGATCGAGCTGCATGAACTTGCCTGCAATATATAATTCCAGCGCCCGGATGTGCGGCAGCTCGTTTTTCTGCAGATCGCGCAGCGTGGTCAGAAGCGCACCCGCCGCTGCAATGACGCACGGCATATTCGCAAGGCCGAGCGCCTCCGGCGACTGCCCGAACTGCGCCGTCACGGCAGCCTCGCACAGCGCAGGGTCAAACTGCGCGTCCGTGCCGATGTTCACGCAGGTGTGGAAGCGGTCGCGCAGAAAATCCGCCAGCGCGCCGTCCTCCGCCGCCGTGCCGCCCAGAAGGGCCTCGGACGGCAGAAAGCTGCCAAGCTCGTTCTGTGCGTCCTGCATGGCGTCGGCTCCGGAAACCTGCGTCGCGCTGAACGCGCCGGTCGACACATCGCAGAAGCACAGGCCGTATGTACCGGCTGCGCCGTAGACGCAGGCGTAATAATTGTTTTTGGATTCCACCAGCATCGAGCTTTCCGTCACGGAGCCGGGCGTCACGATGCGGATGATGTCGCGCTTTACAAGCCCCTTTGCCAGCGCCGGGTCCTCCATCTGCTCACAGATGGCGACCTTGTAGCCCTTGGCAACCAGCCGCGCGATATAGCTCTCCGAGGAATGATACGGCACGCCGCACATGGGGATCTTGTCCTCTGCGCTTTTGTCCTTGGCATGGTCGCGCGAGGTGAGTGTCAGATCGAGCTCGCGCGAAGCAATGCGCGCGTCCTCCTCGAACATCTCATAAAAATCGCCCAGCCGGAAAAACAGCAGGCAGTCGGGATTGCGCTCCTTGACCGCATAATACTGCTGCATCATGGGGGTGAGTTCGGCCATAATCAAAACCTCCGGGTTTTCTCTTTTAACGTCTGAAATTATGCTTTCGGCAAATCCATATGCACTTACGCATTCGTTTGTAGGGGCCGATGTGGGCATCGGCCCCTACAAAGCCCGCACCAGGGTGCTGTGTTATCGGAGTTCGCCCACAAGGCTCCATGTTGTGCAGCCTGTGATCGTCACGTCCAAAAACTGGCCGATCAGGCTGTCGTCTCCCGCGAAGCGGACGAGTCTTCCGCCCTCAGTGCGGGCGGTGAGCAGGTCCTTGTCGCGGCCGTCGCAGAGCACGCGGACGGTCTTGCCGACGTAGCCCTGATGAATTTCCAGCGAAATGCGGTTCTGCACGGCGCAGAGCCGGTCAAAGCGGCGGTTTTTCTCCTCCTTGGGTGTCGGGTCGTCCATTTTCGCGGCAGGCGTTCCCGCGCGCGGGGAGAAGATAAAGGTAAACAGCGCGTCATAGCGCACGTCTTCGATCAGGCTGATCGTGTCCTCGAATTCCTCCTCCGTCTCGCCGGGGAAGCCGACGATCACGTCGCTGGTCAGAACCAGTTCGGGCATGATCTGGCGGCCATAGTGCGCCAGCTTCAGATATTCTTCGCGGTTATAGTGCCGGTTCATGGCCTTCAGCACCCGGTCGTTGCCGGACTGGAAGGGCAGGTGGAACTGCTTTGCGATCCTGGGGTATTTCGCAATGGTGTCAAAGAGCTTTTTGCTTGCGTCCTTCGGGTGGCTCGTCATGAAGCGCAGCCAGAAGTCTCCCGGCAGCTGCGCGATCTCGGCCATGAGGTCGGCAAAATCAACGCCCAGCCTCAGATCCTTACCGTAGGAGTTGACGTTTTGGCCCAAAAGCGTAATGTCCTTATAGCCCGCCGCGATGAGGCCCTTGACTTCTTCGAGAATCTCCTCGGGCCGTCTCGAGCGCTCCCGCCCGCGCACATACGGCACGATGCAGTACGAGCAGAAATTGTTGCAGCCGTACATGACGGAGACCCACGCCTTGAGCTTATTCTCGCGCACGACGGGCAGACCCTCGGCAATGGCTCCGGCAGAATCCTCCACGGAGAACACGCGCTTGCCTGTCGTCAGCACGCCGAGCAGCAGCTGCGGCAGCTCCCACAGGTGGTGTGTGGAGAACACGCCGTCCACATAGGGATAGGACTTGCGCACGCGCTCGACCACGGCGGGCTGGCCCATCATACAGCCGCACAGGAAGATCTTCTGGCGCGGGTGGCGGCGGCGGGTATGCACGAGCGCGCCGACGTTGCCGAACACGCGCTGCTCGGCGTGCTCGCGGATGGCGCAGGTATTGAAGATGACGAGGTCCGCGCCCTCGGGGCCGTCCGTCAGACCGTAGCCGCAGTGCTCGAGCATGCCGCGGATCTGCTCGGAATCCGCCTCGTTCTGCTGGCAGCCGTAGGTCTCCACAAAGGCCACAGGCGTGATTCCCTGCGCCTGCCAGTATTCGCGCACCCGTCCGCAGAAGCCCTCCTGCCGCTGCAGAGCCTCGGGAGAGATCACAGTCGTTTTCTTTTCCAAAAGAGGAGTTCCTCCCAATTCATGAGATTCTTATTCAGTATAGTATTTTATCATTCTTTCCGCCCCATTGCAAGTGGGGATTCCCCGGAAGCATCCCACTTTCGTTTTTATCTTGCCCCATTCGGAAAAGTATGATATGATACTCCAGAGGTGATATCCATGGAAGAAAATCAGAAGGACATGCCCGCCGTGCAGGAGACGCCGGAGGCGCCGCAGTCTGAATTTGTGCCCAGCCCGAAGTGGAAGCGCGTGCTGGCGTGGGTGCTGTTTGCCATCGTCGTGCTCGGCATCGCCAGCTGGCTGCTGAATATCGCCGTGCCGGAATGGCCGGAGAAGCTCTTTGGTTATACTCGGGGTTGATCCCGGCTATGCGACGACCGGCTTCGGCCTCATCCGGGCGGAGCGCGGGACCTATGCCCTGCTGCGCTACGGCACGGTCACGACCCCGGCGGGGCTGCCGTTCCCGCAGCGGCTGAACATTCTGTTTGAGGACATGACGCAGCTGCTGGAGGTCACAAAGCCCGAGGCCGTCGCCGTGGAGGAGCTGTTCTGGGGCCACAATATCACGACCGGTATCGGCGTTTCGCACGGACGCGGTGTGATCCTGCTCGCCATCGAGCGGGCGGGCGTGCCGCTGTTTGAATACACACCCATGCAGGTCAAGCAGGCCGTCGTCGGCTATGGCCTCGCTGAAA
>OOCM01001288.1_pt1 | contig 20508 bp, 18 predicted proteins | sample 1671111 | NCBI WGS metagenome assembly OOCM01 (sample SAMN06348123, study PRJEB24527) | human gut metagenome | biome: human gut; feature: ankylosing spondylitis patient; material: feces | host: Homo sapiens | place: China | collected 2015-10 | reverse complement strand
AGACAAACGTCTGAAATTGGGATATGGTGTAATTGGCAACACAACAGATTCTGGTCCTGTTATTCTAGGTTCGAGCCCTGGTATCCCAACCATACGAAAGATGAAAACAAATAAAGTTTCACTCTTTTGATTTGCTTAAGCAATAAGCAACCATAAATAAGACGAAGTCTAAAATTGGGATATGGTGTAATTGGCAACACAACAGATTCTGGTCCTGTTATTCCAGGTTCGAGCCCTGGTATCCCAACTATACGGAAGGTGAAAGCAAACAAGCTTTCACCTTTTTTGTTTATTAATACTTCCCGGCCATCAATCAGTACACTACAATAAGCTGCAAGTACCATGCACAATAAAATGTTCGTGCAATATTTACAAAAAAGTTGAAAAAACGATATACCGCATCTGTATATCAAGGAAAAACACCTATCTTTGCAAACATTGATATTTAAATAAAACACTGGAAAATATGAACGAAAACCAAGAGTTGGTAAAATTTATCATCGAAGGAATACAGGAAAAGAAAGGAAAGAAAATAAGCGTGGTGGACTTGTCAGGCATCGAAGACACAATATGCAAATATCTTGTCATTTGCCAAGGTAATTCTCCGAGTCAGGTCGGAGCCATCACAGACTCTGTAAAAGAACACGTAAGAAAAAATATAGGCTACAAACCAAGTGCTACAGACGGTACACAAAACTGCATCTGGGTCGCACTGGATTACATAGATGTTATTGTACATATTTTCGTACCGGATGCCAGAAGTTTCTACGACATAGAAAATCTTTGGAAAGACGCAGAAATAGAAGAAATTCCGGATATCGACTAAATCAACAAAATTTCTCAAACTATTATGGACAACAAGAAATCCCAATCCAATAAAGGTCCACGCTACAATTTTGCATGGCTTTACATCATACTCTTGGGAATCATCTTCTACGTTCTTTTTTATCAGAACGACAGTTCGACAAGCAAGGAAGTCGACTATACAACTTTCAAGGAGTATGTCAACAAAGGTTATGCAAAAAATATAGCAATCAACAAGGATGACCTTACACTGGACATGTATGTAAACCAAAACAACATACATGACGTTTTCGGAACAAACAGCAAAGTGGCAGGAAGAAATCCTTCCGTCAAAGTGGAATTCGGTTCACTCGACAAGATTGAAGAGTTTATCGATTCTGAAGTTGAATCAGGACATTTCACAGGAGATGTATCCTACACAAGAAAGAACGACCTGTTCATAAACATCTTGTGGCAGATAGGTCCTATCATTCTTATAGTTGTCATCTGGATGTTCTTCATACGCCGTATGGGAAGCGGAGGCGTAGGCAGCGGCATATTCTCTGTTGGAAAATCAAAAGCCAAGCTTTTCGAAAAAGACGGAAAGAATCAGGTAAGAGTAACATTCAAGGATGTTGCAGGACAGGCAGAAGCAAAGCAGGAAGTTCAGGAGATTGTAGATTTCCTCAAGAAACCACAGAAATATACCACCCTTGGAGGTAAAATTCCAAAGGGCGCACTGCTGGTAGGCCCTCCAGGAACAGGTAAGACCCTGCTCGCAAAAGCTGTTGCAGGCGAAGCAAATGTTCCATTCTTCTCGCTTTCCGGTTCAGACTTCGTTGAAATGTTCGTAGGTGTAGGTGCATCACGAGTAAGAGACTTGTTCCAGCAGGCCAAGGAGAAAGCTCCATGTATCATATTCATAGACGAGATTGACGCCATAGGTAGAGCCAGAAGCAAATCAGTAAACATGGGAGGCAATGATGAACGCGAAAACACGCTCAACCAGCTCCTCACAGAAATGGACGGTTTCGGCACAAACAGCGGCGTCATCATCCTCGCAGCAACAAACCGTGCTGACATTCTCGACAACGCGCTTTTGAGAGCCGGACGTTTCGACAGACAGATACATGTAGACCTGCCAGACCTGAATGAGCGCAAGGAGATATTCAACGTGCACCTCCGCCCTATCAAGATTGACGAGAGCGTAGACGTAGACCTTCTCGCACGACAGACTCCAGGATTCTCCGGTGCAGATATTGCAAACGTCTGCAACGAGGCGGCACTTATCGCTGCACGCCACGACAGCCAGTGGGTCAACAAACAGGATTTCCTCGATGCTGTAGATAGAATCATCGGTGGTCTTGAGAAAAAGACAAAGGTGATGACACAAGAGGAAAAGCGTACAATTGCACTCCACGAGGCCGGACATGCAACTATATCTTGGTTCCTGCAATATGCAAATCCGCTTGTAAAGGTAACCATAGTACCACGAGGAAGAGCTCTTGGCGCTGCATGGTACATGCCTGAAGAAAGACAGATTACTACCAAGGAGCAGATGCTCGACGAAATATGCGCAACACTCGGCGGACGTGCAGCTGAAGAACTTTGTACAGGAAGCATCTCAACCGGTGCAGTCAATGACCTCGAAACTGTTACAAAACGTTCTTACGGTATGATTGCATACGCAGGTATGGGAGAAACTCTTCCAAACTTGTGCTATTACAACAACAATGAGTACCAGTTCAGCAAGCCTTACAGCGAAGATACTGCACGTATAATAGACGAGGAAGTTAAGAACCTCATTGCCAAGGAGTACGAAAGAGCAAAGAAGATTCTTTCTGAACATAAGGAAGGCCACGAGAAACTTGCACAGCTCCTCGTTGACAGAGAAGTAATATTCGCAGAAGACGTTGAAGCAATATTCGGCAAGCGCCCATGGGCATCACGTTCAGAAGAAATACTTGCAAGCAGCAACGAGCAGAAAGCCAATGCAAACGCATCTGCAACTGCAGAAGAAAATGCCGACCTCATCAGAGCTAAGGCTGTTGCGGCTGTCATAGAAAAGGCAAAGATGTCTGAGCAGGCCAATGCTGAATCCAAGTCAGAAGACAACAAAGAAGTTCAACCCGAAGAGAACGCTTCCGACAAGACGTCTGCAGTAGACACAGAGAACGAAAAGTCTTCTGAAACAAAAGAATCCAAAGAGTAAACCGACTAACTAAAAAAGAAAAGTGAAAACAAATCTTATAGTACGGAGCTTAACAGGAATAATATTCGTTATTGTTCTGGTTGGAGGCATCTTGTGGAGCCCTACGTCATTCGGACTCCTGTTTACAATCATTACCGGCATGACTGTCTGGGAATTCTGCACCATCATCAATAAGAATGAAGGAACGCAGGTAAACAAACTTATAACCACTGTTGCAGGCGTATACCTGTTCTTTGCTGTACTCGGATTCAACAGAAACATAGTAGGTGCAGAGATATTCATTCCATATCTTGTATCCATCATCTATCTTCTTATATCGGAACTCTATTTCGACAGGGCAAAATCAATATACAACTGGGCCTTTTCTCTCATGGCCCAGCTGTACATTGCACTTCCCTTCTCGCTTCTCAATGTTTTGTCGTACGTTGTAAGCAGAGATCCATACACACTTGAATACAATGTTGTCTACACACCAACACTTGTGCTTTCCGTATTCATATACCTTTGGGCAAGCGACACCGGAGCCTACTGTTTCGGTTCTATGCTGGGAAAACACAAACTATTCCCACGCATATCTCCAAACAAGACATGGGAAGGCTCGATAGGTGGAGGTATAACTGCCATAATCGCTTCACAGATAATAGCCTACTTCTGTAAGGATTTCTACTACGGCAACGACACTGTGAATGCAATAGCATGGGGCGGACTTGCAATCATAGTTGTGATTTTCGGAACTTGGGGCGACCTTGCAGAATCACTTCTCAAGCGCAAGCTCGGAATAAAAGATTCTGGCAACATCCTTCCCGGACATGGAGGAATGCTCGACAGATTCGACAGTTCACTCATAGCCATTCCAGCAGCAGTCATATACATCTACACACTGAACATATTCGGTATACTGGAAGATTTGGCAAAGTTGTTCTAATGCTCTTTCTTTAATAGGCAAGAACAAAATCCTACAGACTTACATAAAACGGCTCACGCTCTTAACACCACGTTAAAGCATGAGCCGTTTTTTATTACCCCAAAGTTATAAAGGTTTTTCTGTTGCATAGCTGGCATTTAAATGCAATCATATATGCATGAGCGCATATACATAATATGCCATCAAATCAACAAAGCTTTTCAGCGTCTTTTTTTAGGTTTAATATCCAAACGATACACGACATGCAAAGTTGCATACGACGGTACCGTATTGTACCACGTTTCCGTACGTCCTTGTGCATTGACTGTATGCTTCACGTTGGACAGCTGACGAAACAGGTCGAAACCAATCATCTTGACCACCCACTGCTTGCTTTTTCCTAGAGCACGTGACAGAGAGGCATTCCAAACCCAATCTGTCGTATTCATTGATGCATCCGAATAGCCACACCGATTGTATGCCATGATGTCTGTAGACAGATCAATGCCCCACAACAAAGGAGTGCTCAAACTTATACCGTAATTGAAATCCGTGTACGAAAAATTGTTGAAATCCTCATTTCGACTGGACAGACGTGTCCATTTTACGTTGGCCAATGCAGATATACTGAATGACTCAAAACGATAATCCAAACGAAATTCATCGTTCAGAATCGAATTGTCAACTTCCTGCTTATTCAGATATAATGAATTATCATCATTCACATAACTTTCACCAGAAAAATCCACACTACGCCGATAACTATAACCCAGAGTATTAGAAATATTCCAATGACTGCCCTTGTCCAAAAACTGGCTGTAATACACGTTTGCAGATGCAAGACGATTTCCGTCGATGTTCATAGGTTTATATGTTGTCACACCGCTTGCTCTGTCAAGAATCTGCGCCACCCCGATACTGTTCTCCCATATATTGTAATCTGCATTGAATCGCAAAATACGCATAAACCGTTTCTTCTTAAGCTCATACATAAATCCCATATTATAGCCCCTAGTGGTTTTAAGCTCTGCATTACCTGTAAAATGATTCAGAGGATCGCTCTCATCCCTTACATCAAGCAAATCCATGATGTCCGGAAGATTATTGTTTATATTCCCCTTTAGCCTCATCTTGCCGAGCTTAGAGTTGTAGGACAAAGACAAAGAAGGATTAAAAGTAACATTGTCCTTTGTCTTGCTGCGTTTTTCAGCATTACGCAAATCATCGATACCGCGATTGTACACGTTAACGTCACCTTCAAACTCAACCCCAACCTTACCGAAGTACATATTTAGATAGTAATTGGCTGTATGTATACGTTCCATCCTTGTTGTATGGTAACTGTTGGCTTGATCGAGTACAAAAGCAGAAGACGCCGAAGGTGTCAACCAATCCTCATCGCATCTATACAAATCTTGATGGCCCGAATTGAACCTTTGTGTGTATTTGTATCCCAACCAATAGTTCATCTTGAAGAAAGCCGTGTCGGCCCCACTGAAATGTTTTTCATACGTCATGCCCAACGAATACCCATAATTAGACTTAGGCACATAGCCTTTCCGCTGTTCATAAATATTACCTGTTTCAGCACTATTATATACGATGCGGTCCATGACATTGCTTTCATACTTGCTTTTACCATACGAAAAATCAGCTGAGTAGTTAAGAAAGTCATTACCTATCACAGTAAAACCACCCGCATTGAGCGATGTACCCCACTCTGTTTCAAGACTGTTGCTACGTTGTTCTCTAGAATATAGCGAATCGAGCTCTTCAGCTACATGCGTCTCAGTGAGTCCTTCAGATCTGTTCCGAGAATAATGCACATTTGGATTTACGTACAAAAAAGTCTTGCCGGTCTTGGCTTCAAGCTTGGCATTCCATCTGATGTTCGTCATCCTCGGGTTATAGAAGCTTATAGCATTTCTATATGTGTTACCTTCTGCATAGTAGTCCTCCCGCATAGTCCGTGACTGATTGTCTACATCCTGATGCTCTGCCTGCAAGGAAGTCTTGAAATGAATGTCCGTATCTTTTGGATCCAGTGAGAAATCAATACCGCCCATATAAGTTTTCCTGTTACCAGTTGTTGCGTCTGTACGCTTCCACTCACCTTTTCCGCTTGGCATTCCTGCATCACTCAGATTATTAGCATTGGCATATACCGCAATAGACGAATGGTTTGTGTAGCGCATGCCGAACATGCGTCCCAGCCACTTCTCGTCAAAATTTCCATCAAGGCCACCGCCACCTCCTACTTCATAGTTTGAAATCCATCCTTCCTGATACTCACGCTTCAGACCGACATCCATCACCAGCGGATCTTTTTCTTTCTCCGCCTCTGAACGTTCTCCCATCAGTTCTGCATACTCTGGAGCTTTACGGTATACCTTAACCTTATTGACCGTATATGCAGGAAGATTAGCAAGTGCCACCTTAGGATCACCATTGAAGAAGTCACGTCCATTTACAAGCAAACTTTTCACAAATTCACCATTGACAGTGATACGTCCGTTATTATCAAGTTTTGCCCCTGGAAGCGCCCTGATAAGATCGTCAAGCATAGACCCCTCAGCCATTCTGAAACTTGCGGCATTATACTCTATCGTATCGCCCTTCATTACCATAAGTATCTTTGAAGCCTTAACTGCCACATCAGGAAGATTAATGGTTTTCTTCCACACATAATACGTGTTCTTGAAAACATATTTCAGCAGAGGCTTTCCGTCTGGTCCTGCACCAGGAGCAACCTCATAATCCTCCGAATCATATCCGGCACATCTGAAACGAAACACATAGGAACTGCGTCTAGGTGCACGAGCAACATATCCACCGAAAATCTTTTTTGTTTCACCGTTTACGTTTCCCCTATTCCAACTAGGCATCATAGAATCTACCAGCACCTTTCCGCTCTCCTTGTCAATAATAGACACACATGCGCTTTCCAACGGCTGTTCCGTATAACCGTCTATGATTTTCAGCTTCGTAAATAGAATGGTATTCGGGTCCTGCGCCATAACAAAAGACGACAAGCCCATCAATAAAGAGATTATAATACCCCGCAACATAGTGATTAGATTTATTTTACGTTGCAATAATATAATTTTTATCAGCAACAACCAAACAAAGGACTAAAAAAACAAAAATAGATATGGAAGAGGTTTAACGCATCTGTAAACCTAAAAATCGGATAAGCATCTAACAGACTAATATCTTAACAGGTTTGTGTACCTTTTGTCATACTTTAAATATTGTCCAGTTCTAAAGCAGAATCACCTGCTACAGACCAACTAATACAACAACCTAAAGATACGCACCTCTCCCATATCTCACAATAAATTCATTTTCACACATCAAATTTCACCTATGACGTCTTTGCAACAATCAAAATTCATAAGGCCTCACTTATTCACTAACATTCTTTTAAAACCTAAGGCCCAACACTTTTTTATTTTTAACCCTTATGAGATGTTTTACGTCTGCAATTTTAGGACATTAAAATATTCCTTGCAAATCATTATTACAATACAAACGCTAAGTATCTGATTTACGGTCAATAAAAAATCATGCGTAACATAAATTGTAACGCACATACGGATACATTTAAATACAAATTTTGCACAATTGAACAATCCGTCCAGATTAATAGCTATAAGAATATCACATAAATGTTACATTATTATTCTCAGAACAACAAAATGAGCCATAATCATATTGTTATATATGCTTGATCATCAAAGAAGCTTAAATTCTGCATGAAACAATAATGTATTATAATCTCAAGGCTGATGTTATTAAAAAAACGCAAGCAAAGAAAATTCAATAACGCATTAAACAGCACAACTCAATTAAGCTCAATTACTGCACTTACTATCAGAACACAATCAGAGGAAAACATTTATACACAACAAAGTAAATTAACATTATCATCAGGAAATACAATAACCTCACAATGAAATGTAAATACGATCAATCAACTATTGGACTTACCTATATCAAACACACAAATTAAATCCAAACATAAAAAAATTAATTCACACACAATCATTCAAGCAAACCTCAACAGTTACTTGTAGTACTTAGATTTTATATATTCAAATTTCTCTTATGATGTGTTTACAACTATCAATATTCAAATGTAGCTGTCTGTACACTACCGTCAGACATAGTTACATTAATTTCATACGCACCTTTTCCAAAATCATCCAAATCGAAGGTTAAAGAATTATCACCTTCTGCAGGAACAAATTCTGTACTGGAAACCTCCGCATCATTCAATTTAATTGAGACAGCAATTGTTTCACTATTATTAAAGATAAGTTCCATTTGACCGTCTGTATAAATTTTTCCAGTAATTAAATCAAATGATGATATTGGTCTAAGTTCATCATCATCGTCACTTCCATAATTTAAGTGAAAATCAAGCCAAAACAAAACAGAAGGTGTATCACTTGTCACTTCCGCTCTCGTGTTTATTGGCAAAATAGCTCCTAACAACATTAATGTCGCGAAAATCATTTTTTTCATATTTATTTGGTTTTGTTAAACATGATGCAATATTAGAAATTCCAAATAAAATCAGCAAACGTATATTACAAATAGAAATATAAAGTCCTTATTTTCAATAATTAATTTATTTTGTACTACATAAATTGTAACATTTTATACAGGCATTCATTCTAACAGGCTAAAACAACAAAACAAATCCTAGCACCCAGAGAGAAATTTTTGAGCACTCAAATTAACTTATGCGAGCGCTCAGAATATTTATCTACGTATAAATAGACATTTAATCTCAATTGTCAAAACAGAAAAATTACATACTTTTGCAGAAAAGGAAATAAATATGGAGAACGTCAAATACATATTCTTAATATTATCTGCAATAAATATTCTTTCATGCTCAAATAACAATACACAAGATAAACTTGAAGATATAAGCACATATATGTGCTACAATCCTGACAGTGCTAGAAATGAGCTTAACAAAATAAATAAATCTAAACTTTCGACAGAACAACTTCGCGCAAACCACGCACTTCTTTCATGTGAAAGTGAATATCTTACACAATGTACTGTTGATGACTCTACACTAAATTTAGCAAGAAAATATTTTATTGAAGGCAAAAATGGAACAATATCACAACAGATGGAAACAGAGCTTTTGTGCACATATAAAGATATATACAATAAACCAGCTGTAGCATTAACCAAACTATTGGAAATAGAAAAAAATATAGAGAACTTATCTTCTCCATATTTTAAAGCAATGGCTGAAAGTTTTATGATAATTATTTATTACAATAATAATGAATTTCAAAAAATGCTGTCACATGCATATAAAGAACTTGAATATATCAACATTACACATGACATAAAAAGGATTATAAACTGTAAAAATCATATAGGTATCGCTTATAAAAATCTAAACATGCTAGATTCGGCATATTTTTATTTTTCATCGTACACCAACTATGAAAATATTTTAGATTCAACAACCTTATCAATGTCATATCACAACTTAGCATCTCTGTTTGATAAAATAGACACATCTGGTCATATAAAAATCAAAACATTTATAATAAAATCATTAAAATATAACAAAGATGTACACGCAAAATCAAGAACATTCATGAAAATGGCAAGCTATTATTATGAAAGAGGCGAAAAACAAATGGCAGATAGCTTCACAAATATTTTTTATAGAAGTGTAAGAAAGAATGATTTTGGTGCATTATATAGGATGGCAAAAACTATAAATATGTATTACGAAAAAACAGGCAATATTGATTCTGCTAACAAATATAAAGGAGAGATGTTGAAATATGGAGAACTTCGTGACTCAGTAATAAAAGCAAGCCGTGTTATGGAAATAACGCATCAAAGTGAGATGGAAGAAATTGAAGAGGAATCGCAGACAAAGATTGCGACAATCTCCATCATTTCTGTTGTCGCTATTGGAGCACTATTATGGGGTATCGCCGTATACAGGGGCAAGAGAAACAAACTGAGGCAGGAATACAGCGACAACGTGGAGAAGTTACATAAGATTCAGGAAGAGCTTGAGGAGGCTAAAGAAAAGGAAAAAGCATCGAGAAGAGCTATTGCTTCAGAATCTCAAAGACATAGATTTGAAGTAAAAAGACTGACAGACATGGCTGACACTTACAGCATGAAAGTATTAGCAATGCTGACAAAGAACGGCTGTACAGATTTCAAGCCTACAGCAGCCATATCAGAACAGTTCTATACCAGCATCAACAACGTATACAGCAAAACGGACAAAGGAAAAGACTTTGCAAAAAAGATTACAGCGGCTTGTCCAAGCATAAAAGATCGTGAATTATTCATCTGCTTACTGTACAGAGAAGGAATCAATAACGAAAAGACAATATCAAATATCCTGAACGTTACAGACGGCACATTCAGAACCATCAAAAGCAGATTGAAAAAGAAGCTGGAAGAAGTACCTGAGAATTGTTATATAAATGAAATTCTAAAATCCATAGGACAGTAAGAGTGTCTACTGTCCTTATCGCCGGATACAAACCAAAGGCCGAAACAGCACAATGCTGGTTGCCGTCATTCATGTACCTTCCCCTGCTCCATCAAGCAATCACGAATCTTGAAAAGCATGTTTATAGGTCCTGAGAAATTTCTGTTGGCATAATAGAGCTGAGCAAGATGTGAAAGCTGTGCAACGCTTACCTTTACGCTCTTGATATATTGTCCGTGACCCAAGTCAACCTCATCGTCGTACTCATGTTCGTTGAACCATTTGACAAGTTCACCGACTTCTTCTTTAGTATATGTAGGTTTGTAGTTGTTCATAATCATTATTTTTTAGTTTTGTTTCTTTCTGTGAGCAATTTCACCATTATGCGCGCAGCCTTTGTCGATGCACCGGCTGGTCCGAGAATCTTATGCAGAGTTGAATAGTCGGCACGCATACTATCAAGTCGTGAACCGCCAGGAAGTATCATTTTCAATTCAGAACGAAGATTATCTACATTCATTCTGTCGGCAACAAGTTCTGTCACAGCCTCTTTGTTGAGTATGAGATTTACAAGAGATATGTACGGCACATGCAGGAAGAGCTTGCGCAGGAACGAAATGAGTTTACCGGCACGTATGTAGTAGCAGACAACCTGAGGTACTGAAAGTATGGCAGTTTCGAGAGTTGCCGTACCGGAAGTAACTAGTGCCGCCGTGGAATGACGAAGGATTCTGTACGTCTGTCCGAAGACGAGCTTCACGTCAGCACCTTCAGGTATGAATTGACCATAGTAGTCCTTATCTATTCCTGGTGCACCGGCCACAACAAGCTGATAATCGCGGAATGCAGAAGCAGCCTCGATCATCTGCGGAAGGTTGTCTTTGATTTCCTGTTTTCGGCTTCCGGCAAGAAGAGCAATGACAGGCTTTGAGGACAGTCCGTTGGTTCGGGTGAAATCAGTAAATGTATCGGATGCGGACTTGTCAAGATATTCCTGAACAGCATCGACACATGGATTACCAACATAATGAATGGGATAATCGTGTCTACGATAGAAATCCACTTCGAAAGGCAAGATGGAAAACATCTCGGACACACACTTGCGTATGGTCTTGATGCGGTACTCCTTCCATGCCCATATTTTAGGAGAAATATAATAATAGACCGGTATGGACGTATTTGCAGAAATATACTCCGCGATGCTGAGATTGAAGCCCGGATAGTCAACAAGTATAACAACATCCGGATTCCAGACAACAATGTCTTTCTTGCAACGGCTCATGTTCGACAATATAGTGCGCAGGTGCATGACAACCGGAATGAAGCCCATGTAGGCCAAATCGCGGTAGTGGCGTACAAGAGTTCCACCAACAGCCTGCATCTTGTCGCCTCCGTAGAAACGGAAGTCTGCAGCTGAATCTTCAGCACGAAGTGCCTTCATGAGATTGGAAGCATGCAAATCGCCTGACGCCTCACCAGCTATAATATAATATTTCATCTCTATAGGTATAAGAAAATGATTAATTCTGTAAATGATGAAAGCTACATCGACAATGCCTTATCAAGTTCGTTGAGATACGAATAGGCCGTCATGTCGAGCTTTAGAGGAGTAACGGACACAAAACCGTCGCCCAATGCCGATGTATCGGTTTCAGAATCGTCATCGTCCCCGGTGAATTGTCCTGTGAGCCAATAGTATGTCCATCCCTTTGGATGTACAGACTTCTGCCATTCGTTTGTCCAACTGCCTCCAGACATGCGGCATACCTTCATACCACGGAACTCATGAAGAGAAGGGAAATTGACATTCAGACAAATACCCTCAGGAAGAGGACGTGCAAGCACAGAGGAAACGATGTGCCTGACGTAGGGACGCAAAGGCTCAAAATCGGCATCGGGAGAAGTGAAACAACTTGAAAAACCAATAGAAGAGATATGTTTCATGCATCCTTCAAGAACAAGGCCCATTGTTCCGGAATAGTGAACATTGACAGACGAATTGTCCCCGTGGTTTACACCTCCCAAAACAAGGTCAGGCTTACGCGCAACAACTGTTTCGAGCGCCAGCTTGATGCAATCGGTCGGTGTGCCAGAACAAGAATAGACCTCCATGTCCGGCTCCACTGATTCAGGTTCGATTCGTATAGGTGTTCTCGACGTGATGGACATTGCGGCTCCCGAACGGGGAGATTCAGGTGCTACAACTACAATATGTCCGAAATCCTTGACAGCATCGGCAAGAAAACGTATGCCCTTGGCCTGCAGACCATCATCGTTGGATATAAGAATGAGAGGTTTTTCGTTGTCAGTCATCATAAAAAGAATTATAAACAAATGAATGGCTGTACTTATCCAATTGCGAAGCAACAGTACAGCAGACCATGACGCAACGAGCGCCAACAGTCATACAAAAATACTGTTTTTTCAACAGAGACGGAATGATAAATGCTGTGAATATGCATGGCAAATACCTTTTAAGCATATTCACAGCCCATATATATAAAAAGAAACCGTCTGCCGAAACCACGACAGACGGTTATACATAAAATCAAATCGACAAATTATTACTGATTCTGTTTCTCGTCAACAGCGGCAATCTTTGCCTCGATTTCCTGAAGGTCGGACTTAAGTTTCTCAATCTTGCGATTTATTTCGTCAACAAGTCCGCTTCCGCTCTTTGAAGAAAGGTTGAGGAATCCGAGGTTGTTCTCGTATGTCTTGATCTCGTTCTTCAGAATCTCATACTGACGTGTGAGCTTGTCGCGCAGACGTCCTGTATCATTGCCCATCTCCTGCTTGAAGCGGTCGAGCCTTCTGCGTGATGCAGTCATATTGGCAGCCTTGAAGAGACGATCGATCTGCTCTCTGTAAGCATTGTATAAAGTATCCTTTTCTTTGAAAGGAACATGACCGATGGCATTCCATTCATCCTGCAAAGTGCGGATCTGTTCTCTGAGTTCCTTCTCGTCAACGCCATCTGTTGCTACAGACTTAATCTTTTCGATAAGAGCCTTCTTCTTTTCGAGATTCTCAAGCTGCTCGCCCTTTACAGAAGAAGTAGCCTTGTTCTTAGCTTCGAAGAATGCATCGCAAGCTCCGATGAAACGCTGCCAGAGAGCATCGCTGTACTTCTTAGGAACTGTACCGATTTCTTTCCAATCCTTCTGAAGCTTGATGAGAACATCCGAAGTAGCCTTCCAGTCAGTGCTGTCCTTGAGAGCCTCAGCCTTTTCACAAAGTTCGCGCTTAAGCTTGAGATTTGCATTAAGACTATCCTTAACTCCTTTGAAGAATTCAGACTTGCGCTTGAAGAAATTGTCGCATGCAGCACGGAAACGTTCAAAAATCTTCACGTTCATCTTCTGAGGTGCAAAACCGATTGTCTTCCATTTAGCCTGCAATGAAGTAATCTGTTCTGTGCAAGCATTCCACTCGGCGAAAGTCTTCAGACTGTCGAGGTCCATACCTTCTATAACTTCGCAGATGGCAGTCTTCTGATCGAGATTCATCTGCTCCTGTTCCTTTCTCTTTTCGAAATGCTCCTGATGTCTCTTGTTGACAGCAGTAGAAGCGGCCTTGAATCTAGCCCAGATTTCCTCGCGAAGCTCACGAGCTACAGGGCCGATTTCACGGAACTCCTGATGCAGTTTCTGAAGCTGATGGAAAGCAGATATTACATCCGGTTCGTCAGCAAGCTTCTCTGCAGCTTCGCACAATGCAGTCTTGAGTTCGAGATTCTTCTTGAAATCGTATGCTCTGAATTCGTTGTTGAGCTTAAGAGTATCATAGAACTGCTCAACATTGGCCTGATATGTTTTCCATAGATCAGTAGCCTTTTCTGCCGGAACATCCTTTATTTCGTTCCACTCCTTCTGAAGAGCCTTGAAGTCGTTGTAAGACTTGTTCACTTCATCTGGATTAGCCAAAATGGCCTTGATCTTTTCAATTATTTCGAGTTTCTTGTTGTAATTGTTTTCCTTTTCGCGTTCCTGTTCCTGGATCTGTTCGTTGCGTTTTTCACGTATGATAGCCATCTGTTCCTTGAATTCCGGTTCTTCGGCATTGACAGCAGGCATGTATTCATCAGGGTTGCCCCCCTCTTCGAGGTACTTCTTGTAGCTCTCCTCGCTCTGAGTCTTATGAAGTCTGTAGAAACAACTCTTGAGCGCTTCCAGTTCCTGTCGCGAGATAGGTTCGTTGCCGGAGGCAAGCTGTTTCAATCGTTCGATCACTTCTGCCTTGCTGTTCATCTGAACAGTGACATGCTTTCCTTCCGTATCAGCAGCGCTCACATTGTCATCGCCTTCAGATACATTGTTTGTACTTTCATTGGCATCACATGCGGGTTCTGCAACAATCGAGTTTTCTGCCGACTGCTCAACCTGAGGCATATCTTCGGCATTCTGAATGTCCGTCATCACTTTGATTTTAAGTTAGTAAATCTATGAAAAAATAATTTATATTCTGTTTCACATTGAGCCACAAACTTATAAATTAAAATTCAGTTTTCATATTTTTTGACAATATTTTTGTATAAGTTGCCAATTTTTATGCAAGCAGGAAGCCAACGTTCCCTGCTTGCATGCTCGTTATACATAAAGAACAGATGCAATCTAGTTACGGCGAATGTCCTTTTCCGCCATATTTGTCAGTTCGATAAAGTCCTCTACAGAAAGCTGTTCAGGACGACGATTCATGATTTCGAGAGACTGCAAAGGTGAATCCTTGCCGACAATCTGCTTCATGCCGTTGCGGAGCATCTTACGACGCATTGAAAATACAGCCTTGACTATACGACGGAAAAGCACATCATCGCATCCCAACGATGTGCGCGAATTGCGTTTGAGGCAGACAACGGCGCTCTTGACCTTAGGAGGCGGATTGAATACATTTTCATGAACTGTAAAAAGATATTCTATGTCATACCATGCCTGAAGCATTACGCTAAGCACGCCATAAGCTTTGCTGCCCGGTGCTGCACACATGCGCTCAGCAACTTCTTTCTGAATCATGCCGGTACAGCACGGAATCAGTTCGCGGTTATCAAGCATCTTGAAGAATATCTGACTGGAAATATTATAAGGATAATTGCCTGTAAGGACAAAACTGCGCCCTCCAAATACTGAGGCAAGATCCATCTGAAGAAAGTCCTGCTGGATTATGTTGTCGCCCAACTCAGGAAAATGTTCATGAAGATAAGGCACAGACTCAAAATCGATTTCTACAACTTTAAGCTCGCGATTCTTCTTTAAAAGAAACTGTGTAAGCACTCCTGTACCAGGACCGACCTCCAACACGGGTATGGAAGGGCAAACATCAACAGTATCGGCTATGGACGAAGCAACATTCATATCTGTAAGGAAATGCTGCCCCAGAAATTTCTTCGGCTTTACTACATTCATAGAATATTCCAAATAATATAAAAAATTACAAGGCTTAGGCATACAGCCATAAAAGAAACGGCAAAACCTAACCAACGGCAAAGATATGGATTTTTCACTAGTTTTCAGTTATAAAGAGCAAAACGTCTGTTTTATAGTGCTGTAAAAAACGACGAACGGACGAACTGCTGTCATATCGTCAAAAGAATATGCACACTTATAAACACGATATAAAAGATGCCGGAAAAAGAACAACATACATCAAGACTGCGGACAACAATAAAAATAAATGTAAAAATGGCAATCACAGCACGTCTGTTATAGATTCAATGGGAATAAATGCCTATATTTGAATTAGATAACATACCAACAAACAACAAGATGATATTTTTCCACAGACATAGACACAAATCCCATCGGAAGGGCTCAACCTTGCAGACAACTGTATTTGCCATAGTTGCCGTCGCAACAGTGTTTCTACCTGATATCTATATATGGGACAACTATATAAGTAATACAACCGAAACATTCGGAGCAATCATGTGGTGGACACCTGCATCACTGATTGTATGCACAATGCTTATGTGGAAATCAGGAAGATGGCACAACCTTCTGCTCAGAACATTTTTCGGTCTGGCTCTGTGTACGGTACTTCCCAAACTGATATTCACAATCATATCTGTTGTTGGACGAGGACTTGCCACCGTATGGTCTCCGTTGGGTAATGTTGCAGATATTGCGGCTGTAGTGATTGCCTACGCAAGTCTGTGTGCATTCGCATACGGTCTTACAATAGGATGGAGAAAACTTACAATAAAAGAAGACACTCTGACGTTCGACAATCTTCCCAAGGCTTTCGACGGATATAAGATACTTCAATTCTCAGACTTGCACGTAGGAACATTCAGAAGCGACAAGAAGTTCGTCAAGAAGCTGGTTAAAGCCATCAATTCACAGAATGCCGACCTAATCGTGTTCACAGGCGACCTGGTGAACGTACATCCGGGAGAACTGCACCCTTACTTGAATGTGCTCAACAATCTACATGCAAGGGACGGCATATACTCGATTCTCGGCAATCACGACTACTGCGAATACAGGCATTACAGGGCCAAGGACGGAGCCAGCAAGAATGTGGACAAACTGAAAAAAATGGAAATGGATTTCGGATGGAACCTGCTTCTGAATGAATTTACAACAATAGAAAGAGACTGTGAAAAAATCACACTTATCGGTGTTGAAAACTACGGCAAACCTCCTTTCAAATCATACAGCGACCTGACAAAGGCCATGGATGGCACGGATAAAGAAGGATTCAAAATCCTGCTAAGCCACGATCCGGCACACTGGAACAGTGAAATTACAACGGACACCGACATAGATTTAACTCTATCAGGCCATACTCATGCCATGCAGCTGCGCATAGGGCGTTTCTCGCCTGCAAAATGGAGTTCAAAGGAATGGGGAGGCATATACAGAAATGGCAGACAGGTGCTTTGTGTTTCGTCGGGAATAGGCGGAACCATGCCGTTCAGACTGGGAGCATGGCCGGAAATAAACGTAATAACCCTTAAGAGAAGTATATGAAATGTATACCAATTGCTAATAGGTGTATACTTATGCACCATAACCAACTTCTTGTTTGGTCAATTAGCGAAAATGGAATATATTTGCATTTAAGCCATAAAGAAAACGGCTGATTCCGACACGGAACAAATGCCGAAAAGAAGGCTATTGACAACAATAATAACAGCACGAACTTGAAACTTGATACAACAACGGCAAAAAATGCCATAAACATAGTACTGCCGATAGTGCTCGGAGGAGGAATCCTTTACTGGATGTATAGAGGGTTTGACTTCGGCAAACTCAGCGATGTCTGCATGCACGAAATGGACTGGTGGTGGATGGGATTTTCACTGATATTCGGAGTAACGGCACAGATGTTCAGAGGACTTAGATGGAAACTGGCGCTGGAACCGCTGGGAGAAAAGCCTAGAACAGCAAACTGCATCGATGCAATATTCATTTCGTATGCATCCAGCATAATTATACCACGTATCGGCGAGGTATCGAGATGTGGCATTCTGAAACAATATGACGGCACGTCGTTCTCCAAATCTCTAGGAACAGTAGTTACAGAAAGAGTCATTGACTCCATACTGGTCATGGTGATGACAGTTGTAACCTTCCTGCTGCAGATAAGGATGTTCAGCACGTTCTTCGACAAGACCGGCACAAATCTGAACAGCATTACCGAAAGATTTACGACTACAGGATACATTGTCACAGCAATATGCGGAGCGGCGGCAATATTCTTCATCTGGTTCCTGACAAAAAGGATTGCAGTGTTTGCAAAGGTCAAGGAAATGATGGGAAACATGAAAGCCGGAATCCTGTCGCTGAAAGACGTAAAAAACAAATGGCTTTTCACGGCATATACGCTGTTGATATGGATAAGCTATTTCCTGCATTTCTACATTACATTCAACTGTTTCGGATTTACTACGGACTTAAGCATATCAGTAGCCCTCGTGGCTTTCGTAGTGGGCAGTATAGCAGTGATTGTACCAACCCCAAACGGTGCCGGACCTTGGCATTTCGCAGTAAAGACCATATTGGTTCTCAACGGTGTCGGCGAAGACGATGCTGTAACATTTGCACTGATCGTACATACCATACAAACTTCACTGACTGCTCTGCTTGGCGTTTACGCAATACTGGCACTGCAAGGAAGAAAAATCAGGAAAGAAATCAAAGAACAAACAGGACAACCCTTTAACAACTAACGATATGGAAATATATGAATTGGAACCACAAAATGTGTGGCGCAACTTTTATTCTCTGACTCAGATTCCACGTCCATCAGGACACACAGAAAAAGTGGCACAGTTCTTGGTAGACTTCGCCAAGAAAAACGGCGCTGAAGCTTTTATAGACAATGCAGGAAACGTTGTTATGAGAAAGAAGGCTACAGCCGGATATGAGAACAGAAAGACTGCAATACTTCAGGCACACATGGACATGGTGCCTCAGAAGGCAAAAGACAGCAACCACAACTTTGAGCAGGATCCTATACAGACCTACATAGATGGCGAATGGGTAAAGGCAAAGGGCACAACACTGGGTTCAGACAACGGAATGGGTGTTGCAGCCGCAATGTCTATAATTGAAGATACTACTCTCGAGCACGGACCGATAGAGGTTCTTATCACAAATGATGAGGAAACCGGCATGTACGGCGCATTCGGACTCGAAAAGGACACTCTCAAAGGCAAGCTGCTTCTCAATCTGGATTCTGAAACAGAAGGAGAAATAACTATAGGATGTGCAGGCGGAATGGACGTTGTATGCTCTATGGAGTATCAGGAAATCAACGTCAACAAAGAAGGCATGCAGGCTTACAAAATCGACATCAAAGGTCTCAGGGGCGGACACTCCGGTCTTGAAATCAATGAAGGCAGAGCAAATGCCAACAAGCTTATGGCACGCCTGCTGTTCGCAGCAGTCAATACCGGCTGTGCATGGTTGTGCTCATGGCATGGCGGCAACATGAGAAATGCTATACCAAGAGACAGCGAAGCAGTTGTATTGGTTCCGCAGGCAAAAGAAGAGGAGTTCAAAGCTCTCGTTGAGAAGAGCCACAAGCTGTTCAACGAAGAATTCGATCTGATTGAAAACGGCAACATACATCTCAGTGCTGAAAAATGCGATGCTCCGGAAAAAGCTGTTCCTGAAGATGTACAGGAAAACCTGATCAATGCTGTGATGGCAGCACATGACGGTGTTCTGCGTATGACACCTTCTATTCCAGAGGTAGTAGAAACATCTTCAAACCTTGCGATAATTTCTATCGACGGAGGAAAAGCAGAAATAGCGATATTGGCAAGAAGTTCACGCAACAGCATGAAACTTTACCTCTGCAACTCTCTTATGTCCTGCTTCTCAATGGCCGGCATGAAAGTGAAATTCGAAGGAGGATATGACGGCTGGCAGCCTAACACGAAATCTGAACTCGTGAACCTCATGTCGAATGTATACTCAAAAATGTTCGGCAACGAACCTAAAATACAGGTTTGTCACGCAGGACTGGAATGCGGTATAATCGGTGCTACATATACAGACATGGATATGGCATCATTCGGCCCGACACTCATGTCGCCTCACACTCCAGATGAAAGATGTCTCATACCGACTGTAGGCAAGTTCTACAACTATGTGACAGAGATTCTCAAGAATATCCCGGAGGAATAAAACAACGTGAACTGAATCATCAACCCCTAAACAAACAGAACAGGCATCATGGCATACAATCCGAATAAAGAACTGAAGCTGTACTATTCGATAAGCGAAGTGGCACAGATGTTCAATGTCTCGGAAACTCTTCTGAGATATTGGGAAAAAGAATTCCCAAACATTGCACCCAAAAAGGCAGGAAGAGGCATCAGACAATACACCAAAGAGGACATTGAAGAAGTCAGATTGGTATATCATCTGGTAAAGGAACGAGGCATGACGCTATCTGGTGCGCGTTCTGTGATAAAGAGGGACAAAGGCGGTACCAACAGACAGATTGAGGTGATAGAGAAACTGAAAGCCATCAAGGAAGAGCTTCAGGCTATAAACAAATCACTCAATGGACTGACATAGCGTTTATTTCCGCCTAACTATAGAATCAAGAAGGTGTGTCAAAAAGCCCACCTTCTTTTTTGTATGACAAAGCCCCGACTTT
>OOCM01001275.1_pt1 | contig 20668 bp, 14 predicted proteins | sample 1671111 | NCBI WGS metagenome assembly OOCM01 (sample SAMN06348123, study PRJEB24527) | human gut metagenome | biome: human gut; feature: ankylosing spondylitis patient; material: feces | host: Homo sapiens | place: China | collected 2015-10 | reverse complement strand
CCGAACCGAACGAAGACGGCACGCAAGACCCTCCCTACGAGCAAACCACCTGGCAGGACAACGGACAGGGCTGGATCTTCATTCCTTCTCAGGTAGGTTATGGAAATACGCTGGCCTCCGACGTGCCTCCATATTCAGTGCTGGTGTACAAGGTGGACTTGCTGTCCATCGCCGACTATCCCGGGAGCACCTCCGAAGAAGCGGTCGTAATGCCCTTGGGCAAGGAAACCACCATGTGGATGAACCTGCCTCCGGCCGGAAAAACAGTAAAAGAGAACGAAAAATAAGGTTTTATGTCGCTGCGCAATAACCTTCGGCTCATCACCCGCAGAATCGCTCCCGCTTTTTTGGCGGGAGTTGTTCTTTTGGCGGCTGTCTCGTGCGGGAAAAACATCGACAACTCCGTCCGACAACTCCAGATCGACCAGAAAAAGATCGCTCAATTCCTCGACGAACATTGTTTGACTCCTGCCGGAGAGATCGTTCCCCTGTCGGAGGTCCCGGCCACGGCCGATGAAACCGATGAGGGCAATCAAGGGCCGACCTTGCCCGAAGGCTATGTCGTGCTGTCCGATACGACCGTTCTGTGCGCGATCAATTTTGCGGCAGTTCTGGATGAGCACATCGCCTCCGGCTGCGATATCACAGTTATTGCCAAGGCGGGCCGCGCCAACGGCAAGACCCGTCAGCCGCTGGCCGTCAAGCTCGGAGACGACGGTAAGATCGTCGATCTGGCTGTTGACTACTGCGCGCCGGAGGATTATCTGGTCGGCATGAGTATGTTCATCATGCGCCGCGACAAGCTCATTCAGGTCATCCGCGAGATGGTCCCGCATGGGAAGTACCATCTGGAACGGGATTTCATTCTGCCCGAGTACAATGCCGGCAACCTGAAGGTCAATGTCTATCCGTTCCATAACGTCGCGCTGTTCAACCAGAGCGTGGACGAGTATTTTGTCAACAACATGAAGCTGCTCGAACCCGATGTGCGCCGCAGTCTCTTCCGCAGCGAGATCCCCATCTATACCAAGGTCCGCGACGCCGTTCCGACGCTCTTCGGCTACCATGGACAGGCAGCGAACTGCCTGATCGCCGACGGCTGCCATCTGTTCGGCAAGGCGGAAAACTCCGTGATCTTCCGTGAGGTCGACATTGAAGACGGCGCGGAGGTTCGCGATTCGATCATCATGCAGGGAAGCAAGATCGGCGCGGGCGCATCGATCCGGTACTGCATCCTTGATAAAAATGTCACCATTCGCCCGGGCACGAAGCTGCTCGGCTCAATTGACCACCCGCTTGTGGTCGACAAAGGAGATACCGTATGAAAATCGCAGTAGTTGCCTCTGAGGCCGCGCCGTTCGTCAAGACCGGCGGCCTCGGTGACGTGATGCAGGCCCTTCCGCTTGCGCTTTCTCAGCAGAAGAACACCTATGTCAGCCTCTTTATCCCATATTACAGTCAGATCAAGTATTCCGGCAAGTGGCAGACAGAATTTTTAGGCGCGTTTGACGTGCCGCTGGCCTGGCGGCGGGAATATGTCGGCATTTTCCGCCTCAAGACCCGCCGCAAGAAGCTCCAGATCTATTTCATCGACAACGAGCACTATTTCAACCGCGGCGGCGTTTACGGCTTTGCCGACGACGGTGAACGCTATGCCTATTTCAGCAAGGCCGTCCTCGCAGCAATGAACTATCTGGAGCTTCAGCCGGACGTCGTCAGCTGCCACGACTGGCAGGCAGCGCTCATCCCGCTGCTGCTGAAAACGGAATACCGCGGCTGCTTCCCGGATGCGAAGAGCGTGTTTACGATCCACAATATCGAATATCAGGGCAAGTGCAATCTGCAATTCAACTATGACGTGCTGGGCCTTGGTGCGGGCTGCGACGAGATCCTTCGCTTTGACGACTGCACGAACTTCATGAAGTCCGCTATCGTCACAGCTGACCGCGTGACGACCGTTTCCGAGACATACGCGCAGGAGCTGCGCTATCCGTACTATTCCCACGGGCTCGACGGCGTTCTGCAAAGCAGAGGCTCAGACTTCTCCGGAATCACCAACGGCATCGATATGCAGGTTTTTGATCCCGCGAAGATTGAGAACATCGCGCAGAACTTCACTGCAAAGACGCTTCGCGAGGGGAAAATCGCAAACAAGCTTGCCCTCCAGCAGCGCGTCGGCCTGCCGGAGGACCGTGACGTAGCTGTTCTGGCCATGGTCACGCGTCTCGTCGGGCACAAGGGCATTGATCTGCTGTGCTACATCGCCGAGCGCCTGATCCAGCGCCGCATCCAGCTTGTCATCATCGGCACAGGCGAAGAAAAATACGAATGGTACTTAAACACCCTGCGTGAACGGTTTGGCGATAAGGTCTCCGTCAATCTGCTCTTTGACGGCGGGCTTGCAAACCTTGTCTACGCTGCGTCCGACCTGTATCTCATGCCGTCGAAATCCGAGCCATGCGGCCTGTCGCAGCTCATTGCCATGCGCATGGGCTCCGTCCCGGTCGTCAACGCAACAGGCGGACTCAAGGATACGGTCTGGCCGTATAACGAAGCGGATGAGACGGGGCGCGGCTTTACCTTCCAGAGCTACAATGCAGACGATTTCCTCGCCGCCATTGACCGCGCGCTTGCGCTGTACTATAATGAGCCGGAAAAATGGCTGCGCCTCGCCGAAAATGATATGGCGGTCGATTCCAGCTGGGACGTTCCGGCGCAGAAATACATGGCACTGTTCCAGAACGTCTGCGGACTGTAAGCGCCCTTGAAAAAGATATTAGAGAAAAAGGACATATAGAAGCATGACAAAAGAGAACCTTCTTCAGCACTTACAGGAATGCTGCGACCGGCTGTTCGGCTGCTCGCTCGAAATGGCGACGGAAAAACAGGTATATCGCGCTGTATGCGTCGCCGTGCGCGAGCTTCTGGAGGACGACCGCCGTGCGTTTGTTGAGCAGACGCGTGCAGAACAGCGCAAGCAGGTCTATTATATGTCGATGGAATTTCTGGTCGGCACGAGCCTGCGCAACAACCTGTACAACATGGGCCTGCTGGAACCGGCAGGGGAGATCCTGCATGATCTCGGCTTCAGCCTGGAAAGCCTCTGCGCGCTTGAGCCGGATGCCGGACTTGGCAACGGCGGCCTGGGCCGTCTGGCCTCGTGCTATATGGACGCAGCGACCGGTCTGAATTATCCCGTGACCGGCTTCTCCATCCGATATGAGTTCGGCATCTTCCGCCAGAAGATCGTCGACGGCTGGCAGATGGAATTCCCGGATAACTGGCTCGAAATGGGCGATGTGTGGCTGCATACCCGCAAGGATGACGCTGTAGAGGTTCGCTTCGGCGGACAGGTGCACGAGTGGATGGACGGCGACAAGTTCAAGACCGCCCAGACAGGCTATCAGTCCGTCATTGCTGTCCCGCACGATTTGTACATTTCCGGCTATGGCTCCAAGGCCGTCAACAAGCTGACGCTCTGGAGCGCCAGTATGCCGCAGAGCTTTGACATGAACGCGTTCTCGCGCGGCGATTATGTCCGTGCGCTCGAGCAGAATACCATGGCCGAGGCCATTTCGAAGGTTCTCTATCCGGCAGACAACCACATCAACGGCAAGCGTCTGCGTCTGCGCCAGCAGTATCTGCTGGTGTCCAGCTCACTGCAGTCGATCCTGAACGAGCATCTGAAAAATTACCATACGCTTGATAACCTGGCTGACAAGGTCGCCGTGCACATCAACGATACACACCCGGCACTCTGCGTGCCAGAGCTGATGCGCCTGCTGGTCGACGAGCACGACTACGGCTGGGAACGCGCGTGGGAGATCACCTGCGCGACGCTTTCCTACACCAACCATACCGTCATGGCCGAGGCACTTGAGCGTTGGCCGGTCGATCTGTTCCGGGAGCAGCTGCCACGCATTTACGCCATCTGCCAGGAGATCAACCGCCGCCTCATGGAAAAGCTGCACTGCGTCTATCCGAACGATCCCGGCAAGTGGGAGTATATGGCCGCTGTCACGAACAGCGAGGTCCGCATGGCGAACCTCTGCCTGGCCTGCTGCCATAAGATCAACGGCGTTTCGCAGCTGCACACGGATATTCTTGAAAAAACCATCTTCAGGGATTATTATAATCTCGATCACAGCCGCTTCCTGAACATCACAAACGGCATTGCGTACCGCCGCTGGCTGTGCCAGTCGAACCCGGCTCTGACCGGCTATCTGCAGTCGCTCATCGGCGACGGCTTCCTGAACGACGCGAACGCGCTCGAAGCGCTGCTCCAGTTCCGTGACGATCCTGATGTTCTGGAAAATCTGCAGGCCATCAAGCGCAAGAACAAGGTACGCCTTGCCGCTTATATCGCGGAGCACAACGGTGTCAACGTCGACCCGGATTCGATCTTCGACGTGCAGGTCAAGCGCCTGCATGAATACAAGCGGCAGCTGCTGAATGTCCTGCATATCCTGACGCTTTACAACGATATCAAGGATCACCCGGAAAAGCCGGTCTATCCGCAGACATTCATCTTCGCGGCCAAGGCCTCCGCAGGCTATTATCTGGCCAAGCAGATCATTTCGCTCATCGTCGCCGTTTCCAATCTTGTGAACTCCGACCCGCAGGTGCAGAACAAGCTCAAGGTGGTCTTCATTGAAGACTATAAAGTCTCGCTGGCCGAGATCATCATCCCGGCTGCCGACCTGTCCGAGCAGATCTCCGTTGCGGGTAAGGAGGCCTCCGGTACCAGCAACATGAAGCTGATGATCAATGGCGCGGTCACGCTCGGCACGCTCGACGGCGCAAACGTCGAGATTCGTGAGCGCGTGGGCGACGAGAATATGTTCCTGTTCGGCATGACGGCCGACGAGGTGCAGGCGCTGTGGCAGCGCGGCTATGACCCGCGCCAGTTCCTGACGCCGGAGCTTGACAGAGTTCTGCAAATGCTGACCTCCGGCGTGCTGGGGCAGCGCTTTGACGATGTCGCCGCTTCGCTCCTGATGCCGCGCTTCGGCGCTGCCGACAGCTACATGACCGTCGCGGACTTTGCAAGCTACAAGGCTGCCAAGGCGCACGCGGTCGAGGTCTATCAGGACCGCACCCGCTTTGCAAAGATGTCCCTCACAAACACTGCAAGAGCCGGCATTTTCTCCTCCGACCGCTCGGTCGAGCAGTACGCCAGGGAAATCTGGGATCTGTAAGCACCACAGCAAATATTCCGAAGGGGCCGACAAGCATCGTCGGCCCCTTCCCTGATGAAATGGACGGTACGCCACATGAGAATTCTATTCGACAGCAAGCTTTCGCAGTTCAAAACGCCCTTCGGAACGCTCAAAAGGCAGGAGGTCTGCACGCTGCACATCATGATCCCGTGCTCCTGCCGCACAACGGCGGTCGGCCTCGTTTTGCAGGCGGAAAACGGTGCGGAGCTGCGCCGTGCCCCGTTTGCAAAGCAGTCAGACGATACGCTCTACGATACCTGGGGCGGAGAGCTGACGATTTCCGATGCCGGACTGTATTTCTATTACTTCCATATCACCACGCAGGATGGCGCGTTCCGCCTGTTCAAGCAGGGCGAAAGCGACACGAACATGGAAGACGGCGGCCTCTGGCAGCTCAGCGTTCTGGAGGAGAAATTCCCCGTCCCGGACGACTGCGCAGGCGCAATCATGTATCAGATCTTCCCAGACCGCTTTTTTCAGGCCGGAGTTTGTGACCTGACCGGGAAGATCACGCCCTATTGGGTGCATGAGAACAAGGACGACGTGCCGGTCTATCTGCCGAACGCCAACGGCGAGGTGCTCAACAACGACTTTTACGGCGGAAATCTGAACGGCATCCGCGAAAAGCTTCCGTATCTGCACGCGCTTGGTGTGGAGATTTTATATCTCAATCCGATTTTCTATGCATGGTCGACGCACCGGTACGATACCTGTGATTACAAGCGCATCGACCCCATGCTCGGCTCGGAGGCGGATTTCCGCGCGCTCTGCGGCGCGGCGCACGCGCTGGGCATGAAGATCATTCTCGACGGCGTATTCAGCCATGTCGGCAGCCGCAGCGCGTATTTTCAGCAGGCGATCCATGACCCGGCCTCGCCGTACCGCGGCTGGTTCCGGTTCAAGCAGTATCCAAACGTCTACGACAGCTGGTGGGGGATCACGACGCTGCCGTGCATTGACAAGCTGAACCCGGATTATATGGACTATATCATTAACAGTGACGACAGTGTTGTTGTCCGCTGGCTGAAGCTTGGCGCGGACGGCTGGCGGCTGGACGTCGTCGACGAGCTGCCGGACGCGTTTCTGGCGCGTCTGCGTGCGCGTATCCGGCAGGTCAAGCCGGACGCGATTCTGATCGGCGAGGTCTGGGAGGATGCGTCCAACAAGATCGCATATGACTGCCGCCGCCGGTATTTTACCGACCGGCAGCTCGATTCCGTCATGAACTACCCGTGGCAGAAGGCGATCCTGCGCTATGTGCGCGGGGAGGATGACGGGACAGGACTTGGCGCGTCTATTCGCACGATTGCGGAGAATTACCCGCCCGATGTGCTGCAGGCTGTGATGAATATTCTGTCCACGCACGACACCCCGCGCGCCATCAACGCGATTCTCGATCCGCGTGACGGCGACCGGGCAGAGCTGGCCCGGCGGCACTTTACGGCGGAGCAGCTTGCAGAGGGGAAAAAACGTCTCAAAATGGCGGCATTTTTACAGTTTATGCTCCCCGGTATGCCGTGTATTTATTACGGCGACGAGGCGGGCATGACCGGCTACCGCGACCCGTTCAACCGCGCGTATTATCCGTGGGGCAGGGAAGACGGCAATTTAATCTCGTTCTACCGCTCACTGGCGCGCGTCAAAAAAGCTTCGCCCGCCCTGCGGCGCGGCACGGTTCTGGTATTGGAAGCGGGCGGCGGACGTCTGATGCTGCTGCGACAGTATGAGGGCAAAAACGTGGCAGTCTGCTGCAACCGCTCGGAAAGCCCGTGGACGCTTCCGCACAGCGGCACGATCCTACTCGGCGGCGGCATCGCCGAATATACCGGCGAAACGCTCACCCTCGGTTGCGGCGGCTTCTGCGCCATGGAGCGCGAATAATATACGGAGGCAATTCAAATACAAATCAGGGCTGCAGCGTGCTCAACTCGCTGCAGCCCTGACAAGACATGAGGAAGGAACCCGAAGCAGGCATGATTTCGGTCATGCCTGCTTTTCGTTCCAATAGCCGTCCTTTTCAGCTTGCCGCGCCAAGCGTATCCGCAAGCGCGGTATCGGCGGAGAAGGTACTGAGATTGTAGAGGAAAAGAACATCGGTCACGCCGCGCTGCGTCATAAGCTGCTCTACATCGTCGTAGTAATAGCGCGGATCGATCATGACGATCTGCTGATAGTAGGGGATGAGGAACGGTACGAAGCTGTTTGCATAGGAATCCTTGAAAATCAGCAGGATTTTCCCATTATTTGCGGTCGTTTTGATGGTGACAAGCGGATGGTTGCCGCCGAAAAAGACGGTGTATTTGTCTTTCGTATCCAGCGCAGAATCGACAAAGACAGAGCCGGCCTTTTCCCGCGTGCTGTCGTAGAGCACATAGTAGCTCACATCGGTGCCGAGCGGCTCATAGGCCGTGATCGTATCCTCGGCGGTGTGCTTGCCGCTCTTAGAGGCAAGCGTGCCCTCAAAGGAGTTGGTCAGGACATGGACGCGATAGTTCGTGATCGGCGTCTCGATCCCAAGCAGCTCCGCCGAGGCGTCAAAGGCGCAGTATGCGCCGAGGCTTGTCCAATGGTGGTCAGTGCGGTAAAAAACGCCGTCCCTGACGTGGGCTTTCAAAGCCAGCGTCACATCTGCATACTGCATACAGGGCGAAAGCGCCTGATTGACGGTGAACAGATCCTCCTGCTGATTGTGCGCAGGTGCGTTTGCAGGAAGATAATCGCGCATAACGAGGGAGGCGTTTGGGACGATCATCGCCGTCATGCGGAGATCATCGTGCTTCGCGGCGAACTCCTTCATCGCGGTCAGCGTCCGGTCAAGCACAGCCGGATCGGGGGCCTCCGGGATCTCAATCAGATAATTGTCCTGACAAAGGTAAACGCCGTTGGACTCCTTCTGCCCAAGCAGCTGGTCGATCCGCAGCTTGGCGGAAATCCAGTGGTCGCGCGCAAAGAACTGATCTGCAAAGGCAGACTGCAGCTTCGACATAAAGCTTCCGTCCAGAACTGAAGCCGCCGTCAGCGCTGGATAGGCTTGAAGCTTTCGGTTCTCATTTTCCGAGAAATCGCGCTTCGTGTGAAGCAGATTGACAAGGCCGAAGACAAGCAGAACCACGGCAAGCAGCGCGGCCAGAAGGACTCCATGCAGCTGGCTGTTGCGCTGAAGGATCAGCTGCTGCTTTTCAGAGTCCTGCCTGCGCTTTTTTTGCGGATTCATGGGATCACCTCGCTTAGAACTGAGCATAGAGGAAGGATTGATAGGTGGCGTTCGTCATATACGGGACGCAAAGCAGGAAAATGCCGATCAGAAGCAGCGCAGAAAGCACAAGGCCAGGACTGCGCCGCGAGAACACGAGATGCCGGTAAAGCGTCCGAATCCATGGGCCGCAGCCAAGAATGCCGAGTACAAGAAGCTTCCAGTTTGCTGCAAAATAGTATTTTGCGGTGGAATCCCAAAACGCGCGGCTCCCGGCACCGAACATCCGCCCAAGATAGAAAATCGCCGAGGAAAAATCAGGAGAGAAGAACAGCACCCAGCCGACGATGACGGCCAGCAGCGTCAGAATATGGCGAATCGGGGAGGGCGTCTTTGCAAGGATGCCTTTGAGCGGATACTTTTCCAGCAGCAGCAAAATCCCGTGATACAGGCCCCATGCCACGAATGTCCACGACGCGCCGTGCCATAGGCCGGTCAGGATCCAGACGATCAGCAGGTTGCGGATGCACTTTGGCGTGCTTACACGGCTGCCGCCAAGCGGGATATACACATAGTCACGGAACCAGCGGCCAAGGGAAATGTGCCATCTGCGCCAGAACTCCGTCAGGGAAGCAGAGAGGTAGGGATGGTCGAAGTTGGCGTCAAAGTCGAAGCCGAACAGCTTCGCCATGCCGATGGCCATGTCGGAATAGCCGCTGAAGTCGAAGTAGAGCTGAAGCGAATAGCAGATCGCGCCGAGCCACGCCGACCCGCCGGAAAGCGAACCGGATGAGAGTGCAGAAATACTCTGGAACGCAGCACCGAGATTATCGGCCAGCAGCACCTTTTTCGCAAGGCCAAGAACGAGCATCGGGACAGCTTCGGAAACCTTGTACAGCGTCACCGGATGCGATTTCAGCTGCGGCTCGAACTGTGCGTACTCGACGATCGGGCCGGAGATCATTTTCGGGAAAAAGCTGACATAAAGGCAGAAATCCAGCGGATTTTTCTGCGCGGGCGCGCGACGGTGGTAAACGTCCGAAAGATACGACAGGTTCTGGAAGGTGAAGAAGGAAATGCCGAGCGGAAGCGCCGCAGACGGCGCGTTCAGCGTGAACGGCAAAATGGCGTTGAGCGTTTCGATGGCAAATGCGGCGTATTTGTAAAAGCCGAGAAGCAGCAGATTGAACAGCACGCCGATCACAAGAAGGAATTTTGTGCCGCGCCGCCCCAATTCTGCGCAATTGCCGATGTCCAGGCCGACACAATAGTTGAAAACCGTTACCAGCAGCAGAAGCAGCAGATAGACCGGAGAACCCCATGCATAAAAAACGAAGCTGATCAGAACAAGAAGTGCGTTCTTGCAGACACATGGGCAGACCAGGTACAGGATCAGGCTGACTGGGAGAAACGCGAAGACAAAAAAGAGCGTGCTCAGATTCACGACGGTTCCTCCTTAAAGCGCTTTCAGAAACGCCTGCGCGGCAGCGGCTGCGTTCTCATGCACAACGAACAGGATATAATTGCCCTGTATCTCCACAACGGAGTTGGAGAGCAGATCATACTGTTCAACGCCATAGCCCTCGAAGCTCTTCATTTGCGTCTGCCTGCGGGCCTGAATGGCGTCAGAAACGGACGTCTGCTGCGAGAGATCGGAGAGCTTGACAAGCAGCAGCTCCCGTGCCCCCATATTTGTGGCCGGATAATAGAGCAGGCAGCCGTCCATTTCAGACGGTGCAAAGCCATAGAGCCGCCGCACCATCTGCGCGTCCGCCTCCTGCATATCCGTCAGATCGATCGATTGCAGAACGGCACTGCTGACAGCGTCAAAGGACGCGCTGCTCTGCCGGTTCTGCATCGTCTGCGTGTAGAGAAAGCCCGCGGTCGCCAGAGCGGCGGCAAAGGCGAAAATGCGCAGGAGGATGCTCACGATTCCCACGCGGCGGGCCGCAGGCTGCGCAGCAGCAGTGTCCGGAGCAGGCACGTCTTCTGTGACAGCGGACTTTTCCGGCGCGGGGGGCTTGTTGGCTTCCGGCGTTTTCACCGGCTCGCGGATGGGCTGCGGGTCGGGAATGGGGGCAGCGGCGGTTTTGCGGCTGGCCGGAGCGTTGTCCAAAAACTCTGAAAAGTCGACCCCATCGATCACAAGCGGGGCGGATGGGGCAGGGGAAGCGGGCTGCTTCTGCGCCGGAACGGCCTGCTTGGCCGCTTTTTTTTTGGGTGCAGAGCCGAATTCGGCCAGAATATCGTCAATCGCCTGCTCCTTCAGCTCCGGCGAAAGGCTGCTTCCGCCGCGCAGGAGCAGGTCATTCAGCTGCGGATTCGTTTGATTCAAGGGCAAAGACATCATCATATACCTCAGCAATCAGTTCAGTACCCCAAAGCGGGTAAAAGCCGCCCAGCAGGTGCACGCCGTCGTCCTGATAAAGATCCGTGTGTTCTTCGCAGAGCTGCGTAATATCCACGTACGGCGTGCCATTTTCCTCGCAAAAGGCGCGCACGGCGTCGTTGTAGTCCGGGATCTCCCGCCATGCGGGGCCGCGCTTGAACGCGGGTTCAAGGGCGGGGATGATGGAGCAGACATAGACCGTGGCGTTCGGAAGGTGCTCCTTGAGCAGGGCAAGTGTGTTGTTGATTTCGTTTACATAATCCTCTGGCGTTGGCCAGTACCCGATGCCGACGTCATTGATGCCATAGGTCAGGAAAATGATCGACGGATTCAGCGCGACAAGCTCCTCCAGGTGGTCAATGACCTTTTTGATGGTCGCGCCGGAGTCGGCGAACACGCGCTCAGGGGCCAGATAGCCATAATAGGTGAAGCCTGACGTTCTGGAGTCGCCGAGCATGGCGTAATCCTCAAACAGCGACCAGACGGAAATTTCTCCGCTGTAGAGCTTTGCGCGCCATTCGTCCCGCATCGCATCCAGCTCCGCCTGACGGATGGCCTTGAGCTCCGCTTCCACGTCGTCGGGGCTGTGTGCCTCCTGCTCCTGAAGCCATTGCACGCCGGATGCGACCTCCGCATCCGTTGCAGAGGCAGCGGCGCGCTTCGCCGGGAACACAAAAATCCATAAAATCAGCAGCAAAAAAAGAACCAGAGGCAAAAGCGTCAGCATCCTCCAGCTCCAAGCCCTCGCATTCATCAGCGTACCCCCCAGAGGCGAAAGTCAACCGGATATCAAGCCTGACTATTATAGTATAGCGCCACCGGTTTGTCTACAAAAATTGACAAAATACGCGCTGATTTTTTCGGGGGGGGGGGGAGCTTTTGGCGAGGAGATAAAACCCCCGCAGCCGAAGCTGCGGGGGAGCGCTCATACTGTATGCTGTTCGGATTTCGTGTCAGCCCTGATAGGTTCTGTATCATTCTTTTTGTTCCCGTATGTTTTCCACCTGATGCACAGTTCGCATGATGTCGATGAGCTGTTTTTTGATGTCCTCCTCGGAGCACTTTTTGCCGCTTGTGAACCAGCTGCGCAGACTTTCGGAAATACCGCCCGCAAAGAATGTCGCCATGACCTCCGGGGAAGCTGGCATACGGTGGCCGCGGGCCTGAACCTGCTTGAGCTTCTGGCAGATGTCCGGCATCACCTGCTGGGACATGATGTTGAGCAGCAGTACAAGGCTGTCCGACCGGATCGCGGAGCGGATCAGCTTCTGGTTCGCTTTTGCAAATTCAAATACATAATCCAGCATCTTATTGTAGAAAGCCACCGGGTCATCCGTAGGGCTGTCCCGCCGGATGCGTTCGTTTTAGTCATTGATGACCTCTTTTACAATGAATGCCAGCAGCTCGTATTTATCGGCGAAATGCTTATAGAAGGTAGACGTCCGGATCATCGCCCGGTCGCGCAGCTCTTTGACCTTGATGTCCTCAAAGGGCATCTCCTCCATCATTTCAATCAATGCCTTTGTTACGGACATATACGGAAAGAATTCCACCCCGTTCTTTGAACGGAATCCGGAGCTATTTTGAAATCCCGAAATTCTACTATGCAGAGAAGAAACGGGTGATTCGCACAGAAGCAATACACGCCCTCATGCGGCAGCTCGTCGGAATGGGCGTTTTTCAGGACGAAGATGACGTTCGAAAAGAGGCGTTGACGGACTACGATGTGATGCTTCCACCTACAGAATAAGCGAATGGGACTGCTAGGCGAAGATACATATTTGTTATACTCGCATGAATTTAGAGTTTTATTATCTGATCTATCGCATAAAGCGGCAGATTCACAAGCCATTCTTCTTTTTTGTAGTCTGCCATAGAGGTGCGGACAGAAACTTCAGGTGCAAATTTTTCGTGATATGTTTTCAGACTTTTTGCTCTGAGATTTACTTCTGCCTTTACTTCAACAGGTACAATTCGCTCGCCCGTATCAACGACAAAGTCAATCTCGCAGGAGCCTCTGTCATTGGTGTAGTAATATACATCCAAATCCTCAATCGTTTTCAGCTGCTGACAAACATACTGCTCCGTAAGGGCGCCTTTAAACTCAACAAAAAGGTCATTGCCGTCAAGTAAAGTACGCTGGCGAAGTCCAGCCATGCAGCCCAGAAGCCCGACGTCCACCACAAATAGCTTAAATGCTTTCAAATCCTCATAAGCCCGCAGGGGGATGCCCACTGTATTGACACGGCTTACCTTATGAACAAGGCCACAGTCACTGAGCCATATAAGGGCGGTTTCGTAGTCTTTTGCGCGCGCGCCTTCACGCACGAGACCGTATATGAATTTTTTGTTTTCTTTCGCCAACTGAGAAGGAACACTATTCCATAACATACGCAGTCTTGGAACGATCTCATTGGGAGCGTGTTTGGAGAAATCCTGTTCATAGGCTGCAAGGATCCGCTTCTGAATATCACGAACTTCATTAAAGTCTTTGTTTTCGGCAAAGATTTGTACCGCTTCAGGCATTCCGCCGACAAAATAATAGTGCTTCAAAGCATCAATATATGTTTGCTTGAAACTCGTGATCATTTGGAAGTCTTGGCTATCCAGAAGCGCGGCAAATTGCTCTTTGCCGGTTGCCATCAGAAACTCTTTGAAAGAAAGGGGATACAGCTTTAAGAAATCCACCTTACCAACGGGGAAGGACGTGCCTTGATGCAACGCAATACCGAGCAAAGAACCGGCGCATACAATGTGATACTGCGGCGCATTTTCATAGAAATATTTGAGAGATGCCAAGGCTCGTGGAACTTCCTGTACTTCATCAAAAACCAACAGAGAATTGTTGGGGTCAATTTTATGGCCTGCATACAGCTCCAAGCCCATAATTAAACGATCCGTATCCAGATCAGAAGCAAACAGCTCGGCCATTCTGGAATTGGAGTCAAAATTGATATATACGGTATCTGCATACGCCTGTCTGCCAAACTCTTTCATCAGCCAAGTCTTACCAACCTGCCGAGCGCCTTCAATAATCAAAGGCTTCCGGCGCTTGCTTTGTTTCCATTTTAATAGCTTTTCTATTGCAATTCGGTACATATATGCACCTCCATCCTTATAATTCAAGGATAGTATAGCATAGAACCACAAAAAATACAACGAAATTTAGACTGATAGTCACACTTTTTGCGACGAATTAAGGTTGAACGCTTCTAAAGGCGTTTTCTATGCGTGCTTATGTAGTTGGCGCTGAAAAAAGATGGCCTGTTCTGAATATATTACAGCGGCGCAGATTCTGCGCCGCTGTAAACAAAGAACAGGAAGAAATCACAAGAGACATGCTGCCTGCCAGCTCTCGCCCATACCGGCCAGATGCAATCCCTCTTTGCCGGTGTTATTCATCAGGTCGCGCAGATCGAGCAGCAGCGCCTTGCGCAGATACTCGATTCCTTTTTCGCGCAGCCCGTTTTGCAGCGCAAAGAGTGCATGACTGGCAAAACTCAGCGTAGAGTCGTGCAGACAGAGCGGTTCAAAATCATTCCATGCCTGCATTTTTTCTTCCTTTGTGAAAAGCTCTGGCAGGCGTGTCATGAGAAGCAGCACGTCGGCCTGCTTCACAACTTTATATCGCTGTAAGCGGTCGAAGCAAACATGATGATAGCTTGCGCCAAGATCTGGCTTTAGTGCTGCAATATCCACCGGTTCCAGCAGATGGAACGTCTCGTCCTGCGCAAGATGCCCGCTGTCTGGGTCGTGCGGCCAAGGAATTGCATCATGAAGCGCCTGCCACGATGCAGTTTCTTCTTCCGACAAGCTGAGATCCAGATATGCAGGTTTACCTTGCAGCGCTTTTGCCGCATCTATGGCAAGCTCCAGATTATGCTGTACCATGACGTTCGTGAAAAGGTTGTTGCGCGTGATACCGCAGTATTCATCAGGTCCCTTGCAGAACATCAGATCCGCCTGTGTGTGCGCACGGTTCCATGTGTATCGGCTGGCCCAGAAGCGGGCGGTTTCAATGAATACGGGTGCGGCCTTATGCAGATAAAATTCTACATCCCCGGTTTCACGGCAGTATTCGCCCAAAGCATAGGCTACGTCCGCCGTGATATGAACCTCGCTGCACCCAATGTCCCATGTTTCGCACTGTTCGCTGCCATCGAGCGCCGCCATCCAAGGATACCGCGCTCCGGCAGCGTTCATCTTTTTTGCATGATCTCTGGCCGCGTCCAACGCATTTGCGCGATACAGGCACAGATTTTTTGCGGCTGTTTTATCGTTCTTCAGGAAGAACGGGAGCATAAACAGGTCTGTATCCCAGAAGTAACAGCCCTTATACCGTGCATGGGTCAAACCTCTTGCGCCGATGGAAACGGTCGGATCATGTGCGGCGCAGCTTGCCATAAGCTGAAACATCGAATAGCGCAGACCGGTTTGCAGTTCTTCATCGGGAAGCGTTCTGCCGCAATTCTGCCATGTATGCGACCACGCGACAGTATGCGCGCCCCAAAGCGCGTGGAAACTCCAATCACCCGGAGCAGCCGCAATGCGCTCATCCGCATCACGGCTTGTACGGATGCAGACCAGTTTTTCGACTACCAACGTCTGTCCGGCAGCTGCATGAGCGGTCAGCGGACAGGTGACTTCTGCACCGCTGTTCTGCACGATTCCCTGCGTAAATTCCGGTGCATGGAATTGGACTTCCTGCTCAATGCGTAAGCCTGTTCCGATAGTTTCAAACGTGCAGGAGAACAGGCTGCCATTGTCCGTCACAAATTGCAGTGGGGCGAGCTGCACCAGCTCCGTATTTTCCTTTACTTGGTCATCCGGGATCGGGCTGTTGCAGCTTGAAAGATTGATGCCGCTGCGCAGTTCAAGCTCCACATCACTTTGAACATGAATTTCAAACCGCTGCATCAAAAGCGCAGGCAGTTCTTTCGGGAAAAAGCGTGTGTATCGCACGTCCGCGCGCGTATCTCCGGCTGCCAGTGTAAAATCTGCATGGAAGCTGGCTGATTTCAAATCAAGCGTCCGATGGATTGGGGAAGCAAGCACAGCGGTCGCGCCATTCAAAAGCAGCGTTTCGCAGACGGGGGACGGAAGATTCACAAAATCGGTGATTCCATCCTTGATTTCTCCGAAAATTCCCGCAAGAAATAAGCCCTGTTGTGTCGGACGGGAATCCGGTTCAAAGGGCAAATACCCTCGAACGCCCATACGCCCATTTCCAAGAAAAAAGACGCTCTCTAAAAAATCGTCATTCCAGCCGGCTGCCTCAGAGCAAATCTCCCAAGGCAGCAGTTTCAAATCGTTCCGCATGATGACCCCTCCTAACAAGCCGTCAGCAGCGCATGACACAGGAAGCCTGCACAGGTGGCAAATGCGCTGCCGGTCGTACACTCGCCGGTGTCCGCGTCAACGCTCTCACAGGCAATCCCATTATCCATCGGCATGATTGTCAGTTCGCGCAGCGCCTGCTCCGCATGACCACAAAGAAGGCTGTTGCACAAGCTCAATACCCAAGGCCAGGGCGCGTGCGGGCAGCCGATCTCTGCAATGGGCTTCCCGGCAAAGCTGAATTTATAATCTGCCGAGCGGATCATGCGAACAGTATTTTGCCAGATCACATCCGTCCTTTCGCAGAAGCCGTAATACGGCAAGAGCTGCAAACTTCCGGGCGGCTCATCATAGACATCGTGATGCCCGGCCAGATCGACCGACCATGCAAAATACGGCTGTCCGTCTGCATCCTTTTTGACGCAATGCGTGAAAATCGCCGCGCGCACAGCGTCTGCTTCCGCAAGCAGCGATCCGCGCTGTGCCGGCCGCCAGTCTGCCAGCAACTGCAACGCACGCCAGACAAGCACGTTGTCATACGTCAGGTACGGATGCACGATCTCATCATCCGTTGGCTGCAAGAACGTTTCATAAAGCGCAGTATCCGGGTGACGCGCTTCCCGTAGGCGCGCCAAAATCAGCGAAAGACCATCCTGTACAAAGCGTTCCTGCAAAAATGCTTCATCGCGCGTTTTGGAAAGGTACGCCTGGAGCGCCAGAACCGGCGCGACCAGCTCATCTAGCTCAAACCCTGGTTCCAGCATGGTTCCGTCGATAAAACGGGAATGCACGCCGATGTTCTGCCGCTGGCGGGTGAAAACATAGGTCAGCACTTCTTTTGCAAGCGCAGCGTCCGCACGCAGGATCGTTGGGAACGCCCACAGAAGTGAATCTCTATCCCAATAAGCGGCGCTGACATAGTAGCGTGTGGATCGGCTTGTCGCGCAGACCAGTTCCTCGGTATCGAATGTCCGGCCGGTCGCATAAAACAGGCAGAAGAACTGATTGACGTTGTAAACCTCCGTCAGCTCCGGTGTCGGAAGCTGCACGGTGCGCTTGTCCAGCCAGTCTGCTGTTTTCCGATACAACCAATCCCACCCACGGCGAAGCTGCTCTTTCGCGCTGGTCGCAGCGGCGACTTCTTCAAAGCCAAGACCCCAGAAAATCGTAAAAGCTTCTTCCTGCCCGGCTTTGGCGTCAAGCGCACAGGAAATCTGATAGGAAATGCCATCCTCTGTCTGCGCCCATTCACTTTTGCCTGCATGGTCCGACATAGGCGCAAGCGCAAATGCCGGGAAACCGACGCGGTAATCCATGATAAAGCTGCTGTTCCACGCGCTCTCATAAATGTACGCCTGACCGGTCAGTTCTTTATCCTCGTTGACGCAATGAACACTTTTACTCCATAGACCGCGCGCACCAAGTTTTAAGCGGCAATCTGTTCGCGCTGTGACAGACAAGCGCATCGCAAACCCGCGCTCTCCAACCGGCGTCAATACGGTGAATTTGACCGTGGCCTGTTCGGTTTCCTTATGACCGGACGGAATCCAGAAGTGTTCCCGCGACCATTGCAGACCTGTAAGCGCCAGTTCTTCCTGATCGATCTGGATAAACGGCTGCATCAGCGGCTCGTCTTCTGTTCCGCAGAGCTCGATCATGCCGCGCTGCTGCATGGAGAGAAAAGTCAAATCCTCGATTGCCGCAGTCTGCTCATTCAGCTTTGGCAGCGAAATCATTTCATTTCCGGTTGGTAAATAACGTTCCATACGCATCCCTCAGTTCAAAATTGGTTAATCGCTTAAATATGCCTTCCTGTTAAATATAACAAAATTCATGGTCTTGTCAAGGAGAATTTAGAGAAAATCAAAAATGGTATTGACAGACGTGACAAGATTCGCTATAGTTTGAATAGAAAAATGATTTAAGCGGTTAACTGAACTGAGGTGAAGATATGGCACGCGCGACGCTCAAGGATGTAGCACAGGAGGCTGGTGTTTCATCGGCTACAGTATCGTATATCTTGAATGGGAAACGCTCGATCTCTGAAGAAACAAAAGCCCGCGTCATGGAGGCAATCAAAAAACTGGATTATGTACCTGATCTGAATGCACGCGGCCTGACGATGCGAGATTCCAAGCTCATTGGCGTCGTTGTTCCGCAGACGGAGCCCGGTGAGCGTCTGATGTTCCAGAACAGTTTTTACAGTGAGATCCTCGGCAGCATTGAATATTACGCGCGTCTGAGCGGCTATCATATTCTGATTTCTGCAACGGATGCAAATGAAAGCTATCTGACGCTGGCCAAGAAGCGCAATCTGGATGGAATCATTGTAATCGGTATGTATCCGGACGAGTTTTACCAGCAGATGAAAAAAACGCAGATTCCGATTGTCCTGATCGACAGCTACTGCGGCGACCACTATTATCACTCCATCCGAATCGATGATGCTTACGGCAGCTATCTTGCCGCAAAATACGTCCTGTCACGCGGGCATCGGGAAATTGCGTTCTTCTGCGGCCAGATCAAGGAAAACGGCGTTATGAAAAAACGCCTGCTCGGATTCCAGCAGGCATTAGAGGAATATGGCGTTCCGTATCAGGAACAAAACATTTTTGAAGGTCAAATCGATTACCGCAGCGGTATCTCCCTTGCAAAAGAACTCGTTTCCAAAAAGCTCCCAACGACGGCAATCGTCTGCGCGGCTGATATTCTGGCAATCGGTGCCATCCGTGGGCTTTATGAGGAGGGGCTGCGCGTGCCGGAGGACTACTCCGTGATTGGCTTTGATGATCTGGAAGTTTCACAATATCTGACGCCGGGACTTACGACTGTCCGCCAGCAGATTTCGCTGAAAGGTCAAAAAGCCGTTGAGCTGCTGCTCAAGCACATTGAAGATCCAGCGCTGACAAAACAGGAGGAAATTTTGCCGCTCCAGCTTGTGGAGCGCGAGTCCGTCCGCACTATTTAATTGTCTTTCACGCCGCAAGGCGTAAAAAAGCGGCCTGCATCTACTTTGACGAGACGATACAGACCGCAGGAAAGAAACTCTGCGAAAGTCCTTCCCGTACTCTATATTCTAAGCGAGAAGGGCGAAAAAATCAACATTACAGGAGGAACAACAATGAAAAAGACCCGGATTTTTTCGCTGATTGCACTGGTTCTTGCCATGCTGATGGTGTTTGCAGCTTGCGCACCCGCAGCCACTGACACAAAATCGAACGACAGCGAACAGACCACCCCCGCCGATACTCAGCAGACTGAGGAACCGGCAAAGACGGATGAACCCGCAGCCCAAACCCCGGCAGAGCCCGTGACGATCACCTATTGCAACTTCAATTCGTCTGGCGGCAATGAGGAAACGCTTCAGAAAATGGTCGAAGCCTTTGAAGCCACCCATGAGAACATCAAGATCGAAGTTGAAACAATCGGCTACGATGATTATTTCACGCAGATGCAGACCCGTGTTGCTGGCGGCACTGCTCCTGACTGCTACGAGCTGAACATCGAGAACTTCGCAGCCTATGCAAACAAAGGCCTGCTTGCAGAGATCACTGGTCAGGACCTTTCCGGTCTGAATGAAACCGCCCTCGGCGCATTCAATGTGAATGGCAAGCAGTACGGCCTGCCTGAGAGCTTCTCCAATGTTGTCCTGATTTACAACAAGGATCTGTTCGATCAGGCTGGCGTTACATATCCGACGGATGATTGGACGCAGGATGATGTTCAGAATGCTGCTGAAAAGATCCGCGCACTGGGCGACGATATTTTCGGTATCTGGCAGCCGATCACCTACAACGAGTTCTTCAAGGTCGTTGCACAGTACGGCGGCAGCCTGCTGAACGAGGATAAGACGCAGTTCACGATCAACTCCGAAGAAAACATCAAAGCAGCACAGACGCTTGTTGACCGCGTTCTGGTCAGCAACGTGCAGCCGAACTCCGTCCAGCAGGGCGGCATGGGCGACTGGGATATGTTCATGAGCGGTCGTCTCGGCATGATCCCCACCGGCATCTGGGCATTCCAGACCTTTACGGAAAACTGCGATTTCGCATGGGACATCGCTGTTGAGCCGGGCAGCACGCAGAAAGCTACCCACTTCTTCTCCAACTGCGTTGTTATGAACCCCGAAACCGAGCACCCGGAAGAAGTTGCCGAGTGGCTGGCATGGCTGACCTCCAGCACCGAATCCGCTGATATTCGTCTCGCGGCTGGCTGGGATCTGCCTGCACTCAAGGATCTGAACGCTCTGTCCAGCTATCTGGAGATCACGCCTCCTGACAACCGCAAGGCTGTTTTCGAGAGCCTTGATTATCTGGTCATGCCGCCTGTCATTGAGGACTATGCCCTCATGAGCGACATTATCGGTCAGTATCTCTCCGCAGCGGCTGACGGCACCATGACTGTCACCGATGCTCTGAACGCGGCGCAGGCTGACTGCGAAGCACAGATCACCCTTGGCTAACAACTTTCTTGGCGGGCGCTTATGCGCCCCCCAAGTCTGCCAAAAAAGCTGCGGCTTTTTTTGCAAAA
>OOCM01001272.1_pt1 | contig 20693 bp, 15 predicted proteins | sample 1671111 | NCBI WGS metagenome assembly OOCM01 (sample SAMN06348123, study PRJEB24527) | human gut metagenome | biome: human gut; feature: ankylosing spondylitis patient; material: feces | host: Homo sapiens | place: China | collected 2015-10 | reverse complement strand
AAAACACTGACGTATTTTTTACTGGCTCACTGCCGTGAGAGGCATTTTGAGGATCTGACCGACGAAAATGACCGAGGGGGACTTGACGGTGTCCTTATTCAGGTCATAGATCTCAGTCCAGCGGTTGCCATTGCCGAGCTGCTTGCTGGCGATCTTCCACAGACTGTCGCCGGAGACGACGGTGTAGGTATCGCTGCTCGCGGGCTGGGAGGGCTTCTCAGGCTGCGTGGGCTGGGTGGGCTGGGTGGGCTCGGCGGAAGTGCCGCTGCTCACAAGCGTGGTGCGCGGGTCGGTGCCGGTGTAGCGGTAGAGCGGGAAGTTCATGGTCGACTTGTCGTAGTCGATCTGCTTGTACTGATAGAGCGTGCCGTCGTAGCCGTTGGAGTCGGTGACGTCGGGCTCGCAAAGCATGGCGATGACGTTGCTGGCGACCTGATCCATCGGGAAGACATAAGCGCCGCTGGCGAAGGTCACGTCGGCGGTGTCGCGCAGGCCGGCCTCAATGCCCTTGGCCTTGCCGTTCACCATGTAGTCGCCGACATAGTAGTACTGCTGGAGGCTTGCGGTGGTACCGGCGTTGAGCTTGTAGTACTCAGCGCCCTGATTGTCCATGATGTAGAGGATCTTCTCAATGTTGGCAGTGTCCGCGGGAATGACATAGGCGGTCGGGCGGACGCGGCTGCGGGTCAGAGTGTCGTTCAGGGAAAGGGGATACGCCTTGCTGACCTTCTCACTGCCGTCGGCGACGCTGTACTGCACGGTCGCGGCGGTGTAGTCGGTCAGAGTCTTGCCGGACTTGGTCTGATAGAGGGCGAGAACGTCGCTTTCCTCATAGGTCTTGCCCTTGGCGACAACATCGGCACGGGCGGCGGCGACCGCCTTCATGATCTCGTCGGCGTGCTCGGCGGCATAGGTGATGTAAGAGGTGGCGGCAACTTCCTGAGAGAAGACGCGGCGCTCAAAGTTCTGGCGGCCAGCGCCGATGCCGCGCGTCTCAATGAGGAAGGAAACCGCATTGAACAGGCCGAAGTAGGCGCGGCCGATGGGGTTATTGACGGTGGTGCCGTAGTGATTGACGCGCAGGCCGGCGTTCGTAGCGTCGGAGAAGGCGCGCTTGGCCATGTCGAGACCGATCTTCGTCACGGCGGGGTTGTTGTTCAGGCTGGTGGCGGGGGTGGTCTCAAGATCGTCCGCATTCTCCATGTATTCACCGGCGCTCGTCCAGTCGTCGTTGTAAGCGCCGTAGAAGGTGAACTCATGCGTGTCGAGGACAACCTCGCTCATGAACAGGCGGTAGGCGGTGTGCAGCTGGGCAAGCTCGGCTGCCTTGAGGGACATATGGTCGCGGTTCATATCGAAGCCGTCATAGGTGGCGCGGCTGAAGAGATAAGAGCCGTCGGGATTGATGCGGGGGACGATGACAATGTTGATCTTGTCGAGCAGGGCCTTGTAAGTGGGATCGTTGACAAAGTTGTCGATCATCACGAGCGCGCCTTCACCGGCGGCAGGCTCGTTGGGGTGGATCTGCGCCTGATACCAGACGTTCAGCTTGCCGTTGCCCTTGACGATCTTGGCGGCCTCAGCGAGCGTGGCGTTCGCGGGAATCTCGGAGGTGGTGAAGAGTGCCAGGGGGAGGTCATACTTGTAGTTCGGGGTCGTACCGGCAGAGTAGAGATGCATGGTGCCGGAAGCGGCGTCCATCTTCTTGAGGAAGGCCATCAGCTCTTCCTGAGAGGTGAACTCGTTGGCGGCGTGCTTGCCGTCAAAGGCGGGAGTGGTGTAGTTCTGCGGCTCGAGGGCGAAGTGCTTGTTGATCTCCTCAGGCCAGAAGATAAGCATACTGTCGCGGAGGTCTACCTTATAGGAGGCGGGGGCCTTCTCCGGCTTGATGGTCGGCTCGAAGCCGTTGCCGCCGAGCTTGCCGCCGATGACGGAAAGCTTCTTCACGCCGGCGGTGAGGTCGGCCTCGGTCACGTTGAAGAGCTGGAGAATGTTGTAGTAGCCGGTGCCGTGCACATGGTAGGCATAGGTGCCGGGAGCGGTGACGACGTAGCTGCCGTCAGCCTGCGGGGTGATCGCTTCGAGCTGGGAGAAGATCTCTTCTTCCTTGGCATAGCTGTCTGCGGGGTAGCCCTTGTAGACTTCGAGACTGACGACCTTGGAGGAGTCGTAGTTGGCGGAATAGTCAAATTCCAGTTTTGCGCTTTTCTCTGCTGCGAGCGTGCTGGTCATCAGCATCGTGACGACCATCGCGAGAGTCAGCAGACAGCTCAGGGATCGCTGCATCATTTTTCTCATAGCTTCTTTTCTCCTTCTTAAAAACTGTCGGTACCGGAACATCATGCACAAACGGAAGAGAATTTACCCGTTGATTCCTGTTGACAATACCGATTTGGATAAGTAAACTGTAACTATTAAAGTCGCCTTTAAGTCAATAGGTTTTCGCGCGGTCATCTTAACAGTTTTTTAAGGAGATTTTCGTATGCCTTATACAATCGGAGAAGTGGCACGCATGATGAATATTGCCCCATCGACCCTGCGCTACTATGAAAAGGAGGGGCTGCTGTCTCTCGGTGTGCGCGCCAGCAATGGGCAGCGAACGTACACAGACGACGATATTGCAACGCTTTCAATCATCGAGTACCTGAAATTCTGCGGTCTTCCGCTCAAGGAGATTCGCTCGTTCCTGCCGCTCATCCGGCCCGGCGGAGAGACACTCAGCGCCCGCCGCGACATCCTTGCCAAAGAGCGCGACAACGTCCGCGCGCAGATCACGGCGCTGCAAACGAAGCTCGAACGTCTGGAATTCAGCTGCTGGTTCTACGAGACCGCGCAGCAGTACGGTTCGGTTCTGCCGCTGTATGAATTTTCAGAGGAGCACTTTCCTCCGGAACATCGCAACGCCCTGCGGGAGAGCTTTCACCTGCCATTGACGCATGTGCGCACAAAGCTCGAATGGTGATAAAAAAGGGAACCCTGAGACATACCGTCTCAGGGCTCCCTATATGTCGATCCTTATTTCTTTTTGTCCGCTGTGCCCCACGGGTGGCACTGGTAGGACTGCTCCTCGCTCATGCCGAAGTAGCGCAGGTCCGTGCGCCCGTACTGGTCGCCCCAGGTGACGTCGATGTGGTACTGCGTGCCGTCCAGCGTCGCGAGCGTCCAGATGTGGCTGTCGTTAAAAAGCGAGGTGCACTCGATGCCCTCGAGCTTCAAGAGCAGATTGTAAGCGCCCGTGTAGCCGTCGCACACGGCATGGCCGCTGACAAGCGCGCCGTAGGCAAGATGGCTCGCGGAATCGTCTGCGGCGGCGTTATCGTAGCGGCAGTGGTCGCACAGCCATTGAAAATACGTGCGCGCGATCTCATACTGGCTCATGTCGTAGCTCAGCGTGCCGCTCTCCCAAAGGGAGTCGTGGACCTTGATCGCGGCGGCGAGCGCCTTGGCGCGGTACGATTCGAGCGTTTTGTCCGTACAGGCGGTGGACGAAAACGTGAGTACGACCTTGCCCGTCGAATACGAGCGGCAGGAGACGGCGTTGTACATCTGCTCGCAGTATGTTTTGACGCAGGAGGTGAACGCCTGCGTCAGCGCGCTGGCGGTGGCGGTGGTGAGGGCCTTGGAGTAGTTCAGCGTGATCGTGTGCTCGCCGCGCGCGAGCATATTGCGAACCAAACCGTCGATGGCAGCGGTGTCCTTGGCAGACGTCGGGAGCGACGTGCTTGCCGGCGCTTTGACAAGGCTCGCGAGCGTCGCGTTTTTCACGGAGTGATACGGCGCGACCGTCCACGTGAGCGTCAGGCGCGTTTCAGGTTTGACAACGCGCGTCAGAAGCGCCGCGATCTCCGCGCGGCTGACGCTGCGGTCGGGATAAAAGCTGCCCTTTGCGTCCATGCCGGAGAGCAGCCCGCGGCGGTACATCAGCAGAATTTCGCTGCGGTAGGGCGTTTTGTCCGTCACGTCGGCGATGTAGTCGCGGCTCGAGTAGGCCGAGGTGACGAGCGAGGCGTTGGGCTCGGTGTACCATTCCTCCGGCACGGCGAAGGCGAAAATGCCCGCCATCTGCGCGCGCGACGCGGGCAGGAGGTAGAAGCCCTCAAAGCTGTTGTCGAGCAAATTCTGGCTCTTCAAATACGAGACATACGGCGCATACCACGCCTCGTTTTCCTTCGCGGCGGGGATGACCGCGTCGCTGCCGGTCGTGTAGATGGCGCGCAGCCGCGCGGCGATGGTCAAAAGCTCGGCGATCGTCACGTTGCCGCTTGGCGCAAAGGAACTCTCGCCGCGGCCGTTGAGTAAGCCGTATTCATAGGCCGAGACGACCGAGGGGGCGAACCAGTCGCCGTCTTTCACGTCGGCAAACTGGCCCTCATAGACGCGAAGCAGCACGAACAGGGCGCTGTCTTCACTCGTCGTCTCCTCCTGTGCGGGAGCGGCAGTGTCCTGCGCGGGCTCCTCGCTGTAAGCAAAGGCGCTGATGCTCAGCGCAAGTGCGAGCGCCGCGACAAGCAGCGCAAAGCGGAACTTCATGGCGTTTGCTCTCTCTTTCTCACATTCTCAAAATTTCACGGGGATCACGGGACTAAAATGTTCTGTTCGTCTGCGGTGATGTCGGCGACATAGGGGTTGAGCATCGAATTCGTCATCTCGAGCACCTGCTCGGGATAGAGCGTGTAGAAGGACTTGCCCTTGTACCAGCCCGCGCCGTCGCCGGGGAGCGTGGCAAAGCTGATGGCGTCCGTCCCGCCCATGGAGAGCGCCTGGTTGGCGAGCCACACGAGGTTGCCGAGCGTCAGGTCGGTCTTGACATATTTTAAGAACGTTTCCGCCATCGCGGGGACATTTTCGAGCTTCATCAGCTTCTGCGCCACGGTCTTCAAAAACGCCTGCTGCGTGCCGATGCGGCCGATATCCTGCCGCCCGCCGTAGGCGGGCTTATCCTTGTCGGAGTTGTGGCGGAAGCGCACGACCTCCATAGACTGCTGACCGCTGAGATGCTGCAATCCCTTTTTGAAGTGAATGTGCAGATCCTGATAGGGGTCGTCGTAGTCCATATCCTCGGGCACGTCGAAGTCGACGCCGCCGATCTGGTCGATGAGCGCGATGAACCCCTTCAGGTCGACGGAGACGTAGAAGTCCACGGGGATGCCGAGCATATCTTCAATGTTGCTGCGCAGCTTTTCCGTGCCGCCGTTATTGTAGGAGGAATTGAGCTTATGGCCGTTGCTCATCAGCGTGTCGCGCGGCAGGCTGACGACGTCGATCTTCTTGTTCTCCGCGTCAAAGCGCACGAGCATGTTCGTGTCGCTGCCGCCGGCGTCGTTGTCCACACCGTAGGCGAGGATCGTATAGCAGTATTTTTTGCGCTCTTTGCCGTTAGAAATGGTTTGAATGGCGTCGCTGTCCTCCGCCGTGCCGTCCTGCTGCGTCTGCTGGTCTTCACCGTCCGTGACGGGCTCAGGCGCGCGCACGACGTACTTGACCGTCGCCACGACGGCCACGGTCAGGAAAAGAAGCGACAGAAGCGTGACGACGACGCGCTCACCGCGATTTGCGCGTTTCTTCTTTTTCTTCGGCCTGCGGCGCGGCTCGCTTTCGCGGCCGATGCTTGGCTCGTAATAGTCCTGCTTTCTCATCTTGTTGCTCCGTTCTTTTTTCTTTCGGTTTACAATAATGCATTCTACCCTGCGCGGCGGAATTGTGCAAGAGAAATTTTGCCGCGCGGAGAGCGCACTCTTATGTTAGACGCAAAAAGTCGAAAAAAGTTTCAAAATCCCTTGTATTTTTTTCGCGTGGCCATGCCGCCGCGGATGTGGCGCTGGGCCTTGTTGACCTCCAGCACCTCCTTGACCTGCAAGTATAGGCTGCGGTTGAACTGCGGCAGGCGGTCCTGTAAGTCTTTGTGCACGGTGGACTTGCTCACGCCGAACTTTTTTGCCGCGGCGCGCACGGTGGCGCGGTTTTCGATGATGTAGGCGGCCAGCGCGCAGGCGCGCTCTTCCATGTTACCCTTCATGCAGCACACTCCTGACTCATGTTGCTCCATCTATATGCGTGCAGAGAGGGAATATGCGCATCGGGAATGAATACGCGGCAAAAACGTTGTGCAAAGCGGTTCAGGCATGTTATAATTTCTCTGTCTACACCGAAGACGGCACAAACGAAACGACAGGGAGGTCCTGCATGGAAAATAAACTCATCCGCAGCAAATACTTTTTATACCTGACCGAATTTTTTGCCGGTATGTCCGTCATGGCGGTCGAGCTCGGTGCGAGCAGGCTCATGGCCCCGTACTTCAGCTCGTCGCAGATCGTGTGGACCGTGATCATCGGCGTCATTATGATCGCGATGGCCATCGGCAACGTCTGGGGCGGCAAGCTCGCCGACAGGAGCGCGACGCCCGATAAGCTCTACCGCCGCCTCATCATCGCGGCCATCTGGATCGCGCTCATCCCGTTTGTGGGACGGTACCTGATCGCGGGCATCTCGCTGCTGCTGGCGCTTTTTGTGACGAAAAACTTCCTCGTCTGGGCGGCGCTCGCGGCGTGCCTTGTGATCTTCGCGTTCCCGTGCGTGCTGCTCGGCACCGTCACGCCGTCGCTCACGCGCTTTACGGTCGACAATCTCGACGACACGGGCAAGACCGTGGGCAGGCTCAACGCGCTCAACACCATCGGCAGCATCATCGGAACCTTCGTGCCGACGTTTGTGACGATCCCCGCCGTCGGCACGGCGGCAACGTTTTTGATCTTCTCCGGTGTGCTCGCGGCCATCGGCATCGCGTACTTCGTGTTCGAGAAGAAAAAGAGCGTGCCGGGGATCGTCTCCGTCCTTTTGATCGCTGGACTGTGCTTTGCCCTGCCGTCTTACAGCTTCGCCTTCTGGCAGAGCGACATCACGCTTGAGGACGAGTCCATCTACAACTATTTGCAGGTGCAGGACGACGCGAAGCGCACGACGCTCTCGACGAACGTGCTCTTCGGTGTGCAGAGCGTGCAGGTCAAGGGCGACGCGCTGACGGGCATGTACTATGACTACGCGCTCGCCGCGCCCTGCATGGCGGGCATGGACGGCACGGACAACGAAAACCGCAGCGTGATGATCCTCGGCATGGGCTCTGGCACGTACGCGAGCTACTGCACGCGCTATTTCCCCGGCGCGAGTGTGCAGGGCGCGGAGATCGACAAAAAAATTGCCGGCATCGCGACGGACTACTTCGGACTTCCGGGCAGCGTGACCGTCGCGGTCGAGGACGGGCGCGCGTACCTTGCCGCGTCGAAGGAGAAGTTTGACGTCATCATGGTGGACGCCTATCAGGATATCACCATCCCGTTCCAGCTCTCGAGCGTCGAGTTTTTCAACGAAGTGCGCTCTCATTTGAAGCCGAACGGCGTGATGGTCGTGAACCTCAACATGACGTCCGCGGAGGACGGCTCGATCAACGAATACCTCTGCGACACGATGGCGAGCGTCTTCCGGCACACCGTCACCGCGCCGGTGAGGGGCAACACGAATACCGAGGTCTTCTGCACGAACGCGGATGACTGGGAGAAGACGTTCCTGTGCAGCATCGCAAAGCTCAAGGACAGCGACTATGCCGATATGATGCGCACGGTCTACTCGAAGCTCACGCCCTATGAGGGCGGAAGCTGCATCCTGACGGACGACAAGGCCCCTGTCGAGGTGCTGGGCATGCGCGTGCTCGACGAGCTCATCGGCGATGAGCTCAACTACTACAAAGACGAACTGAGAACCGGCGGCCTGTCCGCACTGATCGGAAATTGAAAACAAAAAGAATCCCGCGCCCACGGCGCGGAATTCTTTTCAGGGTAGAGAGCCTCGCAGAGTTTTTACCCGCAAGAGGTACGCAGCATCCGTAAGGCAGCAAAGCTGCCAACGGCTGCCCAGGTGCCGCGCACGGCACGAAACAAATTCAAATCGGTTTTCCGCCGCGACATGTGCGCCCTCCAGAGGGGCTTCTCTTGCCCGCTGCGGGGCAATTCACCTTCTGGCAGAAAACTCTTTGCGCGAAGTGGAAACCGGCGAAGTGCCGCCAGCGGCGGAAACAGCAAGTCGGTTTCGAGGAAGCGGCACGATTGGCGCGCCTGCAAGGGCGCGGGAATCGTAGTGCCGCAACGGTGTAAGGTCGAATTGTCCGCTTTTAGCGGACAACCGAGGCACAGAACGCAGCGAAACCTTCTCAAAAAAGTGGCTTTGCCACTTTTTTGATTACAAAATCAGCATCAGCACGGGAATCATGACGAAGCACGCGATCGTGGAGAGCGCCGCGCCCTGCGCGGCGAACTGCTCGTCCGCGCCGTAGTCCGCGGCGGCAACGACCGTCTGCGTTACGACGGGCATGGCGGTCTCCACGAGCAGCACGTTGCGCGCAAGCCCCTCGACGCCGAGCAGCGCGCACAGCGCGAACGACGATGCCGGTACGAGCAGAAAGCGGAAGATCATCACGATGGCAAGGTCGCGGTCAAGGCGGAGATTTTTCAGCCCGATCTCGTAAATGATGTAGCCCGTGAGCAGCAGGGCGAGCGGCGTGACGAGGTTATTCATGTACTTGCAGTAGCTCATCACGAGCGGCGGGAGGGAAACGCCCGTAAGGACGAGCAGAAAGCTCAGAAGAACGCCGATGACGGCGGGCGTGGTCAGGAATTTTTTGAGCATCCGGCGGTCAAAGCCGCCGCCGTCGCCCGACCAGCGCACGAGCGAGAGTCCCACGAGCTGGACAAAGCTCGTGTTGACGAGATAGTAGAGCATGACATAGGGCGTGCAGACCTCGCCGAACAGTTCGGTACACATCGGAAGACCGATGAAGATGGCGTTCGACACCGAGCACATCATCATAAAAACGCCAAGCTTCCTGCGCGGCAGCTTTAGGAGTTTGCCTGCGAGCAGCGAGAGCAGGAACGCGCCGAGCGTGGAGAGAAAGGGCACGAGCAGAAAGCCCGGCGAGAGCGCGAGCAGCTCGCGCGTCAGATTCTTCGTCAGCCCGTAGACGCACATACAGGGGATGGCGACGGACATCGTGAACTTGCTGATAAAGCGCTTGGCATCCGGGCCCATCCAGCCCCTGGCCGCGCAGAAATAGCCCGTCGCCGTCAGCAGCAGGATGATGGTGACGGAAGAGACCGCGTGCAGAAATCCTTCCATGGTGTGACCTCGGTGTTAAGAAATAGCTACACCAGTATAACACGCCTGCGGCAAAAGACAAGAGACGAAAAAGACGGTTGCAATGCCGGTTCGGATACGCTATGATGGGCGGAGACGAGCGCGCGGTGCGCGCCCGGAGAAAAAGAGATCGAGAACTTGGAGAGGAGTTTTGTTTTTATGAAAGCAGCGCTCGTGATTATGGCGGCGGGCATGGGCTCGCGCTACGGCGGCAATAAGCAGGTGGACGGCATCGGTCCGAACGGTGAAATTTTGATGGAATACTCCATTTTCGACGCGCTGCGCGCGGGCTTTACGAAGGTGGTCTTCATCATCAAGCCCGACATGCGCGACTTGATGGAGAACATGGTCGGACATCACCTTGCCGCGCGCAAAACGGCGGACGGGGACAATGTCGAGGTCTGCTATGCGTATCAGGATTTTTCGAGCGTGCCCGATTTTTACACGGTGCCGTCTGATCGCGTCAAGCCGTTCGGCACGGTGCACGCGCTTTTATGCGCGCGCGAATTTGTGCACGAGCCGTTCGTCGTCATCAACGCCGACGACTATTACGGCGTGGACGCGTTCAAGACGATCTACGCAGAGCTCTCAAAGCTCGCCGAAAGCGGCGAGGGCACGATGGTCGGCTACGACCTCTGCAACACCGTGAGCGAGCACGGCACGGTCACGCGCGGCGTGTGCCACGTGAACGAACAGGGGATGCTCGACCGCGTGGTCGAAACGTTCCACCTAAAGCCCTGCGGCGACGGCAAGATCCGCGACATTCAGGAAAACGGCGACGGCCCGGTCTACGCGCCCGAGACGCCGGTCTCGATGAACTTCTGGGGCTTTACGCCGTGGCTGTTTGAAAAGCTGGACGCGTATTTTAAGGATTTCCTCCGCGCGCTGCCCGACGGCGAGCTCAAAAAAGAGTGCCTGCTGCCGAGCCTGATCGGCGAACTCATCGACCGCGGCGAGCTCAGTGTCTCCGTTCTGCGCTCGAGCGCGCGCTGGTTCGGCATGACGTATCACGAGGATAAGGAAATGGTGCAGCGCGAGCTTCAGAAATTACACGACGCGGGCGTGTACCCCAAAACGCTGCGCGCGTGAGCGAGACAAATCGAAAAAATCTGCCGCCTCCGGACATACTAAGTCCGGAGGTGATTTTTATGCCGCGAAAAGACCCCGGCATGCCGTATGACCTGGCACCGATGCTCAAGGCGCGCTTCGGCCAGCCGGACGACTGCGCCGATCTTGTCAACAAGTACGGCACCTATAACATCCAGCCGACGTCGGACACGGAAAATCTGTTCCCGCTCATCGCGCCGGGCCTTCCTGAGCAATGGAAGCGCATGGCGGTCGGCAAGAAGGACGTTGAAAACTTGCAATAAAGCAAACGGGAGGGAGACGCGTATCGCGTCTCCCTTTTTCTTCTCCAAAATCCCTGAAACGGCAAGGGGAAATGGGCTTTTTCCAAAAAAGCAAAAAAGATACATACAGGTTCGACAAAAAAGTGAATGACAAAATGGAGAAATTTATTGCTGGTATACAAATTGAGAACGTTGCTGGCACTTGCTTTACTGCTGAATTCGTATAAAGTAAAGGCAAGAGCTGTCTGCCGGGGAAGCGGCTATGAGAGAGACCGCCTTCCGGCCCGACTTGCCAATATGAAGGAGGAGAGAGAATGGAAACCAAAAGTAACGCGAAACTGAAAGCTCTGTTCATCATCCCGTCGATCACTGGTATCATCCTGTTTATGATCCCGGTGAAGAATGCTGACGGCGATTGGACCGTTGTGGTCAAGATCCTTGCCGATATCATCTCGGGCTACATCGGCGGCTTCCTGCCGCTGCTGTGCGTGCTGATCCTCACCGTTTCGGCAGTGATGTCCCTCATTGCGCTGGCAAAACCCAAATTCATTATGAATAGCGGCATCATGAAGGAATGCTTCGCCTGCAAACCCATCTGGGTCGTGCTCCGCGTGCTCGCGGTCATCTTCGTGTGGCTCACCTATCTGGGTGTCGGCGAGGACGGCGTGGGTCTCATCGGTATGATCACCGGCGGCGGTCAGGGCGGATTTGTCCTTTATGACCTGCTCACCACGCTCGTTATCATCTTCGTCATCGCGGCGCTGCTGCTGCCGCTGCTGCTCGACTTCGGCCTGCTGGAGTTCGTCGGCGCGCTGCTCACCAAGATCATGCGTCCCCTGTTCAAGGTCCCCGGCCGTGCTGCGGTCGACTGCATCACCTCCTGGATCGGCGACGGTACGCTGGGCGTTATGCTCACCTGCAACCAGTATGAGGGCGGCTACTACTCCGCCAAGGAAGCGAGCATCATCGCAACGCTGTTCTCCGCCGTTTCCATCACGTTCACCCTCGTCGTTCTCGATACGGTGGGGCTGCTCGATTACTTCGGCATCTACTACCTGATCGTCTGCTTCGTCGGTATCGTCTGCGCGATCGTGTGTCCCTACCTCTACCCCCTGCGCAAAAAGCCCAACACGTACTTAGTCGAAGGCAAGGCCGCTCCCGACACTCTTCCCGAGGGCTACAAGAGCAACGTTGAGTACGGCATGGACCTCGCCATGAAGCGCGTTGCCGAGCACAAGGGCATCGGTGAATTCTTCAAGAGCGGCGCCAAGAACGCCTGCAGCATGTGGTTCGGCGTTCTGCCCTCCGTCATGGCCATTGGTACTGTCGCTCTGATCCTTGCCAACTACACGCCGATCTTTGAATGGCTCGGCATCCCGTTCCGCCCCCTGCTCCAGCTTCTTCAGGTGCCCGAAGCGAATGCAGTCGCCTCCACGATGATCGTCGGATTCACCGATATGCTCACCCCCGCCGTCCTGATCGCGGAGTGCACCAGCGAGATGGCCAAGTTTATTGTCGCGGTCGTCTCCGTCACGCAGGTGCTTTACCTCTCCGAGGTCGGCGGCCTGATCCTTGGCTCCAAGCTTCCTCTCAACATCTGGGAGCTGTTCGTCATCTTCCTGGAGCGCACCATCATCAGCCTGCTGATCGTCTGCCCCATCGCGCATCTGCTGTTCTAAAAAGGAAAAGCTTCTTTTCCCTTACTCAGGTTGCTGACCTGAAAGAGTCGAGGCATCTCATCGGGATGCCTTGGCTCTTCCTTTTTGGATTTTATGTCATATGCACAAAAATAACTGTACAACGCACACGGTTATGTGGTAAAATGCGAACAGAGAGACCTCTGCGAGACCAACGCAAATTCCGACGGCTGCGGGTGAGAGCGCGGCCTGCCGGCGAGAGGGAGAAGAGAAGTACATGAAAGTCAGCATCGACAAGTTTTCGAAGGTGCCGGTCTATCTGCAGATCGCCGACCAGATCAAGTCGCAGATCATCAGCGGCGCGCTGCCCCGCGGGAGCGCGCTGCCGAGCGAGCGCGCGCTCGCGCAGATCTTGGATGTGCACCGCAACACCGTGGTCAAGGCCTACAGCGAGCTCAAGAGCGACGCGTGGATCGAGTCGCGCCAGGGCGTGGGCTACATCGTGGCCGCGGCAAACGACGAAAATGACGCGCAGGACGAAAGGGGCGGCGAGGGCGCGCAGCCCGGCCGCGTCAACTGGGTCAGCGAGGTGGCGGAAAAGTACCTCGACATGGAAAAGACATTTGACGACCTGTTCCAGCGCTTTACGGACGAGAGCCACTATTCCCTCGGCAGCGGCGTCGCCTCGCGCGAGGTGTACACGTCCGAGCGCGTTGCGGGCGATATCGCGGCGCTGCTCACGGGCAGCGGCCCGTGCCAGTATTTTTTCAGCCCCTATAAGGGCGATAAATTCCTGCGGCAGAAGCTCGTGGCCTTTCTCGGCACGAAGGGCGTGAAGGCATCCTCGGGCGAAATTCAGATCCTCTCGGAGACGAATCAGGCGCTCGACTTTATCGTGACGCTGCTCGTCAAGCCCGGCGACAGCGTGGTGATGGAAGAGCCGGTGCACCCGGACATGTACCGCGTGATGGAGCTTGCGGGCGCGAAGATACTGACCGTTCCCGTCGACGAGAACGGCATGAACTGCGAGGTGCTCGAAAGCTTACTCACGCAGACGCGCCCGCGGCTCATCTTCGTCAATTCGAGCTACCACGACCCGACGGGAAACATTTTGTCGCTCGAGCGGCGCAAGAAGATCGTTGAGCTCTCGAACCGCTACCGCGTGCCGATCGTGGAGGAGGACGCGGCGAGCGAACTCGTCTACGACGGCGATAAGCTCCCGCCGATCAAGGCCTTCGACACGACGGGAAATGTTATTTACATCTATTCGTTCTCGCTCACGTTCATCCCGGGGCTGAGCCTTGCCTTTGTCACGGGCAACCGCGATCTGATCCGCGCACTGAGCTACCTCGTCTCCGTGCGGCTGATGGCCTCGGACTGGATGACGCAAAAGCTCCTCGGCATGTACCTTGACGACGGCATTTACTACACGTCGCTTTTAAAATTTCGCGACGTCTACCGCACGAATCGAGACTTGGTATGCCAAAAGCTCGACGAGCTTGCGCCGCTCGGCGTGAGTTATACAAAGCCGAGAGGCGGCGTATATGTCTGGTGCAGGCTGCCGGACGGGGTGGACAGCAAGCGCTTTATCCGCAGGGCCTACAACTTGGGCGTCACGCTGATCCCCGGACACGTTTTTTACCCCTGCAAGAACGGCGGGCGCGACCATATCCGCATCAACTACTCCTATGAATCCTACGAGCGGCTGGGGCAGGGCATGGACGTATTGCGCAAAGCGCTGGAAGAAGAGCTGGAGGAATGACTGGCACACGAAATGGCAAAAGCACTGATACATCACAAGCGCCTTTTGAAAGTGTATACTTTACTGCGTAATAACGGTAAAACGATCCGCGGACCGTCGGGAGCTCCGGCGGCACGGACAGGGAAAACAGGTCGGGGTGTACGGGCGGTCGATGAGAGAGCCGCCGGCATCCCGGGAAAGGGAGCACGACTTATGTATTCAGGCATCCATAACTTTTCCGAGATCGGAAAGCTCAACAAGGTGCTGCTGCACCGCCCCGGCGAGGAGCTGGAATCGCTGACGCCCGCGACGCTCGAACGCCTGCTGTTTGACGACATCCCGTACTTAAAGGTCGCCCAGGAGGAGCACGACCGCTTTGCCGAGGTCCTGCGCGAAAACGGCGTCGAGGTCATCTACTATGTCGACGAGGTCGCCAAGGCCATCGCCGACCCCGCGCGCCAGATCCAGCTCGTCAACGACTTTTTGAACATCAGTAAGATCCACGCCAAGGGCCTGCGCGCGAGCATGACGAGCTTACTTCTCGACATGCCGCCCAAGCAGATGGTGACGAAGATGATCGCGGGCATCAAGCGCTGCGAGGTCGCCACCAAGCAGCCGACGTCGCTGATGGACTTAGTCGACGACGACTATCCGTTCGTCTCCGACCCGATGCCGAACCTGTACTTCACCCGCGACCCCGGCGCCTGCGTGGGCGAGGGCATCAACATCCACCGCATGCATACCCCTGCGCGCAAACGCGAGAGTCTGCTCTTAAAGTACATGTTCCTCTACAACCGCGACTTTGCCACGCAGGACAACAAGATGTGGTACGACCTGTCCGACAGCTATTCCATCGAGGGCGGCGACGTGCTCGTGCTGTCGAAGGACATCGTGGCCGTCGGCCTGTCCGAGCGCACGACGGTCTCCGGCGCGGAGACGTTTGCGCGCAATCTTCTGCAAAATTCCGACTTTAAGAAGGTGCTCGCCTTCGACATTCCCGAGACGCGCGCGTTTATGCACCTCGACACGGTTTTCACGATGGTCGACTACGACAAGTTCACCATCCATCCCGAGATCGAGGGCCCGCTGAGCGTTTATGAGATGACGCTCGACGAGCACGGCGAGCTCCGCTTCGGCGCGATCAAGGAAGAGCTCAAGGACATTCTGGCCCTCGAGCTCAAGCTGCCCGCGGTCGACCTGATCCGCTGCGGCGGCGGCGACCTGATGGCCGCGCAGCGCGAGCAGTGGAACGACGGCTCGAACACGCTGTGTATCGCGCCGGGCCGCGTCATCACCTATGAGCGCAACTATGTGACGAACGACTTGCTCGCAAAGCACGGCCTCGACGTGCTGACCGTGCCGTCTGCCGAGCTGTCGCGCGGCCGCGGCGGCCCGCGCTGCATGTCCTGCCCCGTCAACCGCGACGACCTGTAAAAAATTCCACCGCAGAACGAGAGAAGAAAGAAGAGAGAAGAGCTCATCCGCGCCGGCAGCTGGCCGGACGGAGGAAAATGGGAGAGAGCCATGAAGAGCAAGCGACAAGAGAAGATCCTGGAGCTGATCGAAAAGTACAATATCGAGACGCAGGAGGAGCTCATCGCGCGTCTCGCCGAGTGCGGCATCGAGAGCAAGCAGACGACCGTCTCGCGCGATATCAAGGAGCTGTACCTTTATAAGGAGCCGATCGGCGGCGGCCGCAGCCGCTACGCCGTATCCGGCAAGGCCGACCACATCGACAACACGAAGCGCCTGAAGCTCATTTTGAATGAGTGCAGCGTGGGCGTGGACTACGCGGGGATCGTTGTGCTGCTCAAGACGCTGCCGGGGCTCGCCGATGCGGCGGGCGCGGCTATCGACGCGATGAAGCTGCCCGATATGCTCGGCTGCATCTCCGGCAACGACGCCGTGGCGATCGTCGCCCGCGGCGAGCAGGAGGCCGAGCGCCTGTGCTATGATCTGCGCCAGTACTGCAAGTGAACGAGAGAGACGAGATTGAGAGAGGACAGGGGGCGGAGCGATCCGCCCCTCCTGTTCTGTCATAAAACCGATTAAACTGCAAGGTATTTCTGAAACGTGACAAAACTCAACAGGTATTAAAAGTTTTACTGCCGACAAAATTCGACGGGATTCCGCTTGAAGATTATTTTTTGAGTGCTATAATAAATTTATCAATCGAATGATCTGTGCGGCTCGCGAAAGTGGGGCAAAGCGTACAGAAAAAGGCATAGCCGGCGAAAGCCGGTGTCGCAAAGACACGGGTCTGCCAATAAGTCTATCGGCGGCATTTATGCTGATAAATCCACTGTTACCGTTGCCGAGGGCGGCGCTGTGCAGGGTAATAAGGCAAGCATGGGCGGCGGCATTTATATGAATGCGTCCGGTGCTGCCGTTGCCAAGGGAAGTGCTCTGTACAACAATAAGGCAGCTTACGGCGGCGATGATCTCTTTGCTTTCGGCGATAGGAAACTGACCGGTGACGGCAAGGAGATCACCGGCTGGTACTATGATGGCTATAAGGAAAATGGTCGGACAACTCGTTGGTCGGAGGAGAAAGATGGCGTTGCTTACTATGATAAGTATGACGCTGAAACGGGTACTGCCAACTATGCGCTCAAGGCTGCGCACGGCCTGATGTGTACCGTCACCTACACTGACGGCGTGGAGAACGAAGAAATCTTTGCCGACAAGGTCTGCGTCGTCGAACAGGACAGCGCCACACCTGCTTTTGACGGCAACCCCACTCGCAGCGGTTACACGTTTATGGGTTGGTCTCCAGCGGTTACGGAAACCGTGACTGCTGACGTAACTTATACCGCGCAGTGGAAACGCATTTACCGTCCCACTCCCTCCACGCCCACCGTTGAGATTCCTGATGACGATGCCCTCGGTCTGAACACGGACGACTGGTTCTATCTTGCGATGCAGGAGGCGACCAACAGCCATGACTACGAGCGCAATGCCAAGTGGGCCGCTGCCGACGAGCAGTGGAAGGCGCCGGAACAGTAAACAAAGCGGAAAAAAGAACGGGAGCACGAAGTGCTCCCGTTCTTTTATGCTTTTTTGAAAGCGGCCTGAACAGATCAGACGTTGCCGATCGTCGCGACCATGACGGCCTTGATCGTGTGCATGCGGTTCTCGGCCTCGTCGAAGACCTTGGAGTTGGGGGAGAGGAAGACCTCGTCCGTGACCTCGCGGATATCGTAGCCGAGCTCCTTCTGCGAAGCGGCCATCGTGGTGTCGAAGTCGTGGAAGGACGGTAGGCAGTGCAGGAAAATGCAGTCGGGATTCTCGGTGGCCTTGAGCACCTCGCCCGTGACCTTGTAGGGGGTGAGCAGCTTGACGCGCTCGGGGATCTTGTCCTCTTCGCCCATAGAGGCCCAGATGTCGGTGTAGAGCGCGTCCGCACCCTTGATGAGTTCTCTGTCCTCACCGTACTCGACGACGGCGCCGGTCTCCTTGCCGACCTCGCGGCAGTATTCGACGACGTCAGCGGCGGGCGCCAGCTCCTTCGGGCCCCAGCCGACATAGTGGATGCCGAGCTTAGCGCAGATGTACATGAGGCAGTAGGCGACGTTGTTGCGCGTGTCGCCGCAGAAGACGAGCTTGCACTTGCTGAGCGGCTTCTTGGTGTTCTCCATCAGCGTCAGGATATCGGCAAGCGCCTGCGTCGGGTGGTCGACGTCGGTCAGGCCGTTCCACACGGGAACGCCCGCGTTGGCGGCAAGCCCCTCGACGACCTTCTGGTCGTAGCCGCGGTACTCGATGCCGTCGTAGAAGCGGCCGAGGACCTTGGCGGTATCGACCATCGTTTCCTTCTTGCCCATCTGGGAGGACTTGGAATCGAGGAAGGTGACGTTCGCGCCCTCGTCGTAAGCGGCGACTTCGAACGCGCAGCGGGTGCGGGTAGAGGTCTTTTCGAACAGCAGCACGATGTTCTTGCCGGCGAGCAGGTTGCCGCGGATGCCGGCGCGCTTTTTGGCCTTGAGGTCAGCGGCGAGATTGAGCATGTAGCGGATCTCGTCGGGGGTGAAGTCTTTCAGCGTCAGGAACGAACGGCCTTTCAGATTAACGGGCATGGGATAGTCCTCCTTTTATCGTTTTACTCTCAAAATCTCTCAAAAGCATCTAAATAATGCTATCGTTATTATATTATTTTTGGTTAAAAAAGCAAGAGAGTCGCGATTTTGCGGCGTTCACTGGCACACGGAGAGAAATGCATACTGGTCTGCGATAAAACGCTGACAGGCGGCACAGTGGCCGTGCAAGACGGGCGCGCCGCGCCGTCAAAACGCCTCTGCCGCGCCCAACTGGACACGAAAATATTCTCTTTCTGGACCAGCGATTTTTATCGCGGGAAAGGCCTTGCCGCGCCTGCGTTTCACGGCAAGCGCGCCGCGGCAGATTTCTTACCGGATTCCCTTGTTTTCTGCCATTAAATATAGTATAATTGCAAAAAAGTATCCCCATGGGGCGATTTCGGGCGAATGTGCCGCGCCGTTTGGGTAAAACCGCAAAGGATAGAGGAGAAATTGCTATGAATATGATCCGCAGCGCAAAGAACCAGATCGCCGAGCTGACGGCGGCGGCTTATCGCGCGGCTGTGCAGGAGGGGTTGCTGCCCGAGGGCGTGCAGACCATCCCCGCCGTGGAGATCCCCAAGGATACCGCCAACGGCGACTATACGACGACGTTCTGCCTGGCTGCATCCAAGGCCATGCGCAAGAATCCCCGCGAGGTCGCGAAAATTCTGACCGAGCACATGGACCTGGGCGACACGTACTTTACGAGCGTCGAGATCGCGGGCCCCGGCTTTCTGAACTTCCGCCTCGGCGACAAGTGGTACGCCGACGTTCTGACCGCCGTTGAGGAGGAGAAGGGCGACTACGGCCGCGACAACTGGCTGGGCGGCAAGAAGTACATGGTCGAGTTCGTCTCTGCGAACCCCACGGGCCCCATGCACATGGGCAACGCCCGCGGCGGCGTGCTGGGCGATACGCTCGCCGAGGTGCTCGACTGGTCGGGCGCGGACGTGTGGCGCGAGTTCTACGTCAACGACTTTGGCAACCAGATCGAAAAGTTCGCCAAGAGCATCGAAGCACGCTACATCCAGCTCATCAAGGGCGAGGATGCGATCGAGTTCCCCGAGGACGGCTACCACGGCGACGACATCCGCGAGCTCGCCAGGGCCTTCTACGATGTCCACGGCGACAGCTATCTGGAAAAGTCCGTCGAGGAGCGCCACGCCGATATGGCGCGCTTCGGCCTGGAGCGCAACATTCCGAAAATGAAGAGCGACCTCGAGCGCTACGGCATCAAGTTCGACGAGTGGTTTTTCGAGTCCTCGCTGCACAACAGCGGCTATGTCAAAGACACCGTCGAGGAGCTTCATAAGCTCGGCTGGACGTATGAAAAGGAAGGCGCGCTCTGGCTCAAGACCGCCGACATCATGCGCGAGCAGTACCGCAAGCAGGGCAAGAAGGACGAGGACATCGACAAGCTCGACTTAAAGGACGACGTTCTGCGCCGCGCCAACGGCTTCTACACCTACTTTGCCGGCGACATTGCCTACCACCGCAACAAGTTCGCCGTGCGTCACTTCGACAAGGTCATCAATATCTGGGGCGCCGACCATCACGGCCACGTGGCTCGCATGAAGGGCGCGATGGACGCGCTGGGCCTCGACGGCACGAACCGTCTCGACATCGTGCTGATGCAGCTCGTCAAGCTTGTGCGCGACGGCGAGGTCGTGCGTATGTCCAAGCGCACGGGTAAGACCATCTCGCTCTCCGACCTGCTCGATGAAATTCCCGTCGACGCCTGCCGCTACTTCTTCAACGCCAAGCCCGACACGCAGATGGAATTCGACCTCGGCCTCGCCGTGCGCGAGGACAGCGAGAACCCCATCTACTACATCCAGTACGCGCACGCGCGAATTTGCAGCCTGCTCAAAGCGCTGGAGGAAGAGGGCCACAGCGTCAAGCCCGGCGCGGTCGACCTGTCCATCCTTTCGAGCGATGCTGAGCACGCGCTCATCAAGGAACTCTCCTCCTTTGCCGAGGAAATTCGCATGGCAGCGCGCGACTACGACCCGAGCTACATCAACCGCTACCTCATGCGTCTTGCCGCGGCGTTCCACAAGTTCTACAACGCCTGCCGCATCAAGGGCGAGGACGAGGCCGTCATCGACGCGCGCCTCAAGCTCGCGAGCGCGACCCGTCAGGTGCTTGCTAACGGCCTCAAGGTCATCGGCTGCTCCGCACCGGAGAAGATGTAAAACAGTATACCGACAACAAAAAGGCGTCCGGCCAGTGGCCGGACGCCTTTTTAGATTAGAAAAGCCTCGCAGAGTTTTTACACGCAAGGAGTATGCGGCATCCGTAGAGCAGCAAAGCTGCTAACGGCTGCCCAAGTGCTCGTAGGCACAAGAAAAATTTTAATCGTTTTTGCGGCGACAGAAGGTGAATTGCCGCGAAGCGGCAAGAGATGCCGCCCTGGGGCGTGTGCGTCGAAAAAACACTTCTCGCGTAGCGTGTGTCACAGCCGCCCGAAAGGCGGCAAGGCACAAAGCGAAGTGCAGCTTTCTCAAAAAAGTGGCTCAGCCGCTTTTTTGAAGTATTACAGGACCTTTGCGAGGAACGATTGCAGTCTTTCGCTCTGCGGGTGGTCGAAGAGATCGGCGGGGGAGCCCTCTTCGATGATCGCGCCCTCGGACATGAAGACGACGCGGTCGGCGACCTCGCGGGCGAAGCCCATCTCGTGCGTGACGACGACCATCGTCATGCCGTC
>OOCM01001270.1_pt1 | contig 20701 bp, 15 predicted proteins | sample 1671111 | NCBI WGS metagenome assembly OOCM01 (sample SAMN06348123, study PRJEB24527) | human gut metagenome | biome: human gut; feature: ankylosing spondylitis patient; material: feces | host: Homo sapiens | place: China | collected 2015-10 | reverse complement strand
GGGTGCGGGGGAAGGAGGAAAGCCCTTTTTCAAAAGGGTTTCCTCCTTCCCCCGCATCACGCTCCCCCATTCTCCCTCTCTCCTCCTTCTACTTCACGCGAACGATGCGGTTCGGGCTGGGGGCCGGAAGGGGGGAGTGAGTTTTGATGTAGTCGGTAACGACGTCGACGACGAGGGGATCGGGGGCGCTCACGGGGGTTCCGTTCTTGAGGGAAGCGTAGCCGTCGCCGCCGTCGGCGAGGAAGTCGGCAAGGGTGATTCTGTAGCGGGCCTCGGGGTCGAGAGGCTGGGCGTTTCCTTTGTCATCCACGATTTCGGCCTTCAGGACTCGGCTTCCCGCCGGGAGGGAGGCGTCCACCTCGTAGCGCAGGCCTGCCGTCTGAAGAAGCTGCGGGCCCACGGCTCCTTCACCGGACACGCCGTGTTCCAGCGCCGTCAGGATATCCCGGCCGCTGTATTCGCGCACGAAAAGCGCGTTGCCGAAGGGGTGCACGGCGAGCACGTCGCCCCGCGTGATGGTTCCCTGAGGAAGGGCCGCACGCAGGGCGCCGCCGTTGCACAGGGCGGCCACGGCTCCGAAGGGCCGGGCGTAGTCCAGCATGGCATCGGTAGTGACCATGCCGCCGAGGCAGTCGTTTTCACGGCACAGGTCCATGCCGTCGGGCAGAGAAAGGGCATGGCTGCCCACAACTTCGGAGCGCAGGCTTTCCAGCGTGGCGACATAGCGGTCAATGAGCGTCTGCACGGCGGGATCCACGGGCATATCCGTGGTCAGCTCCACGGCGGAACCGCTCCAGAGGGCAGGCACGCCGTTTTCATCGAACTGCACCGTCAGCTCGCCCAGGTATTTCGCGCCGCGCCCGGCCGTGACCACCAGCACGGGAGAGCCGTCCGGCGAATGCTCCACGATGGGGTACGGACCGTCGGAAGGTTCCGGCCCGAGGTAATTGTGGCTATGACCGCCCACAATCACGTCCACGCCGCTTACGCTGCGCGCCAGTTCCCGATCTTCGGGAAGACCGAGATGCGTTACCGCCACGATATGCCGGACGCCTTCCGCCTCCAGCGCCTTCACCTCACGCCGCAGCGTTTCCTCCGCAGGCAGAAAGGCGGTATGCGGACAGGCCGCGGCCAGCGTGGACACCTTGTCGTTGGCAAGCCCCACAATGCCCACCTTCTCGCCGCGCACATTCTTGATGACATACGATGAGGAGCGCGCCCCGCGCAGGGGGCAGCCCTCTTCTGGCGCAAGGTTGGCCGCCAGCACAGGAACAGGCGTTGCTTCCATGAAACGGGCCAGTTCTTCGCAGCCTTCGTCGAATTCATGATTGCCCAGGGTCATGGCGTCCCACGCCACCGCGCGATCCGCATCCGCAATCATGGGCCACTTGTTCACGCTGTAGAACAGCGTCCCCTGAAACTGATCCCCCGCATCCAGCGCGATCACGTTGTCCCGGCCTTCGCGGGCCGCCTTCACGGCTGCAGACACGCGGCCCAGTCCGCCGCGGCTGCCTACGCCGTCGAGGCTGGCATTGCCGTACTTGTCCATGCCGGCAAGAAAGGCGTGCGTGTCGTTGGTGTGCAGAAGCACCAGCTCAAGTCCCCCGTTCTGCTGCGGGGTGTTTTTCGAGGCGCAGGCCGGCAGGCTGCCCGCCAGAAGAAGCGCCAGCACCAGCGCTCCTGTTTTCCGTATTGCTTTCATGATGTTTCCTTGTTGCTGATTCACCTCTTTTTCCGTGCGACCGCCTCAACCGTACAGCAGAAAAAAGAGCCGCGGACAGGATATGCCCGGCGGCTCTTTACCGTCAACAGCTGGGAAAAACAGACGAAAACGTTGCAGATCCACGCCGAACGCCGTCAGCCGCGCTTCGGCGCGGATCTGCATAAGCCGCTGTCGGCATGTCCCCCTGATGGCAGCGGATGAAAATCAGCGGACAGGTCAGGGCCTGTTTCCGAAAAAACGCCCCGCGGCCGGATGCACTCAATCAGCCTGAAGGGTGGCGGCTATCACCATTTCCCTCACGCACACGCTCTGCGGCATGCGGTAGGCAAAAAGAGCGCAGTCCGCCACATCGCCGGCCTCAAGACCTCCATGAATGCTCTTTTTCCATTCGTTGTAGTCCGCCTTGATCTGTTCGTCGGACGTATGGGAAAGAAGAGGCGTGTCCACAACGCCGGGCGCAATCACGATAAGGCGTACTCTGCTGCCGGAAACCTCCCGGCGGACAGCTTCGGTCATGGCGTGGACGGCATACTTGGTTCCGCAGTACACGGCATGATTGTCGAAGGTCTTTCTGCCCGCAATGGAACTGATATTGATGACGGTTCCCTCGCGACGGGCGATCATGTCCTTGAGCACGGCGTTCATACCGGCAAGAACGCCCTTGACGTTCACGTCAATCATGCGATCCCATTCCTCAAAAGACTGCGTTTCGGGATGTCCCAGCAGCATGATGCCTGCCGCATTGATCAGCAGATCGGTTTTCCCGTACATGGCTTCGGCTTCGGCCACGGCCTTTTTCACATCTTCAGGCCGGGTGACGTCCACGCTGCGGCAAAGGCAGTGAGGAAGATGAAGTTCCTCCATAGGCTCCAGCCGCCGGGCAAGCAGAAGCAGAGGATGCCCTTCTTCGGAAAAGCGCTTTGCCATTTCTCTGCCGATGCCGGAACTTGCGCCGGTAACCACAACCAGTTTTTTCATACTATTTCTCCATGAAAAAAGTGTTCCCGCCGCTCATACACTCCATAAAAAGGACGACTTTTCCTTTCATGAATAACAATATTGCCATAAAAGACATATTCTATAAAAAATAATTTCGTTAATAACCATTAATAACATTGCATCATAAGCTTCATGATATTTACGAAGCAGAATGAAGCGGCTATACTCCTGTCATAGCGTCATGCATAAAAACAGACAAGTACGCACAAATAATTCATAAAGTGAAAAAAAGTTCACTGAAGGGGGTCGTTCTGGAAAAGATTCAAGTGACCTGTGAGATGGAAGTCACCCTGAAGATGATCGGCGGAAAGTACAAGCCGCTGATACTCGACAGCCTCATACGCAAAGGGACAAGGCGTTTCGGCGAACTTATGCGTGATCTTTCCGGAGTATCGCAGAGAACTCTGACGAATCAGCTGCGCGAACTGGAAGGCGACGGACTGATTCTCCGCACCGTTTATGCCGAAGTGCCGCCGAAGGTGGAGTATTCCATCACGGAGAAAGGACGCTCACTGAGCACCATTCTGGAACTGATGTGCGAGTGGGGAGAGGAACACCTCGATGAACGCTTCGTGCTGACCGATCCGCAATGTACCGGAAACTGACGGCGACTCAACCCCCGCCGCCGACTTCCGCTTTCGGCGCGGAAAAAACGTATCATACGCGCCGGATGCCGTATCTTCCGGCATCCGCACACCGTCGGGCGAGACCTTCATTTCCTGCAGCTCTCCGTCAATGGCGCCGCTGCCCATACGTCTTTTCCAAAAGCGTCTATCCTTACGGCGACCGATCGTTTCGCCCTCGGCAGCAACACGCATGAAAGCCGACAGCCCGACGTCGTACGGAGAATGCCCTTCTGTTTCCCTCCGGAAAGCATATGTTCCCCGACTTTGCCCCGACCCCCGTTCTTTGTTATCATAATTCCGTTACGTTTCCGGAAAATCTTTTGCGCCTTCATTCATCAGCGTCAGATACAGGTCAGCCATGAGCATACATAAAGCGGAATTTTTTGAGCAGGCTACGGAACATCTGCTGAAGACCCTCAATCTTCAGGAAGGCCTCGGCCAGCTTCTCTCCTATCTCTCCACCGTCATGCCGTGTCAGGAGATCAGGCTTGCCACCTATTTCATGCAGGAACAGGGATCAGCCAACAATCTGCACCTGCGGGCTTCCCTGACGGGCACGTCCACCTACTACGGTCCGCTGCTCAGCAAGGCTCGTCTCGATGAGATGATATCACTGAAGAATCACGGCGGAGAACTCATCCGGGATCCGCATCACCCGCTCGTCATCTTCTGCCGCACGTGCAGCACGAACGTTCATCCGCCCATGCCGCTGCCCTGGTACGACATCGTGCTGTGGGACAAATCCCGCCCCATCGGCGAATGCCGTTTCTCCGGCCCGTTCTCGCCCGAGGAGCTCAAGCTGCTCGACGCCCTGCGCCCCGTACTGTGCATTGCCGTAAGCAATTATCAGAAATGCCAGGAACTGGAAAACAATCTCAAGGACGCCCAGCGGGAGAATCAGCGCCTCAAAAGAAGTCTCCACACCAGTCAGGCCCGCGACATCCTTCAGGATCAGCTCGGATTGCAGCAGGTGATCGAACGCACGGGCCTTGTGGCCATGCACGACATTCCCGTTCTTGTCACCGGCGAAACCGGCAGCGGCAAGGAACTCATCGCCCGCATGATACACGAACAGTCTCCCCGGCACGACGGGCCTTTCATTGCGCTCAACTGCGGCGCCATTCCTTCCGCCCTCATCGACAGCGAACTGTTCGGCCACCGCAAAGGTTCCTTCACGGGCGCCATGCGTGATCACAAGGGCTACTTTGAACGGGCCGACGGCGGCACGCTTTTTCTGGACGAAGTCGGCGAGCTGCCCATGGACATGCAGGCCCGCCTGCTGCGCGTGCTGCAGGAGCAGGAAATCGTGCCCGTGGGAGCCTCGCGCCCCATCCGCATCAACACGCGCATCGTAGCGGCCACCAACCAGGATCTGCCCGCCATGATAGAAGAGGGCAAATTCCGCGCCGATCTCTACTTCCGCCTCAACGGCGCGCACATCGCACTGCCGCCCCTGCGCGAGAGGCTGGACGATCTGCCCGTCATCGTGCATCACCTGCTCGAAAAGCTCTGCCGGGACTTCAAGATTCCCTCCATGCACCTGGCCGACGGAGAAATGGAAAAACTCCATGCCCATTCCTGGCCGGGCAACATACGAGAACTGCAGAACGTGCTCATGGAAGCCATGGCCATTTCGCCCGATCACGACCACATGCGCCTCTCCTGCGACTTTGCCGCAGGCCCCACCACGCAGCGTCACGCAGCGCTCGGAAAAGCGGAACCGGCACGGACGCAGCGCTCCATGCGCTCGTCCGACGTCATGGCCGAGCATTACCGAAACGTGATGGAATCCTGCAACTGGAAGATCAAGGGACCGAACGGCGCCGCCGCCGTGCTCGGACTCCACCCCAGCACCCTGCGCTTCCGCCTCAGAAAGCTCGGCCTGCTCGGCGGCAAGTGACGCCCGCCGGGACGTCATGCCTCTCTGGTACGATTTTTGCATGACGTTTTCCATCCACTCTCCGACAGGGAGAGAAACGTTCCGTCAAAAAAAGGAGACCGTCATGAGAACCATCGATATGCGCTGCCGTCCCCCGCTCCGCTTCAACGTGAACACCGTAGCCTTCACGGAAAAGAAATTTCAGGGAGCGCCCCTGTTCGGCGGCTGCCCCGTGGCCGAGTCCGCCAGACAGAAATCGTTTGACATGTTCATGGCCGAAATGAAGGCGGCAAACATCGTGAAGGGCGTATGCGCGGTGCGTCGCGGCAAGACCACGGACGCCAACGAAGAAATCAAAGAGCTCATTGAAAAGATGCCGAACACCTTCTACGGCATGGTGGGCGTGGACGTGTACGACATGGAAACCTGCCTCCGCGAAGTGGAGGAATATGCCGTCAACGGTCCCTTTACCGGCGTCAACGTGGAACCTGCCGTCTCCCCCGCAGGGCAGAGCGCCATGTATTTCGACGACGAGCGCCTCTCTCCCGTGTTTGAGCTGTGCCAGGATCGCAACCTGCCGGTTTCCGTGACTTTCGGCGGCCCCGGCTATCCCGACGTCACGGCCTACATGCCCCAGAGAGTGGAAGCCGTACTCAAGCGCTTCCCCCGCATGAAGCTCTGTCTGTACCACGGCGCATGGCCCTGGTTCACCCAGATGAGCGCCGTATGTGCCATGTATCCCAATCTGTTCGTGTGCATCGACCGCTATCTGGTCAACATGCCCGGCTGGCAGGCCTATGTGGATGCCGCCAATTACCTGCTGCAGGATCAGCTCATGTTCGGATCCGCCTACCCGCTCCAGGATCAGAAGTTCATCCGCGACTTCTACCTGAAGGCCGGCTTCCGTCAGGAAGTGCTGCCCAAGGTGCTCTATGACAACGCCGCACGCTTCCTCGGACTGGAAGAAGGCAATCCCGGCGTAACGCTGTACGACACCTTCAAGTAAGCCTTTTTCCGCACAAACGCAGGCATGACCTTTCGGGGTCATGCCTTTTTTCATGCCGTAAGGGACAATATATTGTCCCTTTTGTCCCTGTCTGTCCCTCAGAAAACCGGCCTTTTTCCCACATATTCACCTTCAGTTCACAAAAAAAGGACAAGTCGCATTGTCCCTTCTTTTGCAGAACGGTGCATATATTGTCCTTTTTTGAACATGATCATCTTTTCTCTTTTTATGGCAATATATTGAAATAAATGAAAAACTTTATAATGGCCCGTATCTTGCAACAGTACAGGCAAACATTGTCCCCGTATACTGCAACCATCAATAAGCGAGGTTCCTTATGCGTTACGGTATGAAGATAGCCGACATGCGCTGCCGTCCCCCCTTCAAGGCCTTCATGAATGAAGGTCATCCCTTCTGCCTTTTCGACAAGGAAAGCACTCTCCGCAAGGGCAACTTCCAGAGCGGCTGCCCCGATCTTTCCCGTACCATCGATTCCCGCAGCATGGATGACTTCATCCAGGAAATGGATACCGCCGGCGTGGATCTGGCCGTGGCACCCTACCGTGCCGCCTGGGGCGACCCCTGCAATCACCGCGCTCCCACCGACAACGGCGAACTCGTGGAACTCATGGAAAAGTACCCGGGCCGCATTCTCGGCGTTCCCGGCATTTCCCCCGTCTATCACACGCCGGATGAAATCGAGGCTCAGATCAACAAGTACGTGGTCAACGGTCCCTGCCGCGGCGTGGCCGTGGAACCCGCCATCGACAAGCCCAACTGGATGCTCAACGACAAGCGCGCCATGTTCATCTACGACATCTGCGCGCAGCACGGCATTCCGGTGCTCATCACATTCCGCTCCATGTCCCTGGAACAGCTCGCCGCGCTGGAAGAAATTTCCGGCATCTACCGCAACAAGGTGAACTTCGTGCTCTGTCACGGCGGCGGTCCCCGTACGCTGGAAGTCATCGATCTCGCCTTCTGGAACGGCAACATCTACATCTCCCCCGACGGCACCATGCCGAACTCCCCTGCCGGCATGCTGCTCGCCAAGGCGGCGAACTACATGCTTCGCGACCGCATTCTCTTCGGCTCCGCCTTCCCCCGCTGCACCATGCAGTTCGCCGTGGACTACTGGCTGAGCTGCGGCATCCGTGAAGAGGTACTGCCGGACATCATGTACGGCAACGCCGCCCGCCTGTTCGGACTCGAAGACTAGCTCCCCACCGTCCGCCCCGCACCGGAACGGGGCGGACGCCCCCATTCTCTTCCGCATCTCGAACGAGGTTCACATGGCCATCAGCATCTCCGGCAGCGACCGCACCGTACTCATCAAGTGGATCATCACCTTCGCACTGGCAGCAGCCGTCACCTGCATTCCCGCAAGCGAATACTTCACCCCGCAGCTGCGTCTGTTCTTCTCCTTTTCCGTATTCTTCATCAGTATACTCGCTTTTGAGCTGCTGCCCGTCGTAGCGGCATCCATGCTGCTCAGCACGCTCTTTATCGCGAGCGGACTCGTGCCGGAATCCGTGGCCCTCAAACCGTGGACCAACACCGTCATTTTCATGAGTCTCGGCGCGTTCATTCTGGCAAACGTCATGGAAGAAGTCGGCATTCTCAGGCGCATATGCATGTGGTGCATCAGCAAAACCGGCGGCACCTATACCGGAGCGCTGTACGGTTTTCTCTTCGCCGGCATCATTCTTTCCATTCTCACGTTCACACGCGGCTACATCATCATCGCCACGCTGGCCTTCGGACTGTGCAAGGTGTTCGGCTATGAGAAGCCCTGCAAGGAATCGGCCATCATTATGATTGTGGCCGCCGTGGGAGCGTTCGGCTCTTCGGCCTTCATTTACACCCCCGTTACTCTGGGTCTGCTGGAACAGGGCATGCGCCTCGTGCCCGGTCAGGAAAGCACCATGCTGCCCTGGTACACCTGCATCATCTACAACTGGCCCCAGCTTTTCGCTGACGTCTTCTTCGTATGGCTGCTGACCAAGCTGTTCAAGACCGAAACCTTCGTCACGCAAGGCAACGGACGAGAATATTTCGAAGAGGAACTCAGGAAGCTCGGTCCGCTCACGTCGGAAGAAAAACACATCTGCGTCGTGGTGACTGCCCTGTTTATTTATGTTCTCCTGCAGCCGGTGCACGGCTACTCGCTGAACTATGCCTTCATGGTGCTGCCGTACCTTCTGTTCACACCCGCGCTGCGCGCCGGCACGACCAAGTCCATCAGCCGCGTCAACATCAACGTGCTGGCCTTCATGGCCGCCTGCATGAGCATCGGCGTCGTGGGCATGGAACTGGGATTCACCCCCTTCATCAAGGAAACCGCCCTTCCCCTGCTGGCGTCCCTCTCCCCGAGCATCGTGTTCATCATCATTCTCGTGATATGCGCCCTCGCCAATTTCGTCCTCAGCGCCAGCGCCATGTTCGCCGCCCTCAGCGCCCCGTTCACGCAGATAGCCCTTTCTCTGAATCTGCAGCCGGTTACGGCAATGATGTGCATCGTGCTCGGTGCGGATATGTATTTTCTGCCCCATGAAATCACCACGCTCGTGGTCATCTTCAGCTTCGGCATGATGACCATGCGCGACTTCATCATGCTCGCCAGCATCAAAAGCGCCGTCACCTTCGCCTCATTCCTCGTCCTTCAGCTGCCCTACTGGTATCTGATGGGCTGGATCTTCAACTGATTTTCCCGGGAGATCATTATGAACAATCGTCTCTGCCGCGTCCTCGGCGTGGAAAAACCCATCATTCAGGGCCCCATGGCCTGGATCAGCACGGCGCCGCTCGTGGCCGCCGTCGGTGAGGCCGGAGGACTCGGCGTTCTCGGCACGGGAGCCGCCATGCCGGACTTCATCCGCACGCAGGTCGCCAGAACCAGAGAGCTCACGGATCGCCCCTTTGCCGTCAATCTCGGATTTCACCCCCGCTTCATCACCGATGAAAAGCTGAACACCATAACCGCCCTGCTGAAGGAGGACGGTGTCCGCTATCTCCATCTGGATACACTCTGCGACGAAACCCATCACCTGGATCCCGACTTTGCCCGCAGGCATTTTGAAAACTTCAAGAAGGCCGGACTGACCATTCTGGCCAAGGTGTTCACCGTGCAGGACGCCCTCGTCGCCCAGGATGCGGGTGCGGACGTTCTCATCGTGAAAGGACGCGACGGCGGCGGTCACATCACCTTCCAGGGCACCATGGCGGCCGTACCGCAGGTGGCGGACATCGCCACAGTGCCCGTGGCGGCCTCCGGCGGCATTGCCGACGGACGCGGCATGGCTGCCGCCCTCATGCTCGGCGCCTGCGGCATAGAAATGGGTACCGTGTTCCTGGCCTCCGAAGAAGCCGACATCCATCCTTCCTCCAAGGAAGCCATCGTGAACGCCGCAGACTTCGCCACCACGGAAGCGGGCTTCTGCACCGGAGAACCCTGTCGTCAGCTGCGAAACGCCCTGACCGCCAAAATCGCCGCCGCGGAAGCCGATTATCCCTGGACCGAAGCCAAGGCCAAAGTGCTCGCCCTTGCCGCCAACTCCTCCCGCCGCGGCATGCTGGAGGGCGATCATGAGAACGGAGCCATCATGGCCGGCCAGAGCATCGGACTCATCCACGCCGTGCGCCCCGTCCGCGAAATCATGGATTCCATCATAAACGACTGCCGGACGCTGCTCCAGTCCGCACCGAACATTCCCCTGCAGTAGCACAGGGAACGACGCGGAGTCGTCCGCTCCTCCCCCGGGCCGGAAAGCTTCTCCCGCTGTCCGGCCAGATCCCCGCAGAAAGGTCCTTCCTTTCCGCGGGGATCCTTTTTCATGTCGGCCCACGCCCCGGTGCTGACGACGAATGCCCCTTCCGCCTTTTCGGCAGGAAAGGCAGCAGGGAAACCTACGCTACGACACGGTGCCCCGCTTTTCTCCGCTCCTGCTCTTTGCCGCGGAATGGTTCTCGTAGTTGCTTCTTCAGGGAAAAAATATCGATGGTGCGGCTCAGGCCGCCCTCCCGGCGACGATTCGCCCGGAGCGGGAGCGCTACGGCTTAAAAACGAAAAAGCCGCAGAACATTCTGCGGCTCTCATATTCAACTGGTGCCCAGGGGGAGACTCGAACTCCCACGCCATTCGGCGCTACCACCTCAAGATAGTGTGTCTACCAATTCCACCACCTGGGCACAGCTGTTTTTGTATAAGAAAGACCCCGACTTGGCAAGTCTTTTTTTCAGGCTTTTTTCTTTTTTTGAATATCGGGCCGGATAAGCCTTTTGCAGCCGCCCTTTCAGGCCGATTTTCTACGGAAAGACGACACGGCGAAGAAGCAGGGGCAGACAGAGCTTCAGGAAACGCTTTCTGGAAACATCAGACAGCGCCCGGGCTGAAAAGAAGACTCTCCTTTCCGTCCGCTTTCCGCTGGAAGTTCCGCTGCAAGACAGGCAAGAAAAAACTTCCCCCTCCCCCGAAACGGACTTCAAAAAAAAGCGGGCAAACAACGCCGCAAAAAAGACCGCCCTTTCGGCATCCTGCGCGACGCCCGACGGCCCCATCCCCCACCGGTTGACAGAGCCCCCTTCCCCCGCTATAGTAAATGCCGCTTCGTAAGCAAACCGGGAACCGGACGGCGGTCACGCCGCCAACCCCGCCAGGTCCGAAAGGAAGCAACGGTAACGGTTGTTGCCGGGTGTCCGGTTCCCAAAAGGGCGCAACAATGTTGCGCCCTTTTGTTTTTCCCGAAAAGCGGATCCCTTTTTCCTCCAGAGCCCTTCCGGCTCCGCCCGCCTTCTCTCCCTCTCTTTCTCACTCAGCCGTTCCGCGGAACGACATCTGACAGAAACACACGCCGCCTTCGTCCGGCTGCGGGACGCCTCCCCCAAGAAGGAAAAAAATCCAGCGCACGCGAAGGCACGGCCCACAGACAGGGCCTGTCATCGAAGGCAAAATCCCCCCCCCCTCTCGCGCGCTCGTCTTGCCATAAACGCCTTTTCTCCTTCCTCCGCCGACGTTCGCAGCCCCGCCTGTATAAAAAAAGAAAGGGCGAAGACCATGCGCCTCCGCCCATATTCTCCTTCTCAATCAGGAAGGAGACATCCCCTGCATCAGACTCTGCGCTCTCTTTCCCCTGTCTGACGATCGTCCAGCGCAGACGAAACGCTCATTCCGGCAGCCTGCCCCTGAAAGGCGCCGGGAGTGACATGGGGAGCCTCATTCCTGGCGGAGACCAGAGCGTAGCCGAGTTTACCAGCCATGTATTCCAACGGCTTGGTATCTCCCGTCTGCAACATGATCTGCAGCAGCGTCTCCGCGCCGAGTTTTGCGCCCGTATCATACGGATTCACTTCTCTCAGCAGCGTGGAATACGGCTTTCCGATAGCCTTGGCCAGATCTTTGGCAGGCACCGGATTGTCGAGAACAAGATTGTGAATGAGAGTGGAAAGTTCAGACACCATAACTACCTCCTCACTTTTCCCGAAAGTAATATTTCCTCCAAAAAAAATCCTATTACTTCCATGAGAAAACAACATATCACACTGATAGAAGCATATTTCACGATTTATATACAACGTCAATAACCATACAATAAAAAATAATACGTTCCTATGTTATAGATGAAATATATCAATCAAAATAACACATTCCCCTTATGTATATTTTTATAATACCACCTCGCCAAAAATCATGCAGTTTTCCTTTCTGACGTCCCGCTTGCACTTTTTTTCTTTATGATCTACAAAAAGAATGTTAAACCTGTATCTGCTCAGATCAGCGGGACAGCCATGACGACATTTCGATTCTCCTCCTTTTCCCGACTCCTTCCTCTGCTGCTTCTTTGTGCAGCCATGATTCTGACCGCAGGCTGCGGCAAACAGACCTATCGTCCGAACCGCTATCCCGCCCCTCAGGTCAGCGTGACCAGCGGCAGCGGAGCAGCCATCGCCGCCACGGCCAAAAGTCAACTCGGTCGCCCGTACGTCTTCGGCGGAGCCTCCCCATCCAAGGGCTTCGACTGCTCCGGACTCGTGTACTGGGCCTGCGCCACCAACGGCATCAGCGTTCCACGCATCAGCCGCGATCAGGCCAATGCCGGTCAGCGCATCGCCCGCAACAGCCTGCGCCCCGGCGACATTGTGGTCTTCCGCATTCCCCGCTCCGGCTACCATACGGGCATCTACATCGGCCAGAACAACTTCGTTCACAGCCCCAAACCCCGCTCCCGGGTGCGCATAGAATCTCTTTCCGTCAACTACTGGGACCGCTACTACGTCACCGCACGCCGCGTTGCCCGATAACGGGCCGTCCGTTGCGGCAACCGGCGTCATGCTTCGGCAGCGCCATCCTCTCCCGGCACGCATGCTCTCCTTCACTCCGCAGAGGAAAAAGCACGGCCTTTTCCGAAAGCAGTCCGCATCCGAAATCTTCAACCGGGAAAAACAACGCCCGTCGTTCACCGGATTCACAATTGCGCAAAACATACGAAATCCATTGCAGCACAACGTTTTTAAGCAATAACAACCACAGCTGTACTCATTAATATCAATAAACTTATAAACATAATTATCCACTTTGTAAATTATAAAACGAAAATATGTTATTTTCTTTCATTCATTAAATTATTCCAATCTATTACCAACAAAATCCCTCATCATTTTCAGGCAAAGCCGAAAATTTTTCTCAGCCGCCGCGTCTTCCACATCGCCTGTCCGGTTCTTTTCCCCTCCTGAAGCGCATCCGCTTCTCCTCTTCCACCGTTCTTCCTCCGTTCTCCGTACGCGCACGTTCGACCGCTCCTTCCTGTCTGAGTCCTCCTTCCAGATCGACGCCGGCTGACGTTCCCCCGCCCCTACGCCCCACCTCTCCGTCTGTCCTCCAAGGCTCCCTGCCCCCTTCTCGCACGCCGGAACCCTCCCGCCCCTCCATGTTCCCCCCCAAAAAAATCGGCTTTCCATCGCAAAGCCTGATCCCCCCCTCGCCCCCTCCCAAAAAAGCGCCTTAAAAAACAGGAGCCTTCCGTCATGCAACCGCATCACGGAAGGCTCCCTGCTTTGTCCGCACTCCGGACTCAGAAAATCTCGGCTTCCTGCTCGAAGGCGAGCTGATAAAAGCCTTTCAAATCCTTGCAAAGTGTATCAATAATGTCACGACGACTGAAAGTGTTGTTCCAGATAAGGTAGATATTGTGGGTCATCAGAGCCACGGTATCCATGTCGAGAATCACCAGATTGTGCATGGAGGCATCTCTGCTGATGCGTCGCGCAAGTCCCAGCGGAACCGCCGCCCATCCGATGCCGAGCGAAGCCCAGTAAAGCGCGGCGAATACGTCGTTCACTTCCCAGCACTGAGAATTAAGAATATAATTCTGAGCTCTTACGCTATTGAATACGATCTGGCGATACCGTGACAGCGCCTCCACATTCACTTTTTTCATCTGCCCCAGCGGCGAATTGCGCGACGCCACCAGGCAGTACCGCATCTGACCGAGACATACCATCTCGCAGTTGCTCTTTATGGTCGGCAGCTGACCGTGCACAATGCCGATCTGCGCCTTTCCCTCGCTGACCTGATTCCATACTTCATCGAGAGAGACGAGATGAAAGCTTCCGCTCAGGAATGGATAATGATCATAAAGCGCTGCAATACTTTCGGAAATTCCCTGAAACGACACCCCGTGACTTACGACGATGTTGAGTCTTACGGCATCGCCGCCATACTGGGCAATGGCGCAGGAATCAAAACGATGACTCTGTCTGAGCACCGCATGCGCTTCGGGCAGAAGGGCCTTACCGGCCTCCGTCAGTACGGGCGAGCGGGAAGAGCGGTCAAAAAGCTCGATGCCTATGCTGTCTTCCAGCATGGCAATGTGCGTGCTCACCACGGACTGCGCCTTGCCCATGGCCCTTCCCGCAGCGGAAAACGAACCTTTTTCCGCGGCGGTGACGAAGGCTCTGAGCTGTTCTATGGTCCAGTTCATAAGTTCCTCTTTTACCTGACATTAACATTTTGTTACCATCATTTTTTTGATGGTTCTTGATTTTTTATAACAAGAAAGATAAGGTATGTCCACTCAAGTCGAATGCACCCGCCTTCCCTGAAAGAACGGTGCCGATTCTGGAAAAAAAATGCTGACGGAATCACCGGTCTCCTGTGGTTTGCGTACGGCATTTTACATGCATATCCGGCATGTTGCTCATCATACAAGGATACAGGAGCCTCTTTTATGGTCAAAATGCTGTCGATTCTTGCTCCGGCGCTCATGCTGATGCTCACGGGCTGCAGCCTTGCCCCGGACTATCAGCGCCCGGAAATGGATATTCCACAAACCTGGGAAGCCTCTCAGTCGCAGGCGCTCCAGACCAAGTGGTGGGAACGATTCCACGATGAAACGCTGAATGCGCTGGTGGAAGAGGCCCTTGAGCACAACAGGAACATCGAACAGGCGATGGCCAACGTGGATCAGGCTCAGGCCGGACTCGGCATTGCCCGCGATGCGCTTCTGCCCGTTCCCGGCGTTTCGGCCGACGCCTCTCGCACGATGGCGCGTTCCGAAACGTCTCCCGCCGCCCTGCAGAACGGCGGAAAGAACACGCACAGCTTCTCCGGCGCGCTCGCCGCAAGCTGGACCCTCGACTTCTGGGGCAAGTACTGGAATGCCGCGGAATCCGCCCGCGCCTCTCTGGTGGCTACCGAAGCTGCGCGCGACAACGTGATTCTCACCGTGGCCGCGAGCACCGTGGAGTCCTATTTCTGGCTGAGCGCCTACACCTGGCAGGAAGAAATCGCCCGCGAAGTGCTGAAGAACCGCGAAGACTCGCTCAAGATCTACCAGAACCGCTTCGACAACGGCCAGATCAGCGATCTCGACATTCTGAGCATCCGCGCCAACGTGGAAACCGCCCGCAACGCGCTGGCCTCGGCAAGAATCGCCAAGAACGCCGCGGAAACCTCGCTTGCCGTGCTGCTCGGCCGTTCGCCTGCCGAAATCATGAAGCAGAACGGCATCACGGCGAAGCCCTCCCTCATGAAGTCGCTGGACAAGACGCCCGCCCTGCCTGCGGGCATTCCCTCCGACATTCTGGAACATCGTCCCGACATCCGTCAGGCCGAAGCCAATCTGCAGGCCGCCAACTACGACATCGGCACGGCCCGCGCCTCGTTCTTCCCGTCCTTCTCGCTGACGGGCCTGCTCGGCGGCGCCAGCCTTGAGCTGAACGAAGTGCTGCGCAGCTCCAATCAGTACGCAAGCCTCGGCGCCGGCCTGAGTCTGCCGCTGAACTTCTGGACCATCAAGCGCACCGTGGACAGCGCCGAAGCCGCCAAGAAGGCCGCCGTGGCCACCTACGAGCTGACCGTGCAGAACGCCTTCAAGGACGTGCGCGACGCCCTTGTTTCCCAGACGGAATACGCCAACTCCGTGGATGCCCTCTCCCGGCAGGTGGAGTATCTTTCCAAGGCCGTCATGCACGCCCGCGCCCGCTACGACAACGGCTTTGCCTCCTATCTGGACCTGCTCACCGCGGAAAGCAATCTGTTCACCGCCCAGCAGTCCCTTGCCGTGGCTCATGCCAATCATCTCGTCAGCATAGCCGAAGTGTGTCTCGCGCTCGGCGGCGGCTGGCAGGAATAAACGTCCACCCCTTACTCCATTCCCATCAAGGAGCATATCATAATGGCCAGACTGTATAAGATTGCGCCCGCTCTGCTGGCGCTGCCCTTCCTTCTTGTCGGCTGCGATCAGCTGAGCGGTCTCATATCCAAGAAGGAAAGCGCCGCTCCGGCGGCGCAGGCCCGCGTGACCCGCGTGACCACCATTGAAATGAAACCCCACAAGGTGGACATTCAGCGCGAACTCACCGGTCGTACCGTGGCCTACCGCTGGGCCGAAGTTCGTCCTGAAGTGAGCGGCATTCTCAAGGAACGCTGCTTCACCGAAGGCGCCATGGTCAAGGAAGGCGACGTGCTCTACCGCATCGAGCCCGACACCTACAAGGCCGCTCTCGACAAGGCCAAGGCCGATCTTGCGAGCGCCGAAGCCAATCTCAACGTGACCAGGCTGCGCGAACGCCGTACCGCCAGCATGCTGAAGACCAGGTCCGTCAGCCAGCAGGATTACGACGACGTGAAGGCCACCCTCCGTCAGGCCGAAGCCACCGTGCTGTCCTGCAAGGCCGCCGTGGATTCCGCGGAAATCAACTACCGCCGTACCGAGGTGCGCGCCCCCATCAGCGGCCGCATCGGCCTCAGCAACTTCACCGTGGGTGCGCTGCTCACCGCCAGTCAGACCACGCCGCTCGCCACCATCTATCAGACCGATCCCATGTACGTGGAGCTTTCCCAGTCTTCCGACGACCTGTATTCCCTCAAGAAGCAGTTCGACGAACGCGGCGGCAGCGTAACGAGCGTGAATCCCTCCAGCATCAAGGCCACGCTCACCATGCACGACGGCTCCTACTATCCCGCCGCAGGACATCTGAACTTCACCGGCGTGGACGTGGATCAGAACACCAACACCGTCACCCTGAGAGCCGAGTTCCCCAACCCCGACGGCGTGCTGCTGCCCGGCCTGTTCGTGCGCACCAGCGTGGTCATGGGTCAGGACGATCAGGCCATTCTCGCCCCGCAGAAGGCCGTTCTGCGCGACCTGAAGGGCCTGCCCTACGTCTACATCGTGAAGGACGGCAAGGCCGAACGCCGGAACATCACCATCAGTCACGCCATAGGCAACGACTGGTACGTTACCGACGGCCTCAAGCTCGGCGATGAAATCGTACTGAACGGCATCAACAACGTGCGCAGCGGACAGTCCGTGCAGGTCGTGAGCGAAGAGGAAATGCAGGCTGAACAGTCCTCCGGAGGCAACCAGTAATGCTTTCCCGCTTTTTCATCCATCATCCCATATTCGCATGGGTGCTGGCCATCGTCACCATGCTCTTCGGTGTGCTGGCCATCTTCACCATGCCGATATCGCAGTATCCGGAAGTGGCATCGCCCTCCATCCGCATCAACACGCGTTACTCGGGCGCGTCTCCCACCACCGTGGACCAGACCGTTACCCAGGTCATCGAACAGAACATGACCGGCATCGACAACCTGGTGTACATGCAGTCGAAGTCCGACTCCTCCGGCATGTCCACCATCACTCTGACCTTCGAAGTGGGCACCGACCCCGACGTCGCCCACATGCAGGTGCAGAACAAGGTGCAGCAGGTGCAGTCGCAGCTGCCCACCGCCGTGCAGAACGTGGGCGTGTCCGTGTCCAAGGGCAACGACAACATGTTCATGGTCATCACCCTGTACTCCCCGGACGACAGCCAGGAAAACATCGACCTCGCCGACTACATCAGCACCAACATCAAGGACGAACTCAGCCGTACGCAGGGCGTCGGCACCGTGCAGGTCTTCGGCGGCAAGTACGTCATGCGCATCTGGCTCGACGCCGACAAGCTCGCCAAGTACAAGCTCACGCCCTCCGACGTGCGCACCGCCATCTCCGCCCAGAACGCGGAAGTCACGGCCGGTCAGCTCGGCGCCAACATCATCGGCGGCACGAACGATCAGGCGCTCAACGTCATCATCAAGGCCCAGAGCCTTCTGCGCAACGCCGAAGACTTTGAAAACGTGCTGCTCAAGGTGACCGAAAGCGGCGACCGCGTCTTCATCCGCGACGTAGCCCGCGTGGCCATGGGCACGGAAATGGACGGCATCACCTCCTACTACAACGGACACCCCGCCTCGGGCATCGGTCTGACCCTCGCCCCCGGCGCCAACGGTCTCGAAACCGCCAGCCTCGTCAAGGCCAAGATCGAGGAACTCTCCCACTACTTCCCCGACGGCATGGCCTACGAGCTGGCCTTCGACACCACTCCCCCGGTCATCGCATCCATCGAAGAAGTGGTGAAGACCCTCGTGGAAGCCATCATTCTGGTCTTCCTCGTCATGTGGCTCTTCCTGCAGAGCTTCCGGGCCACCATCATTCCCACCATCGCCGTGCCCGTCGTTCTGCTCGGCACCATGGGCGTGCTGCTCGCCTTCGGCTACAGCATCAACACGCTGACGCTGTTCGCCATGGTTCTGGCCATCGGCCTGCTCGTGGACGACGCCATCGTCGTCGTCGAAAACGTCGAACGCGTGATTCAGGAAGAACACCTCAGCCCCGTGGAAGCCACGGAAAAGTCCATGGACCAGATCAGCTCCTCCCTGATCGGCATCGGCGTGGTGCTCTCCGCCGTGTTTCTGCCCATGGCCTTCATGAGCGGGTCCACGGGCGTGATCTACCGGCAGTTCTCGGTGACCATCGTGTCCGCCATGACGCTGTCCGTGCTTGTGGCCCTCATTCTTACCCCGTCGCTCTGCGCAAGCCTGCTCAAGCCCCACTCTCAGGGCGCGCAGCACGGCTTCTTCGGCTGGTTCAACCGCATGTTCACCAAGAACCAGCACCGCTATGCCGGCGGCGTTCATGCCCTGGTGCAGCGCGGCGGCAGACTCATGATCATCTATGTGGCCCTTGTCGCCGGACTCGGCTTCGTGTACAAGCAGCTTCCCACATCCTTCCTGCCTTCGGAAGACCAGGGCGCCATCATCACCATGCTGCAGATGCCACCGAACGCCACCCTGGCCCAGACCACGGCGCAGTTCAGGGAAGTCTCCGACTACGTGCTCAATGAAGAAAAGGATTCCGTGGAATCCATGATGTTCGTGGCCGGCTTCGGCATGGGCGGCATCTCCGAAAACACCGGCATGGGCTTCGTAAAGCTCAAGGACTACGACGAACGTACCAAGCCCGGTCAGGACGCCGCCTCCGTGGCCGCCCGCATCCGTCAGAAGTTCGCGGGCATCCTCGACGGCCAGTTCATCGCCTCCATTCCCCCGGCCATCATCTCCCTCGGCATGACCAACGGCTTCACCATGGAGCTGCAGGACCGCGGCGGCGTAGGCCATGAAAAGCTGATGGAAGCAGGCAAGCAGCTTATGGGTTCGGCCTTCGCCAACCCGCAGATCGCCTACATCCGCCCCACCGGCATGGACGACATCACCCAGTTCAACATCCATCTGGACAACGCCAAGGCCACCAGCATGGGCCTGGCCCTCGCCAGCGTGAACGCCGACGTTTCCACCATGCTCGGCGGCTCCTACGTCAACGACTTCGTGCACAACGAACGCGTGAAGAAGGTGTACGTGCAGGGCGACGCCAACGTGCGCAGAAACCCTGAAAGCCTCAACCGCATCCAGTTCCGCAACCAGTACGGCGAAATGGTTCCCTTCAACGCCGTGTTCTCCACCGACTGGAGCTTCGGTCCCGCCGTTCTGCAGCGCTACAACGCCATGCCCGCTCTGGAATATCAGGGCGAACCCGTGCCCGGCGTGGCTTCCGGTCTTGCCATGGCCATCATGGAAGAGGAAGTCAGAAAGCTCGGCAACGACTTCGGCATGGAATGGACGGGCCTCTCCTATCAGGAAAAAATGGCCGGTTCCCAGACCACCATGCTGTACGCGCTGTCGGTTCTGGTCGTGTTCCTGGCTCTTGCGGCTCTGTATGAAAGCTGGTCCATTCCCTTCGCCGTGCTGCTCGTCATTCCGCTCGGCATCCTGGGCGCCGTGCTCGGCACCTACTTCAAGGGTCTGACCAACGACGTGTACTTCCAGGTCGGTATTCTGGCCGTCATGGGCCTCTCGTCCAAGAACGCCATTCTGATCGTGGAATTCGCACGAAACCTCATGACGGAAGGAAAATCCCTGCTCGACGCCACCGTGGAAGCCTGCCGACTCCGTCTGCGCCCCATTCTCATGACCTCTCTGGCCTTCGGTCTGGGCGTGCTGCCCATGATGTCGGCCTCGGGCGCCGGCGCCGCCAGCCAGCATGCCGTGGGTACGGCCGTGTTCTGGGGCACCGTGTGCGCCACGGCGCTGGGCATCTTCTTCATTCCCACCTTCTTCGTGGTGATCTGCTCGATGACCGCCTGGTTCCGCAAGCACCTCACCAGAAAGCCCCGCTATGAATAACAGCTAACCACGGAGCGCGGTTTTCTCCCGCCGCGACTCCTCCATACAGAAGAAGCGCCGCCCGAAAGGACGGCGCTTCTTTTATGCACTGAACGAAAAACAACGCGAGGCCTCCTCCGAAATGACGTCCGACCCGAGACTTCTCAGCGCAGCAGCACAGCAACGAAACCAGCTCCCCCCCCCAAAAAAAAGAGGTCTCCCTTCCCGGAAATTTCCGACGCCCCCCCCTCTCTCAAACAAAAAACTCACCTCGACTGCGTCCCTCACTCAAGAACGCCGCCCTCATGCAGTTTTCCTGCCCCTCTCCATGAGATATCGGCCATGTTCCGCTCTTCCATGGCCCTCAGAGCACACTCAAGATGGCCGTGCCCCGAGGCATCTCCCCTTCCTTCCCACAAACAAAAAAATCTGCCCGCAGCTTCCTGCAGACAGACGTCTCCCATTAAAAAGTTTTGAAAGAAGGATG
>OOCM01001255.1_pt1 | contig 20833 bp, 12 predicted proteins | sample 1671111 | NCBI WGS metagenome assembly OOCM01 (sample SAMN06348123, study PRJEB24527) | human gut metagenome | biome: human gut; feature: ankylosing spondylitis patient; material: feces | host: Homo sapiens | place: China | collected 2015-10 | reverse complement strand
GCTCTTGACCGGCTTATGGCGGGCGGGACGCGTTCCGCAGGAGTGGATGTTCATGGCGAAATCGCGGCAGCCAAGAGCCATGCGGAACAAAAAGCTGTAGGGAAAGGCTCCCGCAAGAAAACGAAGCGTGGCGTCAAAGTGCTATACATTTCGCCTCTGAAGGCGCTTGGCGCTGATGTGGCGAAGAACCTTGAACTGCCATTGCAGGGAATTTCCCAGCAGTATGAGGCGATGGAGCTGCCCATCCCCGATGTCGAAGTGGCCATGCGCAGCGGCGACTCCACACCTGAACAACGTCGAAGAATCGTCAGTCATCCGCCGGATATTCTCGTCACCACGCCGGAATCACTATTCCTGCTGCTCACCTCCAAGGCGAACAGCATATTGACGAGCGTGGAGACGGTGATCGTCGACGAGATTCATGCGGTCGCAGGTACAAAACGCGGCGCGCACCTCGCTGTCAGCCTCGAACGCCTTGATAAGTTGATTGGGCATCCAGTGCAACGCATAGGGCTTTCGGCAACCGTTAATCCCGTTGAGGAAGTAGCACGGTTTCTCGGTGGTTCGCAACCGGTAACGGTGGTGAACCCCGGCGCTGTTCCGGCCATGGATTTAAAAGCCGTGGAACCATTGCGCAATATGCTCGACACCAGCGCTACAGGCGGTTCGGTATGGCCGGTCATTGAACGGTCCATTCTCGACGAGGTGTTGCGGCACCGAACCACATTGATATTTGTCAACTCGCGTGGACTGGCGGAGAAGCTCACCGCACGGCTCAACGACATGTATGCGGAGTCGAAACAGGGCACGGTGGCAACTGATCTGAGTGAGCACCGTGACTTGGGCTCACCGGAGGGCCGCGAGCAATTTGCCGGGCACTATGACTCGGTGGTGGGATCCACCACCATGCTGGTTGAATCGCATGAAGACATTGATGCGATTGCCATGGCTCATCACGGGTCCGTGTCAAAAGATAGACGTAAACAGATCGAAGAACAGTTAAAACGCGGCGAATTACGTTGCGTGGTGGCCACTTCCAGCTTGGAATTGGGCATCGATATGGGTTCCATCGATTTGGTACTGCAGGTGGCCGCTCCTCCCTCGGTGGCCAGCGGGCTGCAGCGAGTGGGCCGTGCCGACCACAATGTCGGCGGAGTCTCGCACGCGTTGTTCTTCCCCATAACCCGCCAACAGATTATTGGCGTAACAACCAGCATGGAATGCATGAGGGAAGGGGCTATAGAACCATTGCATATGCCCCGCAACCCTCTGGACGTGCTCGCACAGCAGACCGTCGCAGCCGCGGCCATGGAAGATCTTTCCACGAACGATTGGTACGAGCTTGTGCGTCGTTCCGCACCTTTCCAAAATCTCGACCGGTCTATGTTCGACGCTGTCGTCGGCATGATGACGGGCGCCTACAACAGTGAGAGCTTTTCCGCATTCCGTCCACCGCTGCAATACAACGAAGAGGCAAAGCTGATTTCCGCACGTCCAGGAGCGCAACGCTTGGCGGTGACCAGTGGCGGCACCATACCCGACCGTGGCATGTACGCGGTGGTGCTTCCAGAAGAGGGCTCTGGTCCAGGTCCTCGGCGAGTGGGCGAGCTTGATGAGGAAATGGTATACGAATCCCGCGTGGGAGATGTCATCACTTTGGGGACTTCCACCTGGCAGATTCAGGAGATCACACGAGATAGGGTAGTGGTGGTTCCTGCTCCCGGGCGCACCGCGCGCTTGCCATTTTGGCATGGGGATCAGGATGGGCGTGATTATGGTTTCGGATTGGCGCAAGGGCGTTTGACGCGTGAGCTCAGCCAAGGATTGCATAGGCGTGAACCAGCAAAGAATGGTGATCAGAATACGGCTCAGACTGTATTGGAAGCACAGTTCAACCGTGAGACCGCGCAACGTTTGGAGCGAGATGGTCTCGACCATAATGCCATAAGCAATCTTGCCAAACTGCTTGACGAGCAATGTGAAGCGACCGGTACGATTCCTTCGGATCGTGATCTCGTGGTGGAGCGTTGCCGGGATGAAGGCGGAGATTGGCGCATCATCATCCATTCACCATATGGTAGGCGCGTGCATGAGCCTTGGGCGTTAGCCATCACCACTCGAATCAAACAGCGGTTTGGTTTCGACGGTCAAGTGTACGCGGTCGACGATGGCATTGTTTTACGATTGCCGGACGGTTATGGCGATTTGCCTACACGTGAGCTGTTGCTATTCGACGTGGACGAATTGCAACGCACTGTTGAGACGCAAGTTGGCGAAAGCGTGCTTTACATGGCTCGATTCCGCGAATGTGCGGCCAGATCACTGTTTCTGCCGCGCACACGTCCCGGTAAGCGTGTGCCTCTCTGGCAGCAGCGGTTGAAGGCCGCGCAACTGTTGAATGCGGCTCGTACTTGCAAGAACTTCCCCCTCTTGTTGGAAACTGCGCGCGAATGCCTGCAGGACGTATATGATTTGCCGGCATTACGCACGATTATGACAGGCCTGCATGCGGGAACAATACTTTTATCGGAGGCAACTACTGAAACACCTTCTCCGTTTGCGCAGAACATGCTGTTCGGCTTCGTTGGATCGGTGATGTACCAGTATGACGTGCCCCAAGCCGAACGAAGCACGCAGTTGCTGTCCATGGATCTGGAAGTGCTCGAACGGCTTCTAGGAAGCACGGATATGGCATCGTTGTTGGACGCCGAAGCTATTACACAAGTGGAGGGCGAGCTTGCTGGGCGAACATTCTGGAATGATCTCGCCGAAGAAGATATCAGCGGGCGCGTAACAAGATACGCCAAAACGCATGGACCATTCACCGCTGACAAGATGATTGCCGAACTGGGCATTGACGCGGCTCAGGCGGTGCATGCGCTTGATGAACTGGATGCCCGAGGAGAACTCATCAAGGGAAGATTCACTGATTCAGGTGAGACTTCCGAAAAGAACGATATTCAGCAATGGCTCCACAAGGATGTTTTCCGGCGTATTCGAGCATTGTCTCTTGCCAAGGCCAGAAAGGCCGTCAAACCGGTCGATCCGAGCGTCTATCAGGCGTTTCTGCTTAATCGTCAGGGCGTTGGCCCTGTTGGAGGTGAACGCTACGAAGGCGTTGATGGTCTGATGCGTGTCATCGAGCAGTTGGAAGGCGTGTTCCTGAACGCTTCGGTATGGGAGTCCATGGTATTCCCGGCACGTGTGCGTGACTATCAGCCTAGTATGCTCGACGAACTCATCTCATCGTCGGATGTGGTGTGGGTCGGTTCGAAAGCAAGTGGATCCAACGCCAAAGAAGCTGGTGAGATCGCCTTCTATCCAGCAGGTTCCTTGCTGCTCAACCAGCCTGAATCGGCGGTGGATAAGCTGAACGATAATGAAACGTTGACCATGGCGGATGCCGTGTTAACGGCGTTAAGCGGTGGCGGAGCATTTCCTATTCAACTGCTTTCAGCCGTGACAAAAACCATCTGGCTTGAGCATGCCGAAGCGCAGGTGAACCCCGAAACGGGTGAAATCATCTTTCCGGCATGGGGCGAGCGGCAGTTCGAAGAAGCCTTATGGTCACTGGTATGGCAGGGGAAAATGACGAACAGTTCGTTCGCACCAGTACGAGCGCTTCTGCACGGAGGCAAAACCGTTCGCGCACCCCGTCGTGCCGCGCGTAGACGCGTCACCATGCGTCCTCCAACACCATTGGCGCTGAGTGGATTATGGTCCGCAGTATCTTGTGGCGACGGGCGAACCGTTATGCCAAACAAACCACTAGACGGTGTTATCGAGCCGGGCATGCTCGAAAACAGCGATACCGGCATTGGCATGGCGCATACGGCAAGTGTAGAGGAGCGTGAGCTGGCGCTCATCGACTCATTACTGGACCGATACGGCGTGATTGCCGCTCCTTTGGTTGACAAGGAACGGATTGCCGGAGGATTTTCAGCGCTCTATCCGGTACTCAAACGAATGGAAGAACATGGCACACTGGTCCGAGGCATGTTCGTGAAAGGTTTTGGCGCGGCACAATTCGCGGAACGAGACACCGTCGACGCGCTGCGCAGCGACACGCAATGGCACAGTCAATCCTGCGTTGCGCTCGACGTGATCGATCCCGCCAATCTCACTGGTTCCGCAATCGCCTGGCCAGAACAGGATTACCTCAAACCAGCACGCAGATCCGGTTCCATCATTGTGCTCAAACAAGGCGAACCGGTACTGTTCTCCGTGCCAAAAAGCCATAAAATTGTCAGCTTCACCGCAGACGAAACAATATTAAGACCGTCATGCGCCGAACTTGCCTACGTATTGCAGCGCCAACCCAGCGGCAGCATCAGCTTCAGCGAAATGAACGGAACATTATTGAAAGCACGCAATGAATACCGGCAAATCCTTTACGCCGCAGGTTTCGTCGATAGTCCGCAAGGCATGAAACTTTACTGTTGAAAAAGATCATCATCGCTAATGCATAGTGACAGCGCGGACGAAAACGCAGGAACAACAATGCCCGCGTCCTACGAACGGAATCCTAAACGATTCCAAACTTCGTAAAACGCGGGCACGTCACATTGCAATGGGTCAGCCGACGATGGCGATTGGCGCGGAAAGTTCCGTACCAGAACCGTCACGACGCATATCCGGCTTCGGCAATTCCACACCGGCACCGCCCTCCGTGGAAGCATGTACCGGATATGTGCCCACGAAGGCGAGGATCAACGTATCCTGCCCCTTAAGGAAACGCTGCGAACGCACGCCACCGGTACCGCGACCCTTTGTCGGGTACATCTCCAACGGGGTTACCTTCGCTGAACCATTCTCCGTGCCCGGCAGTGCTTCGGAATCGCCGGCAACCGTCAACACCACGGCTCCAGACGCGGAGAACAGGCCATTGTCTCCCTCCTCGTAATTCCAAGCCACCTTGTTGGCGGGAATCACCGCAAACGCGGCAACCGAGCAGCCTTCAGCCAAGCGGATACCTGCCATGCCGCCCGCGGTACGGCCCTGAGGGCGTACGTTCTTCGCATCAAACGTCAGCAAAGACGAGTCGGTAGAAACAAACACCAGTCGATCCTCATCGCGCGCTTCAGCGGCAGCCAGCACTTCATCGTCATCCTTCAAATCGATGATGCTCCATGAATCCATCGTGGTGGGCGACTCACGATTCCAACGCTTGATCACGCCATTACGCGTGCCCAATGCAAGAGGAGCAGGTTCTGCGGCATGATCACCGGAATCATCGGCAGTTGGCATGGCAATCGCAGCAATCACGCGTTCGCCGCGAATCGGATCGGTATTTTCCGTCATACCGATCAACTCTTCGGCATGGACGCCGCCAGTCACATGGAGCGGACCATCCGCAGACACAACCGGCAACTCCACGACATGCGCCACAATCAGACGGCCGGCAGATGTGATCAAACCATATGAGGAACGTGTGGTGGTAGGGAAAATCGAAATAATCTGATCGTCCTTCACACGTTTGTCGGCAGAAGAACGATTCTCCCAACGTTCCAACGCATCTTCGGAGGTTCGCGCGATCAAACCCGTGGCCGACAGCATCACCGCACATGGTTCGTCGTCAATCTGCAATGCCACAGCGGCCGCATTGTCTTCACCGGCCTTCGTCGCTGCCTTAGCGGCTGCGGCAACATCAGCTGCTGCGGAAGAGACCGTTGCGGCGGCACGGGCTGCGGCCATAGCCGAAGCGGACACGCCATCATCACCATGCGCCACAACAGGCACAAGCTTACCATCGGCATCCTCATCCAGCAATACGGTTCGACGAGGCGTGCCATACGTAGCGACGGCCTCATCCATTTCGGAGATCACCACATTGTCGAGCGCTTCGGCGGAAGCGAGAATACGATCCAACTCTTCGATACGTTGCTTCAAATCGTCACGTTCCGACTCAAGCTCGATGCGGCTCATTTTCGTCAGACGACGCAGACGCAAGTCAAGAATGTACTGTGCCTGAATCTCATCCAAATCGAATACGGCAATCAGCTTCGTCTTCGCGGCATCAGCATCGTCAGACGAACGAATCACCTGAATCACTTCGTCAATGTCGACCATCGCAAGCAGAAGGCCTTCGACCAAATGCAGACGCTCCAACGCCTTCTTCTTACGGAATTCGCTACGACGGCGAATCACCACACGACGATGGTCCACCCACACCTGAAGCATTTCCTTCAAACCCATGGTGTGCGGGCGGCCGTTGACCAACGCCACATTGTTGATAGTGAAATTGTCTTGCAACGGCGTGTGCTTGAGCAGTTGCGCAAGCACGGCGTTCGGATCGAAACCGGTTTTGATTTCAATGACAAGACGAGTGCCGTTATGACGATCCGTCAAGTCGATCGCCCCGGAAATACCTTCCAGCTTGCGATTCTTCACGCCCTCGGAAATACGTTCCAGCACTCGTTCGGGCCCCACCATGAACGGCAGTTCCGTCACGACGATGGCTTTCTTACGGGCCGTCACATTTTCGATATGCGTCACTGAACGCGTGGTCAACGCGCCACGTCCGGTCTCATACGCCTCACGAATGCCGTTACGCCCAACGATCACGCCGCCACTTGGCCAGTCCGGACCTGGAACATAGCGCATAAGCTCTTCCAACGTGGCATCAGGATGATGCATCAGATGCTTGGCCGCGGCAACCACCTCGCCCAGATTATGCGTCGCCATATTCGTGGCCATGCCGACGGCAATACCGGAACCGCCATTGACCAGCAGATTCGGAATCGCAGCGGGCAAAACAGTCGGCTCCTGCAGCTTGTTATCGTAATTCGGCGTGAAATCAACGGTATTCTCACCGATATTGGCATTCATGCCAAGCGCTGCCTGGGCCATACGCGCCTCAGTGTAACGGGAGGCCGCAGGACCGTCGTCAAGGGAACCGAAGTTACCATGGCCATCCACCAACGGCAATCGCATCGCAAACGGCTGCGCAAGACGAACCATCGCCTCATAGATGGCGGAGTCGCCATGCGGGTGCAACTTGCCCATAACCTCGCCGACCACACGGGCCGATTTCATATACGGACGATCAGGATTGAGATTCATCTGGCCCATCTGATAGATGATGCGGCGTTGCACCGGCTTCAGACCATCTCTGGCATCGGGCAACGCGCGGGCATAGATCACCGAATACGCGTATTCGAGGAACGACTTGCTCATTTCCTCGTTCAACGGCGTTTCGACGATGTTCTCCTTGACCGTACGCGGGTCAAAGGCTGGTTTTGCCGGTTTGCGGTGCGACACCATGCGGTGAATCTCCTCACGGAAAAGTAATGGTAATCAACCTAGCAATGCTACCAGCCGGTACCGCCGCGGTGCTTGAATGGGAATTATGAGTGTTGAAGTGCCAAGCGTCGAAGAGCTGCTCACCATGACCGAACCGGCATGCTACGGCGATGACGTGTCATCTGAAGGAACCCGTGGGGGAGCGTTGCACCTGTCATCGGTACTTCCTGCTGTTTCCAACGCCATCGGATACCCCATGCCAACGGCAGTCCATCCTGATCCGAAGCGTTTGCAGGGAGCGCTCGGCATTCCCGATGCGACTTCCGTGGTTGTGGCGCTCGTGGACGGTCTCGGCTACTGGAATCTCAACATGAGGCTGGGACATGCCCCCTACTTGCGTGCGCTGATGAACGACACCGCCAATCAACGTCCCATCGCAACATGCATGCCAAGCACCACCGTCGCAGCCATGTCTACCTTCGGTACGGGAACATGCCCCGGTATGACCGGTATGACCGGCTACACGCAGCTCAATCCGAAAACCGATGAAATATGCCAGCTGATTTCCTTCAAAAACGCAATTCCTCCGCTTGAATTGCAGCAACAACCGACCATTTTCGAACGGCTGAGCGCGCAGGATGTTCGAGTGACCAGTTCTGGACTGCCGAAATTCGCCTTTTCCGCGTTGACGCAGGCGGCGTTACGGGGCAGCGACTACATTTCCAACGATGATCCGCGAAAACGGATTGCAGCCGCGGCGCAAGCGGCAAAAACGCCCGGACTGACGTACCTGTATCTGAGGGATACCGATAAGGTCGGGCACAATTACGGTTGGGATTCCGACAAATGGATTGGCACGTACGAGCGCGTCGACGGGCAACTCGGCCTTCTTCGCCGTAGCGTGCCCAAAGGCACATTGATTGTGATTGTGGCGGACCACGGTATGATCACCACTGATCCCGAATCCGTGATTGACATTGCACAGGATCAGCGGCTCATGCAGGGCGTCGCCCATGTCGGCGGTGAACCGCGTTGCGTCATGCTCTACGCGGAACAAGGCGAGAATCCAGAAGACATCGCCACACGATGGCGCAGCGTGCTGGAGGACCGTGCGCAGGTGCGCACGCGCTCGCAGGCAATGGATGAAGGCGTGTATGGGCCGGTGGAAGCTCGCGTCGAACCGATGATCGGCGATGTGATCGTATCGGCCGCCAAAGCCGTCACTATTGTGGACTCACGTACGCAAGCAGAAAAGGCGATGCACCTGCCAAGCGTGCACGGGTCGCTCACCATGCTCGAATCCGACATTCCCTGCTTGATCGACGTGGCCTAACTTCAGTCGCCAAACAGGATTTCGTCCCAGCTTGGCACGGCGGAACGTCCGGCACGCCGCTTCGATTTGGTGGTGTTCTGGCTATGCGGGTCAAGTGTCTGGTTCTCGTTCGCCATGTTCGAAGCAGGCTCCGGCGTGGATGGAACGGTATTGCGTGTGTCGGTGTTTGTTGCGCTGGCTGTATTGGCTCCTGCAGCAGGGTTCTCCGGTCGGCTCGGCAGAGGCAAGTCGGATGCGATGGCTGGCGCGTTCGGCGTGTCAGGCGTGTCGGATTCATTAGACACGCCGCCGATTGGCGCGATCGGAACGGAAGGCGCTGCCGCGGGACGGGCCGCAGGCATGGACGGCTCGGGCGTGTTCCATGCGGACACCGTTTGCTCGATACGCGCCGACCGTGCGGAATTTCCGGGAAGATTCAGTGACACGAGAAAATTTTCATCGGCGTGTTTCTCGGCGTGTCCTTCTTTCGACGTGTCCTGTTCTCCAATGAGTTTTCGTGCTGCGGAATTCAGGCAGCTTACGGCATTGTCGTGCATGTTCCACGACCATTCCGCGCAGACATTGTGACCGGAGGAGACGAACTGAGCGCTGATTTTCCAAGGTTCCAAGCCAAGCCTGGTAGCCTTCCAAGTCACATCTTCCAAGCGCACCCGCGCTGCCGCAAAAGTGCGTTCGATCAGTTCGGAAAGCGTACGTACACGGCTTTCCTTCGGCGCTGGAACGGCGAGAAACTGCTCGATCGCATATTGCTTCTCCGTTTCGACCGACGCCGAGAAACGCCGAACAAGCGCTTCGCTCAACGAATATCTTTCCGCGACACGCGCGGGATCGGCGCCAGCGCGAATCAACGATTGAATTTGCGAAATCGGCAGGGTGGGTGGGATGCGTGTCTTCTGTTCCTCCTGTACTTCGGAACGAATCTGCTTGGCCTCCAAAATGGCTCTTTCAAGCGCTTCGTCGATCTTTACAGCGAACTTTCCGGCACCTGAAACAAAGACGAGTTCACCGGTGTCGCTGACATGATCGAACCGCGCTTCCTCGAGTGAATTCCCAGGCACAACACACCACTTTCCTTCAAGAATTTCTGTTTATTCCATTGTGCCCCACGTGTCGGATTTTACGAGTATTTCGATTCGTGTATCCTATGCGGGGTAAAAGTCATGTATCCTATGGCGCATAAGCACCATAGATGACGAAAGGAATCTCGATGGCACAGGATTATGATTCCCCGCGCAACAAAGACGAGGACGAGGAGTCGCTCCAGGCTTTGGGCAAGAGCTCCCAGAACACTTCCAACGATATGGACGATGACGAGAACGCCATCGCCGAAGATTACGAGCTGCCCGGTGCGGACCTCAGCAATGAGGACGCCTCGGTGACCGTCATTCCTATGCAGGGTGACGAGTTCATCTGCTCCGAATGCTTCCTGGTGAAGCACCGTAGCCAGCTTGCCTACACCACTGACGACGGTCAGCCGGTGTGTCAGGAGTGCGCTGCCTGATGGCGTTCGACGAAGCATATAACGAACCGGAAAACGTCGAGGTTCTGGTAAAGTCGCTGGATCCTGACCATCCGGCGGAATTGTATTATGCCCATGCCGGTGACGCTGGCGCTGATCTGCGCACTACGGAGGAAGTCACGCTGAAGCCGTTCCAGCGGGCACTGGTGCCTACAGGAGTGGCGATCGCCCTTCCAGCGGGTTACGTGGCTCTGGTGCATCCACGGTCCGGTCTTGCCGTCAAGCAGGGTGTGACTGTGCTCAATGCGCCGGGAACCATCGACGCGGGGTACCGTGGTGAGATCAAGGTGCCGCTGATCAATCTTGATCCGGAACACACCGTGACGTTCCATCCGGGAGACCGTATCGCGCAGCTGGTTATTCAGCGTTACGTCGAAGCGAAGTTCATCGAGGCGGAAACGCTGCCTGGGTCGGATCGCGCTGAGCGTGGGTTTGGTTCCACAGGCGTGGCTTCCTGAGCTGAACGCACTGGCTTAGTCGCAGAGGAATCGGCAAACGCTGACATCTCAATGGTTTCGGGGGTATTTGGCCGTGCAACACGCGGTCGGATGCCTCGGATGCACGGTGAGGCGCGGGTAGTATAGGGAGCATTGCGAGCGAGGAGGTGGACGATGGGTGACGTTGAGCGTGAGGTTCATTCTGCCCGAATGTTGGGCTGCGAGATCAGCACGAATCCGCTTGATCCGCTTGAGCCGATCCTGAAGATGTGCGAATACCATCATCCCGATGAGGACATGAGCATTCTTGAGCGCGCTTATGAGCGTGCGGTCAAGCAGCATTCTTCGCAACGGCGCAAATCGGGTGAGCCGTACATCATCCACCCGTTGGCCGTGGCGCAGATTCTTGCCGATCTCGGCATGGGGCCGTTGGTTGTGGCCGCCGGCCTGTTGCACGACACGGTTGAGGACACCGACTATACGCTCGATGAGTGCCGCGCCGAGTTCGGCGATACCGTGACCGGTTTGGTCGATGGCGTCACCAAGCTTTCCAAGATGGAATACGGCGATTCCGCGCAAGCCGAAACCATTCGCAAGATGGTGGTCGCGATGAGCCGCGACGTGCGTGTGCTGGTCGTCAAACTCGCCGACCGTGTGCACAACGCGCGTACTTGGCGTTACGTCAAAACTCCGAGCGCGCAGAAGAAAGCGCATGAAACGCTTGACGTGTACGCGCCACTTGCCAATCGTCTCGGCATGAACGCGATCAAAACCGAATTGGAAGAGCTCAGCTTCAAAGTGCTCTATCCGAAGATCTACAACGAGATCGTGGTGCTGGTGGCCCGTCGCGCAGGCCAGCGAGACGTGTATTTGAAGCAGATTCTCGCGGAGATCAACGAAGATCTTGACGAACAGAACATTACGGCGTACGTAACGGGACGTCCGAAGGACTATTTCTCGATTTATCAGAAGATGATCGTACGTGGTCATGATTTTGCGAATATCTACGATTTGGTGGGTGTGCGCATCATCGTCGACACGATTCAGGATTGCTATGCCGCGTTGGGTGCGGTGCATGCGCGTTGGAACCCCGTTCCGGGCCGTTTCAAGGATTACATCGCCATGCCAAAGCTCAACATGTACCAGAGCCTGCATACCACGGTGGTGGGTCCTGGCGGCAAGCCTGTCGAGATTCAAATTCGTACGTGGGACATGCATCGCCGTGCGGAATTCGGTATCGCCGCGCATTGGAAGTACAAGGAGAACGGTCAAGCTGGCCGTGCGCTGAGCTCGCCCGATAAGTCCGATCGTAAACGTGGCGAGAACCAGGAGCTGAGCGAGGCTGACAATTTCAAGTGGATTCAGCAGCTCGCCGACTGGACGAGTGAGACCCCGGATTCCAATGAATTCCTTGGCTCCCTGAAGGAAGATCTGGGTGCTGCCGAAGTCTACGTGTTCACTCCAAAAGGTAAGATCGTATCGTTGCCTGCCGAGGCGACACCGATCGATTTCGCTTACGCGGTGCATACCGAAGTCGGCCACCGTACCATGGGCGCCCGCGTGAACGGACGTCTGGTACCGCTCGACACCAAGCTTGAAAACGGCGACACCGTCGAGGTGCTTACGTCGAAGTCCGAATCGGCTGGTCCGTCTCGTGACTGGTTGAGCTTTACCAAGAGCCCGAAGGCACGCAACAAAATTCGCCAATGGTTCAGCAAGGAGCGTCGTACCGAGGCCATCGAAGAAGGTCGTGACGAGCTGACACGAGCCATGCGCAAGCGCAATCTTCCGATTGCGACTCTGCTGACTCCCGAGGCGTTGGTCGGTGTTGCTGATGAGCTGAATCTCGCCAATGCCGAAGCCGTGTTCGTGGCGATTGGTGAAGGGCAGATTTCCACGCAGAATGTCATCTCGCATCTGGTCCGTGATGCGGGCAGCGACGAGGTGAATGAGGAGGTGGAGCAGGAGGCTCTGCCGCTCAAGCAGGTGGAACGCACCAAGAAGACCACCAGCTCGCTGGGCATTTCCGTCAAGGGCGTGGGAGACATTTGGGTCAAGCTCGCCCGATGTTGCATGCCGGTGCCGGGAGACAACATCATCGGCTTCATCACCCGCAATCAGGGCGTGTCCGTGCATCGTGTGGACTGCCAGAACATGCTGGACTTGCAGAAGCGTCAGCCGGAACGTGTGGTTGACGTGCAGTGGACGAGTACCAAGGGCGTGTTCATGGTCAAGATTCAGGTGGAGGCGCTCGATCGCCCGCATCTGCTGAGCGACGTGACGCGCGTGCTTTCCGACCATGGAGTGAACATTATTTCCGGCTCCATTTCCACGGGAACCGATCGTGTGGCCACCAGCCAATTCAGCTTCGAAATGGCCGACCCCCAGCATTTGAATACTTTGCTTGCCGCAGTGCGCAAGATTGAAGGCGTGTTCGATGTGTATCGTATCACCGGTGCCAAGGACTCCGCCGAACCTCGTTTACGCAAAATATGACACGATCAGTGCGGTCGTGAGACTCATCTGAACTGCTGTAGATTCTCTCGGAGATAATGAAAAGCCCTCACGCGAGGGGCTTTTCATTGTTTTGCCGTAAGTCTTGTTGATGCGAAACTTACTTCAGCACTTCGATGGAAGTGATGCCGACCGGCTCGAGCGGAGCATCGGAACGGTCAGTTGCCACGGAGTCGAGCTTGTCGACGACGGCCTTGGACTCGTCATCCGCGACTTCGCCGAAAATGGTGTGATGGCCGTTGAGCCATTCGGTTGGCACGGTGGTGATGAAGAACTGGGAGCCGTTGGTGCCGTGGATCTTGCCGTCCATGCCGCGGCGCAGGCCGGCGTTTGCCATGGCCAGCAGGTATGGGCGATCGAAGGTCAGTCCTGGAACGATTTCATCATCGAAGTTGTAGCCCGGGCCGCCAGTGCCGGTGCCCAGCGGACAGCCGCCCTGGATCATGAAATCCTTGATGATGCGGTGGAAGGTCAGACCATCGTAGAACGGCTTGTGGCTCGGCTGGCCGGTGAACGGGTCGGCCCATTCCTTCTCGCCAGTGGCGAGGCCGAGGAAGTTGGCCACGGTTTCCGGGGTCTTGTCATCGAACAGGTTGATCTTGATGTCGCCTTCAGTGGTGCGCATGATAACTGTAGTCATGGTTCCTAGTGTCTCATGGGCTTGAGACCAGGCGGTAGCCCATTGACGCGTTCGGGGATAAGTTCGACGGTCACATGAAGTATTACTGCGAAGGCGGATTGGGGAATCCACTAGGGTTTGGATGGGATCGAATGGGTCTCGCAGGAGCTTGGACTATGCGTCACGAGCGGTTCGGGAATTATATGCCCCTCTACCTTTATGCAGACAATCAGCGAAAACCTTCAATGACATTCTCAACAGCGCAAAACAGACATAGTCATAATCTGAGCAATCAACGGCAATGGTGAAACACGTGACCTTACACTGCACATGTAGTCCCCAACACGCCAGACGCTTACGATTATGACCACATCAACTTCGCAGAATACTCACGAAACAGATACCGCAAACAACGCATCATGCACCACCATCAGCACCATTCTCACACTGGCCATACCAACGTTTGGGCAACTTATCGCCGAACCAGCATTCGTGCTCATCGACACCGCCATCGTCGGACATATTGGCGGGCAGGCGCTCGCCGGTCTGTCGGTCGGGTCAACCATTGTGCTCACTGTAGTGGGGCTATGTGTGTTCCTTGCGTATAGCACCACATCGCAGGTGGGGCGTCTTTTGGGCGCTGGCAAACGAAGAGAAGGCTTGGAAGCAGGCGTTGATGGTCTGTGGCTGGCTGGAATCATTGGCGTGGTGGTGTCTGTGGCGCTGTTCGTTATTGCACGCTCGTTGTGCATGGCCATGGGAGCCCAAGGGAGTGTGTTGCATAACGCGGTTGACTACGTGCGTGCCGTGGTGTTCGGTATTCCCGGCATGTTGCTGGTGTATGCGGCCAACGGTATTTTCCGCGGACTGCAGAAGGTTCGCATCACGTTGGTAGCTGCTACGCTGGGTGCGATACTCAATACGTTGCTGGATCTGCTGTTTATTCTCGGATTCGGTTGGGGTGTGTTTGGGTCTGGAGTGGCCACCCTGATTTCGCAATGGTTTATGGCGGTAGTGCTGATTGTTCCTGCTGTGTTGTGGACTCGTGCGGAAGGTGCCCGTTTACGGCCGCGTTTGTCAGGAGTGTTGAACAGTGCTGGCGATGGTGCGGTGTTGTTCTTGCGCACGCTTGCGTTGCGCGCATGCCTGGTGGCGAATGTGGTGCTGGCTACGCATATGGGCGTGGAAGTGTTGGCTGCGTATCAGGTGGTGAATTCCAGTTGGAATTTCGTGTTGAACATGCTTGATGCCATTGGTATTGCCGGTCAGACGTTGGTTGCCGCGCAGATTGGTGCCCGTCAAGAGGATGAAGCCATGCGTTTGACGAGAATCGCTGGCAGGGCAGGATTATGCGGAGGAACGGTAATCGGTATTGGTTTGATGATTGCCGGATGGTGTGCGTCCCCGCTGTTTTCTCAGTCGATTGAGATCCAGCATTTGCTCACTGTCGGTATGGTGGTTGTTGGCGTGACATTGCCGTTGGCTGGTTGGATGTGGGCTGTTGATGGCATTCTGATTGGGGCAGGGGATTACCGGTATCTTGCATTGACGTGTACGGCGACGGCTGCAATATATGTGCCCTGTCTTGCTGTGATTGGTTGGATATGCGATGCGATGCAGGCGTCTTCCGCGCTGCGTATGGCGTTGCTGTGGCTTGCCGTGAATCTGTTATTTGTAGGATTGCGTGCCATTTTCAATGGTTTCCGTATCGGAACTTCCACATGGTTGCATATCGCACATTGAAATCAGCTTGTGATAGCAGTTTGACATGACGTGAGATAGGCGATCTCTGCAAAATAAAAAATCCCGCATGATTCCGGCGAACCGGATCATGCGGGATTGTTATTTGCGGACGAACTTAGGAATGAGTCCTAAGAACAGGCTCTGGCAATTCAGGAACGCTTGCGCTTGAACACGAACAATGCCCCTGCTGCGACAACCAGAACAGCGACCACCACAACAACGCCGATTACGTTGGAACCGGTGTTGGCAGTGTTTGCCTTCTTGTGTGCGGCAGGCTTCGTATTCTGCTTGTCATCATCCTTCTTCGGTGCGTTCGGAGTGCTGTCCTTGATAGTCACAGTGAAACGCACGCGTGCACCCTGGTTGTAGAACACCACCACAGAACCGGTGCTGCCGGTTTCGCGACCATTGAGGAATGCGCTGCTCAACACGATGGAACCGTCATCGGCCACGGTGTAATCCGTGCCGGCGGTCAGTGACTGGTAGTCGTACTGCACGTCTTCCACGGTATTGCCATTGGGGTTGATGCCAACGGTCAGACCGTTGGCGTTGGCGCTCTTCTTATCGCTATCATACTTGTCGTAGTCGAATGCATCGCCATTCGTCAGCTCAGCATTCTTGATTTCACCATCATTCAGCAGCCACACCTGAGTGCCATGGTACGGGTTTGCGGTGCCAATTGCCAGACCGGAATCGGTGACGGCGAACACGCGTAGACCGTGGTTGTTGTTATCTCCGAAACCGTTACGGCTGATGGTCTGGAAGTTCGTGCCATCGGAGGAGACGATCAGGTCAAAGCCACGAGTCTCATCGTTGGAGTAATGCAGGTAGCTGAGCACGCCCACGAAGTCGATGAAGTTCTCCAGATTCTCTTCGGTAAGCCACTTGTCGAGCTCGTTGGTAATGAATTCCGGCAGATACTGCTTGTTCTTGTTGTACAGGTCGAGCAGCCGCTGCAGGGATGCGAGGAACTGGTAACGATCGTCGAGCGTGTAGGTTTCAGCGGCCTGCGGAGCGACACCGTCAGGGGAGACCACGTCGGTCTGCTTGGAGTTGAGATCAGCGCCCATGTCCTCCAGCAGCTGCTGCATGGTAGCCACGTCAGCGGCCACTTCGTCGGTCTTGCCGGCTTCTTCAACTGCCTGTGCAGCTTGATCGCTCTCAGATGCTTCACCTTCGTTCAACGGCATGATGTCATCATCGCTCGGCTTGGTGGTTTCCTGAGATTCGGACTCGGAAGGCTTGGAGGCTTCCTGAGAGTCCGTGCCGATAGTACCGGAAGTGCCGTTCTGGTCATTCTTCTTCAGAGAGTCGAAGAAGATCTTGATGTATTCGATCTGCTTCTTCCACTCTTCCGGAGTACGCTTCAGAATGTCGCCGTTGGCGAACTGGGTTGCCGGGTATGCAAGATCACTGATGTCGAAGGTGCCGACGTACAGCTTGCCGTTGTAGGACTGCATACGCCACACATACTGGTTCAGGTGACGGCTCTGCTCGTCGCTGTCGCCCAAGCCGGACAGCATGGTATTGCCATCGATGGTGCCTTTGGAATCGCCGAAGTACTTGTTGTTGGCTTCGCCGGCGAGCATTTCGAAGTTTTCGTTGCCGTCTTCGTCAACGTCCATACGCCACAGGTTGACCGGGCTCTCCAGATCCTTGTACAGATCGGAGAAATCCATCTGCATGGCCTTCTCCAAAGCGTTCATCGGATCGTTGTAGCCGCCGATGTACAGGTGGCCCTTGTATACCACCATGTTGGCTGCGCCGGAACGACTCGCTCCGAAGCCCCACTCGTACTTGGCGCCGTCTGCCGGATCGCCGACCAGCGGCTTGAAGGTCCACTTGCCGGTGCTCTCATCCTGCGTGCCACGGAGCAAAGCGAAGGACTGCTTGGTGTTTTTGCCCTTGCCGGTCACCACGGTGACATACAAGTTGCCCTTGAATCCGACCATATCCCATACGCAGCCACCGAACACGTTGTCGGTCACAGCACATGCCGGATAGTTGTACAAGCCCTTATCCTGAGTGGCGATGGTGGCGAAAGAATCCTGACCTGCGGACGGGTTAGAGGAAGCCACGATAGCGGCACCGTTGTCGGTGATCATGCTGGCGATAAGCTGATTGTTGACCACGGTCAAACCACGGATACCAGCAGTGTAGCCCTTCTTCAGACCAGTGGTCATGGCAGCGGAACGATACACGATTTCAGTGGCATCACCACTGCTCGGATCAACTTCCAGCAGGTACGGCTGACCCTTTGCGGCGGCAGCAAAGTACAGCTTGTCATGGAATTCAACGGCTGCACGATAGCCGTTGACCGCATGCTCTCCGCCAATCGCATTGACGATGATCTTCACTTCACCGGTCTTGACGTTGATCTTGAGCAGCAAGCTGTGGTTCTCGCCATTGTCGAGGAACAGCTCGCCGTTGAACGCAACATCCAAAGCGGCCTTGATGCTGGCATACTTGGCGCCCATGGTGTTAGCCATGTATTTCAGCGTGGAACCCATTGCGGAATAGCAGGTGCCCACATACATCCAGTCGCCGTAGCCGGCCGAAGCCCATGAATAGTTCTGACCACGCTCGGGCAAACCCTGCGTGAGATCATCAATGGATTCACCGTTCAAAACGTTTACGATACCGTCGTCTTCGCCCAGCCCTGCATTGGGGTGCGAAATCTTGGTGGCCGTATAGCCGGCACCAAGTACGGCGGTATTCGAGGATTCATTAGCATTGGCGCTGCCTACTACCGGCAGCAACATGGCGCAAGTCGCAAGCGTTGCGATTGCAGCATTAATCATTTTATGGTGGTTGACCATATTTTCCCTAATCTCGTATACTCCGAAAAGATATCCCATCGTATGGCATATCCAATGAAAAAATACCAAAAAGGGTTGACCTAGGGTGCTATACGAAAAACATCGGGAACGAAATCCACCAAATAGTATTGCGTTAACTAGTATTTGCATGACTTTGCGGATGTGCGCATGCGAAATCAGGCTTTAGAAGCGCGTGCGACAAGCCGCTTCTGCACGTAAAGTCCAATGGACATTGTGCAATGGCGGAATCAGATCGTTAACCGTCAACATGCATAACGAAATCAGCGGCGTAGCCAATGAAGCAATGTGAAAATGTTTGACAAGTGCGAAAAAACAGGAATACGAAACCCGCAAATCCCAGAATATCGGACGCAAAAATATCGTATCCAAACGTGTCGAGAGTACTGGGGTGGCCAGTCAATGCAACGACTACATCGGGAATCCCATCGCGCACGATATTCAACAGAAGAAAAGCGATGAGCGTGGTGCAGCCTCGTTTTACAATCTTGCGAGGGTTGGCGTCGGAGAAGACCAGATTCGACCCGAGACTGATCATGAACACGGATGGTCCAAGAATGCACAGATACAGAAACACTTGCCCCACTAGCTGATTTCACCTTGGAAGAAATTACCGTCAAGCACTTCGTAGAGATGCGCCGAAGGAAGACCGAGAGGGGCGGAACGCGCAAGATCGAAGCTGCCGTAGTTATTTTGTCTGCTCTCTCATGATTACGTTATGCTCACTCCAGTGCCCGAACACTCCCTCCATACCCGAAAAGGAGGAACATGCGATCCGCCAAATGGGCTTCCGTCGACAACGAATGCCAGAGAAAGCCCGTATCGCCTACCTTAATCAGCAAGCAGAATCGGCGTGGTTCTACCTTAAAGCCACTGGCGTCATGCTTCGAGTGTGGTGTTTGCGGGCTGTGTTTTCTCTGTGCATATGAAACGTGCCACCAGGCGGTCGGATGACGCTTGCGGAGGGATGTCTTGTGCACAAAAATGTGTCGTACGAGCGCTTAAGCTTGGTTATCCCGCTTACGTATGGTAGATTCCGTGCTTTATCCTGAGACATCTCGCTTATATATGGCAGGTCAGGTTGTCATGACAGCTGTTCTCATACCCCCTAAGTACGCTTTTCCGAGGTGTATCTGCCATACATAAGCGAGATAGGGATAAAAGGGGGTATCGATGTCCGAGAGAACGCGTCTTCATTATCCAACGGTGTATGTGGTTCATACGGAAGATAAGAACAGGTATAAAAGCGTTCCTGACTATACGGTATACGTGGGGGAGACGAAGGTCGCCGCGGCGCGCGACCACGTCGAGAACGGTCTGACCAAGGCGGAGGTCATGGCCATGCACGGGATCGCGAGCGTCACACCCCTGGAACGCTGGTGCCGCGAGTACCGGGCCGGAGGCGCGGAGGCGCTCAGGCCAAGGCCCAAGGGCAGGCCGAAGGGCGCGAGGTCCAAGCCGAAACCCAAACCGACGCGCGAGCAGGAGCTCGCCGAACAGGTCGCCTATCTGAAGGCGAAGGTCGCGTACCTGGAAAAACTCCGGGCCCTGCGGGCGAACAAGTCACGAGACGCGAGCGAAGCACCGTCGTCCGACTGCTCGCAGGGCAGGGACACCGGCTCGACCATCTCCTGAGGATAGCCGGACTGCCGCGCTCCACGTACTACCACCACCTGTCGCACACGGCGCATGTGACACGGGCCGACCTCGAGCCGTTGGTGCGCGAGATCTGGGGACGGACCGCCAACGGGTGCGGCCACCGGCAGGTGCGCATGTGCCTGGTCCACGAGTTCGGCCGGCGGGTGTCGGCCAAGAGCGTGCTCAGGGTCATGCGCCGCATGGGGCTCAGGTGCCGGATCCGCGCCGCGAACCCGTGGAGGAGATACAGCTCGTACAGGGGCGAGACGGGTGGCCACGTGCATAACCTGCTCAAACGCGACTTCGACGCCGAGCGTCCGTTCTCCAAGCTCGGGACCGATGTCACCGAGTTCAAGGTGGCGGGCGGCAAGGCGTATCTTGCGCCCGTGTACGACATGGCGAGCAAGGAGATCGTGGCCTGGGACGTGAGCCGGCGTCCCGACCTGGACCAGCAGAAGCGTCTGCTCGCCATGCTCGCGGAGCGCCTGCCCGCCGGCGCGGAACCCATACTGCACTCGGACATGGGATGGCAGTACCAGCACCGGTGGTGGCGGGAAGAGCTCGGACGCCTCGGCATCCGCCAGTCCATGAGCCGCAAGGGCAACTGCCTGGACAACGCGGCGACCGAGCAGGTGTTCGGCCACCTGAAGGACGAGTTCTACCGCGGCCGCGAGTTCGACTCGTACGAGCGGTTCAAGCACGAGCTGGACGCGTACATCGTGCACTGGAACACCAGACGGCGCCAGATACGACTCGAGGGACGCACCCCGGAGGAGTTCCGGAGCATGTCCCTCGCGGTCTAGGGCTGTATCCTAATTAACAACGTCCAACAAACGGGGCGCAGTTCATTTGTGAGGGGCAGGGGCTTTTGAATATTATGCCGGTCTGGGTCCGTCTGGAGCCTGAACTGTCGACCTTGAGATTAGAAGTCACATGCTCATCACCACCATC
>OOCM01001246.1_pt1 | contig 20938 bp, 17 predicted proteins | sample 1671111 | NCBI WGS metagenome assembly OOCM01 (sample SAMN06348123, study PRJEB24527) | human gut metagenome | biome: human gut; feature: ankylosing spondylitis patient; material: feces | host: Homo sapiens | place: China | collected 2015-10 | reverse complement strand
GCGTCAGGCTTTCGCCCATTGCGCAATATTCCCCACTGCTGCCTCCCGTAGGAGTCTGGACCGTGTTTCAGTTCCAGTGTGGCCGATCATCCTCTCAGATCGGCTACCCATCGTTGCCTTGGTAGGCCGTTACCCCACCAACTAGCTAATGGGACGCGGACTCATCTCTATGCGATAGCTTGCAAGCAGAGGCCACCTTTCCTCACAAAGTTCATCATGAGCGTATTCGGTATTAGCAGTCGTTTCCAACTGTTATCCCCATCATAGAGGCAGATTATCCACGTGTTACTCACCCGTGCGCCACTTTACTCGGGACCGAAGTCCCTTTCGCGTACGACTTGCATGTGTTAAGCACGCCGCCAGCGTTCAATCTGAGCCAGAATCAAACTCTCCAGTTCAAATCTGTAGCAAAGATCTCCGTTGGACGGAAATCAGAATCTCAAAGTTCCTTCCCGTTCGCTATTCACTTGTCAATGAACCACACCGATTCACTCGGCGCGAAGCAGTTGTTTACGCCGCTTCGTTTTCGCTGTCAACAAGTTTTTTTCATTTTCGCGAAAGTTTTTTTTCGCGGCCCCGTCGGGGCAACTCGTTGGCGCGAGGGAGACTTATGTCTCATTTTCAAACCCGCGTCAAGAACTTTTTTGCCATCCGGGAAAATTTCTTTTCCCGTCGCCCTTTCGGACGTGGCCAGCTCGTTGGCGCGAACGGCTTTATGCGCCTTTTCGACCCCACCGTCAAGCATTTTTCCGCAAAAAATTTTACGGATTTGCTTCCTGCTGACTGATCATTCAATCAACATACCGAAAAGACGCATAAAAATGTTTGATTTTTTTGCAAGTCATCAGTTTTCCTCGCGCGCAAGATCTCCCCATTGAGAGCGGAAGGAATCACCGATCTGCCTGCTTTCAACAATCTCTGCTTCCTGCCGTTTCCCCTACTTTTCCCTGTGACACAAACATACCAAGGCATATGACACTGCCTTATCCCTTTACCAGGAAGATAGCGGCCATCCAGATTTCATTCGTGTTCCAGTGCAACGCCAGAAACAGCAGGAGAGAGATGCTTGCCTCCCCTGCGGCCCTGGTAATCCCTTCCCCCTCTTTAACAAGAGCCTTCGGCAGCTTTGAACGGCAAGCCTGCGAGATAAGGCACGACAGGAATTCCTTTTGGGATTTTCATTCTGGGAGAGAAGGTTTTCGTAGGCTGCCGGGGAGCAACCCTGCAGTACGGAGAAAACACAGAAGCCCGTCATCTTTCAGCAGCACCGGACAGAAGCCCCATACCCGGGAGCGAAGAGCCTTCGAGCATCAGACAACCCCAAGCAGGGACTTATCCGTACAACAAAAAAGGCGGCCACCGAAGTGACCGCCCTGAATATGCACCTGTTCGCTCTGCTCTACTTGGCAAAGCCCATGGCACGGCGTTCGCGGATGACCGTCACACGGATCTGGCCCGGGTAGGTCAGATTCTTTTCGATCTTTTCCGCGATGTCCTTGCACAGCAGATAGGTGGCATCGTCATCCACATTGTCGGGATTGACCATGACACGGATCTCGCGGCCCGCCTGGATAGCGTACGCCTTGGACACGCCCTCGAAGCTGGTGGCGATGCCTTCCAGTTCTTCCAGACGTTTGACGTAGTTCTCCAGCAGTTCCTTGCGGGCGCCGGGACGGGCACCGGAGATGGAGTCAGCCGCCTGCACCAGCACGGCCAGAGCCGTCGAGGGGCGCTGATCCTCATGGTGCGCGGCGATGGCGTGGACGATGTCCTTGCCTTCGTTATACTTTTTGGCGATATCGGCGCCAATGAGGGCATGGGGCCCTTCGACCTCATGGTCGACGGCCTTGCCGATATCATGCAGCAGACCGGCACGCTTGGCCTTTTTGACATCCATGCCCAGCTCCGCGGCCATCATGCCGCACAGGGCGGAGACCTCCAGGGAATGCTGCAGCACGTTCTGGGTGAAGGACGTACGGTAGCGCAGCTGCCCCAGCAGACGGATGATCTCGGGATGGATGCCGTGGACCCCGGCATCGAACGTGGCCTGTTCGCCCACTTCGCGCACCTGGGCATCCAGTTCCTGTTCGCATTTCTGGACGATGTCCTCGATGCGGGCGGGATGGATGCGGCCATCCTGGATCAGACGTTCCAGAGCCATCTTGGCCACCTGACGACGCAGGGGGCTGTAGGCGGACAGGATGACGGTCTCCGGCGTGTCGTCGATGATGAGGTCCACACCGGTCGCGGCTTCCAGCGCACGGATGTTGCGCCCTTCACGACCGATGATGCGTCCTTTCATGTCCTCGCTGGGCAGGGAAACCGCCGTGACGGTCTGCTCGTTGACGTAGTCGCCGGCATAACGCTGGATGACGTTGCACAGGATCTCCTTGGCCTTGCGGTCGGCGGTCTCCTTGGCTTCCGTCTCGATCTGGCGGATCATCTTGGCCGATTCGTGGCGGGTCTTGGCCTCCACCTCGGCAAACAGACGGGCCTTGGCTTCTTCCGCCGTCAGGCCGGCGATCTCGGAAAGACGCTGCTCTTCTTCATCGATGCGCGTCTGCAGGAACTCTTCCGACTCGGCCAGCTGGCGTTCCTTGCGGGCCAGATCCTTCTCAGCGGCGAGGAGCTCATGCTCCTTGGCGGTGGCTTTTTCCAGTTTTTCTTCCAGCCGGCCGCCCATCTCTTCAAGCTTGCGTTCACGCAGTTTGACTTCGCGCTCGCGCTCCTTGAATTCGTTTTCCAGCTCTCGCTTCTGGTTAAAAAGGTCATCCTGCCCCTGGATGAGGATTTCCTTTTTTTGCGCCTGGGCCTCCTTGCGCGCTTCTTCCACAATGCGTTTGGCCAGCTCGTCAGCATCGCCGATGCGCTTGGTGGTCACACTTTTGTGCACCAGCGCACCGACCAGCAGGCCGACCACAGCGGCCAGGGCCAGCCATACAATATCCATAAAATCCATAACCATCCTCTATAATCAACGGGAATCACCCGGGTATCATAAATGGCGGAAGCCAGCCTCCGCACGAGGTCTACTGGCGGAGGGCTGGCTTCTGACCGCAAAAACGGCATAAGGATGGCTGCAGGCAAAGACCACGCCGAAGCGTGCAAGGAGTACGGTGCAGGACAGAAAAAAATCCCCAGAGCGCCGTGTCATGACTTCGATGCAGAACCTGGTTTCCCAGGGGGGGGCCGTGTACTTTTCTACAGGCTTCCCGTAAACGGGCGTGCTCACAAAAAGCAGGGACAGCTCCCGATTTTATGCTTGTAAGGTCAGCACCGAGTCATAAATCACGCACACTCCAGGGAAATATGCTGTCATTGATGACTTAAACGGACTCTTCTTTTATCTTTGAAAGCATGGTCTCGATGCGATTCTGCACATCGTCCAGCTTTTTTTGCGATTGCAACAAATCATCCGCCAGACCAAGAGCCAGAACAGTCAGCAGAATATCTTTGTTACTCTGCATACCGTGTGACCTCAGTTTCTGGTCTGCAAACCGTTCTTCCACAAGAGCGATGGCCTCACGCACACGCTCCATATCGGCACTGTGGCGGAATGTGACCGCAGTACCAAGAACGGTAAGGTTAAAGTGTTCTTGACTCACTCGAAAACCTACTCGGCGCTTTCATGCTCCTGGATAAGTCTCAGCAGAGCATCCATGCGGTTGATGGCATCGCCCCGCACCTGCTCTTCTTTGTTCAGGTTCTCGCGCAGTTCGCGGTTTTCTTCTTCCAAAGACATCTTCGCGGCGATAGTGGCCTCAAGTTCGGAGTGGAGACGACGAGTCTCCGCCAGAAGCTGGGCTTTCTGCTCCAAAAGGGCCAGTACCTGCGTTTCAAGTTGCTCTAGTGCTTCCATGATTCTGGGTATAGCACTGCCCCATGCCGATGGCAAGGCGGCCCATGCGGCAAATCACGATTTCATGCAAAGATAATCAACTGTTTTTCCTTGCTATTCAACGAAATTCCCTTTTCTGGAAAAAGAAAAAACTTTTCCTGCATATCAGAAAAAAAGAGGGAGGCACCGGGCCTCCCCCAAAGGATTTTTTGCCTGGAACTCTCCCGCCGGGCAGGAAGAATCAGACGGATAGAGCCTGACTGACGCCACGGCATGGCCGGGCAGTCTTGCCTGCAGCGGAAAAGTTTCTGGTGGCGCTTTCCAGGCTCCCAAAGGAGCTAGACGGATTTGCGCGGCAGGTTCTTCTGCCGGCCGCGGGCGATGCCCATCTCACCATCGGGCACGTCCTTGGTGATGACCGAGCCCGCCCCGATCAGCGCGCCGTCGCCCACACGCACCGGAGCCACCAGGGCCGTATTGCTGCCGATGAAGGCCCCTTCGCCGATGGTGGTCTTGAACTTGTGCTTGCCGTCATAGTTGCAGGTGATGGTGCCCGCACCGATATTGGTGCCCGCGCCGATCTCGGAATCCCCCAGATAGGTCAGGTGATTGGCTTTGGCGCCCTTGCCCAGACGGGATTTTTTGAGCTCCACGAAGTTGCCCACATGCGAGGCTTCTTCCAGCACGGCGCCGGGCCGCAGACGGGCATAGGGCCCCACCAGAGCGGCCTCGCCCACATGGGCATCCTCGAAATGGCAGAAGGAGCGGATCTCCGCCCCGGCCTCGATGACGGTATCGCGCATCACGCAATGGGAGTCGATACGGGCGCCCCGACGCACCACGCTGCGGCCGTAGATCTCGCACGGGCCCGTGATCTCCGCACCCGGCTCCACCGTGGCCAGCGGGCTGATCCGTACCAGCGCGGGCGCATGCAGCATCACGCCGGAACGCAGCAGGCCGTCCACCACACGTTCACGCAAAAATTCTTCGCTGCGGGAAAGTTCCAGAGGCGAATTGACGCCCATCAGGCTCTCGTCCCGGCCGCACTGCACACCCTGCACCTTGCAGCCTTCGGCCACAGCCAGGGAGATGAGATCGGTGATGTAGTATTCCCCGCTCTTGTTGGCATTGCCGATGCGCGGCAGCAGACGGGCAGCCAGATCCAGACGCACGCAGTACATGCCCGCATTGACCTCATGCGGTTCGGGCCCGTACAGCGCGGGATCATAGTCCTTGGCCTCCACGATGGCCCGCACGCTGCCGTCGGCGGCACGCACCACCCGGCCATAGGCGGCGGGATCGTCCAGCTCGATGGTGGCAAAGGCCAGATCAGCCCCTTCCGAGGCCTCCACGAAATGACGCACCACGTCCTCGGAGAGCAGCGGCGTATCGCCGTTGACCACCAGCACGCGCTCGCACTGCCCTTCCAGCGCGGGCATGGCCTGCATCAGCGCATGGCCCGTGCCCAGCTGCTGTTCCTGGTGCACGAAGGAAGCCTCCGGGAAGGCAGCCTCCACCATGCCCGCCTGATGGCCCACCACCACCAGCACACGCCCGTCGAACACAGGGCGGACGGCTTCCAGCACGTAGCGCAGCATGGGTTCGCCCAGAACGGTCTGCAATACTTTGGGTTTGTCGGAATGCATGCGGGTGCCCTTGCCCGCGGCCAGAATAAGGGCGGCTGTCTGCAACATGGTGGCTCCTTGCAAAAAAGATGGAAAGAAAATAGCCCCTCAGCCCGCAAAGGGCAAGCTGATGGATACGAGAGGGAAGGGGAGGCCCTTTTGAAAAAGGCCCTCCCCTTCCCCCTCGAGCTTCCCCTTCCCTACCCGAAAACTTTTATTCTGAAGGATGGCAGGCAGGATAGGGGCCGGGAGCAGACACGCGGCCGCAGGTCCCCGGCAGGAAGACGGCTGTCCCGGACAAAGGGGAATGCTTTTGGCAAAAGCTGCCTTTTGGGATCATGGCGATACGAAAAAGGCGGCCCCGAAGGGCCGCCTTTGCTGTGCGGGATCATCCCGGCAGGCTGGCAGGCAGCCATGCCGGAGCAGTTTTTTCAGGCTCAGGCGTTCTGGAAGACCAGTTCGCCATCGCGCACATCGATCTGGACAGCCTGACCATCCAGGATGCGGCCGCTGACCAGCTCACGGGCCAGAGGCGTTTCCACGTACTGCTGCACGTAGCGCTTGAGCGGACGGGCGCCGTACACGGGATCGTAGGCTTCGCCGGCGATGAACTCGCGGGCGGCATCCGTGATGCCCAGCGTGATCTTGCGTTCTTCCAGACGCTTGCGCAGGCGATCCATCTGCAGGTCCACGATGCGCGTCACCTGGTCACGCCGCAGGGGCAGGAAGAGCACGGTCTCGTCCACACGGTTCAGGAATTCCGGACGGAAGTGGCGGCGCAGCTCTTCCATCACCGCATCACGGGCGCCTTCCTTCAGGCTGCCGTCCTCACCGATGCCGTCCAGCAGATGCGGCGAACCGATGTTGGACGTCATGATGACGATGCAGTTGCGGAAGTCCACGGTACGGCCCTGACTGTCGGTCAGGCGGCCATCGTCCAGCAGCTGCAACAGGGTGTTGAAGACGTCGGGATGGGCTTTTTCGATCTCGTCGAACAGCACCACGGAGTACGGCTTGCGGCGCACGGCCTCGGTGAGCTGACCGCCTTCCTCATAGCCCACATATCCTGGAGGCGCACCGATGAGGCGGGACACGGAGTGCTTTTCCATATACTCGCTCATGTCCAGACGAACCATGTTGTCCTCGGTATCGAACAGGGCCTCGGCCAGTGTCTTGCACAGTTCTGTCTTGCCCACGCCCGTGGGGCCCAGGAAGATGAACGAACCAGTGGGACGCGAGGGGTCGGACAGACCGGCACGGGCACGCAGCACGGCATCGGCCACGGCCTGCACGGCTTCGTCCTGGCCCACCACACGCTTGTGCAGCTGATCGGCCAGATGCAGCAGCTTTTCGCGTTCGGATTCCATGAGCCGGGTCACCGGGATGCCGGTCCACTTGGCCACGATCTCGGCCACGTCGTCGGGACGCACTTCTTCCTTGAGCAGGCGCGGTCCGTCGGCACCGGCGGCAGCGGAGGCATCGGCCAGCTGCTTTTCCAGGGCCAGCAAGGTGGAGTACTTGAGTTCGGCGGCCTTGTTGAGGTCATAGGCCCGTTCGGCCTGCTCGATGGCCAGCTTGGTCTGCTCGATCTTTTCCTTGATGCCGCGCACGCTGTCGATGGCGTTCTTTTCCTTTTCCCACTGCTGGCGCAATTCGCCCTGCTGCACCCGCAGCTCGCCCAGTTCGCTTTCCAGCTTTTCCAGACGGTCACGGGAGGCGGCGTCGGTCTCGCGGCGCAGGGCCTCGCGCTCGATCTCCAGCTGCATGACCTTGCGGTTCACCTCGTCCAGGTCGGACGGCAGGGAGTCGATCTCGGTACGGATCAGGGCCGCGGCCTCGTCGATGAGGTCGATGGCCTTGTCCGGCAGCTGACGGTCCGTGATGTAGCGGTGCGACAGGGTCACGGCCTCCACGATGGCGGAGTCGCTGATACGCACGCCGTGGTGGACCTCAAAGCGTTCCTTCAGGCCACGCAGGATGGAAATGGTGTCCTCCACCGTGGGCTCATCCACCTGCACCGGCTGGAACCGGCGCTCCAGAGCGGGGTCTTTTTCGATATACTGGCGGTACTCGTCCAGCGTGGTCGCGCCGATGCAGTGCAGCTCGCCGCGAGCCAGCATCGGCTTTAAGAGGTTGCCGGCATCCATGCTGCCCTCGGTCTTGCCCGCGCCGACGATGGTGTGCAGCTCATCAATGAAGAGGATGATCTTGCCGTCGGACTTCTTGACCTCGTTCAAAACGGCCTTTAAGCGCTCTTCAAACTCGCCGCGGTATTTCGCGCCCGCGATCAGCGCGCCCATGTCGAGCGAGAAGATCGTGCGGTCCTTGAGCCCTTCGGGCACATCGCCGCGCACGATACGCTGGGCAAGGCCCTCGGCGATGGCCGTCTTGCCGACGCCCGGCTCGCCGATGAGCACGGGGTTATTCTTCGTCTTACGCGACAGGATGCGGATGACGTTGCGGATCTCTGCGTCACGGCCGATGACGGGGTCAAGCTCCTTCGTGCGGGCGCGCTCGACGAGATCCGTGCCGTACTTCTTGAGCGCGTCGTAGGAATCCTCGGGATTGTCGCTCGTCACGGGGGAGGTCTTGACCTTCGCAAGCTCATCGGAGAAGCGGCTTCTCGTGATGCCGTGGTCGGAGAGCAGCTGGCGCACGCTCTGCGAGCCCTCGGAGAAGATGGCGAGCATCAGGTGCTCAACGGAGAGATACTCGTCGTGCAGCTTTTCGGCGGTCTTTTCGGCAAGGTTCAGGATCTTGCCGACCTCGGGCGAGGCGTACACCTCGCCGCTGCCGCCGGAGATGCGGGGCAGATTGCGGATCAGCGTGTCGAGCTCGGAGAGTAAGCCGTCGCAATCGACGCCCATCTTACCGAACAGTGACCCAATCAGTCCGCCGTCCTGATCGAGCAGGGCGTAGAGCAAATGCTCGCTTGTCACATACTGGTTGCCGTTTTCCTGCGCCATGCTCTGCGCGGTCTTGACGGCTTCCAAAGCCTTTTGCGTATATTTTTCAGCATTCATTCAAGTTCACCTCAAATTCGTGTTTTTTACAATTAAGTGATTAAATCAGCAGCGTTCTGCTTCGCAGATCGCCGCGGTAGGCCATTTCAACATCGCTCGCGGAGAGCGAGCCGTCGAGATAGCCCTTGAGCAGCTGGTCGAAGAGCTGGACATAAGCGCTGATCGCACCGGCGACATCATCGGCAGTCAGCGCCTTTCCGCGCGGCATCGCGAGCGGACGGACGAAGCGACCGTCGTACAGCGCGCAGGAAATGGAGCTGCCGAGAAGCGGTGCGAGGCACTTGTCTTCGATTTGCACCCAGAGCCGGAAGAAGCTCGTCATTGCGGAGATCAGCGCCGCCGACTGCGTGCGGAAGACGATGTTCAGCGAGCCCATCGTCTGGCCGTCGCCGCTGCTCAGATCGACCTCGTACTTGACCGTCGGGCGGTACTTATACGATAGGCTCGACTTGAGCGACATTGTGGACGAGCCGGGGGCAAAGAACGGCACCAGCTCGCGCGTGGGCGTCATCAGCTCTTCGATGGCCTCAAAGATATCGTTCCAGCGGCGCTCGGGCGTCGGCACGGAGACGTACTCGGCCAAAATCTGGTTGACGAGCGCTGAACGGTTCGTGCCCATCCGGTGGGCCAGCGCGTCGACCTCGCGCACCACATCGTCTGACAGCGTCAGACTGTAAAGATTTTTCTTCATCATGCGCCTCCTTGGGGTTCTTTTCTTTTCTGGATGCTATCATAGCACGTGAACAAATTTTGTCAATAGTTTTATATAAATATATTTACGAGTTATATGCGAATTTACACGGAGTTCATAATTGCGAAGGAAGCGGAAAAAGGGAAAAGCCGCAGTGAATTTCACTGCGGCTTTTCCCTTTTGAGAGATATGAGAGATGAGAGAATAGCAAATTTACAGCAGGCCTTGGAGCAGGATGATGACGATCAGGATCGGCAGCACCCACTGGAAATAGGGCTTGAGCTTGGGCAAGAGCTTGATGCCCGTGCCCTTGTTGACCTCAGCAAGGTACTTGTCAAAGCCCCAGCCCCACTTCGTGACGCAGAACAGCAGATACACGAGCGAGCCGATGGGCAGCAGGAGGTTGCTCACGAGGAAGTCCTCGCTGTCGAGCACGTCCTTGCCGAGAATGGGGTGGAAGTCGCTCCAGATGTTGTAGCCGAACACGCAGGGAAGACTCAGGAGCATCAGCAGCACGCCATTGATGAAAACGGCCTTCTTGCGGCTCCAGCCGAAGGTATCCATGCAGACGGCGAGGATGTTTTCAAACACCGCCAGCACCGTGGACATGCTCGCGAACATCATGAAGAGGAAGAACAGCGTGCCCCAGAAGCGGCCGCCGGACATGTTGACGAACACCTGCGGCAGCGTGACAAAGAGGAGGGACGGGCCATTGTCGGGCGCTACGCCGTAGGAGAAGCACGCGGGGAAGATGATCGTGCCGGCCATGAGCGCAACGAAGGTGTCGAGCGCGCAGATGCGGATGGACTCACCGGCGAGGGTGTGATCGTCGGACATGTAGCTGCCGAAGATCTCCATCGCCGCAATGCCGAGCGAGAGGGTGAAGAAGGCCTGATTCATCGCATCGGTGATGAGGCTGCGCAGGCCGTTTTCGCGGATGGAATCGAGCGAGGGGAGCAGGTAGAACTTCATGCCCTCCGCCGCGCCGGAGAGCGTCAGGCTGTGACCGGCGAGAATGAGGATGAGCGCGAGCAGCGCGAGCATCATGACCTTGGACACGCGCTCAAGGCCCTTTTGCAGGCCGAACGAGCAGACGATGAAGCCGACGATGACGATAGCGACTGCTAAAATACCCATTTCGACTGGATCGGACAGCAGCTGGCCGAACACGGCGGACGCGTCCTCCGCGGGCATGCCGGAGTAGAACTTGCCGGTCAGGAACCTGCCAAAGTAGCTCACCATCCAGCCGGAAACCGTCGTGTAGTACATCATCAAGAGGTAGCAGCCGATCAGGCAGAACCAGCCGTGGATGTGCCACTTGGACTTGGGCTTTTCGAGCGTCTTGTAGGCGAGGATCGCGCTCTTGCGGCTCGCGCGGCCGACGGCCAGTTCCATCGTCAGCACGGGAACGCCCATGATGAGCAGGCACAGAATGTAAAAGAGAACAAAATAGCCGCCGCCGTTTTTGCCCGTCACATAGGGGAAGCGCCAGACATTGCCGATGCCGATGGCGCAGCCCGCGCTGACGAGCAGGAAGCCCAGACGGGAGCGGAACGATTCGCGTTTCATGTTGATCGACCTCATTTGTAAAAGATTTATGAACGATGTGCTTATCTTACCGCAGGAAGATGGGCTTTACAAGACCGATTATCGGATGATATAATAAGCAAAACTTATGTTATGAGGAAATGAGTACATGAATCGCAATCAGCTACGCTATTTTGTCTCCGCCGCGGAGCACCGGAGCTTCACAAAGGCGGCGGAGCAGTATTACATCTCGCAGACCGCGGTGACGCAGCAGATCCAGCAGCTTGAGCAGACGCTCGGCTGTGAGCTCTTCGACCGCAGCACACGCCCCGTAAGCCTGACGAGCGCGGGAAAGTCGTTCCTTTTGGACGCAAAAGCGATCTTAGAGCGCATGAGCCGCGCACAGGAACGCGTGCATGACGCGGCGACGGGCCTGACCGGCACGCTGCGCGTTGGCTACGTGCGCGGCTACGAGCGCAGCGACCTCTCGGTCCTGATGCGCCACTTCCACCAGAAAAACGGAAACGTGCTCATCTCGTTCTACCGCTGCTCGACGGATGTGTTGGCCGCGGGGTTACTCCATCAGGAGTATGACATCGTCTTCACTTGGGACTCGACAAACCTGCGCACACAGGAGGGCGTCACGTTTCAGACGGTCGAAAAGGCTCGGCTCGTTGTCGCGCTCTATGCGGGCCATCCGCTCACGCAGCGCCGCCAGCTCACGCGGCAAGAGCTGCGCGGGGAGAACATCTTATATATGTCGCCCGACGCCGCGCCCGATTCCTACGGCGACGCCTTTTTCATGCAGCGCTACGCCGAGGCGGGCTACAAGCCGAACATTCTCTTCCGCTCGGCGGACACCGAAAGCATCCTGATGATGGTTGCGGCGGAGGAGGGGATCTCGCTCCTGCCCGACTACTGCACCGACCGCCTTTACAATGCCGACAACCTCGTCTTCGTCCCGCTCGTGGGCGAAGGGGAGGAGGAAGAGATCATCGCCGCCTGGCAGAGCGGCAACCAGAATCCCGCACTGGGACGGTTTTTGACAGAGCTCAATCAAAAAGACCCGCCTTACTGAGGCGGGTCTTTCCTATTACAATATCAATTGTAAATTGTCACGATTCGGCCTTTTCAGCGTTCAGTGCTTCAAGTGTCTGCTCCATTTCGGCCGTTTCGGTGCGCGGCTCAAGGCGATGCAGGCAGTCGAGGCATTCGATACAGTGCTAATGTAACGCATCTTCTCGTCTCCGCCCGCAACATCGACGAGCAGAAGACGAAAGAGCTCGAATACCAGAAAAATCTCGAGGAGGCCGCGGCGGAAGCGCACCGCGCCAACGAGGCTAAGACAAACTTCCTGCACCGCATGAGTCACGATAAGCCCTTACAGATCAACAAGGTGGTCGCAGCCATCGCGCACTGTTGCCGCAAGGAGCCGTGAGCATGAGCGAATGAAAACAGGAGACCGATACGAAAGTATCGGTCTCCTGTTTCGCTTCTCGATTTTTCAGTTCAGGAAGTCCTTGAGCTTCTTGCTGCGGCTGGGGTGACGGAGCTTGCGCAGCGCCTTGGCTTCGATCTGGCGGATGCGCTCGCGCGTGACGTTGAACTCCTTGCCGACCTCTTCGAGCGTGCGGGGACGGCCGTCCTCGATGCCGAAGCGCAGCTTCAAGACTTTCTCCTCACGCGGGGTGAGGGTGGAGAGCACATCGACGAGCTGCTCCTGCAGCAGCGTGAACGACGCGGCCTCGCTCGGCTCGCTCGCACCCTCGTCGGGGATGAAGTCGCCAAGGTGGCTGTCTTCCTCTTCGCCGATCGGCGTTTCGAGGGAGACGGGCTCCTGCGCGATCTTCAGGATCTCGCGCACCTTGTCGACGGGCATGTCCATCTCGGCGGCGATCTCTTCGGGAGAGGGGTCGTGGCCGAGCTCCTGCAAGAGCTGACGGGACACGCGGATGACCTTGTTGATGGTCTCGACCATATGAACGGGGATACGGATGGTGCGCGCCTGGTCAGCAATGGCGCGAGTGATGGCCTGACGGATCCACCACGTCGCGTAGGTCGAGAACTTGTAGCCCTTGGTGTAGTCGAACTTTTCGACGGCCTTGATGAGGCCGAGGTTGCCCTCCTGAATGAGGTCGAGGAACAGCATGCCGCGGCCCACGTAGCGCTTAGCGATGGACACGACGAGACGCAGGTTTGCCTCGGCCAGGCGCTGCTTGGAGCGCTCTCCCTTCTTGACGGCAGATTTGAGTGCCTTCATTTCCTCTTCGCTCAGCTCCGTGCCGTTCTTTTCGGCCTCTTCGAGCTTCTGCTTGGCCTCCACGCCCGCGGACATCGCGGTCGCGAGCGAAATTTCCTCGTCCGCCGACAGCAGCGACACCTTACCGATCTCCTTGAGGTACATGCGCACGGGGTCGTCAGTCGAGAAGCTGTCGACCAGCTCGTTCGGGTCGACGAGCTCTTCCTCTTCGATCTCGGCGATCTCCTCCATCGGCGGCTCCACATCGTCGATGCTGCTGTCGATGGCCTCGGCGGTGCCGATGTCGATGCCGAGCGTTTCGAGCGAGTCGTAGATCTGGTCGAGCTGCTCGCTCTCAAGGTTCATCTCGTCGATGGTCTCCATCAGGTCGCTGGAGCTGAGCTTGCCCTTGGCCTTGCCCTTGGCAAAGATCTCCATGAGCTTTTCGCTGCCCTGCAGCAGCGCCGCCGCGGGCAGGGAGGCGACCAGCTTTTCATCCAGCGGGGGATACTTCTCCGCGGGCTTTTCCGCCTGCGCGGTATCCTCGTTCGCTTTCTTGGCCGCTGCGGCCTTTTTCGCTTTCTTCGGCAGATTGATCTCCTCAAAATCCGCCTCGGCGAGCAGCGCGTTGGCCTGTTCCTCCAGCTCTCTGCTGGTCAGCTGTTTTTCTTCCATGTTTGCTTTCCTCCGTTACCCTTATATTTATTCTTTTCCATCGCGGCCATCAGGGGATCTTCATTGACGGCCGCGCGCTTGTGCGCTTCGTCTAAAATGATATTGCAGTAGTCCTTCAGCGCCTGTGCGCCGTTTTTGAGCGATTCCGGCTTTTGCAGGATACCGATCAAGTGGCTGATCTCCTCCGACGTGAAAAATTCCGCCAGCGCTGGGATGTTCACCTGCCCGCTCTCGCGCAGCTGCGCGCGCAGCGCCGTGAAGAACCGGCCCAGGAGGGGGGAGGAGAAGTCCTCTTCCCGAATCGGCGGATTCTCGCCAAAGAGGGAATCGTCCAGCGTCAAAAGCCGCAGCACGCCTTCTTCGGCAAGCGCCGAGCGAAGGTCTGTGTAGCGGATCGACCGCTCGCGCGGCTGGGCGGACGCCGCGGGATTCAGGTCCCGCCGCTCCTGCTCGCGCCTTTCCTTGTAGCGGGCGCGTTTTCGCGCGCGCTCGACCTCGAGCTTCATCGCGTCGGGCGTGATGCCTGCGGCCTCGGACGCGCGCACGGTGTAAATTTCGCGCTCAACCGCGTTCGGCACTGTGGAGAGCAATCCTGCTGCCGCTTCGGCAAAGCCGATACGTCCCTCGTCGCTTTTGAGGTCGAACTTTGACTTGAGCTGCGCCATGCGGAAGTCCATCCCGCTCTCGCTGCCGGAAAGCAGATGCTCAAAGGCGTCCTTACCCTGGAACTTGATGAAGTCGTCCGCGTCCTGTTTGATGTACTCTCCGTCGACGAGCCGCTTGGGGAGCTCGAGCACCTTGACCTGAAAGTCGGTGTTATTGAGAAGCGTCAGCGCCTTCTGCGTCGCGACCTTGCCCGCGTCGTCGTTGTCGTAGCAGAGCACGATCTCCTTCGTGTAGCGACTGAGTAATTGCAGCTGCTCCGTCGTCAGCGCTGTGCCCATCGAGGCGCAAGCATTGTCGAATCCCGCCTGATGCAGCATCACGACGTCGATGTTGCCCTCGACCAAAATAATGTTGCTGCGCTTGCTCTTTTTGGCCAGGTTCAGCCCGTATAAAACGCGCCGCTTGCTGTAAACGATGGTCTCGGGCGTGTTCATATACTTCGCGCCCGGATCGTCCTTGCTGATGATGCGCCCGCCAAAGCCCAGCACATCGCCGCGCACGTCGATGATGGGGAAGATGAGGCGCTTGCGGAATTTGTCGTACAGCCCGCCGTTCTTGCCGCGGATGGCAAGACCCGAGGCAAGCAGCTCGCCGTCGCCATAGCCCTTTTTCCGCATCGCGGTCAGTAAGCCGTCCCACTCGTCCGCCGATGCGCCGAGACCGAAGTTCGTTGCATTGCGCCGCGTGATCTTGCGGTTTTTCATATACTCGAGCACCGGCGCACCCTTGGGCGAGTAGAGCTGCTCGTAGTAAAAGCGCGCCGCGTCGCGGTTGAGCGACAGGATGCGCGAACGCAGCCGGCTCTCGTCGCTGTGCTCTTCTTCCGGCACGGGCATGTTCGCGCGCCGTGCGAGAAAGCGCACCGCATCGGGGAAGGAGAGATTCTCCTCCTCCATGATGAAGTTGATGACGCCGCCGCCTTTTTTGCAGCCGAAGCAGTAGCACAGCTGCTTGTCCGGCAGCACGTGGAACGAAGGCGTCTTTTCGCTGTGAAAGGGGCAGCAGCCCCACAGGCTCCCGCCGCGCGGCTGGAGCGAGACATAATTGCTGACAACGTCGACAATGTCGTTGCGGGCGATGAGCTCGTCCAAAAACTGACGGTCAAAGGCCATGGCGTCCTCCTTTCTCACTTCTGCGCACGGAACTTTTTGTTGTCAATGGATATATACGCCGAAAATAGTTACTTTCCTCTTTTTTGACGGAAAAATTTCAAAAAAATTTTTCTACGCGGAGAAAATTTGACAGACCGTGCCATTTCTCCTATAATTTCCGCAGGAATCGCTGCGCAAAGGGGGCGGAACATCGTGAATATCCGGTTGTATGCGGTAAAATTAGATCGACCGCTCTCAGAAGCGGAACGGTCCACGCTCGCGCGTTTTCTGCCACCTGAGCGGCAAGACCGCATCAAAACATCGGACCCCCTCTGCGCCTACGCGCTGTTCTGCCGTGCACTGCATGAACTTTACGGCTTGGAGGACTTACCGCAGCTTTCCTACGGCGAGCACGGCAAGCCGTACTTTGCTTCGCATCCGGACGTTCATTTCAGCCTGAGCCACACGCGCGGCGCGGCGCTGCTGGCTGTTCACAACGAGCCAATCGGCGCGGATATCGAGTGTCTTCGCCCTGTGAGCGGCGCGATGCGCACGCGCTTTCACGCGGCAAATGACGCCGATTTCTGGCGCCTCTGGGTGCAGCGGGAGAGTCGCTGCAAGCGCGCGGGGATCAGCGCCGTCGCATTGCGGGACAGGGAAGTGCCGAGCTTCCCGAATGAGCGCGTTTTCGCGCTCGAACCGTTCCCCGACTACACCGCCGGCGTCTGTACCTGCTCTGACGCTGACGTTGACAAGCCGATATACCTTACAGTAAAAGAGCTCATATAAAAGGTTCCGAAGAAGTCTCTTCGGAACCTTTTTTGCTTGATTTTTCCTCTTACAGCTCCACGACGATGGGCTCGTGGTGCACTTTCGGCAGCAGCATATTTTTGACGTCGCTCGTTTTGAGCTTGATGGTCGAGGTGCAGAGGCACGGGTGGCAGGAGAAGTACTCCGCCTCATAGGTCTCCTTGTCGATGAGCAGCTGCACGCGGTTTTCATCATCGTTCATCAGGCCGAGGATCGTCGCTGAACCCGGCGTGCAGTGCAGCAAGTCCCAAAGCTGCTCTTCCGGCGCGAACGACAGGCGGGCCGAGCCGATCTGATGGCTCAGATCCTTCGTATGAAACGCCTTGTGCGGCGGCATACATAAAAGGTAGAAATTCGTCTTCTGCCGGTTGCAGAGGAAGAGGTTCTTGCACACGTCCACGCCGAGCACAGCAGACACGTCGTCGCACTTTTCCATCGTGTCGGCCAGCTCGTGCGTCACGCGGTCATAGTCGATGCCGAGGGAATCTAAAAAGTCGAACGCGGCCGCTTCCTGCGCGGGCAGCTCACCCTCGGGGCGGGAATTGTGATAGATTGGGGAGATTTCCATGTCGCTTTATTTCTCTTCTTTCAGCAGTTTTTCGCCGGCCTTGAATATATCGCCCGCGCCGACGGTCAAAATAAGGTCGCCCGGGCAGGCGATGCGCGCAAGCGCGGCGGTCACCTTGTCGAGCGTGGGGCAATAGACAGAACCGGGGATCTCGCGGCTCAGGTCCATCGACGAAATGCCGATATCGTTCTGCTCGCGCGCGGCGTAGATCTCTGCCAGCACGACGACGTCGGGTACGCGCAGCTCTTTGACAAAATCGTTAAACAGCGCCTTCGTGCGCGTGTAGGTGTGCGGCTGGAAGGCGCAGATGATGCGCTTGTAGGGAAGCGTCTTCGCCATTTCGAGCAGCGCGTGCAGCTCGCCGGGGTGGTGGGCGTAGTCGTCGTAGACGTCCGCGCCGTGGAAGCTTCCCTTGTACTCAAAGCGGCGGCCCGCGCCGGTGAACGTTGCAAGGCCGAGACCGACGGCCTCGCCGCTGACGCCGAGAAGATATGCGGCGCTCGCCGCGGCCAGTGCGTTCATCACGTTGTGCTTGCCGCCCACGCGCAGGGAAACATGAGCGTAGTAACCGCCGCGGATATAGATGTCAAAGCTCGGAAGCCCGTCCGTCCAGACGACGTTTTCCGCGCGGCACTGCGCGGCGGGATCATCGTAGCTGAACCAGAAAATGGGTTGGGAGATGCCCCTGAGCGCATCGCGCGCACCCTGATCGTCCATATTGGCGACGACATGTCCGCCGATGGGGACGAGCTCTGCAAAGCGGCGGAACGAGTGCTCCACATCCGCTAAGTCCTTGAAGAAATCGAGATGGTCGGCCTCCACGTTCAAAATGACCGCGACGGTGGGGAAGAAGCTCAAAAACGAGTTGCAGTATTCGCAGCTCTCGGCAATGATCGTATCGCCCTTGCCGACGCGATAACCGGAATGAAGCAGCTGTAACGTGCCGCCAATCATGACGGTCGGGTCTTTCTGCGCGGCCATGAAGATGTGCGTCGCCATCGAAGTGGTCGTCGTCTTGCCGTGCGTGCCGGAGATGCAGAGGGCGTTTTTGTAGCCCTTCATAATAGCGCCCCAAGCCTGCGCGCGCTCGAAAACGGGGATGCCGCGCGTCACCGCGCCGGAGATCTCGGGATTATCGTCATGGATGGCGGCGGTGCGGATAACAAAGTCGCACTCGCCGAGGTTGTCCGCCGCATGGCCGATGGCCACGGGGATGCCGAGCGAGCGCAGATGCTCGACGGACGGGCCGTCGTTCATGTCGCTGCCCTGGACCTTGAGGCCCATGCCGTGCAGCACCTCTGCCAGCGGGCTCATCGAAACGCCGCCGATGCCGGCCAGATGCGCGCACTTGCCGGGGACGAGATAGGAGAAAATATCCTTCTGATTAGTCATTGTATCAAATCCTTTCCTTGTGCGGAGCACAGGAGATTTACTTTTTATGGATTTTCTATTATAATATAGCGGCGAACGGAGTGCAATGCTAAAAATTTGATTTTTTGTGAGGGTTCCATGCTCTTTTTACCGAAGGAAGTCGAAACGGTCATCACCACGCTGCAAGGCGCGGGTTATTCGCCGTACCTGGTTGGCGGCTGCGTGCGCGAAATGCTGCGAGGCAAAGCGCCGTCCGACTACGACATGACATCCGACGCCCTGCCGCAGGAGGTGCTGCGCCTCTTCGGCGAGTGGGCGCACCCGACGGGATTACAGCACGGCACGGTGACGGTCGTGAGCGGGGGACTGCCCATTGAACTCACGACGATGCGCCGCGACGGCGCGTACAGGGATAACCGCCACCCGGATTCTGTCACGTTCGGCACGAGCATTGAAGAGGACCTTGCCCGCCGCGACTTCACGGTCAACGCCATCGCTTTGTCGCCGGACGGCACGCTCGTCGACCCCTACGGCGGGCAGGAAGACCTGAAAGCAGGCGTCCTGCGTTGCGTCGGCGAGCCGAAGCGGCGGTTTGAGGAAGACGCGCTGCGCATTTTACGGCTCGTGCGCTTCTGCTCCGTGCTCGGCTTTTCGGCGGAGAAGGAGACCGCCCGCGCCGCGCATGAGGCGCGCGGCCTACTCGCCCACGTTGCGCATGAGCGCGTGTACACGGAGATGAACAAGCTCCTGCTCGGTGAGAACGTGGGGGAAACGCTTTTGACCTTTCCAGACATTCTGGGCGTGCCGATTCCGGAGATTTTACCCTGCGTCGGCTTTGACCAGTGCAATTACCACCACTGCTTCGACGTCTGGGGTCACACGGCGCGCGCTGTTGCCGCCGTGCCGCCAAAGCGGGAGCTGAGATGGACGATGCTCTTCCATGATCTCGGTAAGCCCCTGTGCCGGACGTTTGACGAGCAGGGCGTCGGACATTTTTACGGCCACACGGCGATTTCCGCTCAAATGGCGGAGGACATCATGGCGCGGCTGCACTTTGAAAAGGCGCTGCGTGACAGAATACGCGCGCAGCTCGCCTGTTTCGACGACATGTTCCGCCCCGAGCGGGCGGCCATCCATAAGGAGATGGCGCGCCTCGGCGCGGAGACGGTGCAGAATTTGCTTTACACCAAGCAGGCCGACAACGCCGCGAAAGCGCCCGCGGGATTGGAGCGTGCGCAGGCGCCGTGGCACGAAGCACAGAAAATCTACGACGAGCTGATCTCAGAGGGCGCGTGCTGCTCGATCCACGAGCTCAGGATCAGCGGAGAAGACCTCGCCGCCCTCGGCTACCACGGGCGTGAGATCGGCGCGGTGCTTGCGCGGCTTTTAGACGAGGTCGCGGCGGAAAAACTCCCCAACAAGCCCGAGGCGCTGCAAGCGCGCGCCGTGCGGCTGTGGCGCAGCGGCTATGCGCGCCATACGATGAAAGAAAACGAGACCCATTGACGGAGGTTAACGATATGGCAAATCTGATGGATTATCTGGACTGGCGCGGGGATCTGACGCTCGAAATTTCGCCGTTCAACGAGGTGGACGCGCTGATTCTGGCAGAGCTGAGCTTTGTCGACTTTGACGGCATCGTGCCGCCTCCCGAGCTTGGGCGCGGCCTGCCGCTGAATGAGGCGGCGGAGGCGTTTTTTGCCCGCCATGGCGGGAAGGACGTCCCCATGGGTGTCCTCGTGCCGGACACGATCTCGAAAATGCTGCGCAAGCTGATGACGAGCCCGCGCTTTCGCTATATGACGCTTAACGGCTACACAGCGCTGCTTGACGATTCCATCGAGCAGCAGTTTGCGGCGCTGACGATCGACCTTGGCAACGGCAGCATCTATATCTCGTTCCGCGGCACGGACGATACGATCGTGGGGTGGAAGGAAGACCTCAACATGGGCTTTTTGGAGGAGATCCCCTCGCAGAAGCAGGCGGTCGAATACGTCGCGCGCGTTGCGCGGCAGTACAGCGACAAGACCATCCGCATCGGCGGACACTCCAAGGGCGGCAACCTGGCCGTTTACAGCGCGGCCAAGAGCAGCGGCGAGATCCAAGAGCGTATCGTCGCCGTCCATAATAACGACGGCCCCGGCTTCGCCTGGGACATCAGCGAGACGCCGGGCCACAAGCGCATCGCAAGCCGCATCCATACCATCCTGCCGCAGACGTCTGTCGTCGGCATGCTGATGGAGCATGAAAAGCGCTATCAGGTCGTGCATTCGACCTATGACGGCCTTTACCAGCATGACGGGTTTTCCTGGCAGGTGCTGGGTACGCAGTTTGTCCACCTCGACGACTTCTCCCGCGAGGGAAAGCTCGTCGATGAAACGCTCTCGTCCTGGGCCGATTCGCTCAACACCCAGCAGCGCGAAGCGCTGGCCGACGCGCTGTACAGCGTCTTCACCGCCTCGGGCGCAAAAACGCTCAGCGAGCTCACTGAGGAAAAGCTCAAAAGCGCCGCAGCGATGCTCAAGACCTATAAAAACCTCGACCGCGAGACCCGCCGCATGGTGACTGAGGCGTTCATGCTGTTTTTCAAACTCGGCACGAAGAACTTCGTCCTCGACACGCAGGAGGAAGGAAGCCGCGAGATCGAAAATATCCGAAAAAAGATCTCGGAACAATACCAGAAATTGGTGGAGCGCAAGAAGTAAATACAGCATTCCCGCTGCGCGGGGAGCGTGTTTCCCCTGCATTCCGCAGGGGAACGGGACAAAGGGGCCATTCTCTTTCGCAAAAGAGAATGGCCCCTTTGGAACCCCA